>Ga0184619_10000115_pt1 | contig 25311 bp, 19 predicted proteins | sample PLM0_60_b1_FD_133146 | JGI IMG/M metagenome (GOLD analysis project Ga0184619, IMG submission 133146) | Groundwater sediment microbial communities from an aquifer in East River, Colorado, USA - PLM0_60_b1 | ecosystem: Environmental > Terrestrial > Soil > Riparian zone | place: USA: East River...
CAAACAAAAACCCAGACTTTGCCCAACCAGACACATTTCGCTGGCTGCGACATCGCACCGGCGACAAGAAAAACAGGCCGCCGCGAGCACGCGGAAACCGATTTAGAAGAAATTCAAACTTTCTGAGGTCGATTGCGCTTCCGCAACCATGAAACCGCAAATCCAACAATGCCGAGCCCGCAGATCTCGATGATTTGGTTGAAAGTCGAGATTTCCGGCACCGGCACTGGAACGACGCCGACGTTATCGACTTTGGTCCCCAACAAGATGAGCGTGCCTTCCGCGGCGAAGTACCCCGGGTGCGATTGGCCGAAGTTTGAGACAGCGGAGAACGTCCCGAGCGGGGCCGGGCCGATAATTGGTGTAGTGCCCGTGTAGGTAAAGGTAATATTCAGTATTGTCGGATCGTCCGGAGGATTAACCCGCGAAGGGGTCACACCGATGAGCAGCGAAGAGAAAGACCAATTGGCTGGCATCGTGGCGGAATTCGGCACGAGCCCGTTAAAATCATAGATCGTAAAAAAATCACCCGTCTCAACCCTCTGGTCCCCGGTCACAGTTGCGGTGTAATTGAACTGGAAATTGCTACCGCTGGGGGTGATCGAATCGAACGAAGGAATGATGTCGGCATGGGCGATGAGGGCTGTCGCCGCAAACGCCAAGAGCCCTCGTGCATATATCGCCTTGATCATCATGTCCCCTTCTCTCCTCTCCAATAGGATGATATTTGCGCGTCACCGTCAAGAAAATTCTTCCGTTTTCCCGACAAATAACCTCCTGAAACGGTCAAGAAAATGGCGACCCTAACGGGATTCGAAACCGTGTTACTACCGACGCCGCTTTCTCAACCATTTTGCCCTCGTAAATGAACGCCAGAAAACAAGCCTGGACACGGGCGAATGTTATGCACGGCAGCGCAAGCGATCACTTACACCGAGCAAGATCACGCCGCCAACCCGTTCCGCCAACCAAACCGCACTGCACAAGTTCGAAAAGTCCAACCCGAAAGAAGTGAGTTAACGGAAGATAGAATAATTTGCTCGCCCCGCGCTTCACAAACCGATAAGAACCGAACGCTATTAAAACAAAACTTACATCCAAGCCGGGGCCACTGCGGCGTGCCGTCTCACTGTTTCTTTTTGCTGCCGCGGCAGCGGCAACGCTTTGGGCCATTGCGCCATCGCGCGCTTTAAGCCAACCGCACGCACAGGATCGAAGTCTTGCGTTGAGCAAGATTGCTCCGTGGGTCATTCAGCACACTGCCGGTCGCAAAGAGGCCGAGTTTCTGGTTGTCCTGAGAGAGCAGGCTGATCTCAGCGCCGCAGCGGCGCTGACAACAAAGCAGGAGAAAGGCCGCTACGTGCGCGACGTATTATGGAATAAGGCGCAAGCGACGCAGGCGCCGCTTCTGACGTGGTTGCGCGAGCGCAACATCGAGCATCGCTCTTATTATATAGTCAATTTGATCTGGGTAAAAGGTAACCTCGATGTTGCTTTGGAGCTGGCGGCGCGCCCAGATGTTCTGCGCGTGGAAGGCAACCCGCGGGTTCGTGGTATCCCGGATGTGCGTCCTGTTCAGGTAGAGACTTCGCAGCCGCAACGCATCACGACCATTGAACCAGGCATCACCTACACGCACGCGCCGCTGGTGTGGGCTCAGGGTTACACAGGCCAGGGCGTGGTCGTTGGCGGAGCAGATACTGGTTACCGGTGGACCCACACGGCGTTAAAGACTCATTACCGGGGCTGGGACGGAACGACCGGTCATCATGATTACAATTGGCATGACAGCATCCACGACAGCACGGGCAACCCCTGCGGCAACGATTCGCCCGCACCTTGCGATGACAACGGTCACGGTACTCACACCATTGGCACGGCCACCGGTGACGATGGCGTGGGCAACCAGATCGGCATGGCGCCCGGCGCGAAATGGATCGGCTGTCGAAATATGGACCAGAGCAACGGCACGCCCGCGCGCTACTTGGAATGCTTTCAATTCTTCCTTGCGCCTTACCCGGTGGGCGGCAATCCGAACCAAGGTGACCCGAGCCTGGCCCCGGATGTGACCACCAATTCCTGGGGCTGTCCAGCGTCGCAAGGTTGTTCGGCCAACACACTTCAAATTGGAGTGGAAGCGCAACTTGCCGCCGGCATCAACATGGTAGTCTCTGCGGGTAGCGGAGGCCCCTCCTGTTCAACGGTCTCGGATCCTCCGGCAATCTACGAGGCCGCTTATTCCGTCGGCGCCTTGAACACCGGCACGGACACCATCGCTTCGTTCAGCAGCCGCGGCCCGGTCACTGTCGATGGTAGCAACCGGCGCAAACCGGACATCAGCGCGCCTGGCATCAACACTCGTTCCTCTTACAACACCAGCGACACCGCTTACGCGAGCCTGAGCGGCACGTCCATGGCCGCTCCACACGTCGCCGGCGGCGCGGCGGTGCTTTTGTCGGCGCGGCCGATATTGCATCACGATGTTGCGATGCAAAGAACCGTCCTGAACAACTCGGCGTTCCATCTGAACTCGACCTTGTGCGGCAGTTCCGGATACCCTAACAATACGTTTGGATATGGCCGTCTCGATGTACAGGCGGCTTACCAGTACCTGCTGCTTACGGGCGCTGTTTCGCACAAGACACAGGGTGGCGCAGGCCCTTTCGATATTAATTTGCCACTGAGTGGCGAACCGGGAGTGGAGTGTCGCAGCGGCGGCGGCAACTACACCGAGGTCTTTACCTTCGATAACAACGTGGTCAGCGGTTCAGCTGCGGTGACGGGTGGCACAGGCAGCGTCTCCGGGAGCCCGGTGTTTTCCGGCCACACCATGACCGTCAATCTCATTGGGGTCATCGATGTTCAGAGACTCACCGTCACCCTTACCGGAGTGACCGATGAATTTTCCCAGGTCCTGCCTTCGACTCCGGTGAGCATGAATGTTCTAATTGGCGATGTGAACGGGAACAAGACCGTTAACGCATCCGACGTTGGGCTGGTAAAATCGCAGGTTGGTCACGCGCTCACCGGCTCCAACTTCCGCGAGGATGTGAACGCCGATGGTTCCCTCACCGCAACCGACGTCGCCTTGACCAAATCGCGTGTGGGCAATGGTCTTCCGTGAGCGTAACGTTCGTATGCGCTGGCCTAACGAAGAAGTCGTTGAGTTTTACCGGCGCGAAGCGCACACGCCAATTTGAGCGAGCGGCACATCCGTGCTGACGCCAACGGACGTACGTTTCAACGTCGGCAAACATCGGCGAACATCCGTGAACGCGAACAGCTTTGTTATGCATTTCTGTTATGCAGCGGCTACCTGCCGTCGCTTCAACTAGGGAAGCGACCCTAACGGGATTCGAACCCGTGTTACCGCCGTGAAAGGGCGGTGTCCTGGGCCTCTAGACGATAGGGTCAAAAAAGCTGGGCAATATCGGAATTGACTTCGCGGCACGCAAGGCAAATTCCCGAGAGATTGTGCCAGAAATTCGCGCCAGTAATCAAAGATCGACAATCAACGCCGCCGTCCGCGAAGTTGCGCCGCGGTGTCCACTCAGCACCATGCGCGCGTTCTGCACGAGCGTTTCGCGCAAACTGGAATCGCGCAAAAGATCGGCAACTGCTCTTTGTAGCTCAGGCGCTGATGTAACTTGGATCGCACTGCGTTGCCCAATCAACGAACGCGCCAACATCGCAAAGTTTTCCATGTGCGGGCCAAAAACAATCGGCTTGCCAGCGGCGATGGCTTCGACTGGATTTTGCCCGCCGTGTGCAGTCAGACTTTTGCCGACAAAAACTGCATCGGCCACTCCGTACCAGTCGCGAAGTTCTCCAGTGGTGTCGAGAATCATGCAATCTGGCGAGGGGTCGCGAGTTGGAGTTGGCCGGCTGCGCAGCGTAACGCGCAATCCGTGCCGCTCGAGTTGCCGCCGAATCTCGGGCGCGCGCTCGGCATGTCGCGGTGCGATGACCAAAAAGATAGACGGAAACTCCTGACGCCAGCGGAGAAAAACCTCGGCCAGGATTCGTTCTTCACCGGCATGAGTGCTGCCACCCAAAATGACCGGCCGACTCCGCTCGATTCCCAAGTCGTGCAGCACGCCCTCGGGGACGGTTGGATCGACATGAATATCTTCCGGATCGTACTTGATGCTGCCAACGACGTGGACGCGGTCTGGGAGAACGCCGATGGCCGCCCAGCGATCGACATCCTGCGGCTCTGGCACGCAGACCAAATCAAGAAGCCGGAAGGTCGGGGCGACAAAAAATCGAAACCGGCGAAATCTCTTTTCGGATCGCGGGGACAAGCGCGCGTTGACAAGCGCGAGCGGGATTCGGCGGGCATGCGCTTCGGCCGCGAGATTCGGCCAAACTTCCGCTTCGACGAGAACGATCTTCGCCGGTCGAATCGTCGCGAAGGCGCGTCGCATGATCGGCCAGAAATCAAGCGGCGTGTAAAGTACTTCGATCCAACTCGGAGCGCTTTTGCTTGCAAAAGTGAACCCAGTTGTCGTGGTCGTGGTAAGAACAAAGCGCGCATCCGCTCGAAGCGCCCTGATCGCTTCCGCGAGTTTGAGCGCAATCATGACTTCGCCCACGCTGACCGCGTGCAGCCAGGTCGATTTTTGCACGGAGAGCCGCGCGCGAAGATCGACATCGTAAATTCCGAGACGCTGGCCGAATTTATGCCGGTAATTGCCGCGCCGGAACATCTTCACTAAATAGCCCGGCAAGAAAAACAGCAGACCGAGCGGCCAAAGCAGATTGTAAAGAAAACGAATCATTTCCCAGCCGGCATAATTCGGAGAGCCGATGGCGCATGTCGCAAGAACAAGACTTCAGTCGCCCCGTAGGTTTTCGCGCGAATGACGCTCCACAATTCCATCTCCGGAATGCGCTCAGCCGGTCGCTTCTCCAAAACGAAGACGCCGTCCGGCTCGAGCAATTGGGCCAACGCTGCATTTGCCAGGAGCTTTTCGGCGAAGCGCTCGCCCGATTTCGTTTTTTCGTAGGGCGGATCGGCGAAAATGATCCGGAATTGTTCGACGAAACTGGCACGTCGGAGAAATTCAAAAACTTCCTGCTGACGAACACGGCCTCTCAGGTTTGTTTTCGCCAGATTTTTCTCGATCGCCGCGATCGATCGTCGATCCTCCTCGACAAAGGCCGCTGAAACTGCGCCGCGACTGAGCGCTTCGATCCCGAGCGCGCCGCTTCCGGCAAAAAGATCGAGAACTCGCGCGCCGATCACTTGATCGGCCAAGCTGGAGAAGATCGCCGCTTTCACTCGATCCATCGTCGGCCGAACGCCACGCTGCGGAACGGTCAATTGGATTCCGCCGGCTGAACCGGCGATTACTCTCATGGTGACGGGACCGGAGCCGGTGGAGCCTCAAGCTGCGTTCCGGCGGGTTTTTTCTTTTTTGGTCGCTCGCTTTTCCCGCCGCCGAGGAAACTGTTAATGACGTCGCCGAGATCCTTGAGATCGCGTCCCACCAAGTTCTCCAGCAGATTCGATTTCGGATGACCAACTGAACCGCCGACCTGAAAATCGACGGCGAAATATCCGGGCTCATTTATCGGCCGGAAATTTTGGCGAATCGCTTTGAAAAGCTGACTGCGGATTTTTTCATTGATCGCGAGTTGAGATTCGAGTCGCAGTTTGCCGTCGAACGTGACGGTGCCGGACGCCGAGAGCCGAATGTTCGGCGAGCGCAAGACCAGCTCATCGATCGTGACCAAACCGGGAGTAATATGATATTTCGCCTCTGCTTGTTCGAGATGAAGCTGCGTTAATTCCTCAATCTGCAAGATCTGTCCCAGCGCAACGAGCAGGCTGTATTGCTGCACTTGGCCGTCCCGCAAGAAAATCTCACCTTCACCGGTGAGCGCATTGGGATCGGCAGTTTTGCCCGCTGCTTCGAAGTTGCCTTCCAGTTTGCCTCGGACGATTCCCTTCGGGCCGCCCGCTTCCGTAACAATCCGATCGGCCTCCACCTTGCTAAACTTTACGCTGACGGTGAATGGCGAATCCTCCGCTTGCGGCTGCATGGTGAAATGACCCGCGATTTCGCCGCCGCCGGCCTGCGCTGAGATTTGAGAAAGATCCAGTTCCTTCGGGTCGTAATGCAGAGGGGATTGCAGTTGTTCGAGAAAAAAACAATCGCGCAGCGAAACTTTTTTGACCTGCGCGTTGCCTCGTACCGCCACGGCGTTGCGCACGCTGGAGCGAAATTTCACGCCGTCGAAGATCGCGACCACACCACCGGACCGATCTAGAAAACGGAAACTACCGCCGGCCACATTGACCCGGCGAATTTCCGGGACAAACAACTTGCTTGTGCTTTTGCTCGCCCGTGCCGTTGGACCCGCGCTCTCATTGGAACCGGTGGGCGTGGTCTCCGCCGCCGCCCCTGGGGCTGCCGGCTCAGATGCCCCGAAAGCTTTCGGGGTTGCCGGCGGCGAAGTCACCGCAGCCACGGGGGTGTGGCCCGCTGAGGCTTGCTCTCGCTCCTCCGCTTCTTCGGACAAGCCGGGCAATCTCCATTTTCCATCCGCATTTTGCGGCCAGATCACGTTAGCATCGACCAGTGATACTTCCTTGATCACCAATCGCCGTGAGAAAAGTGACAGAAACTTAATGCGAAGCTGGAAAGTCTTTGCCTCGAGAAAATTCATCGCGCCGGCGGCGGGAACTTGTGGAATTGTGATGCCGCTGAGTTTAAGACCGCCCCACGGTGTCACGCTGACTCCCCGAATGTGAAGCGTCGTGCCGAGACGCTGGCTAAGTTCCTGCTGAATCTTCGCTTGTGTCCCTTGCGACTGCACATACAAGTTCACGCCGAGCAAAACAATCGCGCCGAGCACGATCACTGCTCCAGAGGCAATCAACACAATTCGGCGGAACCTTCGCACGGGAAGACGTTACGCAGCCCCAGTTTGAAGAAAAGATCAAAGCCCTGTCCCAATTGTGAGTAACACCGTCGTCATTCTCAACCCAGCCGCGCGAAGTGAGAAAGCGAAACGTTGGCGCGCGCGGGTCGAGTCGATCGCTCGCGGCTGCGTCATATGCGCCACGTCGCGTGCCGGCGAAGCGGAGGCGCTGGCGCGGCATGCGGCTGAGGAAGGGTTCGAAAAAATTGTCGCGGCTGGCGGCGACGGAACCATCAACGAGGTGGTCAATGGTTTGGCCGGGAGCAATGCCGCGCTCGGCCTCTTGCCCATCGGCACCATGAATGTTTTTGCGACGGAGCTCGGCCTCCCGGCGCACGATCTCCAACTTTGCTGGAACATTATTCAGGGCGAGAACACGCGCCTGGTCGATCTTCCGAGCGCAAATGGAAAATACTTCGTCCAGCTTGCCGGCGTAGGACTGGACGCACAAGTCGTCAAAGAAACCAGCCTCACATTGAAACGCAATTTCGGCCCACTCAGCTATCTCATTTCGGCGGCGCAAATTGCGGCGCGGCAGCCGCCACGCCTTTTCCTTGAATCGGAAGATAGTTCCATCGAGGAAGGATCCTTTGTCCTAGTGGGAAATGGACGTCTTTACGGCGGGCCGTTTCCGTTCTTCAAACACGCCATCATCGATGATGGCTTATTTGACGTCATCGCCTTCAAACAGCTTGGTTATCTCGAGATCATCAAATATCTCCAGGACGTCGTTTTCAGTTCCGAGATTCGTGTCCCCGAGATCGAATACTTCCAAACCCGGCGGTTGCGCGTCACGAGCGACTCCGAAGTTCCGGTGGAGCTAGACGGCGAGCTGGTTGGAAGTTGCCCGGTTGAGTTCCAAGTGCGGGAAAGAACGCTCCGCGTCCTCACCCCCGTTCCGCAGTCATAAAGAGCGGACGCGCAGCAAGCTTTCGAATTCAGAATCGACAATTCGGCGGCGTTGCGATACTCTCGGACGATGCATCTGTCCGGCCGAAAGTACGCGTCCGACACGCAGCCCTGGACGCAGCGCCAGCGAATAGTTCTATTGACGTTGATCAGCGCAAACCTGGTAGTCTTTGCCGCGCAACTTCTTCTCGAAACTGATCAACCCGGGTTCGTTCGCGATTACCTCGGCATCAGCGATCGCGGTGTGCGCGACGCCTACGCCTGGCAATTTGTCACCGCCATGTTTCTCCACAATGGCCCATGGCACCTGCTCGGCAATATGCTCGTCCTGTATTTCCTCGGCCGCGACCTCGAATCGATCCTTGGTCAGCGACATTTCCTTTACCTTTATCTCGCCGGCGCGATCGGCGGCGAACTCGGCCATCTCTTTCTCATGCCGCCGGACACGGTTTTGCTGGCCGCGTCCGGCGGCGTTGCAGCCGTTGTTGTCGCTTATGCCACTATCCTACCCGAACTCGAATTAATTGCGACCAGATTCTTCATGGTGCCGCTGCATTTGAAGGCAAAACATCTCGCTTACGGTGTAGTCGCGCTCGCCCTCATGCTGATTTGTGTTGAGCGCACCGGCACAGTCAGCCACAGCGCTTATCTCGGAGGTTGCGCGGCCGGATGGCTCTACGCGCATCTCCTGGGTTTCGGGCGGCCCTCGTTTCTGCAACGTTTCCTGCGGCAACAGCGCGCCGAGGCCGAACGCTATGAGCAGATGAGTGTCGCGCAGTTGATGACTGAGGAAATCGATCCGCTCCTCGAGAAAATTTCACGCCGGGGCTTGATGAGCCTGAGTAGAAACGAGCGACGGAGTTTGCTTAAAGCGCGCGAGAAAATTTTGCACAAAACACAATCGGAATAGCCAAAGATTGTTCCGGTTGCGACGAAGATCGGCAATTGGTCTTTGGGTTGATTTCGCGCGATCTTCCGCGTGATGGATCGCGAGCGCCGTTGGATTCGGGAAAAGGCCGCTGCTTCATTAAACCCGTCCCAGGTAGAAAACACGCTCCTTCAACTTAGGGAAGCCTGGCCGCCCGCTGCGCCGCCAATTGTCGATGTAATTGAAGAATTTCCTCTGGGCGAGGGTGCGCTCCTGCATCTCCTCGCGATGTCGAGCATCTGCGCGACGAGATTGGTGCGGCATCCCGAAGTTCTCTTGTGGCTCGGCCAGCCAGATGTGTGCCTGGCCAGTCGCGGCTACGGGCAAATGGCCAATGACTTGCGCGCCCTGGCCGGCGATTCAATCGCGGCCGAGAATTTTCGAGCGCTGCGCTTTTGGAAAGGTCGCGAGATGGCGCGGATTGCGCTCCGAGAGCTCACCGACGTCGCGCCACTCGAAGAAACAACTGCCGAGTTATCTCAACTGGCAGAAATCTGTCTAACTGAAGTTTTCGAACACTGGAACGCAGAATTGCGTCAGCGTTACAGCTCCCCGAAGGCTGAGTTTGCCATTCTCGCGCTGGGCAAGCTCGGTGGCGGCGAGCTCAATCACAGCTCCGATGTCGATCTTATCTTTTTCTACAGCGATGAAGGCCAGCTCTCGCCGCACTTTTCCTACCACGAGTTCTTTAACCGGCTTGGAAAAAAAATTCTCGAAACATTTTTGACGCGCAATCCGGAAGGCCCGCTTTTTCGCATCGATCTTCGCCTCCGGCCCGAAGGCGCGGCCGGTCCGCTGGCCCGCTCGCTGGAAAGTATGGAACATTACTACGGCGGCTTTGGCGAAACTTGGGAGCGGCTGGCGTTGATCAAGGCCCGCGGAATCTGCGGCAGCCGCGAGCTGGCCTACGAATTCTTGCGGCAACATCAACCGTTCATTTATCCGAGCAGCCCCACGCCCGATCTGCTCGACGAGATCGCCAACATCAAGCGACGCATCGAGCGCGATATCGTGGGACAGGAGAATCTCGGCCGCAACGTCAAGCTTGGCGCGGGTGGCATTCGCGAGATCGAATTTATCGTGCAGGCGCTTCAACTCATTCACGGCGCGCGCCACGCCTTCTTGCAAGAACCGAGCATGTTGAAAGCGCTGCGAGCCCTTCATCAATTGGACCTTCTTCCGCGCGATGAAGTCGTAAAGCTGGACGAAGCGTATCGGTTTCTTCGGCGGGTCGAGCATCGTTTGCAGACCGACGCCGAGCAGCAGACCCACACCATCCCGCAGGAACCGGCAGTGCTGCGACGACTCGCGCTTAGTCTCAGTTTTCCATCGAGCCGAGAATTTACCGCCGCGCTACAAAAACGGATGCGAAATGTCCGCTCAATTTTTCAGCGCGTCATTTCGGAAAAATCCACGGAAGCAAAGCCGATTGATCTGGCAATTTTCAGCGATCAAAGACGCGCCAAGGCGCTGGCCGATTTGGCGCAAGCCTCGGTCAGCTTCCATATCGCGCCACGCACACGCCAAATCTTTCGGAAGCTGCGTCCGCTCTTGCTCGACTGGCTTGCGAAAGCCGCGGACCCGGACGCAACTCTCAATCAATTTGTCCGGTTTGTTCAAGCCCACGGCTTGCGCAGTTTGCTCTTCGAGTTGCTGGTGACAAATCCCCGGCTACTCGAGCTGCTGGTAAAAACTTTCGACGCCAGCCAGTTCGCGGGAAACCTTCTCATTCGCCGGCCGCAGCTTCTCGAGGAAATCACGCGCAGCGAGAACTTGGACCGTGGCATCGCGATAGAGGAACATTTGCGCCGCTTGGCCTCGCTCGATCTCACTCGCGCGAGTCTCGATGGAGTCCGCGCTTATCGGCAAGCCCAGTTGCTGCGAATTGTGCTTCGTGATGTGCTTGGTCTGATCGATCTGGCCGCGTTGTTGGCCGAACATTCAGCACTCGCGGAAGCTTGCCTGCTCTTCGTAAACAAACTTCTCGGGAGCGAAGAGTTGACGATTATCGCTCTCGGAAAATTTGGCGGGCGCGAGATCAGTTACGGCGCTGACCTCGATGTTTTGTTCGTTGGGGAGGATATTCGCGCCGCGCAAAATCTTGTTGTCGCCACGGCGCAGCCCAGTGCCGAAGGAAATTTACCGACACTCGATGCGCGGCTGCGGCCAGACGGGGAAAAAGGTCCGCTGGTTTGTTCGCTGGCCGCTTATCAATCTTATTACGAGCGCCGCGCGCAGCTTTGGGAGCTGCACGCCCTCACCCGCGCGCGGTCCGTGACCAGCCCTCTGCAAGATCAATTCATCGACATGGCACAGCGTTGCTGGAGAGAAGCCAGCCAGCGCGCCGATCTTTTCCATCAGATCGACAACATGCTCGAAAGAATTCGGCACGAGCGCGGCTCGGGGCGCGATTTCCTGGACTTCAAAACCGGCGCAGGAGGAATAATCGAAGCCGAATTTCTGGTGCACGCACTGCAAATGAAAGCGGGAATCTGGAATCCGAGTTGGAATGACGCGCTGGAGCAATTGCGCGAACGCGGTGTCCTGCCGGCTGCCCAAGCCGCGGACGCGAAGCGCGGTTACGAATTCCTGCGGCGGTGCGAATCGGCTCTTCGTCGCTGGGAAAACAAAAGCGTTTCAACGCTTCCGGCCGATCCGAACGAACAGCAAAAACTGGCAAATCGGCTCGGCTACGAAAATGTCAGCGCGTTCGCGAAAGAATATGTCGATGTACGCGAGACGATTCACCGTCTCTACGAGCATCATGTCAGGAAGACGTTGGCTAGCTCTTAGCGAGAAGATTTGCGATGGCTTGCAGAACGAGAAAAGTCACGAGCAGACCAGCAAAAATAATTCCAATCAACAGACCAAGAACGGCCAGAACGAAAATCCAATCGCTTTTGCGCGCTCGATTCGGGAGTTCGATGTGGCGTTGGAGCAGTTCGTAGTTGCGCTTGTTTGCTCGGAACCAGAATGCAAACACCGAGCCGAGAACCGGCACGATACCGACTACTTCATTGATCAGAATATTGAGCGCCATACGCGCGAGAAGAATCTTCGGCAATCCGCGAGTAACCGCGTAAACCAGCACGGACGTTGAAACGAACGCGGCGCTAACGTCACCAATTCCTGGCACGAGATCGATGAGGGGATTAAGGCCAAAGCGGAATTTCGTCCCCGGAACTCGCAGCAAACCGTCCATGATTATGGCAAGCCATTTGAAGAGCGCCTCAAGGGAGGCGCGCTTTTTTTCTTCGGGCGGGAGAAGTTCCCACTCCGGTTCAAGCCGATTCATAACCGCTTTCGCGCTGTGACGACGAGTGTGCGGCCGAGCATGACGTCGCGCGAGTTGATCAAACGTACCACCCAATCGTTCTGCGAGTGGATCGTATGATACTTCCTCAATTCACGATGATAGGCATATGCCGCGGCCAGGTAAATTGGCAGGCAGAGAAGGACGAACGGAATCAGTGACCGGCGCTGATAACGGTCCACATTAAGCTTAAGGTCGGCAAAACCGGCTTCCAACAGAGCGTGCGCGAGATAGAACCAGCTAACGGGATTAATATGCCCGCGCGGACTGTATACTTTTCGCTCGCCGACAGTGAGCGGCCCGAAAAGGGTCGGAAATCCGAAAGTGAGATAGCGCAGCCGCGAGCGCAAACTGAGAATATTTGGCGTCGAAATGACAACGATACCGCCCGGCTTTAGTACACGATAAATCTCGCGAATCGTCTCGCGATAATCTTCTAAATGCTCGATCGTTTCCGCACACGTGATTAATGCAAAACGGTTGTCCTCATACGGGAGCGGATCGCAATTAAGATCGACAATCTCCACCGGCTGGTTGGGAAGTTTCATCAATCGGTCTGTGTAATCGCACGCAAACGAGCGCAGACCATAGCGCGTCTGAATGAATGTCAGCAATTCTCCGGCGCCGCTGCCCACATCCAGAAAGTCGCCCTCCAGACCGTCCGGTGCAGCTTTGTCGATCGCGTCCAGGATTGCCCGATGAATGGTAGGAGTGCTTAACTCGGAAGGCTTTTCGCCTCGTCGTCGCCCCAGCAGCTTCTTGACGACTCTGCGCAGTCGCATCTCGCGACTCTACACCCGAGATACGTCGCTTGAGAAGTCCTCGCGGAAAGCGAAACAAAGTATTGACGCGTTTCTGGCTTTTTGGCTATAAGCGAAGCTTAACGCGCAAATTCAAGCCAAATCCTAACCACTTATGAGGAAAGCATTACTCGTTGCAACAATCATCTGCGGAACGATGGCGGCCGGAACTGCTTCTTCGCAGCATATCACGTCACTCTCGCTCGTCCCCAGCGGGACGATATTCAATCAGAATGATACATTCACCGTTGAAGCGTTTCTGACCTACTCCGGCTATAGTGCATACGGTTTCTCCTTGTGGCTGGAAACGGTTGCCGGAACGCAGAGTTTTTTCGACATCACGTCAGAAGAGCATTTCGTGCCATTCAATGCTGGCTACACGGGGCCAACTGAGTTCGTTGGCTGTGACAACAGCTACTGCTATACGGACCATGATTTGGGTGGATCGCCGAATCCGTTCACACTTAATACCGCCCGGCACGTATGACGTCGAACGCATGCATTTTTCGATCACCAATGCCGCGCCTGGCGTTTACACCTTCTACTCGACGACCGCTAATCCGCATGCCTCGATAGTCACCGATCAAGATTTCAACGATAACCCCATCCAGCAGGCCTCATTCAGTATCACGATTGTGCCGGAGCCAAGCACACTTGCTCTGCTCAGGATCGGGGCCGTCTGCCCAGGCTTGTTGATCTATCGTCGCCGAAAACATCGTAACGGTGCCACTGACCAATGTGGCGAATGCCCAGACCACTCAGATCACGCTCAATGGCGTGAATGGTTCGACTAATTTCGCGATTCCCATGAGCGTTCTCATCGGCGACACCAACGGCAACGGCACAATGAACGCATCCGACCTCAGCCAAACCAAGTCGGGGGTCGGTCACGCGGTTGATGGGACAAACTTCCGCTCCGACGTAAATGCCAACGGCTATATCGATGTCGTGGACGTTTCGATCGCGAAATCGAGCGTTGGCACCGGGCTGCCGTAGCTTCACTCGGCTTCACCAAGGAACGGCGATTTTCAAAACCGCTGATAGTCCCGCTTCAACGCTTCAACGGCTTTAACGCTTTAACGCGAAGCGTTAACCCGGTATTTCCTTCAGCATCTGCGTGTTGGTCGGAAACTTTTTCACGAACATCAACAGACGCTGAATCGCTTCCTCGGGCTTGTGACCGGCGAGACCGCGACGGATCAAATTGATTTTCTCCAGTTCCCACGGTTGCAGCAGCAATTCTTCGCGCCGCGTACCGGAAAGGAAAATGTCGATGGCCGGATAAACACGCTGGTCGCTGATCTTGCGGTCGAGCACCATTTCCATGTTTCCGGTGCCTTTGAATTCCTGAAAGATCAATTCATCCATCCGGCTGCCGGTTTCGATGAGCGCGGTGGCCACAATCGTGAGCGAGCCGGCTTCCTCCGTGTTGCGTGCCGCCGCAAAAATCTTGCGTGGAATTTCCATGGCGCGCGCATCGATACCACCGCTCATGGTGCGACCGCCGCCAGCCATCGCGTTGTTAAATGCACGGGCCGTACGCGTGATCGAATCAAGCAGGATAAATACATGCTTTCCTGCTTCGACCAGCCGTTTCGCCCGCTCGATGGCGAGTTGCGCGATGCGCGTGTGACTCTTGATATCGCTGTCATTCGAGCTCGCGATCAGTTCCGCCTTCGGATGCGAACGCCGGAAATCAGTGACCTCTTCCGGACGTTCATCGACCAGGAGAATAATCACATGCATGTCTTTGTGATTTTTTGTGACGGCGTCGGCGATGTGATGAAGCAGCGTCGTTTTGCCCGTGCGCGGCGGCGCGACGATCAACCCGCGCTGGCCCATGCCGAGCGGCGTCATCAAATCCATGATGCGCGTCGTATAACGATCCGGCACGGTCTCGAGCTTGATCCGTTTGTTGGGGTTGATGGTCGTAAGCTCTTCGAACGGTCGCAGGCCCTGATATTTGGGTGGATCTTCCCCGTTGATCGTGAGCAGCTTGATCAACTGCGGACCGCGATTGCCGCGTCGGGTTTCACCATAAATCCACATGCCGTCGCGCAAGCTAAAACGGCGCACGATTTCGGGCGTGACGAAAATGTCCAGCGGCGTCTGCACAAAATTGCGTTTCGGATCTCGCAGAAAACCAAAACCTTTGCCGGAAATCTCGATGATGCCTTCACCGAATTCCGGCTCGCGCTGAGTTTGTTCGCCGTTTTCCACTGCGCCCTCGTTTCCCTCCGGGGATTGTCGATCCAACGTTTCAACGCTCGCGGTCCCGGTCGGCGGATCGACAGCGCCGGGCGAATTATTTTGAGACTCATTATAGTTCTCGTTTCCGAACCGATCGCCCCGATCGCGATAACGTCTTCGTGGATAATGGCGGCGCGGACGGCGCTGGCGTTGTTCTGGTGCAGCCGCTTCAGTTTCCAGCGGTCGAGGCTGGTTCTCGTTTTCTTGGTTCATAAATAGAATGGATTTCTTCGCTCGCCGTGGCGAGCGCACACCGCCAGTTTCCTGCGGCAATAATTTTCAGGCCGGCAACCTGGCCAGCAATTCGTCGGGAATGTCTAGATTTGAATAGACGTTTTGCACGTCGTCGTCTTCTTCGAGGCTGTCGCACAAACGCAAGACTTGTAGTGCGACGTTCTCGTCGTCGACCGGAACAGTCGTATCGGGAATGAACGTAAACTTTTGCCCATCGGTGGTTACGCCCGCATTTTTGAGCGCTTCAGCTACGGCGTAGAGCTGATCGTGGGAAGTGGTAATAACATACTCGTCCTCGTCGGTTGTCAACTCCTCCGCTCCGGCCTCCAGCGCCAGTTCAAGAATGCGATCCTCATTGAGGCCCGCGCGCGGAACGGTGATTTGGCCCTTCTTGTGAAACATGTATGAAACACTTCCGGTGGAGGCGAGGTTGCCATGATTCTTACTGAAGATGCTCCGAATCTCGGCGGCGGTGCGGTTCTTATTGTCGGTCGCGACTTCGACAATGACCGCCACCCCGCCCGGAGCATAGCCTTCGTAAACGATCTCATCGAAGTGCTGCGCCTCGTTGCCCTCACCGGTGCCACGCTTGATCGCGCGCTCGACGTTATCGTTCGGCATGCTCTGCGCACGCGCCGCCTGGATGGCGCTGCGCAGGCGCAGATTGCCATTGGGATCGCCCCCGCCGGTTTTCGCGGCGATGGTGATTTCCTTCGACAATTTGCTGAAGATCTTGCCGCGTTTCGCGTCGATCGCGCCTTTGAAACGCTTGACCTTCGACCACTTGCTATGTCCGGACATGAATGCGCGGAGTTATATTCTTAGACCTGAAAATTGACTGACTAAAAGCTGCAGATTCGGGACAGCGCGCCTCGCGAGAAAGTGGCTGGCGAGGAATGAAACTACCGGCTCATATTCAATCGCAGCGCAAGCGGTTTGTCAACCAAACTAAGCGGCCGACATGGCGGCGCGCTTTCGCGTGGTCGCGTCGAGGATCCGCTTACGCAAACGCAACGATTTCGGCGTCGCTTCCACGTACTCATCGATGTCGATGTACTCAATCGCGCGCTCGAGACTCATCCGCAGCGGGGCTTCCAGCTGAATGCCCTTGCCTTCACCTTGCGATCTTATGTTCGTGAGATGCTTTGCTTTGCACGGATTGACCGGCATATCTTCCGGGCGCGCGTTTTCGCCCACGATCATCCCGGCGTAAACGTCTTCCTGCGGCCCGATGAAGAGGCGTCCGCGTTCCTGGATGTTGTTGAGCGCGTAGGCGGTGCTAAGCCCTGCTTCCATCGACACCATCACGCCGCGGTTGCGGCCTTCGATCTCGCCCTTGAACGGCGCGTATTCGCGAAACAGATGACTCATCAATCCCTCGCCCCGTGTGAGATTCACGAGATCCGTTTCGAATCCAATCAAGCCGCGCGTTGGAATGATTGCCTCGATCGAGACACGCTTCGGGTGATGATCGAGGCTGACAATATCGCCTTTGCGATTGGCAATTGATTGCAGAACGTCGCCCAGGTTCTCCTTCGGTACATCGACATATAGATTTTCGAGCGGCTCCAGCAGGTGGCCGTTCTCGTCGTGCTGAAAAATCACTTCCGGCCGCGAGACCATCACTTCGTATCCTTCGCGCCGCATTTGCTCGACAAGAATCGCGATCTGCATTTCGCCGCGCGCGTCGATCTTGAAGGCGCCCGCGGTTTCCGTATCGGCCACTTGCAACGAAACATTGCCGCGCGTTTCTCTGATCAGGCGCTCGCGGAGATGCCGGGCAGTGACAAACTTTCCTTCGCGCCCTGCGAACGGCGAATCGTTCACCAGAATACGCATGCGAATCGTCGGCGGATCGATATCGACGAATTGCAATGATGCGCGCTCCTCCCGGTCGGTAAGGGTTTCGCCGATGTAAATTTCCTCGAATCCGGCGAGACGGATAATCTCGCCGGCGCTGGCATGGTTTACTTCCACTTGCTCAAGGCCTGCGTAGGTGAAGAGCGCCGTAACCGTGGCGCGCTCGCGCCGCTGATCGCGATGAATGCACACGATGGAATCGCCCACGCTCACCCGCCCACTCACGATTCGTCCGAGGGCGATTCTTCCGAGATAATCGCTGTAATCCAGGTTCGACACGAGCATTTGGAAAAACGGGTCGGGCGAAGTCTTCGGCGGCGGCACGTGCTGAACGATGGCCCGAAAGAGGGGCGTCATGTCCTCGCTGTTTTCATGCAGCTCGCGCAGAGCGAAACCATCTTTCGCACTGGCGTAAATGATTGGGAAATCGAGCTGCTCGTCGCTCGCTTTCAGTTCGACGAAGAGATCGAAGACCATATCGACGACCTGGTGCGGCCGCGCATTTTCCCGGTCGATCTTGTTGATGACAACGATCGGTTTCACTTTGTTCTCCAGCGCCTTGCGCAAAACAAAACGCGTCTGCGCCTGCGGCCCATCGTGCGCATCGACAACTAGCAGCACACCGTCCACCATTTTCATGATCCGCTCGACTTCGCCGCCGAAATCCGCGTGACCCGGTGTGTCAACGAGGTTGATCCGATAACCGTTCCACTGAAACGCCGCGTTCTTGGCGCGAATGGTGATTCCTTTCTCACGCTCGAGGTCCATCGAGTCCATGACGCGTTCTTCGATCTTCTGATTGGATCGAAAGGTGCCTGATTGCCGGAGCAACTGATCGACAAGTGTCGTCTTGCCGTGATCGACGTGCGCAATGATGGCGATGTTGCGGATTTTATCCATGCGATCTCCTCGAGAGTGAGGAGCGGCGAATATTATGGGAGACACACAGCGAGTCAAACGCCGGCCGTGCGATTCGCAATCCTCTTGAATGCTTCGCCGGCGCGTGTTCCGGCTCGAGTGCAAGCAAATTTTCCACGCCACGTCTTATCGACGAAACCTTTTGGACGTGCCAAGCAGGGCTGGCTTGGCGCGCCGCCAATTCTGGCGCGGCCAAGCGGCGACATTCTGCGGACGACACGAGCAGCCGTCCGCAGCCATGCCGCTGAAATTGGGTCAGTTTTCTAACGACGAACGTAATGCCCGTGAATCCAGAAGCGGTGATGATGCCGCCAAGCCCAGTGTCCTGGTGCCCAATACGACCGATAGCCATGATCCCAATACCACGGCCCGTGAGAGTAGTAAGGGCGGTCGCCGATTTCAATAAAGACGCCCGCGGCCTTCGTCGTCGTCGGCGTGAATGCGCCCGCACAAAAGAGAGCGCCCAACATGATTAAAAGATATCGTTTCATCGTTTTACCTTGATTCGAAAATGGACGTGCGTTGGGCCGGGAATATTCAAACTTTACCGGCGCGATTAAGCCGGCGCCTCCGTCCGCTGCTCGCTCGGCTCGACCCATTTGCCGTGCTCGCGAATTAAGTCCTGCAACCGACCGACCGCTTCCGCTTCGGGAATGTTGAACTTCACCGGCGTCTTGCCCACGTAGAGATTCACTTTCCCCGGCGCGCCACCTACATAACCAAAATCCGCGTCCGCCATTTCTCCGGGGCCATTCACGATGCAGCCCATGATCGCGATCTTCACGCCTTTGAGATGCAAGGTCGCCGCTTTGATTTTCGCCGTCGTCGTTTGCAAATTGAAAAGCGTTCGTCCACACGATGGACACGCCACGTAATCGGTCTTGAAAATCCGCGACCCGGCAGCTTGCAACAGGTTATAAGAGAGCCGCAGCGCTTGTCCGGGCGCTTCCTCGCCCTGCACCAGAATCGCATCCCCGATTCCATCGCAAAGCAGCGAACCGATGTTTGTCGATGCAATAAGGAGAGTGTGAAGGAATGTCGAATGTCGAATGTCGAAGGTCGAAGGAATGACGAAATCCGAATGACGAACAGAAGAGCTCGATTGCTCCTTCGTCAGTTGAGCATTCGTGCTTCTTTCGTCATTCGTCATTCGTCCTTCGTCATTTTCCGCGCTCACACGACTCAGCGTGTCCTTCAACAGAACCGGATGCCGCGGCTGCAGTTTCGCCGCCAGCAAACGAAACGCTGCGATCACGGAAAGATCGAGATCATCCTTCACCGTCACGAATCGCGGCGCGTCGGTCGCATTTAGTCGCGCAATCGCGCTTTCCTCGCGAGGATCGATCTCGTCTATTTGTGCATTTTCGTAAATGATCTCCGGTTTGTAATCGCCCATCTTGTCGATCTTGTGCGCGATCTTGTCGAAATTTGCCTGCCTAACGACCACCCGAATCAATTCTTCGCCGCCAACTCGCACGCCATTACGCGCAATCGTTTCCGTGGCGCGTCTTTGGTATGAGAATGGATCAAACGAAATATTGTAGCGCAAGCCTCTGGCTTGCGATTCTTCGTCAGATGCAAGCCGGAGGCTTGCGCCACTTTCAATCAGCGCTTTCGCCACCGGGATTTCGTGAATGCTGTCTTCGGTCAACGAAACACGGATCGTGTCGCCAATTCCATCCGCCAGCAGCGAGCCGATTCCAATCGCGCTCTTGATTCGCGCGTCTTCGCCTTCGCCGGCTTCCGTCACGCCGAGATGAATCGGATAATTCCAATCTGGCCCTTCCTCGTTCAATCGCGCAACGAGCAACCGATACGCCGCGATCATCACTTTCGGGTTGCTCGATTTCATCGAGAAGACGAACGCGTGATAATCGAGATCGCGGGCGATCCGCGCGAATTCGAGCGCGCTCTCCACCATGCCCAGCGGCGTGTCACCGTAACGATTCAGAATTCGATCGGACAGCGAGCCGTGATTCGTCCCGATGCGCATGGCGATGCCGCGCTGTTTGCAAAGATCGACAAGTGGCGTGAAACGCTCGCGAATGCGAGATAGTTCCGCGGCGTATTGCTCGTCCGTGTACTCACGGATTATGAACTTCTTTGAATCGGCGTAATTGCCGGGATTGATCCGAACCTTGTCCACCCATTTCGCCGCTTCCATCGCCGCTTCCGGTTTGAAATGGATGTCCGCGACGATCGGCACATCGCAGCCCCGCTCGCGCAAACCTTTCACGATATGCTCGAGATTACGCGCGTCTTTCACCGCCGGCGCGGTGATGCGCACGATCTCGCAACCGACATTCGCCAACTCGATCGTCTCTTGGATCGACATCTCTGTGTCCATCGTGTCGCACGTGATCATCGATTGGACGCGAATCGGATTCGCACCACCGACCCCGACGTTCCCCACCATCACTTCACGAGTCGGCCGTCGCTGGTAACGGAAAAAATCAGGACGATATTTCACTGCTGCCTAAATCTACGGATTGAAATCCGCGGCGCAACGCGATGGGCGGTGGCGGCTATTCGTGTGTCGCTTTTGCCGGCGTTGGTTTTGGCAAAAACCTCGGCGTCTCACGTTTGGTCTCGAAAAGGTCCTGCACGTCGAAGAATGCGATGTAAACCATGAAGCCGATGATCAAAACTGCGCACGCGGTTTGCACCACTTCGAGAACTCGGATGTTCACTGGGCGCCGGCGCACCGCTTCGATGAGCGCGAGTAGAATGTGACCGCCATCGAGTACGGGAATTGGCAGCAGATTGAGCAGGGCAAGATTCACGTTGAGGATCACGCTGAACCAAAGCGCCATGCGCCAGCCTTCCTTGCTTTCGAACATCCTGTAGTAAACACGCAACATCATCAGCGGTCCGCTCATGTGTTGCAGTTTTATGTCCGACTTCGGCGAGGCGACTGCGCCGACGGTGTTAAAGATCGACAACATGCTCGTGCGGATTTGCTCGACTGGTCGCGGATGTCTCACCGTCATCTTGCCGTAATCGTCGGGCGTGATTCCCAAATCGTCGCTCCATTGCAACCCGATTCGCGCGATTTTTTCGTTCTGCGGAATCTCGGGAGTCACTTTCACCTCGCGCCGTTTGCCGTCACGTAAGATCGAGAATGTAATCGGCTGGCTGGCGTGATGCTTGATGTAATCGGAAATGGCGAGAGTGCTGTTCGCGCTCTGCCCATCGACTGCCAACACGATGTCGCCTTTCTGCAAACCAGCGCGCGCGGCTGGACCATTTTCGATCACGTATTCGACGCTCGGATTCCCGGGTTGGAAGGGGAGCGAGATTGTCGATCCACCGCGCTCGACCCCGAGTGTGAGCGGCTCGTTTGGATGGTCGCGAATGAAATCCGAGATGCCGAAGATGTGATAAATGCGTTGTCCATTGATGGTGAGAATCAAATCGTTGGGCCGCAAGCCCGCTCTGGCCGCCGGACTTCCCGGCTCAACCTTTGCCACCATCGGCGTCTCCGCAGGCACGATGCCAATTTCGCGAAATCCCTTCCGCATCCACGGTTTCGTTTCCGGAATTGTCGGCTTGGCTTCGACTGTTTTAGTCTCAACGCGGCCGTTCACCGTGCGCTCGATCGTGATGGCGATCTTCTCGCCTTCACTGCGAACAATCCGCCACTGAATACTCTCTTCGCTCATTCCGCCGAAACGGGAAACTGGCTTCCCATCGACGGACAGAATTTTGTCGCCGGCTTTCAAGCCCGCTTCCGCCGCAGGGGAATCGGGCACGACATAACCGATCGTCGTCGTCGCTTCCGCTTCGCTGACCGGACGTCCAACTGCCCAAATGATGACCGCAAACAACACGGCCAAGCCGAAACTGAACAATGGTCCCGAGAACGCGACGATGATTTTGTCGAGCGCGGAGATCGGAGCGAGTTTCGCGCGATCGATATCCGCCTTGCCCTCGATGATGTCCATGGGCGCGAGCTGCGGCAGCGCCACAAAGCCGCCAAACGGCAGCGAGCCGAGCGAGTATTGCACGCCGTTGATTGTTTTTTTCCAAAGCGGTTTGCCAAACCAAATGCCGAACTTCTCGATGTAGAGACCGCGCCAGCGCGCCGCCAGAAAATGGCCCAGCTCATGCACAACGATGAGCAGATTAAAAAGAACAAGGACTTCGAAGAAAATGAGGGCGATGCGTGCGACGTGCAAGATCATGAATTGTGATTGGTGATCAGTGATAAGTGATTGGTCTGCACGAGCGATACGCTGCTTGCCGCTTCAGCGTTTCAACGATTCAACGCTTTTCTGCGCTTCCTCGCGTGCCCATTGATCGGCCACCAATATCGCATCGAGATCAGGATGCGCAACGTGGGTATGCCGGTTCATGACTTCCTCGACGATCTGCCAGATGCGCGGAAAATTCACACGTCGATCCAGGAATGCGGCGACCGCGACTTCGTTCGCGGCGTTTAAGACCGCAGGCAAAGTTCCGCCCGTTTCGCCCGCGCGTCGCGCCAGATTCAGTGCCGGAAAATCGTCGTAACGCGGCGTAAAAAATTCCAACTTCGATAATTTTCGAAAATCGAGTGGCGGCAATGTATTCGGCACGCGATCGGGCCAGGTCACCGCGTACTGAATCGGGAAGCACATATCCGAATAACTCAATTGCGCCAGCGTAGAGCCGTCGCTGAACTCCACCATAGAATGGACAATGCTTTGCGGGTGGATCACTACTTCCACGCGCCTTATCTCCACCCCAAACAACCAATGCGCCTCGATCATCTCCAGCCCTTTATTAAATAGAGTGGCCGAATCGATCGTGATTTTCCGACCCATGTTCCAAGTCGGATGTTTCAGCGCCTGCTCCGGGGTAAGATCGACAAATTCTTTCGCGGGCGTTTCCCGAAACGGTCCGCCGGATGCAGTGAGGATGATTCGATTAACATCGGAAACATCGAACACCGAAAACTCAACGCCCAATGCTGAACTCTCTGCATTCGATATTGGATGTTGGATGTTGGATGTTGGACGTTTTCTGCTTTCCAGCATCTTGCCTTCCAGGCACTGGAAAATCGCATTGTGTTCGCTGTCCACCGGCAAAACGTGCACGCCATTGTCGCGCGCCTCACGCATGACGATCTCGCCCGCCATGACCAGAATTTCCTTGCTCGCCACCGCCAGCTCCTTTCCCGCTTCAATTGCGGCCAGCGCCGGACGCAATCCGCCCGTCCCAACGATCGCGACCAACACGATCTCCGCATCCGTTAGGCAAGCGATCTCACGCAATCCTTCTTCGCCCGTAAAAATCTGCGGCTTGTACTCGAGCGCGCCGCGCAAGATGTCGATCTTGCTTTCATCGACCAGACAAAGCGACTGCGGCCGGACTTTGTTCGCGGCCACGGCGAGCTTTTGGGCGTTGCTGTTCGCCGCCAGCCCGACAATTTCCATCCGCTCCGGAATGTCGTGCGCCACCTTCAACGCACTCTCGCCGATCGAGCCGGTCGCTCCTAGAACGACCACGCGTTTACGTTTCATAAAGTGCCAAACCGCTAACGATCAAGAGTCTCGCACAGCGGTCACAACGTTGACAAAGGAATGAGGAGGAACTTTTGGTTTTCTTGATTCCGTTGTCTCCTTTGCATCCTTTGTGCGAATCCGGAAATCCGGTGGATGCGCGCATCTCACGGCACACGGATTACCAGGCGGAGGTAGAAAAACAACAGCGGCGCTGTGAAAAGCAAACTGTCCACCAAATCGAGCGCGCCGCCTATTCCCGGCAAAAAATTCCCGGAATCCTTCACACCAGTGCTGCGCTTGATGATCGATTCGGCCAGATCGCCCACCACAGCCGCGAATCCGAGCAACAACCCGAGAATCGTGGCGTGGGTCCAATTCAGCACCGACAGGTGCCCGGGCATCAATTTGTAGAGTGCCAGGCTGGTACAAAGCGAAAACGCCAACGCGCCGAGGAATCCTTCCCAGGTTTTCTTGGGGCTGATGTGCGGAATTAACGGGTGCTTACCAATCGCCATCCCAGTAAGATACGCGCCCATGTCGCTAAACTTCGTCACCGCGATCAGATACAAGCAGTAAAACTGTCCTGTCACGACGCCCGCGCTCGAGCGCGGCATCAGGTAAACGATTTTCGTCATGAAGTTGAAAAGCCAGAGCACGTAAAGCAGTCCGAATAACGTGTAGGCCATGGTTTGCAGCGGCTCGTCGTGGCGCAGGCGCGCGAACATTTGCCGCGCAAAAACTGTCAGCAAAAAAAAGAGCAGCACCGCCACTTCAAAATCGTAGGAGCGCGCCGGCCCCATTTTCGCGAAGTAGTAAAAACTTCCGCCCAGCATGATCGCGCCGCAGATCATGGCCGTGATTTTAAAATTCGGCAGATCGCGATGATCGAGCATGCGGTAAAATTCCCAAAGCGCGATCAAACCAAACACGCTGATCAATCCGTAGAATGCCAGTTCGTAACCCGAGAAGGCGATCACCAGCGCGATCGACCAAAGCACGATCGTGCTGAGGAAACGGAAAATAAAAGTCGATCGCGTGGCTGTCGGTTTCGCTTCGACTTGCTCAAGTGTTGCGGGCATGAAGTTTCATCATCCCGACCGAAAAGAGTTTTGTCCACAGATTAACTTCAGAACTCCGTATCGAAAATCTGCGGCAATCTGCGAAATCTGTGGATAACAACATTGCGGCAGCCGATTGAGCCGCCTAATTTCTTCTCGTGCAGAAAACGATGCAGGCCGTCGTGAAAAGCAAAGCCGAGCCCGGTCTTTGGCTGGAAGAAGTTCCCGTTCCCGAAGTTGGCGGAGACGACGTGCTCATCCGCGTCGTGAAAACGTCGATCTGCGGCACCGACGTACATATATATAACTGGGACGCCTGGGCGCAGAAAACGATCCCCGTGCCGATGACTATCGGCCACGAATTTGTGGGCATTGTCGACCTTGTTGGCGATCACGTGAAAGGCTTCGCGCCCGGCGATCTCGTCGTCGGCGAAGGCCATATCACTTGCGGACATTGCCGCAATTGTCTCGCCGGCCGTCGCCATCTTTGTCCGAACACGAAAGGGGTCGGCGTAGATCGCCCCGGCGCGTGGGCCGAGTTTGTCGCCATTCCGCAATTAAACTGCTGGCATCCCGATCCATCGATCCCACTCGACGTGCTTTCCTGTTTCGACCCGCTCGGCAA
>Ga0184619_10000116_pt1 | contig 25242 bp, 22 predicted proteins | sample PLM0_60_b1_FD_133146 | JGI IMG/M metagenome (GOLD analysis project Ga0184619, IMG submission 133146) | Groundwater sediment microbial communities from an aquifer in East River, Colorado, USA - PLM0_60_b1 | ecosystem: Environmental > Terrestrial > Soil > Riparian zone | place: USA: East River...
ACCGCCGCCGTATCCGAAGTGTGGTACAAACAATCGGACCAGCCATACCTGAAACCCGTGAGTGACAAGATTCCCGGGACCGACCATTACTATTGCGATATCTCGCCCCGTTTCACTTGGACGCAAAGCTTCGATGGCCCCAGCTTGCGCACGGTGATGGAGAAATACCTGGCCGCGTATACAAACGCGCCAAAGGCAGGCGTTGGCAGGATCACCGATATCATAGAGCAGGGAAGGACTCCTTCCGGGCGCGTCGCCGCACTCGACGTGCAGACCGATAGCGGCACTTACAGGCTCCGCGCCAACGACATTCGGTTTGTTCTGCGGGATGCAAAAGGCACGACTCTCAACAGCACGTTCTTCAGTTTTACTAGGGAAACGAGCGGTGGGGAGGTCTCCAGTCTCGCCATCAACGGCCGCGGCTACGGGCACGGGATCGGGATGTGCCAGTTCGGCGCGCTCGGCCGCGCGCGAGCCGGACAGAATTACCGTACGATTCTAGAGACCTATTACCCGGGAACGACGATTGGCCGAATCGCCGGTTAGCACCAAGGAATCGAAGCCGAAGGACACAGTCCGCCTCGGCCTCGTCGGCGCTGGTGCGATTGCCCAGCTGGCGCACCTTCCGGTGTTGTCGAAGATCAAGGGCGCGCAGCTCATTGCGCTGTGCGACAACGACGGACCGAAGGCGAGTGCGATTGCGGAACGGCTCAAGATTCCCGACGTCTTCACCGACATCGAGGACTTGCTGGAGCTCGACCAGGTGGATGCGGTGGTGATCGCTACGCCAAACCACCTGCACGAGCCTCACGTACTCCGCGCCCTCAAGTCAAGGGTCGATGTCTTGTGCGAGCGGCCGCTCTCGCTCACATCTCGCGGCGTAGAGCGAATCCTCGCTGCCGCGAAGCAGGCCGGCCGCAAAGTCGTCGTCGGCAACAACCATCGTTTTCGGAGTGATGTCCAGCAGCTCTATCGTTTTCTCCAAGGCAGCGAGCTGGGCAGAACAATTGGCGTGCGCGCAGGCCAATATCAATTCGCGACCGGTCGCACCGGCTGGCGTTTCAGAAGGCCCGAGGCCGGTGGCGGCGCATTTTTCGAGCACGGCTATCCGCTCGTGGATCTCGCGATGTGGGTCGCAGATTTTCCGGAGCCTGTGCGCGTGACGGCCAGCATGGATCGAAGCCGCGGGACGAACACCGTCGAGGACTCGATGATCGTCCACGTCGAGTGCGCTGGTGGCGTGAGCTTCAGCTTCGACGTATCGTGGTCTTATGTCGGACAGGAGGAACGTTGGTGGTTCGAGGTGCTGTCTTCGCGCGGCAGCGCGCGGCTCGCTCCGTTGCGGGTGGTCAAAATGTTGAACGGCAAACCGACCGATGTGTCGCCCAGTGGCGCAGCCGCGCGGGAGAGCGTGTTCCTGCAATCGTATCGTGCGGAGCTCGCCCACTTTATTGCCGTCGTGAATGAAGATACGCCGTACGAATCACCCGACGACCAGCTAACCGTGATCAAGCTGATGGAAGCGATCTACAAGGCGGCGGAGGAAGGCAAGGAAGTGCGCCTGTAGCTGGTAAGGCGGTACACCGTCCACCAGACCGCCAGATTGATCGGCAAGGCCAGCCCGATGATCTCGCCATTCTTCTGGTCGAAAAACGGAATTCCCTGAAGGACGAAGCCAAACAACGAGAGCGCTGCCACGAACGCACTCAGCTTCAAAGTCTTCGAGACACCGCGCAACCCGTACACTGAGACTGGAATCAGAACTGCGAGTCCGAGCGAGAGCGGATCGAAATGCATCAGGTTTTCGTTGCGACCCATGAAGTAGTGCCTGGTAAACAGCCACACGATTACGAGCACGGTTCCGCCCAGTCCGGCGATGAGGCTCCACAAGGTCGCGATTGCCGTCGCTGCAAAGTACGCGATTCTGTGTCCTCCCTCGGCGCTTCTCACGAGCACGATCATCGCGGCGGCCACGAGAATCCCAGCAGTCACGAACCAGGGGAAATAGCTTGGCGGAGTCGAAGGCTCGGGCGCGCGGCCGGCGGTGAAGAGCGCAGCCTCAGAGCGCACGAGCGGAATTTGCGTTCCCGCGCTGTCTGGCACGCGGACACTTCTGAAGTCGTTCGCCATCCGCACAGGAAGAAACATCTCTTCCCACATGGATAGCGGCTTGTCGGCTGGGTGTCCCAGTGCCAGCGTGACGCCCGTATAGAGCGGGATGTCCCCCTTCATGAGTCGCTGCGTGTGCCAGCGATAAGTTCCGGACGTCTTTTGCCAGACAGTCGCGAGCTGGAGCTGGCCGGACATCGAGTGATCGATCGCATCGCGCAGCCTGGTCGAGCAGTTGTCCCGATAGTAGTCGTAGCGATAGAACTTGTTCTGGGGCAGCGCATTCCACTCGACGAATTGTTGCAGCTTGAGGCGCTGGGCAGGTGTGAGATTGAGCTCCTGCGCCAGTATGGAGCGATTGCGCTGCCTGTAATAGCGGACCATCGGCTCCAGATCGATCGCTTCCATCCAGTATCGCGTGTCACCCGTGAGGAATCGGCGGAGGAAATGCGGCTGGTTGAAGTCGAACATCCCCCAGTTGTAGGTGACGTTGGTTCCGCGCGCCTGGTCCTTGATCCAGATCGCGTTGTGGCCGAATCGCTCCCAGACCGCGTCGCCCATTCCGAACGTGAGCAGGTAGACAGTGAGATTGGATCCGGGCTCCGCGGGCCCGGCTGCAGGCGCGGGCACAGCTTGAGGAATCTGCGTGACGCCCTGCGCGTGGAGGCTTGAGGGCAGCGAGACCAGCGCAGAACACGCTAAGAACGTACGTAGTTTCATGCGACGTAAGATGCAAAAAGGCTCACCGTTCGGTGAGCCTGGCTTTTGCCTCAGGCGCCAGGCAGGATCAGCGAAATGGTGCTTCCTTCTCCGACAGTGCTCTGCAATTGCACCTCGCCGTCCATTGCGCGCGCGAGATCTCGTGCGATCGCCAATCCGAGTCCGATTCCCGGATAGCGCCTTGTGGGACCTTGCTCTATCTGGAAAAATGGCTGGAATACGTGCGCGATCTGATCGCTCGGAATTCCGATGCCCGTGTCATTCACCGATATGCTGACGAGCTGTCCGACGCGGTCAGCGCCAACCCGGATTCTGCCTCCGTTCGCCGTGAACTTGATCGCGTTCGCAACGAAGTTGAGAAGGATCTGCCTGAGCTTTTCCGGGTCTGCCCGCACGGACAGAGCGTGATCGCATGGGTCACACGAGAATGTCAGCTCCTTTTTCTCGAGCTCCGGTCGGACCATGGCCTCGAGGGTATCGATGACGTCGCGCACCAGCACAGTCTGAATGTCGACGCGAAGTTTTCCCGCTTCGATTTTCGCGAAGCTCAGTACATCGTCGATCAGCGATAGCAAGTGCTGCTGATTGAGCTGAATGCGAGACAGCGCAGTCCGCTGCTTTTCGGTGAGCTCTCCATCGACGCCCAGTGACATCAAATCGACGTACCCGGATATGGCATTGAGCGGGGTCCGCAGCTCGTGGCTCATCACAGCCAGAAATTCGGCCTTGGCCTCATTAGCCTCGGCCGCACGGGCATGAGCCAGGCGGATCTCGTCCTCAGCTCGACGCCGCTCGGACATGCTTGCACCCATGACGAGAAATGTTGCCGCGGCAACACCCATGAATGTCTGAAGGGAAAACAGGCTTTCGTGCAGACTGGCACTCACGAATGGACCGCTCGCCATTGCCGTCCCGGCTACCGCTATCACTGAAACGATGAACGCCGTTGATACGGCTCCGCGTTGCTCGAACCGAAACGCGGCCCAGATCAACAACGGGAAAAACATGTAGGCCCGGCCGAAAATCCCCGCTCCCCCCGCGGGTGAGGCGCCAAAAATGAGCACGCTGGCAGCTACGACGGACACACCGAGAGCCAAAGCCTCGAGCAGCCGCTTGCCCGAGGCAGCGTGTCGCGGAGCGCTCGCCCACACCAGCAGGAGCGGAGCGACGAGCAGATCGCCGATGAGATCGCCGAGCCACCATGCTCGCCATGCTTGCGCGTACTGCGCCGATGAAACGATGCCGCCAAGGTAAAGACTGGTGACACCGATCGTAGCAGCGACCATGGTGCTGAAGAAGGCCGCAAACACGATCAATCCCACCACGTCCACGACCCGCTCCAGCGACACTTCAAATCCCGGAATACGCCGCAGTGCGTAGGCTGCAAGCACTGCCTCCAACGTGTTGCCGGCAGCAATGCCGAGTGCGACAACAGCGGACGCACCAGTCAGGAGGTTCGCGCCGAAGGCGCCGAGCAATACTCCCGGCCACAGGCGCTTTCCGAACAGTAGGAGTACCGCGAGTGCTAACCCGCTCGGCGGCCACACCAGGCTCGCAAAGCCCGCGACGGCATCGACCATGAGCCCGGCGCGCGCGGCCACGAGGTACACACTCGCGAGGACGGCAATCGCCAGTGCGTACCGAATGCGAGGTGCACCTGCGGTCATGCGCCAATAAAGCGGCACAAGCGGATCGGCTGAAGGTGATTCGACACTGGCAACTGCTGGAATATGCAGCGTGAGACGTTTTGGCGCGTGGGTCTAACTTGTTTGAGGGATCAGCTTTAGCTATACTTGATAGCTACCCGCGAAAAGACTCCAGAGAGACTCCAGAGAGACTTCAATGAAACCCGATATCCATCCAGTATACGCCACGGCAACCGTCAGGTGTGCCTGCGGTAATACATACCAGACCCGTTCCACCCAGGCGGAGATCCACACCGACATCTGCGCCCAATGCCACCCTTTCTTCACGGGCAAGCAGAAGCTCGTCGATACCGCGGGACGCGTCGAGCGCTTCCGTCAGAAGTACGGCAAGCCAGCCGCTGCTGCGCCTAGCACCGAAAGCTGAGTCTCCGCGACCGGCTCAGGGACGCTATCGAGCGGGCCTCTGAGGTAGAGCGAGAGCTCTCCGATCCGCAGAACGTAAGGGACCAGCAGCGCATGGCAGCGCTGGGCCGCGAACTGAGACACCTCCAGCCACTGGTCCAGATGGGTACCAGGCTCGAGAGATTCGAGCAGGAGCTCGCGGAAACTCGCGAGCTGGCCGACTCTGATGATGCCGAGATGGCAGAGGAGGCGAGGGCCGAAGAGGCTCGTCTCCAGAAGTCCATCGAGGCACAGCTAGCGGAAATAAAACCGGCGCTGATACCGCACGACCCGCTCGACGATCGACCCGCCATCGTCGAGATTCGCGGTGGTGCCGGTGGTGACGAAGCCGCGATCTTTGCCGCCGATCTTTACCGCATGTACACGCGATTCGCCGAGGGTCGACATTGGCGCGTAGAGGTGATTTCGCAGTCTGATGGTACGCTTGGTGGCGTGAAGGAGGCAATCTTCAAGGTGAAGGGCGAAGGCGCGTTCGGCGCAATGCGCTGGGAGTCGGGTGTGCATCGGGTCCAGCGCGTACCGGTCACGGAAAGTCAGGGACGCATTCACACTTCAGCGGCGACCGTCGCCGTTCTGCCCGAGGCGGAAGAGATCGATCTCAAGATCGAGGACAAGGATCTCCGCATCGACGTCTTCCGCTCATCGGGGCCCGGCGGACAGAGCGTGAACACCACCGATTCGGCCGTGCGCATCACGCACGTCCCCAGTGGAATAGTCGTCAGCCAGCAGGACCAGAAATCACAGCTTCAGAACAAGCTCAAGGCAATGGAAGTTCTTCGCGCGCGTCTCCTCGATGCAAAGATCGCGGAGCAGGAAGCGGCGCGCGCCCGCATGCGGAAGACACAAGTCGGCACTGGTGATCGTTCGGCGAAGATTCGCACCTACAACTATCCGCAGAACCGCGTCACGGATCACCGCATCAACCTCACGCTCCACGAGTTGACGAAAGTGCTCAACGGCGAGATCGAGCCCTTCATCGAAGCCCTCAAGGTTGCCGACGTCGAAGAGAAGCTCGGTGAATAAATCGAGCGCCCCGTTTTTCCCGACGACGATGCCGATCGGCACGATTGGCGACCTGCTCGCAGGTTGTACGGCGATGCTGGAGTCTGTCGGCGTCAGCGAGCCTCAGCGCGAGGCGCGTGACATCCTCGCCGCAGTGCTCGACGTGCCGAGATTCTGGGCTGCCGCAAACTCGATTGCCGACGCCTCTCCCGACGTCGCACTTTCAGTAATCCGCGCTGCAATGACCCGCGCTGCCGGCGCACCGCTCGCCTACGCCGTGGGCCGGGCGTCGTTCCGCCATCTCACCCTCGAGGTTGATGAGCGGGTCCTGATTCCTCGGGTAGAGACCGAGGTTTTGGTCGAGCGCGTGCTCGAGCGCTGCACTCCGCGCACGCATCGCATCGCCGATGTCGGAACCGGCTCCGGAGCGATCGCGCTGTCTCTCAGTTTTGAGCGCGAGTTCGACCTCGTAATCGCGACGGACATCTCGCTCGACGCGATAGCGGTTGCTTCCGCCAACTTCTCTTCGCTGTCAAACGTCCTGAAATCGCCCGTCGAATTCCGTCACGGCTCGCTGCTTGCCCCTCTCGCCGGCGAAAAACTCGGCGCCATCGTGTGCAATCCGCCGTACATCAGCTTTGCGGAGATCGGCGAGTTGCCGGCGGATGTCCGTGATTGGGAGCCCAGTCTGGCGCTGCTGTGCCCCGAAGATGGGTTGTCCGTGACGCGTGACCTGATTCGCGTGGCGCCCTCCGTTCTGGAGCAGGGAGGGTTTCTCGCGGTCGAGATCGACACACGTCGAGCGGGGACGGTCGCCGAGATGATCGCAGTCGACGGCCGGTATTCTGGAGTGGAGGTGCTGCTCGACCTCACCGGCCGCGAGCGGTTCGTGTTCGCGACGCGCGCATAGGGCATCCGCAAGAGAGCGAGGAGAAGTAATGCTGGAAGAAAAGGCGAAGGACCTGGGAAGGCTGATTGGGCAGAGTCCGGAGTACCAGGCGCTCAAGCGATCGAGCGAGGCTCTCAATGAAGATCGCGAGGCTGTCGCTCTGCTCCAGCAGATGGAGAAGCTCCGTGGTGAAGCGCAGCAGCTGATCCAGCGCGGAGAGAATCCCACTCCCGAGATGGAGCACAAGCTCGACACGATGCTCGAGAACATCCAGTCGCAGCCGGCTTATCAGCGCGCCGTCGCGGCACAGGAGAACTTCGACAAGCTCATGCTCCGCGTGAATCAGTGGATCATGGACGGCATGAAGAAGGGCGCTGCGAGTCCGATCATCACGCTTTCCTGACAATGGCGCGCGGCCGGCTGATCGTCTTCGAAGGAGCTGAAGGCGCGGGAAAGACAACCCAGATCAGGATTCTGGCGGAGCGGTTGAGAACAGCCGGGATTCCCATCGTCTCGGTACGCGAGCCTGGGGGCACGCCTGTCGGAGATGACATCCGAGACATTGTGCTGCATCAAGAGCAGGAGATCACTGCTGCAACTGAAGCACTTCTGTTCATGTCGTCCCGCGCCGAGCTGGTCGCGCGGGAGATCTTGCCGTCTCTCGGTAAAGGGAACATAGTGCTCGTCGATCGCTTCTTCCTGTCGACATACGCCTATCAGATCGCGGGCCGCGGATTACCAGAGGCGGAAGTCCGCGCGGCCAACCGCTTGGCCACCGCCGGCCTCGTTCCCGATCTCACGCTACTCATTGATGTCCACGCGGCGCACGGGCTCGAGCGGGCAGACGCGCGAGGTAAGCGCGACAAGATTGAAAGCTCGGGCGACGATTTTCACGCGCGCGTCGGGAATGCATTCCGACAATTCGCTGACTCAGAGTGGCAGCACTCGCATCCTGAGTGCGGACCGATCAAGTTGATAGATGGGACCGGCGACGAGGGGACTGTGCACAAACGAGTCGTCTCGACACTGGCCTCGACGTTTCCGAAACCTTTTGGCAGAATCAAGAGTTGAAGACGGAATGAAACTCAAGCTTCCCAGCTCCTCCACTCGTGCACGCACGGTGATCGTCGGCGGAACGTTACTCGGCGCCCTCATCACGGGTGGCTGGTTGCTGCAACGCGGCGCGCGCACGGGAACTTTCACTGCCTACGAGGGAGCTCAGCTCTTCGAACACGTCTTCCGTCACGTTCAGAGCGAATACGTCGATGCGGTCAGCGATTCGGCGCTCTACAGGAAGTCGGTCGATGGAATGCTGTATGAGCTGAAGGATCCGTATTCGACGTTTCTTCCGCCCGACCGCTTCGCCAGGCTCAACGAAAGCACGACGGGGAACTACGCCGGACTGGGCGTCGAGGTCGATCTCCGCGACGGCTGGCTCATTGTGGTGGCTGCGCTTCCGGGCAGCCCCGCTGAGCGCGTGGGCCTTCAGCCCGGTGACCGGATCGTCGAGATCGCGGGGAAGCAGACAAAGGGGTGGACGAACGAGGAGGCGTCGAGGGTGCTGCGCGGGAAGCCGGGCACCAGTGTTGACCTCACAATCGAACGGCCGGGCTCTTCCACTCCGATGGAGCTCAAGGTGCAGCGCATGACGATACACCAGAGTGCTGTACGAAGGGCGTCAATGCTCGGCGAGGAAGTCGGATACGTCGACCTGAAGGCGTTCAGTGATTCGACCGCAAAAGAGCTGAACGGCGCGATAACGAATCTGCTGGCCCGAGGAATGAAGACGCTCGTCTTGGATCTGCGCACGAATCCAGGCGGATTGTTGAATCAGGGGGTCAGGGTCTCCGACCTCTTCCTCAATCCGGGGCAGAAGATCGTGGGCATGCGCGGACGAGTGCCCGAGGCGAGTCGCGATTACGCGGACACCGCGAAGCAGCGCTGGCCACAGCTTCCGCTGCTGGTTCTCGTCGATGGCCGAAGCGCGAGCGCGGCGGAGATCGTCGCCGGCGCGCTGCAGGACCACGACCGGGCAGTGCTCGTCGGGACCCCGACCTACGGCAAGGGAAGCGCGCAGAGCATCATCCCCTTCGGTCTCGAGGGTGGGCTCAAGATCACAACGGCGCGCTGGTTCACGCCGGCCGGACGATCGATCACGCGAAAGCAGACAGCGGATGACGACAGCGACGATCCACTCCCGGTCAGGCGTGAGCGGTTTCGCACCGACGCCGGCCGCACGGTTTACGGCGGCGGAGGGATCACTCCGGATGTGATCGCGGGTGACAGTACGACGCCCGCCCTCGAAGCAGGCTTCGTCCGCGCCCTGGGAGCCAAGGCTCGCAACTTCCGTGACGCGGTCACCGATTATGCGCTGTACCTGAAGGGCACCCGCGCAATCGCCTCACCGGATTTCGTCGTAACCCCGGCCATGCGCGAGGAAGTTTGGCAGCGGATGAAGGCGCGTGGCATCGACATTTCACGCTTGGTCTACGACGAAGCCGAGCCACTCGTTTCAAGAGTCATGGGCTTCGACATCGCGCGCTACATTTTCGGGGGCGAAGCCGAGTTCCGGCGCCGCGCGTCGGTAGACAAGGCGCTTCAGAAGGCGCTCGAGCTGGCGCATGGTGCGAGGACGGAGCAAGACCTGCTAAGGAAGGTCACAGCCCACGCCGTCCTGGCCGACACCGTCGAGGGACCGTGAGCGAACGACTTTTCATCATCGGGCCGGGACACGTGGGGCGCGGGCTCTTCCGCGCCTTTCGCGCATCCGAGGTGGAGGTTGTCGGACTTCACGGCAAAAGGCCGTCGGGAGTCGCGACGTCCAGCGGAGCGCTGCCGGTGGAGATGGCCGGCGCGAATGTCGTCATCGTGTGCGTGCGTGATCCGCAGCTCGACGAAGCTATGGAAGAACTCGCCGCAGCGGCGAAAAGCGGACTGATTCAGCGGGGAACAGTCATTCTCCATACATCCGCGATCGCCGAGCCCGAAGGTCTGCGCCTGCTCTCGGATGCAGGTTTCCCGGGCGGGACTTTCCACCCGCTGGTTCCCTTCAGCGATCCCGAAATCTCCGCGGAGCTGATGCGCAAAGGCTGGGTCGGCATTGATGGCGAGAACGCCGCACGGAGTGCTTCGCGCCGGCTCGCTGGGCACCTGGGAGCGCGCACCCTGGATATCCCGCCCGGGAAAAAGCCGGCGTACCACGCCGCAGCCGTCATCGCATCCAATTTTCCAGTGGTGCTCGCGTCGGTCGCGGGGCATCTCATGCACGACATCGGCATTTCGGACGCGAGCGCGTATCAGGCGGTAGAGAGTCTCATGAGTGGAGCGCTGGCCAACATGAAGCACGCGCTGCCCGACGACGCGCTAACAGGACCGGTTGTGCGGGGAGATGCCGACACGGTCGGGAAGCATCTGCGAGCGATCAAGGGACATGGTGCAGCATCCGAAGTCTACCGGGCGCTCTCGGCTGCGGCAGTAGAGATCGCGCGGCGGCGTGGAGTTGATGCCAAGAAACTCCTGGCGGTGGGCGGCGTGTTACGATCGACCCGGTGATCCGAGTCGCCAGGGGCTCGCTCTAGAAGCTGGTCCCTGCCGGCTGATCGACCACCTTCGCGCCCTTCGGAACTGCGAACCGGAAACTCGACCGACTGAGCACGGGGTTCGCCGTAAAGCTGGTGATTACGACGCGGCGCTTCAGGCCGTTAGCTGTCTCAACATCGAATTGCCTGATGCTCGAATCGTTGTCGTCGATCCAGACTTTGGCGCTCGTGAATGGTGCGTTCGCGCGCTTGGGGACGAGCGTCACCGCGTGCGTCGCGCGGCCACCGACGTTGGCGGTCCCTGACGGAGTGACACTGAAGCGCGTGCGCGGTGCGTTCAGAAACTGCTCCGCCGGGTCCACCGTGCCGGCATTGCTTCCGGTGTAAGGCATCCGCATCACCTGGCCAGGAGCGCTGCTCGGTAGATACACCCACAGGCTCGAGCCGTCAGCGGCGACGCGATCACCGGTATCGAAGCGGATGCTGAGGAGGTTTGGCTTCTTCCGAAGGATGACTCCGCTGGTCGTCTGTGAGTTTCCGGTGAGCGGATTCGTGAGGGTCTGCCGAAATTCGGCGCGCATGCTGTTGAGGCGCGCGTAGGCCGACACGGCGCGATCGATGATCGCTCCCGCGTCCTGTGCGCGCGTGCTGATCGGGAACACTGAGAACGCGACTGCCGCGAGGTAGGCGAGTTTTTTCATATGTAGAGCTACCCTGCTATCGGTGTGCCGTTCCGGTTTTGGGGGATGGGATGCTCCGACCGATTGCGGCGGCAACGGCGCGGAGCTCTCCGACCAGCTGCGTGAACTGGTCGGGGTAGAGCGACTGCGCGCCGTCGGAGAGAGCACGATCCGGCTCGGGATGGACCTCGATGAGCAATCCATCGGCACCAGCGGCGACGGCAGCGCGAGCCATGGGAATTACTTTGTCTCGCAGGCCTGTCCCGTGACTCGGATCTGCGATGATCGGCAAATGTGACAGCCTGTGTACGATTGGAATCGCCGTCAGGTCCAGCATGTTCCGCGCGGCGGGATCAAAGCTCCTGACGCCGCGCTCACACAGAATCACGTTCCCATTTCCTTCGGCGAGAATGTATTCGGCGCTCAGGAGCAGGTCGGTGATCGTCGCCGCCATCCCCCGCTTGAGAAGGACCGGCTTCTTCAGTCGGCCCACGGTCTTGAGCAACGAGTAGTTCTGCATGTTGCGGGCACCGATCTGGATGCAGTCGGCGACATCTGCAACCAGCTCCGCGCCTTCGGCATCCATCGCCTCGGTCACGATTGGCAAGCCCACTTCTTTTCCTGCCCGTGCCAGCAGCTGCAGACCTTTCGCGCCCATTCCCTGAAACGAATACGGGGAGCTGCGCGGTTTGAAGGCACCGCCGCGGAGAGCGGTTCCGCCAGCCGCCTTCACGATTCGCGCGGCGGAGAGGATTTGCTCCTCGGATTCAACGGAGCACGGTCCGCCGATCACGACGATGGAATCACCGCCCACCGTGACTCCGGGGGCAATCTCCACGACGGTGTTCTCCGCGCGCCACTCGCGTGAAACCTGCTTGTAGGGCTGGGTGACGTGAATTATTTGCGCGACGCCGGGAAGCGCCTCGAGCCGTGAGGCGTCGACGCGTCCATCGTTCCCGACAAGACCGACGGCGGTCCGCTGCGCGCCCGGCATCGGTCGGGCCTCGTACCCCATCTCCTTAATGATATTGACCACGCGATCGACGTCCTTCGCCGTCGCGTCGTGCTGCATGACGACTAGCATTTACGCGATAACTGAGGCTGTGTCGGCGGCTTCGGCGGGCTCGTCGTGCAGCTGTGGAGTGTGCGCGGGATGCGCCGGAGTGATCGTCTCATCGACCGTCCTGCCGCGCATACGCACACTCACCAGTGACGAGACACCCGGCTCCTGCATCGTCACGCCGTAAACGGCGTCCGCCGCTTCGGTCGTAGTACGGGGGTTATGAGTAATCACTATGAACTGGGTGTTGGCCTTGAAGCGATTGAGCATGCGCACGAAGTGGCCGATGTTCTGGTCGTCGAGCGGAGCATCGACCTCGTCCAGGAGACAGAACGGACTGGGCTTGGTCAGAAATATTCCAAACAGCAGCGAAAGCGCCACGAGGGCTTTCTCGCCGCTGGAGAGCAGGTGAATTCTCTGGGTGCGCTTTCCGCGGGGAGAAGCGTGGATCTCGATGTCTCCATCGAGCGGGCTGTCCGGATTCTCGAGACGCAGATCGCACTCCCCGCCACCGAAGAGCGTCATGAAGATGTTGCGGAAGTTTTCTCGCACCTTGACGAATGTCTGGAGAAACAGCTCACGCGCCGTCGTATCGATTTCACGGATTGCCTGATGCAACGAGCTCTTCGCCGAATTGAGATCGTCGCGCTGACTAGTGAGGAACGAGAGGCGCTTCGTTTCCTCCTCGTGCTCTTCGATTGCGAGCGGGTTCACCGGCCCGAGGGCATCCAATTGCTCGCGCACCAGCGCTGCTTCCATGCGGAGCGTGTCGTCGTCCAGCTCGAGGGTTTCCGCTCCGGCGAGCAATTCATCGACGGGCTTCTTCCACTCGGCTTCAAGCCGCTCCCGGATCGCGGCCCTCTTTCCGGAGAGCTCCGTGTAGCGAAGCTCCGCCGCGTGCAGCTCCTCACTCAACGCCGCTGTATCGCGGCGCATTTCGCCCAGCAGCTGCTCTTCACTAGCGAGCTTCTCGTCCACCTCCCGAACCGCGTGCTCCGCGTCGGCAAGCTTCTGCTCGGCGTCTTCGAGGGTTGCCTGCCGCGCGTCCAGGTCGCTCTGCCATTGCGAAAGCTGCTCGGTGAGCTGGGCGTCGGCACTCGACAGCGTCGTCAACTCCTGCTGGAGAGATTCCAGTCGTCCCGTCGCGGAAGCGAACTCTTCGGTCAGGTGGCGTTGACGATCCGATGCAACCTCCAGCTGTGCCTGCGCCTGCGCCCGGCGGATTTGGCTTGCCGTCCGCTGTTCGCGTGCCTCTTCCTGCTTTTGCTCTGCTCCGGCGAGCATGTCACGCGCCGCGGCGACGGCACTTTCGCGCTCGGCGATCCTGGCGGCAATCTCGCGCGCGCTCGTTTCGAGTGCCTGCAGACGTGATGCGGTGGCCGCCTGGCGCTCGGTCAATCGCGCGATGAGCGCGCGCGCTTCCGCCGCCTCGCGTGCAGCACGCTGATGATGGCGGGCGAGCGCAGAAGAGCGGTCCGCGGCCTCAGCGTTCACCCGCGCGGCCAGCGATGCCGCTTCCTGCGCGATGATCGACGCACGCTCCGCTGATGCCAGCGCCGCTTTTTCCGCCTCAGCTTTGGAAGCAGCTGCGTGACGCGCCGATACGCTGTTCGCCACCGCCTGCTTTAACTCCGTGATCTCGGCCCGGCGCCGCAAGGGACCCGGTCCCGATTCAGCAGCTGGCAGCCAGATCGCGCCACGCGCATCGACGAACGCGGTCCCGCTTTCCATTGATGTTACGCGACCGAGGAGCGAGCGCACCCATGCACTCGCCGGAGACGACGCCTCGACGAGGCTCGCCAAACCCGAGGTATCATCGGCATTCTCGGATGATTGGTCGAACACGGAGTCGACCGGCAGCAGTAGGAGAGGACCTGGCGCGGCTGACGAATGCCATGCGCGCACGGCGTCACCCACCGTTCTGTCCCTAACGAGAACCGCGTTGACCGTTGCGCCGAGAAAACGCTCCACCAGCGATGCCGAGTTCGCATCTGTGCTGATGAAATCGCTGAGTGGGCCGAGGATCGCGCCGTCGCCGAAGATGCCGCGCTCCTTGAGCAAGCGCGCCGCCGCTGGGGCGAGCCCGACACGCTCCCGCTCCAGGCCCTCCAGCGCGTTGAGCTTTGCGCTCAGGGCGGTATGGAGATCTTCGGCACGGGCCATGTCAGCGCGCGCATCGCTGTCCCGCTCGCGCGCTTGATGGAATACGTCCCGCGCGTCGTCGGCAGCAGCGGTTGTCTGCGCCACCTGCGTCGCCGCGATCGCAGCCGCATCTTCCGCCGTTGCAAGGTGGCGGCGCGCAGCTTCAGCAGCATCGAAGAGCTGACTCTGCTCTGCCTCGAGGGTGGCTTTTCGGGCCACCAGCTCGTCGCGCTCGCGCTCGCTGCTCTGGTGATCCAATTCCGCGCGATGGAGCTCTTCGCGCAGCTCCCGCATCGCGCGCTCGCCCTGCTCGAGATTCGAGCGGGCCGCGCTGAGACCGGCGCGAACTTCCTCCTCGTACCGCGCGTGGGAACTGAGCGCTTCATCAGCCGCTTGTAGCGCAGCTTCGAGCTGCGAGAACTCCGTTGACGCGCGCTCCAGCTCTCCACTCACGCGGCCGGCGACTGCGTCACCTTCGCGACGCTCTTCCTCCGCGCGCTCACGGCGCGACGTAGCATTGCGCAATCGCTCCTCGGCGACGGCAATTTCTCCGCGGAGCTGCTGGGTGCTCTCGCGCTGATTGGCTACAAGCCGCGCGAGCTCAGTCCGTCTTGCCTCTGAGGAGGTCCGCTCTCCCAACGCGGTATCTCGCGCGGATTCTGCAATACGGAGGCGCTCCTCCTCGGCAGGCGCTTTAGCGCGCAGGACGGTGACTCGCTCCTCCAGCCGCGCCAGCTCATCGCGCCAAGCATCCATCTCGCGCGAAGCGTGAGCGACCTCGAGGGTGAAGCGGCGCGTCATGAGCTCAGAGTGGCGCTCGGCCCGCTTCCGTTGGCGCGCCAGAGACCTCACCTGGCTCTGCACCTCCGAAATGAGATCGTCGATGCGCGCCAGGTCGGTCGTCGTTTCTTCCAGGCGCCGCTCGGCGCTCCGCTTGCGATCGCGGTACAGACCGACGCCCGCCGCTTCCTCGAACAGCTCACGCCGATCGTCCGGTCTATCGGATAGCAGCGCATCCACCATCCTCGCCTCGATGACGACGCCTGAATCGGCCCCAAGCCCGGTGCCACGCACCATGTCGTGAATGTCGCGCAGCCGGCAGGGCGCGTTGTTGAGGAAGTAATCACTCTCGCCCGAGCGACTGAGGCGCCTCGTGATCACTACTTCGCGGAACGGAATGTCGAGCGCGCCGTCATCGTTCTCGAAATGGAGTGACACCTCGGCAAGGTTCACGGCACGCCGGGCTGAGGAGCCCTGGAAGATGACCTCTTCCATCTTCGCGCCGCGCAGGGCGCGCGCACGCTGTTCCCCCAGAACCCAACGTACCGCGTCGGAGACATTGGACTTTCCGCAGCCGTTGGGGCCGACGATCGCGGTCACGCCCGCCTCGAAGACGATCTCCGTCCGATCGGCGAAAGATTTGAACCCGTGGATCTCGAGCTTCGTTAGACGCACTAAGGCGTACTCCCTGTTCGGTAAACGAGTGCGGGCTTCAGCCCTGCTGTCCGCAATGTTCTAATCAGTGCGGCCGACTGATCGGCCGCCCCAAAGGCGCCTGCATAAATGCGCGCGCCACCGCCGTCCTGAATCAATGCGTATACCGGCAGCCCGCGATCCAGGTACTTCTGCACGGCAGCGCGAACCGCATCGACAATGCCACCCTGCGTCGGAACGCTGTCGACGAGGAGAGCCAGGGGCGCTCTCGTGACACTCCCCGCGGAATCGGTGAGAAGACCCGACCGCCGTAGCGCGGACAGCAGCGAATCAGCCTGGTATCTCCTGGTGTAGGCTCCAGCTGTCACCTTGTACCATGTGGATCGCTCCGGGTCGATCGAGATGGGCGAAACGGCGGCGGCTGGAAGTGCCGCGCCGTTTTTCCGCACGAACAAGTTAGCACCTTCGGCGGTGTTTGCGACTAGTAATTCGACCGTGAATGCAGACGCCGACGCGGAGTCATTGACATTTGCGGGGGGAGCTACGTACAGCGTTTCCGGTGGCGGGCGCGCGGGCGGCGGCTTCGGCGCGGGTACATTCGTGACCGCGGTCCGCACCGGAGGGCGCACACTCTGGCGAGCGCGTGCAAGCATGAAAGCCAAGCCTATCGCGGCGACGAGAACAATCGCCAGCGCACCCACCGCGGGGTACAGCCACCTATGCTTTCTCCAGTCCGCCGCGCGCTCGCGCATCCGGTGAAGAGGGATCTTGAGCGTGGGCGTGGGAACTGGCACGCGCGCGAGCACGAGCGCTGACGGTGCGTTGGGCAAGTCAGCATCTCTGACCAGCACCGCGCCATCGATCTGGTCGGCGAGCTCCGCGAGCCCGGGCGCGTTGCTGCGCGCAACCAGGAGAAGGAGCGCGCCCATCTGGCTGAATCCCGTCGCGAGCTTTTTCCATCGAGCGCTCCGAAAGATCTCTTCACCCAGCGTAGGCTCGGTGCCGCTCGGCATTATATAGACGTTGGCTCTCCCTTCGACCTCGTAGCCAATCTTGTTGAGTGACACGCCGTACAGAAAGCTGTCCGCAATTCCGTGTGGATCTTCCTCTTTTATCAGGGAGCGGAGGGAAGGGAGGTCACCGACCAGGTCTCCTACGACTACGCGTCTGTGGGACGCTTCGGCGGCAGCAATGCCGAGTGCTACGTGTGCAGCGGCAGCCGGATCGCTGGAGGTGATGAGTATTGCGGAGTAGCTGCCCAAGACTTGTGCGATCTGCCGGCCGGCGTCTTCCCATGCAACCGGGCGTCCGCCGGGGACATTCGCTTTCAAGGGGAGCCCTCGTAGATCCAGTACTCGCGCTTGGACGCGCGCCCGATTTTTTCCGCTTCCTGGCGGGTCGGGAACGGTCCCATGACCACGCGAAAAATTGGTGAGCCGCCGGTCGTGCTGGATACGACGTGGGCCTGAGTGCCTCCGACGTTTATCGCGTTGGCGACTTGCTGCGCGTTGGCTTCGCTGAGTAGCGCGGCGAACGAAACGACGAATCCCGTCGACGTGGGCCTCGCCGGGTCAACCACTGCCGCCGGCGGAGCGGTCCGCGCTGTGTCTGGCGTGATCCCGGGTATCGACGAAAGAGTGTCGCGGAGCGAGTCACCGGCGACGCTGTCACCAGGGAATGTCACTGGCTGATCGAGCCCCTGCGATCGCGGCCGGAATCCGTCCCACGCGAAGAAGTACCAGAAGTCCTTTGCCCCGCCGCTCAGGGTGGACTTGACGGTCAGCTTCTCCGGATCCATCAACGTCACGTCCTTCGCGCCGAGAAGGGCCAGACGTCCGTCGGGAGTGACCGTGGGCAGATCTGTCTGCCAGCGCGTGGGCACCGCGCCCACAAGTCTGTTGCTTCCGAGTTCGATCACCCACGCCGAGTCGCGTTGCGGGAAACGCGCGAGCAGATAGCGGCCCAGTGCGTCCATGCGGAGATCAGACGGCGGCAGCGGCAGCTTGATCCCGGATTCCACGCGTTCAGTGTAGCGATTGACTATCGAGATTCCGCTGTCCGCCATGGTTGCGATGTAAAGCCTGTCACCGCTGGGTGTCGGCGCGAGAACACGGACACGACTGGGGAGCTGAACGGCTCCGACAGGGGAGAAGTCCTTCGCCTTCACGCCGACGACACCGCTGTCGACGGCGAAGTAGATCCGGTCGCCAAGCTGCGTCCTCACCCCGCGCCCTGCCAGAGGGAGCACAGCACTGTCCTGTGCGACGTCGTCCGGCGGACGGACTTTCCACACGAGCGTCTGTGCGCCCTTGTTGGCTGAAATGATCAAATCGCCGTTGGGCTGCGCGAAGACCGCGCGGGCCGGGATGGCCGGCTTGAACTTCCAACCGCTCCCGCTCGGGTTCAGGCGGACGATCTCGCCCTTCGCGTTGATCCCGTAGATGTCGCTGCCGTTAGCCGAAGAAAGCGACGTCAATTTCGTCCGCGCAGCCTTGGAGACGTCGGTCTCGCGTAGATCCAGCCGCCCCACAAATCCCTTTGAATCCACTACCGCGATACTTCCGGCGTCGGGGTCGAAGGCGAGCACACGATCGATCGCCGGCGCCTCATCGACGGTCCACACCGTCGAGTCGAGGTTTGAATACCGGTAAATGCGCCCGGTCCCTCCCCCGCGGGGTACTCGCAGGAGGAGGGGCTCGGGGCCGTGACTCTCTACAACTGAAGGGGTGGTACTATCAGGCGCTGCCCTGTCGTTGTTGCAGGCTGCACAGAGCAGCGCCAGCAGTAGGAGCCGACGCAACGGTTAGTAGCTCGCTCCCAATGAGAACGTCCAGTTCGGCTTTCGTCCGCCTACCAGCGGGTGTGCGTAGTCCCACCGGAGAATCGCGAGGTTGAAGAGATTCACGCGCAATCCCGCGCCGTAGCTTGTAAGCGGATACCGATCCTTGTTCGGATCATTTCCGGCCGGGGCGTTGCCGACGTGCGGCGTCTGATCCTTGCTCCACGCCAAGCCGGCGTCGTAGAAGAGCAGTCCATCCACCGGTGGCAAACCGAAGCTGCTCCCAATATCAAAACGCCGGATGATTGGGAATCTCAGCTCCGCGTTGAAGACGGCTACCCGGCTTCCCGCGAGCTGCGCATTATTGCAGGCCGCCGACGAGCCGATCACTGAAGTGCAGTCGTAGAAGTTGAAGTTTGCCCTGTCGTACCCGCGCACGAAATCCGGACGCCCGATGTACTTGGGGAAAAAGCCCTCGTCCGGTCCGACGGCAATGGATGTCAGGAACCGTGTTGCAATCGTCAGCGTGTTGAAGATGATTGGATCATACCGTCGATAGTCGGCAAGAAAATCACTGAACGTCAGCTTCCCGACATTCTGGGATGCCTGGAAGCGCATTCTACGACCGATCACAGGCCCGGTCGTCCCGAACAGCGTGTTATCGGAGACGAATGCCACCGAAGGTGTGGCATAAGTGATTGTCGGCAGCTTCGTGGTGTCCTGGAATTGAATGTCGGTGCAATACCCTGCGCTGTTGCACTGCTGGAAAACCTTTACGACGCCCTGAGTGATGCTACTGAGCTGCACTCCCGTCTCGAAGCGCGTAAACCGGTTGAGCGGATACTGGCCGGTGAGGAAGAGATTTCGCACCACGTAGCGCAAGTAGTTGGTGAAATACTCGGTTCCACCGGGGACTGGTTGACTGCCCCCACTGAGTGGCACGTAGATCGGGTCTTGAGCGATGCCGGTGGTGTACTGGAACCGGCGGCTCAGGTTGGCGTAGCCGAGGAAAACACTGGCGTCGCTGAGCCGGCCGTAGACGTTGCCTGAGACAGCGAGCTGGTGATTCCCCAACAAGTCGCTGAACACGAAGGCAGTGCCGCCGGCGAACGTGCCGTAATTGGGCGTGTAGCCAACCGACGGGTCAGCGATGTAATCCGGGTGGAACGAGACGTGGTACGGACGCTCTTTGAACCTGCTCGTGTCAGGAAGTCCAAACGTTGGATCAGAGTTGAGGACCGCGACGCTCGGCGGGAGATCCTGGATCGCCACCTCGCGGGTCGGCAGCACTGACGACTCCCGCGTGCCCGCGGGACTGCGATAGGTCGACGTCGGCTCTCCGCTGCGCGGTCTGAGAGTCAGCGAATCCGCCGCTCCGCGCGCGGATAACGATGAGTCCATCCGCACGAGTCCCGCGGCGAGATTCATTCCGGCCGGACGGAAAACTGTCTTCTTCATGGCGCGTGGATTGTCGAACGCCCAAACGGTCCAGTCGCCGCGTTCGAAGTACGTGAACGCCATCCTGTCGGCGCCGCGCGCCCAGGTAATTGCGGGGCTGTATTCCGTGATAGCGGTAATGCCGCTCAGGACGTTTGTGATCTGGTAGTGCTGCTGATTGCCGAAGTCGTACATGAATACGTTCGGAATCCCGGTGCGATCAGAGATGAACGCCAGCTCGCGCCCGTCCGGCGACCATTGCGGATTCAGGTTGTGACCGCCCTGAGCGGGTAGCACTTCGATCGCTCCTGACTGCACATCCATCACATTGATGCGCCATTTCGAGATCTTGAGAACCGATAGATCGGTCTCAGGGCCGCGGTCGCTCGCAAACGCGATCCGACGTCCATCGGGGGACCATGCCGGCTGTAGATCACCGTACTCGTCGTTCGTCAGCTGGCGAAGATTCTTGCCGTCGGAGTTGACGATGTAGAGGTCGCTGATCCCACCGTGCGTCCCGCTGAAGGCGAGCTGCCGGTCGTCGGGCGACCACACGGGACTCGTCACTCCGTCGATTGGTAGATCGAGGCGGGCTCGAACACTCGCCTTGGCGACGTCCATCAAGTACAGGACGTCCTTGCCCTCCCGCTGAGCAGTGAACGCGAGCGTTCGCCCGTCGTTCGAGAAAGCGCTCTGGGAATAGAGAAGTCTCAGCTCCTCGAAGTTGGGGTTCAAGGTGCTCTCGACGAGTCGCTTGATCCGCTTGCCGGTCCGTGCATCGGCGAGCCAGAGATCGATGAACAGCTCACCGCGCTTCTCGTTGCCGTTCGAGAGGAAGGCGATGCGATTGCCATCATTGGAGAGAGAAGGCGCCAGAAAGATCTGACCCCCGCTCTTCTTTTCCGTAAGAAGGGGCTGCGAAAACGTGCGCGGCCGGTCCAGCACAGCTGCCTGCGGCAGGTATTTGGCGTTCAACGCCTCACGCCATTCGTCGCTGAGCTCGTGGAGGGTCAGGCCAAGCTGACGCTGGAATGCGCGTGCGATGCCGAGCGTGGTGGCATTCTGGAGGATCTCGCCAATCGCGGCGTCCCCCCAACGCTCGCCGACGTATTGCCACAGCCCCTCCCCGTAACGATACGGGAAGTACTTGTCCGGGCGCTCCGTCATCTGCTCGATGGTGGGGAGGTTGCCGTTAACTGCCGCGTCGCGAAGCCACGATGCGGTCAGTGGGTGAACCGGACCGATCGACAGATACTCGGCCATTCCTTCCATGAACCAGAGCGGGGGGTCGATCCGATCCAACGTCTGCAGATTCGCGCCGGCTTTGCCGCGAGCGAAGACGTCGTACTGGAATTCGTGCACCAATTCGTGCGCAAGAACGTGCTCGAAGCTCCCAAGGTCGCCCGTCAGCGGAAGGATAAGGCGGTGGCGTGATGCTTCGGTGACTCCACCGACACCTTCCCCGAGATCGCCGGTGACGTTGTTCTGTCCGAATTCGGCGCGCGACGAGAACAGAATGAGCGGCTTCTTTTCGCGGAACTGGTGGTCGAGGATCTTCGAAAGGCGCGCGTATGAGCGCTCTGCCATTCGCGCCGCTTCCATGGCGCCGACGCGCTCTTCCGGGTAATAGTGGACGAGGAAGTGCTCTGTCTCTATGACCCGCCAGTTGAAATGCTTGTACTGCACCTGGTTCATGCCGAAGTACTGCTGTGCGTCGAGGCGAGTCGCGCAGAGCAAGGCTGCCAGGGTGACCAGAATGCGCACCGCTTTCATTGTTACTCCTGTGGTTCCAGCGCCACTGTTTCCGCATCGCTCCACAGCCGTTCTATCTGGTAGAACGAGCGAAGCGTCGGATGAAAGATGTGAACTACAAAATCGAAGAAGTCGAGCAGCACCCAGCGGCCCTGTTGCAGCCCTTCAGTGTGATGCACGGCCAATCCCGCCTTCTTCATCTCCGAGATCACATGCTCGCCGATCGATCTCACGTGGGTATCGGAGGTTCCGCTCGCGATGACGAAGTAGTCCGTCATGTCGGTGACGCCCTTCAGGTCGAGGAGGACGATGTCATTCGCTTTCATGTCGAGGCAAAGCTGGGCGGCGCGCTGCACTCTTTGCGCACCTTCGCGGGCGGAGACAGATGGTAGGGATGTAGCCATGCGGTTCAGTGAAGGGTCTATGGCGCGGAGCGGCGCATCTGTGGTATGTAGCTTACCAACGGTGCGAAAGTTCCGTCAGTGCTCAACTCGCATTTCGCACGCCACTTGTTAATACGCAAAAGACCTGGCCGCGTTGATGACGCAGCCAGGTCTGCCGCAGATTCGGGGCGCTACTGTTTGATTACCCAGACTTTGATCTCTGGATGCACGTCTGCGTGCAGCCGGATTGGCACCCGGTAAACTCCGAGGGCGCGGATCGGCTCGTGTAAGTCGATTTGCCGCTTCTCGATCGCAAATCCCTGCGCCTCGAGCTGGTGCGCGATGTCGGAAGACGTGACGGACCCGAAGAGCTTGCCTTCGTCGCCGACTCGTGCCGAGAAGGTCAGCGAGACCTGCTCGAGCTTGGTCGCCTGCTCCTGCGCCGAGCCGCGACGCTGCTCCTCTGCCTGCTCGAGGCGCTGCCGCTCCTGCTCGATCCGCTTCCTGTTGCCGGCCGTCGCCTCGTACGCGAATCCGCGCGGCAGTAGGTAGTTGCGGGCATATCCCGCCGAGACCTTAACGATGTCGCCTGGGTGACCGAGCTTTTCTACTGCCTGCCTGAGTATGACTTCCATTGGAGAATTTCCTTCAGTGTGATCGTTGAGAATCGGGTAATTCTAGCACAAACCCGACGCGAATCGTACGGGTCAGCTGGCCCGGGCGCGGCGGCGAAGGTCGAGCCAGGTGTCACCAAGACCGAGCGCCAGTGCCAGCACGCCGAGCAGAAAGATGCCCTGGGGTATCAGGCTCAGCACGATGATGAAGAGGTAGCGTCCTCTCGAGATCCAGGCCAGCACGCCCAAGCCCCTTATCGCGTACAGAGCACCAAAAAAAAGCAGCAGATTGAAGCCGGCGTTCCGTCCCTCGCTGAATGCCGGCAGCAGACTGAGCGTCAACCCGACGGCCAGCGCCCAGATTATCTGGTCGTTGAATCGAAATTCAGTCAGCGGTCCCAGTGGCGGACCGATTTTCACGGCAGAGAGGCGGTTGTAGACGCTCCATGCCAGCCCCAGCGCCGCCAGAGATTCCAATGCGAGCAGAGCCGGAAGGAGCGGGGTCGTGTGCTTTGGTATCTCCCGCTCGATGTCGGCGGCCCAATCGTCGGCGGCCTGAAGCAGTGGCGCCCGCGCTGCAAGATCCTTCCATTGCTCGGTGTCCCATTTTTGCTGGAACTGGTTCAGACTGGCGGCCGCCCGCCTCATGAATTCCTCTCCGCCCGCGTGCTGCATTCGCGCTACGCCGCTCGGTGAAGAGAGCGCGATCGTGAACGCGACTGCGAGAGCGATGCCCACCGCCGCCATACCGCGAATGAAGAAGGCAGTCGTCGGGGCGAGCAGGCTGACCAACCCGAAGCTCGCAGCCAACACGATCGCCCAGGCCCGAGCCATCTCGCTGTAGGCGGTTCCGGGTTGACCAGCGGGCTGCACCAGCATCCACACCGCGAGAGCCATCCAGACTACCGCCAGAGCGGCGCGGCTCCCGGATTTCCAGCCTATGATCGAGCACACCGCCAGCGCTGGAACGAACAGCAAAAGCGTCTGCTGAATCGGGAAGATTACATCCCCCAGCGGTACCAATGGCAGCAGAAAAAATGCGGCCAGGCCCCACAAGAGGGGCCGCCACGACTGACTCTTGTTGTTGTCGCTCGTGGCGGCGTCGGTCATCTACGCCTGGTGACCGCGAATGTACGGGATGAGGGCCAGGAATCGGGCTCTCTTGATCGCCGTCGACAGCTGACGCTGGTGCCGGGCGCACGAGCCGCTCAGCCTCGAGGGAAGGATTTTCCCCTGGTCGGTGATGAACCGGCCGAGGGTGCGATCGTCCTTGTAGTCGATCCAGCGAACCCGGCTTTCGCAGAAAGGGCAGCTCTTTTGTGGTCTTCTCATTTAATCCTCGTCGTCGTCATCGTCGTCACGGCGCGTTGCCGCGGCCAGGTCTTCCTCGGACTGCGGGGGAGCACCGACTTCGTGCTCGTGCAGCGTGATGAGGTAGCGAATGACGCCGTCGTCGAGCTTCAGTGCTCGCTCGTACTCGGGCAGGGTGGTGGGCTCGGTCGCGAACTTGGAGACGACGTAATAACCATTGTCGCGGGGACCGATTGAGTAGGCCAGCTGGCGCCGGCCCCAATGCGTAACCTCCGGCTGCTCTTTGGAACCGAGCATTCCGTGGAAGCGCGTGATCTTGTCGTTGATGGCGGCGTCTTCGAGAGTCGAATCGAAGATGTACACCGCCTCGTAGGTGCGAGGCACTAGGCAATCCTCCTTGTGGTCATAATCCGCCCCCCATCTGGTTGCCGAAGTGGGAGGAAGGCGTGAAGGCCATGTTATGGCCGTTGTGAGAGGATTAAAGCTAGTCGGAGAGGGGGGCTCATTCAACGGTCGCTCGTAATTCGCGCAGCGACAGCCTGTTACGAGAGCTTAGCTCCCTTCACCGTGTGGTATGCACTGCTGGCCGCGAGTCTGCGGTCATCCGCGCTGCCATACTTTATGCATCAAAAGGGCCCAGTAGCTTCCTCGTACGCCCTCCTGGAGGTTAAATGCGCAGAACAGTAAGAATCGCGGCCGGCGTTGCCGCCGCGGTGGCGCTGACGGTCCTTGTCAGCAGCTGCGACGATTCGAACGGTCCCAACCCGCCTATCTACTCCGCCAATCTCACCGGAGCGGCAGAAGTGCCTCCGACGAATAGCACCGCCACAGGCACGGCGACGTTTACCGACAACACCACCTCGATCGACTATGTGCTGTCGATTAGTCCCCTAACCGCAGTTACAGCGTCGCACATTCATCTCGGCGCGGCCACCTGTGCCTGCCCGGTCATCATCAACCTCTACAATCCGATCCGGGCTACCGGCACAATCAGTGGTGTTATTGCCACCGGCACCATCACCGCCGGGAATAACAATCAGGTCTCCCTCGATTCGTTGCGCGTCCTCTTTAACAATGGAAACGCGTATGTAAACGTGCACACAACCGCGTTCGGGGGTGGAGAGATTCGGGGTACGGTGGCGCGCAGAAACTGAGCGCCTGCAGAGAGCCTTAAACGTTGAATCGGAACAGGAGTACGTCGCCGTCCTGGACGACGTACTCCTTTCCTTCCGATCTCACAACGCCCTTCTCTCTTGCGCCCTTCCACCCTTCATTCCCGATGA
>Ga0184619_10000117_pt1 | contig 25233 bp, 23 predicted proteins | sample PLM0_60_b1_FD_133146 | JGI IMG/M metagenome (GOLD analysis project Ga0184619, IMG submission 133146) | Groundwater sediment microbial communities from an aquifer in East River, Colorado, USA - PLM0_60_b1 | ecosystem: Environmental > Terrestrial > Soil > Riparian zone | place: USA: East River...
CGAATCGTCAAAGCCGCGCGGGATGAAAAATAGGTGGATCGTCCGCTCCGCGGGCGATGCCTAGCAAGTGCGGCTTCGCCGCCTAATTTTAACATCGAGCAGGGACTGCTCGATCCACCTTCGCGCGGTCAGGTTGTTATTTCTTGATCTCGAGATAAGTGCGGGATTGCACTTTGTTCGTGCCGGGTTGGAGCTGTTCGATGCGCATTTGTTTTAGGAACCAGCGATTGTCGATCTTTTGCGCAGAGACGACTTCGAATCGTTTCGCGAGCTGGCCGTTCCAGTCGTAGCCTTCCAGGCGCATGAGCGCGCCGCTCGCCTTGTCGATCCAGAGAAAAACGTTGGAATATTGCGACTCGCGCGACGGCGTGTGCAATTGCAGCTTCCAGCAATTGCGTGTGCGAATGTTTTCCTGACCGAGGACGCGTGCGTTCGGCCAGTAGAGAAACTTGAGCGCCAGATCTTCGTAGGTCACGCCGGTGCCGCGGATTTTCTGGTCGAGCTTCGACGCCGCAATCCTTTCCGTGCCGGCGTCGGTGACAAGCTCAAGCCGTGAACTGTTTTCACCGAGGCGCAGTTGCAATTGTTCCGGAGGGTTCGAAAACGAGTAACGAATCACTGGCCCAGTCTGGATAAGTCGAAACGGAATGACCGTTTCATTCTCGCGCAGCTGACCGTTGAGATCGATTTGCTGCCGCGTCTCAAGCATTCGAACCGAGGCGAGAATTTCTTGCGCAGAGGGAACAGGTTCGGCAAAGACCGACATCGTCGTGAATGCGAAAGAAATGACGAAGCACGAATGACGAATGACGAATGAAGCTCGAATGCTTGAAGGACAACGTAGCAATCGGAAACTTTCTATTCGCGGTCTGAATTTCGTCATTTCCTTCGTCATTAGACATTCGTCATTCGTCATTCTTACTTTAAAGGGCAGACTTAAAAGTTACGGCATCGCTTCACATTCAAGCAGATGGATCAAACGCTCTTTCATCTCATCAACGAACGATGGACGAATCCGGGGCTCGACTTGTTCATGGCCGCGATGAGCGACATCGAAATCTGGAAGCCGCTGCTCATCGTGATTGTGCTCATTGCGCTCATTTTCGGTAGTTTCAAGGCGCGCGCGTGCATTTTATGCATACTTCTATCGCTGGCCATCGCGGCGCAATTGACCGGCCTTTTGAAATCGGCGCTGGATCGACATCGTCCCAAGCAGGTGCAAAGCGTGCGGATGATCGAACTGCAGAAAGCGCGTCCGGAGTTTCTGACGCTGTTCAAAAAGCACACCATCCGTTATTCCGATCAATCCGATCGCAACAAATCGGGACCATCATTTCCATCAGGGCACATGGCGAACAACACTGCGATCGCTGTGTGCTTAACGCTTTTTTACCGGCGGCGTGGCTGGCTTTATTGGATTATCACCGTGGCGATCGGTTACTCGCGAATTTACCTGGGCGCGCATTGGCCGAGCGATGTGGTGGCGACTTTGTTTCTCGCCGCCGGCGAAACATTACTCATTCTCGCCTTGCTTGAGCTGATCTGGAGATGGGCCACGAAAAAATGGGCCCCGGCAATTTTCGCCCGGCATCCAAGTTTAGTGGTCGATCCAATCGGATGAGCACGACGCGCGCGGTCTGGCTCTTTATCATCGCGCTGACCGCGATTCGATTGTCGATGTTGGCGACAACCGATCTGGAATTCGACGAAGCGCATTACTGGATGTGGTCGGAGCGACTGGCGCCCGCGTATTTCAGCAAAGGTCCAGGCATCGCCTTCGTGATGCGAGCGAGCACCGTGATCTTCGGCGCGAATGAGTTCGGCGTGCGATTTTTCAGCCCGGTGCTCGCGGCGGGGACGAGCTTGCTGTTATTTTACTTTGCGCGGCGCTTGTTCAGCGCAAACGCCGGGCTTTGGGCGGTGCTCGCGGTCAACGCCACACCGATCTTCAACATAGGCGCGTTCCTGATGACGATCGATCCGTTGTCGATCTTTTTCTGGCTGGCCTCGATGTTCACCTTCTGGCTCGCGCTCGAACAGAGTCCGCGTTTCTCGTGGCATTGGCCGATAACCGGATTGCTGATCGGCTTTGGATTTCTCTGTAAATACACGAACGCGCTCGAGCTCATTTCAGTTGTGCTCGTGCTCGCGCTCGCTCCCCGGTTGAGAAAGGAATTTGCGCGGCCCGGCTTATATCTATTGCTCGGTACCTTCGCTTCTTGCACGATCCCGCCGATTGTCTGGAACGCGCAACACGCCTGGATCACGCTGACGCATCTGCGGTCGCGCGGCCGTCTTGAGCAGGGCTTCGGTTTTCATCCGGTCGAGCTTCTTGCATTTCTCGGCGAACATTTTCTTTTCTACTCGCCGCTACTCTTTCTCGGGCTGGCCTGGGGCGTAATTGGGAGTTGGCGGCGGATCAATCAGCAATTCAAAGTATTGTTTTTGATGTGGTTTGGATTGCCCGTGTTCGTTTTCTATCTGTTTTTGTCGATCAACAAAGCGGCGGCCCCGAATTGGGACGCTTTGTCGTTGCTGAGCTTCGGCTTGCTCGCACTTTATTTTTGGCGCGAACGAATCGAAGCAAGCGCCTGGCTGAAAGGCGGCGCCGCGGCCGCTGTCGTGCTTGGATTATTCATGAGCGTGATTGCGCTCGACACGGACATCCTTCAGAGCGCGGGTTTCCATTTGCGGCGGAGTGATCCGAGCGATCGAATGCGTGGCTGGAAGTCGGCGACCCGCGCAGTGGAAAAACTGCGTGGCGATCTGGAAACGAAACTCGGCGATAAATTGTTCCTGATCGCCGATGCACGCGATCGCGCGTCGGAGATTTCATTTTATCTGCGCGACAAACGCCTGGAAGGGCCGGGGCATCCGCCAGTTTACATCGTCGAATCGCAGGACATGGTCAATCAGTTCTCCTTTTGGCCGCGCTACGATGAATTTGTCGAAGCGAAGCCCGGCGTCCCGCGGTCGGAGGGCGAAATTTACAGCGAGGAGAATGGCGTCAATCCATTTGTCGGACGCAGCGCGCTCTTTATCCGGGACGGAGACAAGGAACACGTGCCGCACAATATCCGGCTCGCCTTTCAATCGATCGAACCGGTTGGGACGATTGAAGTGCGGCGTTACGGCAACTTGGTGCGCACGTGGCAGGTTTTTCTCTGTCGGAGCTATCGCACGCTGCCGCTATGAAGGACCTGACAAACTCACCGTCGGTCTCGGTGGTTGTCCCGCTCTTTAACGAAGAAGAGAACATGTTGATCTTGCAATCGGAGCTGCGGGCGGCGCTGGGGGGACTCGATCATGAAATCATTTTTGTCGATGATGGATCGATCGATTGTACGGTCGAGCGAATCGAAAATGCGCCGAACATTCGAGTGCTTCGGTTCGCAAAAAATGCCGGGCAAAGCGCCGCCATCTATGCCGGCTTGCAGGCCGCGCGTGGCGCGATTGCGGTCCTCATCGATGGCGACCTGCAAAATGATCCGGCCGATATCCCGAAATTACTCGCGGAAATTTCGCACGGCGCCGATCTTGTTTGCGGTTATCGCGCGCAACGCAAGGACACAGTCGTCAAACGCCTAACGAGTCGTGTGGCAAATTCCGTGCGGAGCCGTTTCATTAAAGACGGCGTGCGCGACACTGGTTGCACGCTTAAAGCGATGCGGCGCGAATGCGTCGGCGCGCTGGTTCCATTTAAAGGCATGCACCGTTTCATTCCCGCGCTTATCAAGGCGGCGGGTTATCGCCTCGTCGAAATTTCAGTCAATCATCGGCCGCGTCGCTTCGGTCGAAGCAAGTATGGCCTGGGCAACCGCGCCCTCCGCGCCACCATCGACATGTTCGGTGTGCGCTGGCTGCTTTCGCGGCGATTGAATTACACCGTGCGAGATCGTGTCAGGTAGGATCGAATCTCCGAGTGATCCTTTGAATTCTCTTTGAGTCGACGGACATTACCGCGGCGTGGACGAATTTGCCCCAGCTTAGATTGTTTCGCCCCGGAACGTGGACGCGCGCTTTGCGAATCGCCATCTCGGAAACGGCTTCTACGACCCATTCGAAGTTTGCCTGACCGACTGAGGCCACTTCGGCGTCCGGCGCCGGATTGCAAAAATCGATCGCGACCGGCACACTGTCGCGTACGGCGAATTCGACCGTGTTCAAGTCGTAACCAAGAAATTGATTCAATGTGAGCACGCCTTGCTCGACCTTCCCCAAAATTTCCGGCGGCGCCTGCCATTCGGTTTGATAACGCAAGTGGTAGGGATGACGCGGTTCGTAGGGCATGATGCGCACGTGGCGTTGATCGATGCAGTAACAGCGGAAATACATTTCGAACTTCACTTCCTCCTGCAGCATCATCACGAGTTGACCGGTCTCGTTGTAGGCGCGGTAAAATTCTTCCGGATTATGGAGCCGATACACATTTTTCCAACCGCCGCCGGCGAACGGTTTGAAGAATGCCGGCCACCCGACGTAATTGAAAATTCCTTCCCAATCGAGCGGATAGCTGAGGTTGCGAAATGAATCATCGTTCGTGTCCGGTGGTGGCTGATTTGACGGCAAGAGCACGGTGCGCGGAACCGCCACTCCGATTTTGGTCGCGAGCGCGTTGTTGAAAAATTTCTCGTCGGCGCTCCACCAGAATGGATTGTTCACGACCGCCGTGCCGGTGAGCGCGGCGTTCTTGAGCCAGGCGCGATAAAACGGCACGTCCTGCGAGATACGATCGATTACTACGTCGTAACCGCACGGCTCACCCTGGATCACCTTGTCGATCTTGACGAACTCGGCGGCGATATCCTTGCCGCCGGTTTTCTGATTCACCCGCTCGACAAACGCCGGCGGGAAGCTGTGTTCCTGACCAAAAAGAATCCCGATTTTCTTCATGATTTCGCCTAATTGTTTACACCGCTTCGCAGCCAACCTTCCGCGACGTGACCGTAGGTCCAAGTGTCATGATGGATTTTTCTGTCGGAACTGACATTGTAATCAATATGAAATCGAGCGCGTGCTTTCAGGTAGTCAGCTTCATTCTCGATTGTTTTTGTCACGCTGATTACTTTTGCACCTGGATGTTCAAATTCATATCGGTGTGCAACCCATTGCTCCGAGGGCAAACTTAAACATCCGCAAAGAGCGAAGCATAGCGCGACGAAAGCAACAAAACGGAGCCGTGTTGTTAATTCGCTCACAAGGTCGATAAATAGTAGGGCAGCATGTCGCGCCAGTAGTTCCAATCGTGGCCGCGCCATTTCCCGTCATCGAGCCAATGTTTGACACCTTTTGAATTCAAAATCTCGGACAAGCGATAGGTTTCGTGACGGGTGTTGTCCCATTCACCGGTTCCAAGGACGATGCCCATGTGATTATATCTCCAGGGGTCGGTCACGTTCGGCAGATATTCGTAGGGACTGTTGAAATAAATATTGTCGTCGTGGTAGCCGTCGAAGAACGAGCTGATGTCGAACGACCCGCTCAGGCTAATGAAGTGACTGACTAAATCCGGATGACGAAACGCGATATTTCCGGCGTGATACGCGCCGAGACTCGCACCGCTCACCGCCACGCGATGGCAATTGCATTCGCGCCGCGCCAGGTCGAACACGTCGCGAACGATCACGTTTTCATAGGCGTTGTGCGTGCGCATCCGGTCGGCCGGATGGATCGATTTATTGTAGAAACTGTCGAGATCGATCGCGTCCGGGCAATAAACCGTGACTTTGCCTGCCTCGATATAGCCGCTAACGGAACCGACGAGTCCGAAGTCTTTGTTCTGATAATAACTGCCGAACGAAGTCGGAAAAAGAACCAGCGGCAGTCCGCCGCCGTCGCCGAAAGCAAGCATCTCAAACTCGCGGCTCAAATAGGGCGTGTACCATTTGATGTAGCGTTCGTTCATCGAAAGATCGACAATAACGAGTGCAGGCGATTGAGGTCAATCGCCCTGCCTTAAATTGGCGGGCGCGACGCCGCTGCGTTGGACAAGATCGACATCCTCAACGATGCGTCTGGTTTTGCATGCCCAAACACACGTTGACCGGGAACATCAAGCGTCACGCCGCATTTCCATCGAAGATTCTGCGCAATCGTCGCGATGTTCTCGTTTATTTGCCGCTCGGATACCGGCGTTTTTCACGCAGGCGTTACCCGGTTCTGTATTTGCAGGATGGGCAAAATGTTTTCGACGCGGCCACTTCGTTCTTCGGCGTCGAGTGGGGTGTGGATGAAACGGCGCAGCGCTTGATTCGGAAAAATCTGATTGAGCCGCTGATCATCGTGGCAGTCGCAAACACCGGTGAGGATCGCATTCACGAATATGCGCCGACGCGCGGCGTGATCGAGGCAAAACGAAAAAAGCGCAGCCGCGGATTAGCCCGCAGTTACGCTCGATTTTTGATCGAGGAACTCAAGCCGTACATCGACAATCGCTATTGGACAAAGCCGGAAGCGGAATTCACCGGGCTGGGCGGTTCATCGCTCGGCGCTCTATTAACGCTTTCGCTGGGACTTTGGTTCCCGAATGTGTTTACGCGGCTCATCGTGATGTCGCCGTCCGTTTGGTGGGACGATTGCGTGATTTACAAAATGGTTGAGGAGCTGGACAAAAAGCTCCCGCTGAAAATCTGGCTCGACACCGGAACGCGCGAACCAGGCTGGGAACGCACACGGGGATTGCTCGATCGCTTGATCGAGAAAGGGTGGCGATTAGGCGACGATTTGAGCTACACCGAAATCGAAGGGGGCGATCACAGCGAAGGCGCCTGGGCGGCGCGCGTCGGTCCAGCACTGCGGTTTTTGTTTCTGGCAAAAGCGGGGAAGTCTTAGCGCAAAAGATTTTCCGTTAACGTCCAACTCGCCTTCGCCTGGGACGGGCTCCGCCGTGGCGAGCGCTCAACTCCGAAAGCTTTCGCGAGCAGGCTGTCCAACATCGAACATTAAACTTACTGGAGCCACTTGCCGTAAGCTTGATAAACGCGCACGAAACCGCCGACAAAGTCTATGTCTTTCTGGTAGGAAAAGGCACTCTTCCGAGGCGACCAGGTCAATTCCCGCGGCGCTTCGGCATGGTTCGGATCGTAAACGAGATAATGTTCGATTTCACTTCCGGAACGACTTGGTTTTCCGGCGTAAAACAGCACCGCATGATTAATGCTCAGTCGCGGATAAGTGGAAAGATAACCAACGAACATGTCGCCGCGCGCCAGGGCGGCATCGAGGTTGGCGTGAGTTCTTTCCTGATATTTCTGACTATGCTGAAAAAACATGCGGGCATTGCTAGGCCGAAAGTAGGTTAGGAACCCGCTGCCGATATTTTCTTGCAGCACACGCGCGCGCGCTTTGCTCATCTCGCGCAGATTTGCATAGCCTGGAAAAACGACGCGCTGATTTTCTGGCAATGATTCGCGCCAGGGTGCGCGATGCGCGACCGTGCGAACGCGCGCCGCAAGTTGCCTGTCGTCCAACGGGGCGCCACGGGGATCGAACCGGGCGAATTTGCGGAATTGCATTACGGTGCGCGTCATGACAAAGCAGCGGCGGGTGTATCGGTTAGGCGGATCGTCGCTGTTCGATCTGGCGCGCAGAAAAGGAACCCCGTTTTTATATTTGAGCACGGTGGCGTTTTGGAACGCGAAGGTGTCGCGCTCGAAACTGAAGGCGGATGCAAAGCCGCTGCTTTGTGTCAGCGCGACAAGAGCGCCCACCCGGAATATTTGCGCGAATACCCGCCGGTCGCCGCGAATCATTTCACGAACGGGTCGAGGCAGCGGCGCTTTTGCCTCCGGCGAAATTGCCCAGCCCGCGGAATTTTTCGTAGCGCTTTTTGAGCAACTCTTCGATCGGCGGTTCAGCAACGCGCTGTAAATTTTGCCGGAGCGCGGAGCCGAGGTTCGCTGCCGCCAGATCGTGATCGCGATGCGCGCCGCCTTCGGGTTCGGGGATGATTTCATCGACCACTCCGAGTTTCAACAAATCCTGCGCGGTCAACTTCAGCGCCTCGGCGGCTTCGGCGGCGTGACGCCGATCTCGCCACAGAATGGCCGAGCACGCCTCCGGACTGATGACCGAATAGTAGGCGTTCTCGAGGATCAATACACGGTCGGTGACGCCAATGCCAAGCGCGCCGCCGGAGCCGCCTTCACCGATAACCGCGGCGATAGTTGGTACGCGCAGGTTCATCATTTCGCGCAGATTTACCGCGATCGCCTCGGAAATGTGGCGCTCTTCTGAACCGATACCGGGAAAGGCGCCCGGGGTATCGATCAACGAGATCACCGGCATGCCAAATTTTTCCGCCAGTCGCATCAGGCGCAACGCTTTGCGATAACCTTCCGGATAGGCGCAACCGAAATTGCGCATTACGTTCTCCTTCGTGTTGCGGCCTTTTTGGTGGGTGAGGATCACGCAACGCTGGGAGCCGAGCATGGCGAGGCCGCTCGGCATCGCTTTATCGTCAGCGTAGAGACGGTCGCCGCGCAGCTCGATCCAATTGGTGAAACAGCGTTCGACATAATCGAGCGCAAATGGGCGCTGCACATGCCGCGCGATTTGGACGCGCTGCCAGGCGCTCAGATTGCTATAAATTTCGCGACGGGTCTCGTGGATCTTCGCCTCAATTACCTCAACTGCGGAGTCAAGATCGACATCGTGCTCGTCGGAATGATCCCTCAAATCCTGCAAACGCCGTTGCAGTTCGAAGATTGGTTTTTCAAAATCGAGCGGATGCGATTCCATGGGTGAGAGTTGAAGCGTTAAAGCGTTGAATCAACTAAGCAGGCGGCTTCACCGCTTCAACCTTTTCAGTCCGTAATGGTGACAGGCGTCTGCTTGTTTACAAGAGCGCTCAACTCCTCGAGATCGGAAGCGGCCAGGCCGAGGCCTTGCGGTGGCGGAGGCTGCGCCAGACTCGGATGCGCGGAATCGGTCACCGAATAAAGTGTGTAAGCCGGCGCGCCAAGCCGGATCCAGCGGGTGCTGCCGATGTACTCCTTGCTGCCGAAACCAACGCGCTTCCCGTCCCGCCAGGCCATCGTCTCCACAACTTTGGTGGTGACTTTCGGCGGTTGTTTCGCTGCCAGTTTTTCGTCGCGCACGTGATATTGCTTGAAAAACGCGCCACGCTCGAGCAGCACAACGAGTTTCGCTTTGCGTTGAATGACGATGGAGAATTCAGGATGCGAAACAAGCAGGCGATCGCCGATGTGAAGCATCGTGCCGCTCAGATTGTTCATGCGCATGATCAGCTCGGGCGTTGATTTTACCCTGTTCGCGACCCTCGCCAGCACGTCGCCTGGCTTGACGATGTATTCCTGTTTCTCCGGGGAGGGAGTACGCGAAAGCAAGACGTCGACGTTTATTTCGCCCAGCAGATCCTTGGCTTCTTCGACATGCAGACCGCCGGGATATCTTTGGATGAAGGCGGCGAGCGCATCGCGGGCCTCGGCCAGTTTGCCCTCCTGGCGCAATTTCGCCGCGGCTTCAAACTCCGGCAGGGTGATGTCCGGCGTCGGCTCGGGCGGAACGTCGCCGCGCTGTTCGTGACGCACGGCGATTTCCTGTTTGAAGAAAAGACGATAACTAAAAAAGGCGGCGCTGCCGAATATGATCAAAGCCAGCAACAAAACGAAGAGCCACTTCATGGATGGAACAACGCGACGATCAATCTACGAATTGTGTCGGCCATGATTTTCAGACGCGACCCCCTATGCGACAAGTAATGATCGAGCGCTTTAGCTCTGGTCCGACTCACGACCGGGAAAGAAACGGCGCCAGAGCCGAAAGAACGCGCGCTCCTCTTCAAGACTCCATGTGAAGTGGCAATTCTCGCAATAAAATTCCTTCTGAAAAATCTTGAGCGCGAAGAGAACGCTCGCCATTGCCGGCGTGAGAAATTTTCGCGTCAGCTGTGGATACTCGATACTCGAGGAGCCGCATTGTGGGCAGCGAATAAGGGCCGACGCGATGTCCGGATCGGTGGCTTCCCACTCGACCATGAGGTCTTGCGCCTCCTCGAAATCCTTTTCTTCCACCTTCACTTTCAAATTCGCCAGCGGCTTGGACATAAAGGCGACCTGTTGCAAATGCCTCTCGTTATGAACGTCGGCGCGCAGGCCCGCTTGCTGGAAGCGTTCTTTGAGCTGTTTCGCTTTAGTTGGCTCGTTAAAGGTTGCGATCGTCACCATAGTTTCATTCGCCCCAAAAGCGTTCGGGGATTCTGATCAAACATCAACTACTGGCCAAGTGCAAGATTCGGCGGCGGGAACCATTTGTAGAGCATGAGATAAACGAGCACGCCTGTCACGGAAACGTAAAGCCAAATCGGAATCGTCCAGCGCGCGATGCGCCGATGGCGATCCCAGCGACGGCGAAAAACCTGGATCAGGGTCACGATCACCAGCGGGAGCGTGATGAAGGCGAGCAGAACGTGCGAGATCAGCATCGGAAAGTAAATCCACGCGATTATTCCTCCGGCCGCGAAGTGCGTCGATTTTTCACCCACATGCGCGTGATAAACGATGTAGCCAGCCAGAAAAAAAGTCGATGAAATCACCGCTGTAATCATGCAGGCCATGTGCCGCTGCCACGCTCCGCGCCGGATCAAATACCAGCCCATCGAGATAAAGACGGCGCTCACCAAATTGAGCGACGCGTTGACCGCTGGCAAATCAGAGATCGTCACCGCTACAGATTTACACAGATGAAACACAGATGAAAGAAGGCGGAGGCTCGCGCCTCAGGAAATCTGTGTAAATCTGTGTTCATCTGTGGCTCTGTAGGATTGAACTCCATGCCGCCCGTTCTCGAACAACCCCAAACTCCGGCTCGCGCGCAAGATCGACAATCGCGTTTCGCGCGCCGCATTTTTATGAGCGCACTGCGCTTGTTGGCTGTTCTTGCTATCGCGGCCCTGCTTGGCGGTGGATTGTATCTGGCCAAGAAAGGCTTTGGCCGGCACTGGCGTTACCGCATCGTCGAAGAATTGCACAAGCGCGGCGTCGAAGCGTCTGTCCGCCGGGTGACGCTCGATCCGTTTCGCGGCCTGGTCGCGAAGGACGTGCGCATCTTCGATTACAAGAATCGCGAAAACACGCTCGCCCTCATCAGCGAAATCTCGCTCGACATCAATTACGCCGCGCTCATCCATCACGAGCCATTTCTCAACGCCCTCGACGTGCGCAACGCGCAAATCACACTGCCACTCAAGGGCGCCGCGGGAAAGATCGATAAAGCGCAGCTGAATAATTTCCGCGCGCACGTTTATTTCCCGCCCGAGCAAATTTACGTCAGTCAGGCGGAGGGAATTTTTTGCGGAGTGCGGATTTCCGCGACCGGCCAATTAATCAAGCGCGAGAATTATCAGCCATCGCCGCAAGCCTCCGAGGATGAGTGGCAGAGGCCGATCTCGATGCTGCAACGACTGGTAGCGGAGGTGCAGCAGTTCACATTTCCTGGCGCTCGTCCTTGGCTACAGGTGAAATTCAGCGGCGACGTGGCCCAGATGGAGAATGCGGGCGTCGAAGCGACGCTGAGCGGAGAGCGACTGCAGCGCGGCAATTATGAAATGCAGGACTTGTTCGTAGCTGCGGAATGGGCCGATCAAAAACTGAATATCACTCGATGCGAATGGACAGATCGCGCGGGAAACTTCGCCGGTCGCGGCAGTTGGAGTCGGCAACGCGGCGACGCGAATTTTCAAGCGCGCAGCACTCTGGCATTGAAAGCTTTTCTCGATGCCTTCGGACTGGGCGATTCCCTCGCGGACGCGACATTCTATGCGCCGCCCTTGATCGAAATCTCCGGTTCGGCAAATCTCGCAGACGATCATCCACAATTAAAAATCATCGGTCACGCCGCCGTGGGCAGCTTCGCTTACAAGACGGCGCCGTTCTCCGATTTGAGCCTCGATTTTTCCTGGGATGGCAAGCGCGCCTTGCTCCGCGATGTGCGCCTTCGACATCAAAGCGGTCAGCTCAGTGCGGATCTCTTCGATGCGCCAAAGGATTTCCGTTTAAACATCGAGAGCACAATCAATCCGGGCGTGCTGGGGACGTTGGTCTCTCCCGAACTGAGTCAATTCCTCAGCGAATGGGAATGGCAACGTCCGCCCTCTGTTCATCTCGCCATCCGCGGCCAGGATCGACATCCAGAGACGTGGAAAGGCGAGGGCACCGTCGCGCTTAATCGCACTCGATTTCGCGGCGTCTGGGTGAACTCGGGAAGCACCAAAATCCGCTTCGGCGACGGCGCGGTCACTTACGACAACTTCCGCGTGACGCGCGATGAAGGTATTGGCACCGGAACCTTCACCTACGATTTCACCAACCACGAAGTCCGCGTCGCAAATGTCAAAACATCAGTGCGTCCCGCCGACGCGATCTTTTGGATCGACCCGAAGCTGTGGAAGGCAGTTGTGCCGTATAAATTCCGGCAGCCGCCCACCATTACTGCAAACGGCGTTTACCAGTTTCGCGGCGGGAAGAACACGCGGCTCGAAATCACAGTCGATGCGCCCAACGGCATGGACTACGCTTTTCTGGGCAAGACTTTGCCGTTCGATCGCGTCTCCGGGCGACTTCTTTTCACCAACGACCGGTTGCAACTAGTCGATCTAAAGGGGCAACTTTTCTCCGGCACGGTGCGCGGCGCCGCCGACATCTCACTCGCGCAAAACGATCCCCATTATCACGCCAACGTCGCCGTCGCCGGCATCGATTTCCCGCACCTGACCGATCTTTACTACCAATATAAGACCGCGCATGGAGAACTGAGTGGCACCTACGATTTCACCGGTCTCGGCAGCGATGCCCGCACCATGCATGGCGGCGGAAAAATCCAAGTCACCAGTGGTGACGTGTTCGCCATTCCGATTTTTGGTCCGCTGTCAGAAATCCTCAATCATATCGTGCCCGGCGCCGGCTACAGCATCGCGCACAAGGCCGCGGCCAGTTTCACGATCAAGGATGGAATCATTCACACGGACGATTTCGAAGCAGCCGGCAAACTGTTCGGAATGCTCGGCCACGGCGATATTCATTTTCTGGATGACAGATTGGATTTGGATCTGCGCCTCAATGCCAGTGGAGCCGGCGTCGTCCTGACGCCGATGTACAAACTTTTCGAATACAAAGCCGAAGGCAGCTTCAACCACCCCAATTGGCATCCGAAACGTTTTTGAGGATCGCCGATTGCCGAATGCGCATATGAACGGGCGAAAGCGGGCCAACCGATCGCCTCTCACTAATCACCAATCACCTCTTCTTCTCGGCGCCCATATGTCGATCGGCGGCGGTGTGCACATGGCGATCGAACGCGCCTGTTCGATCAACTGCAGCGCCATGCAAATCTTCGTGAAGAACAATATGCAATGGTTCGCGCGACCATTCGTGGAGAAGGAAATTCGCGCTTTTCTCGATCACGCCCAGCGCGCCGAGCTGGTGTCGGTTTTTGCCCATGCAAACTATCTAATCAATCTGGCCGCGACCAATCCGCAGTTTCACGCGAATTCATTGCGCGCTTTGTCGGAAGAGTTGACCCGGGCAGACCAACTCGAATTGCCCTTTCTCGTTTTGCATCCGGGCGCGCACCTCGGCACGGGCGAGGAAGCAGGACTGGAAAAAATCATTGCCTCACTCGACCGTGTGCTCGCCGGAATTCCGAAAGTGAAGGCCCGGATCGCGCTGGAGACGACGGCCGGCCAGGGTTCATGCTTGGGCGACAAATTCGAGCACCTTGCCCGCATCATCAGTCGCGTGCGCGAACCGCAACGGCTTTGCGTTTGCCTCGACACCGCTCACGTTTTCGCCGCCGGCTACGACATTGGCAGCGAAACCGCGACGCGAAAAATGTTCGTGCAATTTGACCGGACGATCGGTCTCGATCGGCTCGTCGCGATTCACTTGAACGATTCCAAGACAACGCGCGGCTCACGCGTAGATCGACATGAACACATCGGGAAAGGGCGAATCGGACTGGAGGCCTTCCGCTTCATCATGCGCGACCGGCGTTTGCGCAAAATTCCCAAAGTGCTCGAAACGCCAAAGGCGAAAGATTTGTGCGAAGATATCGAGAATCTGAAAACGCTGCGCGGGCTGATCGGCTAGGTGGATCGAGCAGTCGTCGCCGCGGCGACCTCGATGCTAAATTTGGCGGCGAAGCCGCATTTGTTTTAATACCGCCCCGGCAGCTGCCGGGCCGATCCACCTGGTCAATATCGCGCGGCGGACGCGCGATCATCCTATTTGATCAACCGGATCGAGATCGGATAGCGATAGAGCTTGCCTTCGCTGGCTTGAATGGAGGCGATGATGACGAGGATGAGATTCAAGATGTGCAGGATGCCGAGAAGGACGAAACCGATGAGCACAAGACAAAGCACTCCGGCAATCAACGAATAGATCAACATCGAGATCTGAAAATTAAGCGACTCCTTGCCGTGGGCATCGATTTCCGGGGAATCGCCGCGCTTGGCCAGCCAGACGATGAGCGGACCAAGAATATGTCCGGCCCATGGCACAAAAAATCCGATTAAAGCGCTGGCGTGGCAGAGCACCGTCCAGGTCCGCGTGTCTGATGAAGATGTCGATGTTTCCATTCTTTTAGCCTTTCTTTCGCTTGGTGGAGCAAGCGTCCGCTTGTTGCCTGGAACTGCAACTTCGAAGCTTGCGCTACGTTCCTTTCACGCGCTCGATGTGCGCGCCGAGCTCGATCAGTTTTTCATCGAGATGTTCGTAGCCGCGGTCAATGTGGTAAACGCGGCTCACTTCAGTGGTCCCCTCCGCTTTCAATCCCGCCAGAACCAGCGCAGCCGACGCGCGCAGATCGCTCGCCATGACCGGCGCACCCAAAAGATGATCGACGCCCTGAATCACGGCAGTCGGACCTTCAAGCTGCATTTGTGCTCCCATTCGCTTCAACTCGGCCACATGCATGTAACGCTGTGGGAAAATATTTTCTGTGATCACGCTGATTCCCGCCGTGGTGGAAAGCAGCGCGCACATTTGCGCCTGCATATCGGTGGGGAAACCGGGATACGGCTCCGTCGCGAGCTCGAGCGGTGTCGTCTTTCCGTTGGGTGAGACCGTGATCGATTGCCCTTCCGTCTCGATACGAAATCCGCAATTGCCGAGCGCGGTTGTCACCGCTTTGACATGCTCGGGCTCGACACGCTTGACCGTAATGCCGTTGCCGCAGACCGCGCCGGCCACGAGAAATGTTCCCGCTTCGATGCGATCGGGAATGATGTCGTGTTCGGCGCCGTGCAATTCTTTCACGCCTTCGATAATCAGGCGGCGCGTGCCAGCGCCTTCGATTTTCGCGCCCATCTTGTTCAGGAAATTTGCAAGATCGACAACCTCCGGTTCCTGCGCTGCGCCCTCGATCACGGTGATCCCTTCGGCCAGCACAGCGGCCATCATCACATTGTCGGTCCCAAGAACAGTCGGTCCGAATTTGCCGCGTAAATTGATGACCGCGCCGGTCAACTTTGGCGCGAACACTTTTACGTTGCCGCTCTCCACGCGCACGGCTGCGCCAAGCGCTTCGAATCCTTTGAGGTGTAGATCAATCGGCCGATCGCCAATAATGCAACCACCCGGCAACGAAACCGTCGCCTCCTTGCAACGACCGAGCAGCGGGCCAAGCACACAAACCGACGCCCGCATTTTGCGCACCACGTCGTAGGGCGCGGCCGATTCGACGTTGTCCGCGGTTACGCTCACCGTGCCGCTGGCACGTTCCACTTGCGCGCCCAGATGCATCAGGATTTGCAGCATGTAGTGCGTGTCGCTCAAATCGGGCACCCGACGAATGGTGCACAGGTCGCGTGTGAGCAGCGTCGCGGCCAGGATCGGCAGCGCCGAATTTTTCGAGCCGCTGATCTTGATCGAACCGGAAAGCGGATGGCCGCCGTGGATGCGAATTTTATCCATACCTGGCAAAGATAAAACGGGTTGTACCTGAATAATCGTTCCTCGAGCAAATGTCGTTGTATTTTTTTTGCGTAAGAACGCCCGAGAGCGCTTCAGCCTGGCCAATTCCGGCCTCGATGGCGAGCAACCCCCCAGGTCGCAGATGCGGCGGGGCCTGCTCGATCAGCTCCCGTATCAGTTCGTCTCCGTGCGCGCCGCCGAAAAGCGCGACCTCCGGATCATGCAGGACCTCGCGGGAAAGAAGATGTCGATCTTGCGAAGAGATATACGGCAAATTTGCAACGATGAGATCGAATGTTCCATCGATATTTCGGAGCAAATTGCTTTCCAGAAAATGAACCCTGCCACTCAAGTCTAGCCGCTTGGCGTTTGCGCGCGCGAGCGCGAGCGCTCCTTCCGAAACATCGACAGCATGAATCTGCGCTTCGGGGAATTTCGCCGCCAGACTGAGCGCGATGACGCCGGAACCGGTACCGACATCGAGAATGGTTGATGGTTGATCCGCTCGCCGCGGCGAGTGGTTGATGGTTGATTGAAGAAGCAGCTCCACGAGCTCCTCGGTCTCCGGGCGCGGAACCATCGCGCGCTTGTCGCAAAGAAATGTGTGCCCGCAAAATTCCACCGTGCCGAGCAAATGTTGGAGTGGCTCACCCCGGTCGCGCCGCCTCACCAGCTCGCGCAGCGACGCGAGCTCGGTTTCGCCGAGGTTCTTTTCGAAATCGAGATAAAGTTCCATGCGCGTGCGCCCGAGCACGTGCGCGAGCAGGTGCTCTGCGTTCAAGCGCGGATTGTCGATATTGCGCTTCTTAAAATACGCGGTCATGGATTGCAGTAGCTCGATGACGGTCATTCTCTAATTAATGGAGGGACGCGCGCTGTCGCGTCCCATGAATTATGGCGCTGACGGCGCAACGCCCTCCACGACGCCTCCGAGACGCTCTTTAACATCCGCGGCTTGCAACGCGTTAATCATTTCGCCGAGATCGCCGCCCATGACGCGGTCCAGACTATGAAGGGTGAGGCCGATGCGATGATCGGTCACGCGGTTCTGCGGAAAATTATAGGTGCGGATTTTTTCCTCGCGTCCGCCCGTGCCGATCTGGCCGCGGCGTTGCGCGCTATATTTTTCCGCTTCCTCGCGCTGCTTGCGTTCGAGCAACCGCGCCCGCAGAATGCTCAGCGCTCTCTCTTTGTTTTTGATCTGGCTGCGGCCATCCTGACAACGAACGATCGTTCCGGTTGGAATGTGCAGAATTTGCACGGCGGAGTCGGTCGTGTTTACGCCTTGGCCGCCCGGACCACCGGCGCGCGACACTTCAATTCGTAATTCGTCCGGCTTAAGATCGATATCCACCTCTTCGGCTTCGGGCAAAACTGCGACCGTCGCCGTCGATGTATGAATGCGGCCCTGCGCTTCCGTTGCCGGCACACGTTGCACGCGATGCACGCCACTTTCGAACCGAAGTTTTCGAAAAACCGATTCGCCCGAGACGCGGAAGATCACTTCCTTGAGCCCTCCAAGCTCGGACGGGCTCGATTCGAGGTCTTCGGCCTTTAATCCGGCCGATTCGGCATACCGATTGTACATCCGGTAAAGATCGGCGGCGAAAATCGCTGCTTCGCTCCCGCCGGTGCCGGCGCGAATCTCGACAATGGCATCACGATCTTCATTCTCGCCCGGCGGGAGCAAAGCGATTTGCAACTCGCGCTCAAGATCGACAACGCGTTTTTGCAGATCTGGAATCTCGTCATCGGCCATGGCCGCGATCTCGACGTCGTTTGACATGGCGAGTTCGCGATTTTCGTCCAACTGGCGCCGCGCGGCTTCAAGTTCATCCCAGCGCGTCAACAATTGCTTGATGCTCCCGTGCTCGCGCATGATTTCGCCCGCCCGCTTGCGATTATCGAAGAGACGCGGATCGGCGATCGCGCGGGCAAGTTGTTGGAAGCGTTCGCGTTTGCGTTCGATGAGAAGGTCAAAGTCCATTGGTGTAACCCCGAAAGCATTCGGGGTTCCGGCCGGGGTTGGCGACCCCAGCTACAAAATTCAGCTAAGCTTTTTTGGCGCGCGCGGCTTTGGTGCTGCCGTAGCGGCGCGCAAACTTCTCCACGCGGCCCGCGGTATCGACGAACTTTTGCTCGCCGGTGAAAAACGGATGACAAGCGGCGCAAATGCCGATCTTAATATCACGACGCGTCGAGCGAGTGTGATAGACCGCGCCGCACGCGCAGACGATATCGGTCTCGTAATATTCTGGATGAATGCCCGCTTTCATGTTCAAAAACGAGCGCGGAACTTACGCGCGCTGAGGTGTTCGCGCAAGCCATGAAATTAAACGACGCATTGCTGGCCGCGTGGGAAACGACCCGCGCGCGCGCAAAAGATGCACCGGCCATCTTCGATACGCGTGGCGAAATCACGCGAACGTTTCACCAAATCGAAGCAGACGCCCGCGACTTTGGAGCAAAGATCGACATATTCTCCGCCGGGTGCGTCGTCGCGATCCAAATTGGGAATCATGAAGATTGGCCAGCGATTCTGCTCGCTTGTTTGCGGAAGCGCCTGGTCGTTCTCCCGCTCGAGCAAACCATCAGCGAGCAAGCGCGCGACGCGGGACTTTCAACTTGTCAATGCGCGGGTTTAATCACGGCAGAGAACACCGCTCCGCTTGTTCGTAAGATCGATAATTGCATTCCCGATTGGGGTGATCAGCCGCCATCGCTTCTGAAGTTAACTTCCGGAACGACCGCCGCGCCGCGCGCCATCGGGTTTCGCAGCAAACAACTCCTCGCCGATTGCGATCAGATTTGCGACACGATGGGTATTACCGAGGTCGATCTGAACTTTGGCTTAATCCCGATTTCGCACTCGTACGGCTTCAGCAATTTGCTCACGCCGCTGCTCGCACGCGGCGTGCCGGTGGTGCTGAGTCGTGACCGGACACCGCGCGCGGTGCTTGCCGATCTTGCGCGCGCGGAGGCGACGGTTTTTCCGGGAATGCCGGTTCTGTATCAGGCGTTTTGCGAAATGGAGAATACTCCCGCGCTACCCAAACTTCGGCTTTGCATTTCGGCCGGCGCGCCGCTGCCAATTGTCGTGGCGAGGAAGTTTCAAGAAAAATTTGAGAGATCGATCCATTCATTTTACGGCGCCTCCGAGTGCGGCGGGATTTGTTATGATCGCGACGGCTCGAATGAGATCGAAGGTTTCGTCGGCCAGGCGATGAAGGATGTTCATCTTGACCTGGTCGATGAAACGACGTCGGCGAGCCAGGTGCGTGTGCGCAGTGCGGCGGTAGGCGACGGTTATTTCCCCGAAGCAGAGGAAACAAAACTCGGTCGCGGAGTTTTTATTCCGGATGATCTGTTAAAGAAAATGGCGAACGGATTCCGCATCGTCGGCCGCGTTTCCGACGTGATCAATGTCGCGGGCAAAAAAGTGAATCCGGCGGAAGTGGAGGCGCATTTGCTGCGCTTCGGCGGCGTGCGGCAGGCGGTTGTGTTTGGTCGCGAATCGGCGTTGCGCAATGAGGAGGTCGCCGCCTGCGTGGTCGCGGATGCCGATCTACGCGAGGCCGATCTTCTGGAATTTTGCCGAAGCCAGTTGAGCGGCTGGCAGGCGCCGAAACAGATTTTTATTGTCGATGTAATTCCAGTGAACGAGCGCGGAAAAATCAGCCGGCGCGACCTTGCGCGTCGATTTCCGGCGTAAGGTGAGGGACGCGGCGCCGTGCGCCGTCGCTACCATTTGGATTAAGGCAAAGAAAAATGCTTTGCATTTGACGAGAAGCAGGCCTTGCTAAGTAGCGTGGCGTGCGGCGAGAAAGGCCGCCGGCTTCACCGTGATTGTATCGTGAAGGAAAAGACCTCAAAGCACTTTAAAAGTTCATCGACTCAAGCCGGCCAGGTTCTGGTGCTGGAACCGGACGAACAATTGGCCTCCGCGATTTCAGCGGCGTTGCAGGAAGCCGCGCCCGGCGCGCAAGTGGACATCGCGCACAGCTTGGAGGAAGCGCAACGTTTGGTTCTCGGGGCCAAGCCCGATCTCTTCGTTCTCGATATCGATGCCACTTACGATCTCGGCCAGGAGTTTCTTTACGACTTGCGCACGAGTCATCCGAATGCGCGCGCCATTATTCTCACGGATGTGCACCTGGCCGCGCAACGCGAGCAAGCGGCTGGTCTCGGTGCGATTCACTTTCTGGAAAAACCATTCCCGCATGGTGATTTTGTCGATCTGGTCGAGGCGTTGCTGCGGCCTTCGAGCAAAGCCGACGAGGAAAGGTTTCGCGGAACGCTGAGCGAGTTGCACATTTCCGACATCATTCAGTTGAAGTGCATGAGCGGCGCAACCTCGGTGCTGCAATTCACCGGGCCGCGCGGCGAGAAAGCGCGCGTCTTCTTCGAGAAGGGGCAAGTGCGCCATGCGACCGCTCCGGGCAAAGAAGGGCTGGCCGCTTTCAATGAGATCGTGACTTGGAAGGGAGGAACGATCTCGGAGGTCGCAAAAGCTGGCCCAGGCCCGCGCACGATCAATCAGGATTGGCAAGTCTTGCTCATGGACGCAGTACGCACGGCGGATGAAAGAGAGAGCGCGCCCGGCGTGGCTCATCCCCGCTCCAGGCGTTCTCCCGGGCGCAAGGTGCTTGTGATCGACGACAGTCTGATGTTGCTGAGCTTCGTGGAAGAAATTCTCACCGAAGCCAATTACCGCGTCGTGACCGCGCCAACGGCCGAGGAAAGTTTACGCGCCAGCACGGACGATCCGCCGGATTTGATTCTTCTCGATTATCTCCTTCCGGACATGAAAGGCGACGAAGTAAGCCGCAAATTGCTCGAGAATCCGGCGACGGCCGATATTCCCGTGGTCTATATGTCCGGCTTTGGCGCGGACCTCCAGCCCGATCGCATTGCCAACCGCAACGTGATTGGATTCTTGAATAAACCCTTCACATCGGATTTGCTTGTCAAAACCGTGGAGGACCATATGTCGAAATCACCCGGAGAACCGGAAACAATCGAAGCCGAAATCGGACCCGCGCCGAGGGAAGATTTAAGCCAGGCGGAGCGGGCTCCCGTTTGGGAGGAAGAGATTGCCTCTCAGGAAACGAGCGCAGTCGCCGAAGCCGCGATCCAATCCGACAAGTGGTGGAACGGGCCGCAGCCGGCGGAGGATTGGTCGCAACCCGCGGCGATCGCTTCGATCAGGGAGGTTGAGCTTCCAGACGTGTCGGTCACAGGCGGCCCTTATTTTTGCGGCGACACCAGTTTCTTTTCTCTCAACTGGGCGCTGCAGACGATCGCGAAAGAAAAACTTACTGGATGGTTGCGTTCATTTTGGCAGAACGAACCGATCGATCTCCTCGCGCACAACGGAGAACTCATTCTGGCCACAACGCACGACCCGGAACTTTATTGCGCCGAAGCGCCGATCACGCTCGCGAATGTCGATGCCGAGAGGGTCGCCGAGGCGCGCGCGCAACAGGTCGCCACCGGCTGCCCGCTTTTTCTCACCCTGGCACGGGAGGAACTGATCTTGCGCGAAACGGCCGTCCAGTTGGTGCAGCATTACGGCCAAAAACTCTTCGCCCAGCTTTGGACGGGGCGGCACGCGCGCTTCATGTTCGAGCAGAATGCGGAATTACCAGGCTACGTGAGCGAGATGCCAGCCGAGCCAGATGTGGACCACTGGGCGCTGGGAAGTTTGCGCTTCATTCAATTTCAGGAACTCGGCCAGCACGCCAATTTCGATCCGGCGTTGATTCCGGCTTACACCAAGAACGGTTTTGAGCGCGTCCAAGATCTCAAGCTGACCGTAGCGGAGGCGCAATTCGCTTCGCAGTTCAATGGGAGCCGATCGATCCAGCAAATTGCCAAGAATCTGCGGCTCGATTTGAAATTTGCCCGGCTCACGCTGTTTCGTTTCCTCGCGCTTGAGATCGTGGAATGCTGGCCGTCGAGCTCGGGGACGAAACCGGAAGGCAAAGGCATCTTGCAGCGTTTCACCCGCTCGATCGGCCTCGGCGAATAGCGTCAGCGCCAAAGGCAGCGGTCGATCATGAAGAAAAAAGTTCTCGTCGTCGATATCGGCGGCACGAACGTGAAATTGCTCATGTCGCCGCGGGACCAACGGAAGTTTGCTTCCGGGCCCAAAATGACGCCGAAAGAAATGGTTGCGAAGATCAAAGAAACCGTACGCGGGTGGAGCTTTGCAGCGATCTCGATTGGATTTCCGGCGCCCGTCCGCAGCGGCCGCATCGCCAAGGACCCGAAACATCTTGGCAAAGGCTGGATAGGGTTTGATTTCGCGAAAGCGCTCCGCAAACCGGTGCACGTAATCAACGACGCGGCCATGCAAGCGCTCGGAAGTTATCACGGCGGCCGCATGCTTTTTCTCGGGCTCGGCACCGGACTCGGCTCCGCACTGGTTTGGGAGAAAACTTTGCTCTCACTCGAGCTGGGCGATTTGCCCTATCGCCGGCACGAGATCATTGAAGAATGGCTCGGTCAGCCGGGATTGGATCGCTTGGGCCGAAAAGACTGGATGCGCGAAGTGGAATACGCCATTACGCAATTGAAACGCTCTTTTGTCGCCGATCATGTTGTTCTGGGCGGAGGCAATGCCCGATTTTTCGATGCGCTGCCGGAAGGCTTCGAGCGCGGCGACAACCGTAACGCTTTCCGGGGCGGCGCGCGACTTTGGGAAATAGATCCGCGCACGCGCCGCAAAAAATGGCGCGTCATGTAACGCGGGCCGAAGGAAATGCCAGGGAGGGGATTCGAACCCCTAAGGATTGCTCCACCAGATCCTAAGTCTGGCGCGTCTGCCAATTTCGCCACCCTGGCCGCTGAATTTTAGAGTTTAGATTTCAGATTTGCGATTTCAATGCTGGATCTTTATGGCGCACGCGCCGTACCGCGTTGAATGCCGCGTTGTGTGGTGAGATACACCGCAAAACTGCCGAGCCAATGTCCGCCCTCGTAATGTTCGCCGGTTATCGCAGCTAGTCCCGCGCGCCGATGCTCTTCTGCCGCGGCCGAAAGCCAGAACCGGCGCGGATCATTGGCGGGAAGCGCGGAAATGATTCCTTCCAACATCCACGCGCGGCTCAAGTTTAGTCCATCGAGATGCGCCAGCTTCGGATCGCTCGGATCGGGCGAGCGCGTGACGGGCAACCACTCACGTATAGGCGCCTCGCTCTGTGGAGGCGTCGTTGGAATTTGCGGCAAAAATTCCTTTAACCATTTCGCAAATTCGTCTTGAGAAAGCACGCGCCGCATCGCGTCTGCCTCACCCAGACAGGGCGAAAGAAAATCTTCACCAGACGGCTCGTAAGAGAGCGGGCAATTTTTGTCGATCAGGAAAAATTTCCGCGCTGAATCGCTGACCAGTTTGGCGAAAGATTCGTCGCCGGCGGTGCGCGCGTAATCGAGCATCAACCCGAGCCCGAACGCGGTTTGATCGTGCTCGCCGATTCGCACCGGATGCGACAATTTCGGCAGCCACGTTTTCAAGCGCTCCACGGCGGCTTCCTCCAGCGGCCGCAAACTCGCTGACATTTCTCGCGCTTGCGGACCATCCCACTCCCGCAATTCGGCGCAGAGTTGAAGGAGCCATGACAATCCATAAGGCCGCTCAAAACTCGCGCGGCCCGCCCCGCGAAGATAAGCGGCCTCTTGTTCCAGATTGTCGGCCGTGAGACTTTTGCGCAGCGCGTCGCGCGCGGCTCCGGCAAACCGTGCGTCGGGAAACGTTCGCACCAGCCGAACCAGCAGCCAGTGTCCATGCACGGACGAATGCCAGTCGTAGCAGCCGCAAAACGCCGGCGTCAGTTTCCGCGGTGGCGCAACGTCGGCGTCGCTGTTCAGAACGTGGCTGATCTTGTTCGGATATTCCTTGTGCACGCACGCCAGCGCCAGCTTCGCGAATCGCTCGGCCGCCTTTGCGTCGAATGCCGGAGCAGAAGCTTCCGCTGCGCTGCTAATCACGGGAAACAGCAGCAGCAGACAAACAACCTTTTTCATCCCTTGCCCGATTATCACCGAGAATTGCAAAATGACGAATGTCGATCTTGCGCGATCTGCTGCGGGGCGGAGCGGGCAGTCCCTTGTCCGCCTTCGGACGGACTCGTCCCGTGGCGAGCTCGATGTCAAAATTGGGCGGCGAAGCCGCAATAATAAGCATCGCCCGGCGGAGCGGCCGATCCACCATCTTTGCTCTGGAAAAAACAGAAGAATTGCCCGACATTCCTCATCCAGGTTTACCGATGTCCGACTCCGTAAATTTAGAATCGAGCGCTCCGCCTGCTACCACCGGCGCGCCGGCCCGCGCCGACTTGCGCCCAGAGAACATCGATGATGCGGTAATTCGTCTGGCGGGGAATTCGCAAGACGGAATTCAAACCGCCGGCGCGTTTCTCGCGCGCCTGGCCGGGCGCAGCGACCAGGACGTCATGACGTACATGACGATCCCGTCCACGATTTCCGGTGGACCGTCACTTTTCCAAGTCCGGATCGGCACAGGAGAAGTGCTCTCGTCGGGCGATGAGGCCGACTTCCTCGTCGCGTTTTATCAGCACAGTTACCAGGACAACATCGACTTTCTGAAAGAGGGCGGCGTGCTGCTCTACGATTCCGACAACGTTGAGCCCAACCTCGACGACAAACGTTTCGTTTACGTCGGCGTGCCCATCACCGGACTGACGGTTGAGGCGCTCGGCGGGACGGCCAAGGACAAAGGCAAAAACATTTTCGTCCTCGGCTTGATCACGAAAATTTTCAGTCTCGATGTCGAGAAGCTGAAAAAGGTGATCACGGAAAAATTCGCCGGCAAAGACGAGAGCATCGTCAACACCGCGATGATGGCATTCCAGGCGGGCTACGCATATCCGGTCGGCAATGTGCTGACGAAACGGTATCAATTTGAACATATCGCTAAAGCTGGCGGACGCGCCCAGATCACGATGGACGGCAACCAGGCGCTCGCTTACGGATTGATCGCCGCCGGCGTGCGCTACGGCGCCGGTTATCCGATCACGCCGTGGTCGTCGATCATGGAAATCCTCCGGAGCGAGTTCCCGAAATACGGAGGAATTTTCGTGCAGGCCGAGGATGAGCTCGGCGCAGTTTCGTTGACGCTCGGCTTTTCTTATTCCGGATATCTTGCGGTCACAGGCAGCGCCGGCCCGGGGATCTCTCTCAAGAGCGAAGCGATCGGCTGGGCCTCGATGGCCGAGATTCCAATCATCATTTGTAATATTCAACGCGGCGGACCGAGCACCGGTCTGCCGACCAATGTTGA
>Ga0184619_10000118_pt1 | contig 25185 bp, 24 predicted proteins | sample PLM0_60_b1_FD_133146 | JGI IMG/M metagenome (GOLD analysis project Ga0184619, IMG submission 133146) | Groundwater sediment microbial communities from an aquifer in East River, Colorado, USA - PLM0_60_b1 | ecosystem: Environmental > Terrestrial > Soil > Riparian zone | place: USA: East River...
AACGCCTTCTCGGAAAAGATTGAAAAAGGAGAACTGCAAAACTTGCATGCGGCTGCGCAATGCGCGTCGGAGCTGAAGATGCAGGTCAATGCCGGCCACGGCATCAATTACCGCAATATCGTTTTGATTCATGAGATTCCGCATCTCACCGAATTGAACATTGGACATTCAATTATTTCGCGCGCCATGTCGGTCGGACTCGAGACGGCGGTGAGAGAAATGCTCGCCGCTATGGCGAACTATCGTTGCGGATGAGCGCGCTTAACAGATATGAACTTGACTGCTTAAAGCAGTCGAGTTTATCGAGATCGATCGCGAGCTCGCGCCGGCGCCGGGATTGCAAATGAGCGTCATCGGCATCGGTGTCGATCTTGTTGAATGCGGGCGCATTCAACATTCAATCGATCGCTTCGGCGATCGCTTTCTTCATCGCGTCTTCACTGATGGCGAAATTGAATATTCCATGTCGATGAAATTTCCCGCGCGTCATCTAGCCGCGCGGTTTGCGGCGAAGGAAGCAGTTTCGAAAGCCTTTGGCACTGGCATCGGCAAAGCGATGGGCTGGCGCAACATCGACATTCGCAAGAAACCAAGTGGCGAACCATTTCTGGTCTTTTCCGGACCCGCGCAAGAACTCGCGACCCAGCGCGGCGTAATTTCCGCGCTCGTCACCCTGAGCCACACCGGGCATCACGGCATGGCGATGATCGTGCTGGAGGGCGCTGAAAAGTAGCGTAAGCCTTCGGCTTGCATTCCATGTTGGTTCGCAAGCTGGAAGCTTGCGCTACTCTTTCCTTCTGCATTGGACGTTGGGCGTTGAACGTTGAACGTTTGTTTCGATGAATTGGTTGTGGCTCGGCTTTTATCATGCGCTCACCATGTTTTGGGAAACCTTTTGGGCGCTCGTGCTCGGCTTCGGGATCTCGGCGATGCTCCAAGTTTTCATCAGCAAAGAGCAAATAACGCGTGCGTTTGGCCGAACAAATCTGAGCACGATCGTGATTGCAACGGCCTTGGGTGCAGCGAGCTCGTCATGCTCATATGCTGCCGTGGCCGCAGGGCGAAGCGCGTTCCAAAAAGGCGCGGCGCTCACCGTTGCGATCGCCTTCATGTTTGCCTCGACCAATCTCGTGGTGGAGCTCGGTGCTGTGCTTTGGGTTTTGATGGGTTGGCATTTTGTTCTCGCCGAAATCGTCGGCGCATTTGTTTTGATCGGCGTGATGTGGCTGTTGATGTCGATCTTGTTTCCGCGAGATCTCGAAAGGGAAGCGCGCGACCGCGCTGAGATCGACATCGACTCTTGCCGCGAGCACGACCATTCACATCACACGCACACCGCCAGCAAATGGATCAATGTCGCCAATGCCTTCTGGATGGATTGGTCCATGTTGTGGAAAGAAATCTTCGGCGGTTTTTTGATCGCAGGATTTCTCGCCGCGCTTGTCCCGGCCGATTGGTGGAAAGCTCTGTTCGTCGAGACCGGTAGCGAGTGGCTGCGTCTTGTGGAGAATGCTGCTGTCGGTCCGCTCATCGCACTCGCCTCATTCGTCTGTTCGGTCGGGAATATTCCGCTCGCCAGTTTGCTCTGGTCGAACGGCATCAGCTTCGGCGGCGTAATAGCATTCATCTACGCCGATCTCATCGTTATCCCGATCATTTTGATCTACCGCAAATATTTCGGCGGCCGCGCAGCGTTGCGGATTACACTCATTCTTTACACGTCGATGGTGATCGCGGGAGTAATTGTCGATCTTTTGTTCGCGGCCGCGCATTTGATTCCAACTGGTCCGCGTCCGCCCAGCCCGGTCGCGCACGCGATGATCACCTTCAACTACACGATGTGGCTCGATTGCATGGCGCTCGCTATTTTCATTTGGTTTTTCTTCTTACATTTTAGAAGCGGGCGTCCCAGAAGCGCGAGATAACGAGGTTGCAGAAAGCTCGGCGCTCCGTCAGTTTGGCGCAGCATGCCGGAAACGTTCTACATCACGACGGCGATCGATTACACCAACTCGGCGCCGCACATCGGTCACGCTTACGAAAAAATTCTCGCCGATGTGATCGCGCGCTATCATCGGCTGAAAGGCGAAAAAGTTTTTTTTCTCACCGGGGTCGATCAACACGGGCAAAAGGTCCGGCAGTCTGCTGCGAAAGCCGGCACTCCGCCATCGGAGTTCGTCAAAGGCATCACCCAAAAATTTGTCGATCTTTGGAAAAAACTCGACGTGAAATACGAGGAATGGGCCGAGACGACCGATCCGCTGCATAAGAAATGTGTGCAGGGCATTCTTCAACGCCTTTGGGATGAGAAAGATCCCACGACGGTGGAAAGCAAATGGATCTATAAGGATAAACAGTCTGGTTATTACTCAATTCGTCAGGAACAATTCCTAACCGACAAAGAGCGCGGACCGGATGGCGAGTTTGGACCGGAGTGGGGGCAGGTCGAATTTCGCGAAGAAGAAAACTATTATTTCAAACTTGGCCAGGACAAAGACTGGCTGCTGCGGTACATCGACAATCGCAAAGACGCGGTTATTCCCGACTTTCGCCAAACGGAATTGCGCAACGCCGTCGAGAGACTTTCCGGCGATCTTTGCATCTCCCGCCCGAAATCGCGACTCGACTGGGGAATCGAGCTTCCCTTCGACAAAGATTTCGTCACTTACGTTTGGTTCGACGCCTTAACGAACTACATCAGCTTCGCCGGTTACGATCCATCTCTCTCAACTTTCAACTCTCAACCCTCAACTTTCCGGGATAAATGGCCGGCGCTGCAAATCATCGGCAAAGACATTTTGATTCCGGCGCACGGAATTTACTGGCTCATCATGCTGCACGCAGTCGGCTTTCCCGATGAAGCGATGCCGCAGCTTCTCGTGCACGGTTGGTGGAACATCTCCGGCGCGAAGATGAGCAAGAGCGCCGGCAACGTGGTCGATCCATTCGTCCTCGCCGACAAATATGGCGCCGAAGCGCTCCGCTATTATTTGATGAGCGACATCGTGACCGGCAGTGATGCCGATTTTGGTGAAGAGCGTCTTGTAATTCGTTACAACACCGATCTTGCTAATTCAATTGGCAATTTGCTCAATCGCACATTGAACATGACGTCAAAATATCAGGAGAGTTATCTTCAGTATCCGAAGGATCCTTGGCTACAAAACCCCGATGAGCATCGGGTCGAAAATTACTCCGATCATATTGCGAGAGAAATTGAGCAGTATCAATCGCATATGAGTATGAGTCGGCGCTTGCCGGTTACCTTGCCGTTCACGCTAGGTCCCTATGTAGTCAACGCTGCGATTGGCAACATTTTGGAAATTGCCAATCAGGGAAATGCGTTAGTGGAAAATGCCGCGCCTTGGAAACTTGCAAAGGATAGTGCTGAAGTCTCAAAGACGAAACTTAACGCTGTTCTCTATGCGCTCGCCGACTCACTCCGCGTAATCGCAATTCTGATCTGGCCGGTATTACCAAAAGCGGCGCATGGGATTTTCGATCAACTGAATTGGAAGATGGAGTTGAACGGAAAAGAAGAACGGTTCTCGCTTAAAGATGCGAAGTGGGGCGGTTTGCCGGATGGACACGTTGTCGGCAAACCGGTGCCGTTGTTCCCGCGGATCGAAGGGTAGGTGGATCGCGCAGTCCCTTGCGCGATGCTAACATTTGCGGCTTCGCCGCCACTTCTAACATCGAGTGCGGAGCGCTCGATCCACCTTATCACTGCGCACCTTCTTCGAAGGCAGAGGGTTCGCCGCGCAAATGCGCAGATTTCGAATCTGACGCCAAGATCGACAATCACTTTTGCGAGTGCATTTGGAATCGTTGTCGATTATTGCGATTTGGATTTCGCCGGTGTTGTCGAGAGTGGCGCATGGAATTTTCGATCAACTGAATTGGAAGATGGAGCCGGAGTTGAGCGGAAAAGAAGAGCGATTTCGACTCGATGATGCAAAATGGGGCGGTTTACCGGATGGACATGTGGTTGGCAAACCGGTACCGTTGTTCCCGCGGATCGAAGGGTAGGTGGATCGCGCAGTCCCTTGCGCGATGCTAACATTTGCGGCTTCGCCGCCACTTTGACATCGAGCGCGGAGCGCTCGATCCACCTCGTGAGGATTGATTGTCGCATAATCACTGCGCACATTCTTCGAAGGCGGCGGGTTCGCCGCGCAAATACGCGAGCGTTTCACCGGCAAAGTGCAACGAGCCGGTCAGCAGAATGGGATTCGGTTTTGCGCGCGCCAGCTCCAATGCTTCAGCAACGGATGCAGTGATGGAGTAGGGGAGTGATGGAGTAATGGAAGAGATAATTTGTGCGAGATTTTCCGGCGTAGCGGCGCGCTCGCTGCGGATTTTTGGAAGCAAAGCAGAATCCGCGATTGGCGCGAGCGCTTCGCAGATTCCGCGGAAATCTTTGTCCGAAAGAATGGCGAGAATGAGCGTGGCGCGCTCATCACCGAAGATTTTTCGCCAGGTTTCGGCGAGGATGCGGGCCGCGGCCGGATTGTGCGCGCCGTCGATGATTGTTCGTTCGTCCCATTTTTGGAAACGCGCCGGCCAATCGACCGTGGCGAGGCCTTGCGCAATCGCCGGATCGTCGATGTCGATCTTGGCTGCGTGAATGGTTGCAATTGCGAGCGCGGCGTTTTGTTTTTGATGAGCGCCTAACAAATTAACGGGATGTTGCTTATGAGACGCGGTTATGAACTCAATTGGGCTACCACATTCGGTCGCGCGTTTTCGCAACACAGCTTCGACATCTTTTTTTTGCAAAGCTGAAACAACGGGCACTTTGGGTTTGATGATTCCGGCTTTTTCGCTCGCGATTTTCTCCAGCGAATCGCCAAGCCATTTCTCGTGATCGAAATCGATCGGCGTAATGACCGCGACATTTGATTGGATTGCATTTGTAGCATCGAGGCGTCCGCCCAACCCGGTTTCCAAAATGACGACGTCCACCTTTGCTTCCGAAAAATATTTGAGCGCGAGCGCCGTGGTGATTTCAAAAAATGTCGGATGCGGATCCCACTTACGCACATGCTCACAGATATTCGTTAGACCATTTGCCACTGCATCTTTAGAAATCATTTCGCCGTTGACGCGAATCCGTTCGCGAAAAGTAACGAGGTGAGGGGAGGTGAAGAGAGCGGTGCGATAATTTTGCGCGCGGCAGATCGAATCGAGCATCGCGCAAACGGAGCCTTTGCCGTTCGTGCCCGCGACATGGATGACACGCGGGCGGGAAAGATCGACATGCAATTCGGCGATGAGTCGCCGGATATTTTCCAGCTCGAGCTTGATCCCGAAGCGCTGGAGGCTGTAGAGCCAGGCGAGCGCCTCGCGGTAGTTCACGGCGCGACGGACAAGTAACTGAGCAATTGGCTGATCTGTTCGCGCATTTTTTTGCGGTGCACGATCATGTCGATCAAACCGTGTTCTTCGAGAAATTCGGCGGTCTGGAACCCTTTTGGCAAATCCTGATGCGTGGTTTCTCTGATGACGCGCGGCCCGGCGAAGCCAATCATGCTCTTGGGCTCAGCGACGATGATATCGCCTAATGAAGCAAAGCTGGCCATCACGCCGGCGGTGGTGGGATTGGTTAAGACAGAAATGTAAGGAAGCCGCTGTTCGGCATGACGCGCGAGCCCGCCGCTGGTTTTCGCCATCTGCATCAAACTCAACATTCCCTCATACATGCGCGCGCCACCCGAAGCTGAGATGATGATAACCGCGGAACGCTCGGCCGTTCCATATTCAATCGTGCGGGTGATTCTTTCGCCCACGACCGAGCCCATGGTGGCGGCGAGAAAGCTGAAATCCATCACGGCTAGCGCGACCTTGAACCCGTCGATCATTCCGTGTCCGCTGATGACGGCATCAATCAATCCAGTGCTTTCCTGATATTTTTTCAGACGATCTTTGTAGCTGTCCATTCCCTGAAACCGCAAGGTGTCGACCGATTTCAAATCGGCATCCATTTCCACGAAACTTTCGGGATCGAGCAGTTGGTCGATCCGCTCCTTGGCCGATTGGGCGAAGTGATAATCGCAGCGTGGACAGACGCGTTGGTTCTGCGCGAGTTCGATTTCGTGCACCACCTCGTCGCAGCCCGGGCACTTTTGGAAAAACCCGTGCGGGATGTCGCGTTTCTTGCGATTTTCCGCCTTCAATGCCGGTTTCTTGAAAATTGCCATGCGAGTTATGCGCGTGCCGCCGTCGCGGCATGAACAGAGAGCGCGCCCGCCTTTTTCAAAACGCGCGCGCACTCGCTCAGGGTCGAGCCGGTCGTTAAGACATCGTCAATCAAAAGCACGTGCAAGTCTCGCACGTCCGCGTTTTTTCGTAAACGGAACGCGCCATGTAAATTTTCCATCCGCTCGGCCCGATCAAACACCGTCTGCGTGGTGGTGTAACGAATGCGCTCGAGCGCCGGTTTTGCCTCGATCGACATATGCGCGCTCAACAATTCCGCGAGCAACCCCGCTTGATTGAAGCCGCGTTGGCGTTGCCGAGCTGGGTGCAGCGGAACTGGAATGATGATATCGAAGCGGCGGCTGCGGAGTCGATCATCATCGAGCGCCGCGAGTAGCCAGCGCGCCACGGGATGTCGGAGATGGACTTGGCGGCCGTATTTGAAATTGAGGATGACGCGGCGAACAATCCCGCGGCTGCGATAGGCGGCGACGGCGGCATCAAAGTGCAAGATGCGGTGGGCGCAGTTGGCGCACGTAAATGCTCCGCTGATCGCACCGGCGAACGGTTCCGAGCATTTCGCGCAAAACGGCGGAACGATGCGCGTGACCATGGCGTCGCATTCTGCGCAAAGATATTCACCCGCCGCGACGCTCGTGGAGCAAATTGTGCAGGCCGGCGGATAAAGCAACGATGCAATCGCGCTCAGCCTGTTAAATTTTGGGAGCGTCAGCATATCTCAACCAGCCGCGCATTATGACCCACGTCAAGCAAGCCAGGCCCAGCGGCACGATCCCGACGAGGAGATTTTTTCCGAGCCAGGGAAGGGCGATCAATTCTCGATGCGCGATTTTGTTGAACGCGCTGCTGGCGAAAATCCAGCCCGCGTGCAGACCGATCGCCAACCAAAGCGAGCGCGTGCGCATGCGCGCGTCTGCCAGAATCCAGCCAATCAGAAATAATGTCGTGAAGCCCGCCACGACCAACATCGGATTGGCGAACTGCGAAAATGAGTGAGCAATGGAATTGAATCCGGAACTCCAGGTCACGATTGTCGATGTTCGCATTGGCGCTTTCAAAAAGTGAACGATCGAAAACAACGCCGACGTGACAAAGATCGGCATGTATTTGCGGTTGCTTCTCAACAAAATGCCCAGCATCAATCCGCGAAAAAAGGTTTCTTCAATCGCTGGGACAACAACTGACGCTCCGATGATCTTTGCCAGCGCAACCCAACTGATCGCGAGGCGCAGTGAATACATGTGCAGTGCGAGTAACAGTGCGCCGCAGCAGAGCAGGGGAATCGCTGCCAAAAAAAATCCGGCCAACAGGTCGTGCAACCAGCGCGAATTCCGATCGAGATCCAAATCGCCCAGGCTTCGGACCTGAATCGAGCGAAGCAATGGCCAGAGCAAAACCACCGCTGCAACCAGAAGCGCGCGATGGAAAAAAGTTTCGAAATCAAACTTGGCGAGCGCTGCAAAAACATCACGCGCCGCCAGCCAGTGCGCTGTCCAGAACAGCATCGGCGCCAGCAGCGCGCCGAGCAGAATGGTCGCGGCGAAATAAATCAGCAATCTGGCTGCGTCTTTCACGGCTGCTAATGTAAGATTTTCCCGCAATGCCGCGTCAACACATATGGAGAGAGAAAGATCGACAGGGGAAGAAGCGAGAGGTCCGTGCGACAAAATTTGGAGGTGTCTGGCGTTTTCAATCCAAAACCGCAGGCGAGCTCAACTGGACTTATCATAACGCCCCGTTACCTGATGATTTACTGAAATTGAAAGATATCGTTGCACGAAAATATCAACGTCGGCGAGCTACCGCTGATGACGTTGCCTCGGTCGATAAACTGATTCACGACGAGAGCAATGAGTAAGAATCGCGTCATGAACCTCCTCTCCATTTGGCACTACATGCCATCTCCGCCGCTTTGCATCACATCGTCTCAGCTTTCGGCCGCAACTGAGGCGATCCGAATTTCGATTGTCGATGTTTGCCACGGGAACTCAATTGCATGAGTGCAATGACAACGAAAAAATCGCGTATCGACAATTTGTTAGTTGCGCGGGGTTTTTTTGAAAGCCGCGAGAGCGCGCAGCGCGCCATCATGGCGGGCGAAGTGAGAGTGGGGGACCGCCCAATCGCGAAATCTTCCGAACTTGTTGAGGCCGATGCAGAGATCGCGGTCGCGCACCGCCCGCGTTATGCGGGCCGAGGCGCGCTCAAATTGGAAGGCGCGCTGGATTTTTTCCAGGTCGATGTTCGCGGCAAAGTTGCGCTCGACATCGGTGCATCGACCGGCGGTTTCACCGACTGCCTTTTGCAACGCGACGCAGCAAAAGTGTACGCGGTAGATGTCGGCCACGGTCAATTGGCCTGGAAAATCCGGAACGAACCGCGCGTGGTGGTGATGGAGAAATTGAATGCGCGCTTTCTCTCGCGGGAGCACATTCCGATTCTTGTCGATCTTTGCGTGATCGATGTTTCCTTTATCTCGCTGACTTTGATCTTGCCACGCGCCTTCGAGTTGATAACTCCAGACGGTGTGATCCTCGCGCTGATCAAACCGCAATTCGAGTTGCAACGCGGAGACGTAGGACGCGGCGGGATCGTGCGCGATCCGGCGTTGCAGGAGAAGGCGCAGCAAAGAATCGTTAAGTTCGCCGAGGCGGCGAATTATGGTGTGGTTGGCCTCGTTCCATCGACAATCACCGGCGCGGACGGTAATCAGGAGTTTTTCATATGCCTCCGAAGACGATCGGATTGATTGCGCACACGGGAAAACCAGGCGTGGCGGAATTGATCCACGCCGTTCTCGAAGAATTCGACCGCTTTTCGATGTCGATCTTGATCGAGAAGGAGACGGCCGCGCTTGCGGGACGAAAATCGGACGGAAGCGTCCAGCAATTAGCGGCAAAGGCAGATCTGCTCGTTGTTCTCGGAGGTGATGGAACGATCCTGAATGTGGCCGGGCAACTTGGCGAAGGGATCAAACCGATTTTTGGAATCAACGTTGGTTCGCTTGGATTTTTGACTTGTTCGAGCTCACCGGCCTATCGCGAGGCGGTCGAAGGCATTGCCCAAGGAAAAATTACGTTTAGCGATCGAACTTTGCTCGAGGTGACGATCAAGAATTCGCACCAGGGCCAAGCGCCGATGATTGGTTTGAACGACGCCGTCTTTAGCCGCGGTGAATTGTCGCGCATGATTCGATTGCGAGCGCGGGTGAACGGTGAACCGTTGACTGAATTCAATGCAGACGGACTGATCGTTGCGACGCCAACCGGTTCTACGGCCTATTCGCTCTCCGCCGGCGGTCCGATTCTCGAGCCCCAGTCGGGCGTCCTCGTGATTACCCCGATTTGCCCACACGTTCTGACAAACCGCTCGATCATCGTGGCCGAATCGTCGGTCATTGAAGTGGAAGCGAGCGAGCCCGATTATCCAGTCTATCTCAGTGTCGATGGACGCGACCCGCTGCGCGTGGAGACGGGCGCGGTCGTAACGATTCGGAAAGCTCACAAAACTTTGCCGCTTGCCGTAATGCCGGACGTGTCGTTCTTCAGCGTCGTTCGGCAGAAATTGAAATGGAGCGGCAGCAACGTTTGACTGTGTGATCCGACGCGTTTGAGCCGGAACGGGCCCGAGCCCTCGATCGATTGGTAGTGGTGCCGATTACTTTCGCGAAACTGGAATGCTGACTACGGCGCTGGCGGCGGAAACTTTATTGGCGTTGTTGTCGCTGAGGGCGTCGGCGACGCTGGCGTTGATTCTGACGGTGATAATGTTGCCGTGGGCGCTTTTGTCGCTGCGACGCTCGGCAGGCTTTGCTTGGATGACACTGGCGCTAATCGGGATGACATGGCGCGCAGAAGCGTGGAAAGCGGCGTATCAAATAGCACAAGAACAACTGTCCCAATACCCGCAAGCGCCGCCCAAAACAGCGTCCAGCGTCCAAGATTTCGGTTTTCACGATGATGACGCTCGGCTTGTGCTTCAATCTCCTTCAATTCAATCGCGCGCGTCAATTTATCCCGACAATCATCATACCAATCAACGTTATCTCGACAGTCATCATCACCACCAAACCAATCAACAGTCTGGTCGATCCGAAGAACAGCGCGGGCTTCCCGAAGAGATTTGTGAGCTTCCTTTAATTGCTCAAGAGTCCAATCGAGAAATTCTCCGGACCTCGCGGCTTCTTCTAAGCGAACCCGAATCGTTGTTGCTTCTCCCACATCCACAGACGGCTATTTCAGCAGCTTCCGATTTGAATTTCCAGAACCAATCGGAGGCAACACCTCTCGATTGGTGCTGGGTCAGGTCGGTTATGAAAATTAGAAGCTGGCCTGCTAAAATTCGGTCGGATACGCTTTGCAGATGCGCGAAATCCTCTCGGATTTGCTTCGCTATGCTTGGACAGTACTTCTGCTGTGGCTGGCCTTCTTCGGCGGCGCATTTATCACAGCGGTATGCTTCTTCTACGAAAAATGGCAAAAAGGGGAAATCTATCTGAGTGCTTACCTGTGGATAGCCGCTGGATGTTTTGTTGCCGCCTCGTTTATCGCTTGGCAAAAAGAACACGATAAAGTTCGTGGCAAGGGTCGGCGACAAATACTCACCAGCGTTATGGACTTGATTCAAAGTAGATACGAGACGATCCGCGCGCTCGTTCACCTCAACGAAGATTTTGGAACTGAGCGCGATGTAATATGGGTCTGCAAGAAATTGAACTCTACAGAGCTACAGAGCGATCCGTTTGAGTTTTATGAGTTAAAATACGGACGTGGCGCTTTTAGAGGAAAGCGGCTCAAGTTTCTCAGGGATGCAAGGATTAGTGGCAGACCAATTAACAATGATGAAGATGCCTTAAATTACATCTATTCCGTGTGGGGCGATAAGCATGGATTAACAGAGGAAACGACCGGAGAGCCACGCGCTCGCTTCGCGATCATTCAAGCGTTCAACAAATGGAGCAACAAATCGCGCAGGTAGCGATCTGGCATTTTGATGCCATATTGCCAACTGTGCCGAAGCGCGTGAGCCATACACGCAGAAAAATTAAACGTACCGATCACGACGAAGCCGGGGTAGCGGCAGCGCGGCGCACATTCCAGCGGATTCTAGAACAGGCCGATCCGGCACCTAAAAAGGAGCCTCCTAAAAAAAGATCAAAATAGATTCATTTTTGTGTTGCAATCTTCGCGAATCTACGCATACTCAGGATTGCGATGCAAACCGACGAACTCGATGAACTGATCCAACGGCTCGAAAGAGAGATAACCCAGCGGCAGAAAGATTTAGAAGCAGCGAAGCGTTTTCGCGATGCGCTTCCGCGCTTAACATCCGCAGACGGAGCACCCTCGAAAAAGCCCGACAAGGCGGTGCAAATGCCATTGAATGGCAGCGGGCTAGGCGAAGAGTACGGTGCAGCCGCGAACGCCATTCGAAAGGCAATCAGCGATTCTCCGAAGGATTATACTGTTTACGATGTCGAGCACGCCCTTCACGCAAACGGCGTTAATCTGCCTCGTTTAATCATTTCGCAAACGCTCAGCCGTCTCGCAAAAGCAGGGGAAGTGCGCGTCAAGCACCGGGGCAAGGGACGCAGACCAGGGATTTTCACAAAAGATGGACACTAAGGATAAGTATTTAAAAAGGGAATCCCGGCGACCTTTACGGGGAGCGCCGGGATTCGGAGTCTTTATCAGGGGGCATAATTCAACGGTAGAAAGTGGCGATATCACCGCCACGATCCGGGTTCGATTCCCGGTGCCTCCACCGAAAACCGAAACCACTAAACCATACCCACCTGTCAAGGATCTACGGTGTAACCGTTACATAGGTGGCTTTGAAAAGCAAGAAAAAAGCCATGAGCAGAATCAATCACACCAAACGCGCGGAAATTCTCCGCTGCTTAATTGAAGGAAATTCCGTCCTCAGCACTAGCCGGATCACCGGAGCCGCAAAGAATACAATCATCAAATTTTTGGCCGACGCGGGCGAGGCTTGCTCTGCATATCAAGACGAGCACATGCGCAATTTGCCGTGCAAAGTTTTGCAACTCGACGAAGTATTTTCCTTTGTCGGCTGTCGCGAGAAATCCAAGGCGAAGGCAAAGGGAGCACACCCCGGAGATATCTACACTTGGACGGCGATCTGCGCAGCGACAAAGTTAATTCCTTCGTGGCGCGTAGGCGACCGATCCAGCTCAACCGCTTTCGCGTTTTGCTCCGATCTGAGCAAGCGGTTCGCTGAAAGGGTTCAAATCACAACGGACGGACTTGCCGCTTACCGTTGGGCGATTGGAGGCAACTTTGATTCTGTCGATTACGCGCAGTTGATCAAAATTTACGGCAAGGATGAGGACGGGAAAGATGTCGTTATCCGAACCGAGCGCCAACCAATTTTCGGAAATCCTAATATGGATTTGGTAAGTACAAGTTTCGCAGAACGCAGCAACCTAACTTTGCGCATGGGCAATCGACGTTTCACGAGGTTGACGAACGGCTTTTCAAAAAAATTGGAGAATCACTGCCACATGCTGAGCGTGTTCTTCATGCACTACAATTTTTGCCGTGCGCATTCCACGATCAAAACAACGCCAGCGTGCGCGGCTGGATTGACGGATCATCGCTGGACACTGGAAGAAGTTGTCGAAATGATCGACGCGTATTTTGACGCGAAAATGGAGAGGCTTTTCGAAGCGGCCTTTTCCGAGCGTTTGACACGGCCTAGAGCTGCGCCTAGATCGTATCCGCCACAGATTCCGAGGACGCCGTGGTATCTAGACCCGGACGGAGAAGGGCGACCCCATAATCATTAGAACCCACTTGACTCACTACCTCTCGATTTTATATGACATATATTGTCTGATGTAATGAAGGAATCTTGAGGAATTGTGGATTATTAGATATAGGCCCACCCTTTCGCTGCCAGGCCACCATACCTTGCTAAATGTCTCGCCATCACCCTGATGCTCCCACTCGATGAGTTGGTCCTTGTTGAGCCGCTGACGAAGACGGACTGGGATCGTTACTTCGATCTGCGTTGGCGGGTCCTGCGCAAGCCCTGGAATCAGCTACGCGGTACCGAGCGCGACGACCTGGATCCGCAAAGCTTCCATCTAATGCTCCGTGAACCTTCTGGCGGTGTCGTGGCAGTAGGTCGATTGCATTTGAACTCCCCGGACGAGGCTCAGATCCGCTACATGGCGGTCGATAGGAATTGGAGAGGATGCGGGCTGGGCAGCCGCATCCTCGAGGCTTTGGAAAGGCACGCCCAGACTCAGGCGGCGCGTTCCATTGTGCTCAATTCGCGTGAGGAAGCGTGCGATTTCTACGCCAGGCACGGTTATCGCGTCGAAGGACCCGCTGAGACGCTTTTTGGCAAGGTTCGACATGTGCGAATGCGAAAAGAGCTGCAACACCTCAAGGACACGCAATCGAGCTCGAGTGCCAATGTCGTCTAAACTCTTAACATGGTTATTTATAGATAATAACGCATGTTTATCCGCATAATATATTCCTTCGTTGCTGAGCAGCCGGGAACCTAGTTGCCCGCTTACCCCACGGAATTTGGTCGCGGTCCCGGCCTCCAGGTGGTGATTTACCACTTCTTACTCGCAGGATCCAAGTGCCAGACACGCTTCCAGGTTTGCCGAAACCTTGATTTTACGCTCAGGCGAATCGGCACGTCGTTCTTGACGTCGATGCCGCGGCTGCGCTAGGCTCGGCGCGAAACGAGGACGGGAAATCGTTCTATAAAACAGATGAACTCTTATCGCAGCGCCTTAATGCCTCATCTTAGGCTCAGCCTCCTTTTGATTCTCGGCTCTGTGGCGGGCGTGTGTGTGGCGCAGGAGGACTCGGGCGCGGGTATTCAGCAGATGATGACGGCGGAAGAATTTAAGGCGGCCGGTTTGGACAAACTTTCGCACGAAGAGTTGCAAAAGCTCGATGCGTGGCTGCAAGGTTATCGACAAACCACGGAGAAAAAGGCGAGCGAGACAGCCGAAAAGAAAGCAGGCGAGGAGGTAAAGAAAGCAACCGAGGAGGCCAACGCACGGGCGGCGAAAGCAAGGTTCGATAACATCGTTAGTCGCGTCGATGGCTCAATTGAAGGCTTGAAAGGTCGAACCATTATTAAATTGGAAGACGGCACAGTCTGGAAACAGGGCAATGTGGATGATCGCTACCGCGCCAGCGTTACCGATCATCCTGTGGCGATCGTCTCGCACTCCCCTTTTGGCTACAAAATGCGCATTGAAGGCATGCCGGAGTTTTATGTCAATCCGGTCCGCAATCCGTGATCGAATCAACCGAGAGGTCGCATCGCGCCGGCGGCGGGCGTCAGGCCGCCCAGGCCAAATTCGGCGTGAGTTAATTGAGCCGCACGTTCGACGTCGGCTTCGTCAATCACAACTGCAATCTTGATTTCGGAAGTCGAGATCAGTTGAATATTGATTCCGCCTTTGCCGAGACACTTGAACAAACGCGCGGCCACTCCGGAATGCGATCGCATGCCGATTCCGACTGCGCTCAATTTCGCCACGCCGTTTGTCGCGATGATCCCACCTGCGCCGATTTCATCGACAATTGGCACGAGCAACTGCTTCGCTTGAGCAAGGTCGGCCTCGTGAATTGTAAACGAAATATCAGTCGCCCCTTCGATCGACGCATTCTGCACGATCATATCGACGATAATATTTGCCGACGAGATGGCTGAAAAAATTCGACCGGCAATTCCCGGCTCATCGGGCACGCCCGAGATCGTGATTTTCGCCTGCTTGCGATCGAGGCTGACGCCGCGTATGACGACGTCCTCCATGCCCGGCGTCTCCTCTTTCGCGATTGTCCCCCGAATGCTTTCGGGGCTAAGGCTCGATCGCACTTCAAATTCCACGCCAAATTTTTTTGCAAACTCAACCGCGCGCGACTGCATCACCTTGGTCCCCGCGCTGGCCATTTCAAGCAGCTCGTCGTAGGCGACTTCGTTCATTTTTTTTGCATCGGATACAACGCGCGGGTCGCAAGTAAAAACGCCATCGACATCGGTGAAGATTTGGCACGCGTCGGCATTAAGCGCGCCCGCCAAAGCAATCGCGGTCAAGTCGGAACCGCCCCGACCAAGTGTTGTCGTTTCGCCTTCCGCGGTTTGGCCCTGGAAGCCAGCCACAATCACAATGTAATCTTCGGCCACCAGTTCTTGGATTTGCTTTGGGCTGATGTTCGCGATCCTCGCCTTGGTGTGAATGCGATCGGTCAGGATGCCCGCTTCTGCGCCGGTCAGGGAAATGGCTTTTGCGCCGAGCGCGTTCACCGCCATTGCGGTCAGCGCGCTCGCGGCGTGTTCGCCGGTCGCGAGTAAAATATCCAACTCACGCTTGGTTGGATTGGGCGACATCTGTTGCGCGAGCTTGATCAAGTCGTCCGTCACTCCTGCCATCGCAGAAATGACGCCAACGACGCGATAGCCTTCCCGCTGCGTCGCGACCAAACGGCGCGCGACATTTTGAATCCGCTCGGGATTTGCAACCGATGTGCCGCCGTATTTTTGAACAATCAGGCGCATGAAAAAATCGCGCAGGCTTTGGAATGAGGGAAACGAAACACAGACGGGATGGTTTCGCTTAGGAATTGCGCGTGTCAACTGCGGATGCGTTCGGGCCCGATCGCGCGTTGGACGTCGTTGACGGTCGCTGCAACCAATTTCAACTCTCCCATCCGCTGCAAAATGACATCGGGATCTTTTAATCCGTGTCCGGTGACGGTGCAGACAATGCGACTGTCTTGTGGAATTTTGTCGAGAGAATAAGCGGTCTTCTTTGCATCGCCGCATTTGAAAAGTCCGGCGATTGCCGCTGCGCTCGCCGGTTCGACAAAAATTCCTTCGTGCCGCGCCAGCCACATCTGTGCATCGAGAATCTCCTGATCGGTCACGACATCAACCGCGCCCCTGGATTCTGCAATCGCTGCTTGAGCTTGCTTCCAACTCGCCGGATTACCAATTCGAATTGCCGACGCAACTGTCTCGGGCCTCTCGACAATTCGGTTGTGAAATATTGGTGCGGCGCCAGCGGCTTGAAAACCTATCATCGCGGGCAATTTCGTCGATCTTCCGTGCGTGTGATATTCGCGGTATCCGGCCCAATAAGCCGTGATGTTACCGGCGTTTCCCAGGGGCAATAAGTGAAAATCTGGCGCATCGCCCAGTAGATCGACAATCTCAAATGCAGCCGTCTTTTGTCCGGCGATGCGATCGGGGTTGATCGAATTGACAATCACAAAATCGTCGCGTTGCCCGAGCTCGCGAATGATTCGCAGCGCATCATCGAAATTGCCGTCGATCGCAACGGTTCTCGCCCCGTGAACAAAAGCTTGCAGCAATTTTCCGCTCGCGATTTTTCCGGCAGGCAAAATCACCGCACACGGGATGCCCGCGCGCGCGGCGTAGGCTGCGGCTGATGCCGACGTGTTTCCGGTGGATGCGCAAATCAATGCGCGCGACTTGCGTTCGAGCGCTTTCGAGACCGCCACGGTCATCCCACGATCCTTGAACGAACATGTCGGATTGACGCCTTCGTTCTTGATGAAAACCTCACAGTCGCGACCAACTCGCGCGCTCAACTTTGCAGAATAAATGAGAGGCGTATTCCCCTCGCCTAACGAAACAACCGGCGTCGAATCGGAAATCGGAAGAAATTCACGATACCGTTCAATTACTCCCCTGCCCTGCTCATAATCTATCTTCATGCCTCTTCTTTCGCCGAAAAGCGTTGCAAAGAATCTGCTCTTGTTTTCCGTTATCGACAGGTGGCCACAGATTAAAAGCAAGATCAATGAATTATGCCTGCGCTAAGCAAGGAAGATAAGCTTCGCCTGCTCAAAACGATCTTGGAGAGCCGGCATGCTGATTTGCGCGAGCAAAATTTGAATCGCCAGGGCAAAGGCCACTTCCACGTGTCCGGAATGGGACACGAAGCGCTCGCCGCCATCTCGATTTTGTTGGGGCCGGACGATTACGTCGTTCCTTATTATCGCGATCGCGGTCTCGTGCTCGGCCGCGGCATGAGCACGCGTGAGCTGGCGCTCGAGTACTTTGCCAAACGCAACACCGGGAGCGGCGGACGTCAGATGCCGTCGCATTACAGCGATGCCGCGCATCACGTTTGGAGCGTGCCCACGCCGACCGGCTCGCAACTTCTTCCCGCATGCGGCATGGCTTGGGGCATCCAGCTCGATGGCAAGAAAAATCTCGTTGTTACCACTGTTGGCGACGCCGCGACCCGCCAGGGTGATTTTTTCGAAGCGATCTGCTTTGCCAAAGAGAAAAAGCTGCCGGTGCTTTTTGTCGTTGAGGACAACGCCTACGGCATCAGCAGCTATACTCGCGACACGAATCCGCTCGCGCTCGGCGCGCTTCAGCCTAACGACTGGTGCCAAATCGATGGGCGCGATGTCCAGAAGGTTTACGACTCGGCGGCGCAGGCAATCGGCGAAATCCGCGCGGGCCATGGTCCCGTTTTTTTCTGGATAAAGATGGAGCGGCTTTCCAGCCACACCAGCTCGGATGATCAAAAACTTTATCGCAGAGCGGAAGAGCTACGGGAGCTGGAGAAATGCGATCCCTTAAAGTGCTGGAGAGATCAGTTGATCGCAGAGGGCGTTCTTAGCGCGGAAGAATTCGCTAAAATCGACAATGAAATTAAGGAGCGCATCCGGCAGGAGTACCGTGATGCGGAAAAAGCGGAAGACCCTTCGCCTAACGAATTACAAACAAACGTCACCGCTTCGCCGCCAAAACTCGACGACGAAATTTTGCCGCCGGGCAAATATCGAATCGGCGATACCGTAAACAAAACCTTGCGCGCGGGGCTCGAAGAAGATCCGCGGCGGATTATTTTCGGTGAAGACGTAGAGGACCCAAAGGGGGGCGTGTTTCGTCTGACGCAAAAACTTTCGACCGATTTTCCGAAGCAGGTTTTCAATTCGCCGCTTGCTGAGTCGACAATTCTTGGCGTGGCGTGCGGTCTCGCTTCCTACGGCAAGCGACCGGTATTCGAGCTGCAATTTATCGATTTCATCTATCCGGGCTTCAATCAACTCGTGACAAACATCTCGACATTGCGCTGGCGATCGTTCGGCAATTGGAAATGTCCCGCCGTGTTTTACGCGCCGTATGGAGCGTATCTGCCTGGCGGCAGCTTGTGGCACAGCCAGGCCAACGAATCCGTGCTCGCGCATTATCCCGGCCTGAGCGTCGTCATTCCGAGCACGCCGGAAGATGCCGCCGGCTTGCTTTGGACTGCCATGCACGGCGAGGACCCGATCATCTTTTTGATTCCCAAGCATCTGCTTTGGGCGGAACGCGAATCCCCCGAGCCGATCCGTGCGGTCCCATTTGGTGAGGCGCGCAAACGCACCGATGGATCCGACGTGACGTTAGTGGCGTGGGGCAATGCTATCGAGAAATCTCTCGAAGCGATTGCAAAGATCGATGATGACGCGAGCGTTGAGTTGCTCGACCTGCGTTCCATCGTGCCCTGGGATAAAGCGGCCATTGAAAAATCCGTGCGAAAAACGAGGCGGCTCATCGTCGTGCAGGAGGACACGGAAACTTGCAGCGTCGGTCAGATGATCATCTCGCATCTCGCCGGAAATGCCGAGCTTTGGAGCACGATGATCAGCCCGCCGATTCTCGTCAGCAAAGGCAACGTCGTGATCGGTTATAATCCGATCTACGAATACGCCGCGTTGCCAGACGTGGAACGAATTGTCGGCGCGATCAAGCGCTCCGTTTCAACAAAACAAGAACGCGTTGCCGCGATCAGCGACCGCGGCTACAAGGAGACCGCAGCTGTAGCCGGCGTCGCCGACGCCGGTCCAACAAAAACACAAAAGAAGATCGACATGAGCAAAGATCGCGCGCAAAACATCACCGTCCCGATCATGGGCGAAGGGATTCGCAACGCAAAAATCGTGTCGTTGCTGAAAAAACCGGGGGATCCTATCGCGCTCGACGATCCCCTCTGCGAAGTCGAGACCGACAAAGCGGTTTATCCGATTGAGTCGTCCTTTGCCGGAGTGATGGGCGAATGGAAAACAAAGGTTGGCGATACCGTCGAGATCGGCCAGGAACTTGGGACAATTTTAACTCGCGCGCCTTCGCGAGAAGATCAAATGCAAACAGCGGCGAATGCGTCTCCTGACGGAAAAGAAAAAACTGTAGAGGCAGCCGTGCCGGCTGCGGAACCAAATGATCGCGGGCGACACGCCCGCCGCTACAGCATTGAGCCTGCGCTCTCGCCCACGATCACGCGCAAACTAAGCCGCGTCATTCCCGCAAACTTGCAGATCGATGCGCGCTGGGACGCAGTTCGCAAGGCGCGCGACATCGCGAAAAAGAAAAACGGCAAGAATGCCCCCTCGCCTTCCGTCATGATCGCGTGGGCAGTCGTGCGCGCTATGGAAAAACACGCCCCCTTTCGTCGTTTGATTCTCGAAGACGACCGCATCATTGAGAATGAAAAGTTTGATCTCGGCATCGCCGTCGCGCTCGAAGGCGATCGCCTTGCGACTGCGGTGATTGTCGATGCAAACAAGAAAAGCTGGCCGGAGTTCGCAAAAATTTACAATGCGACTGTCGTTGCCACCCGCGGCGGCCGCGTTGACGCGATGAATGCGCCGGTTGTGATCACAAGTCTCGGCGCGTTCGGAGTGCGAGCCGGCGCACCCATCGTTGTGCCGCCATCAGTCGGAACACTTTTCATTGGGACGGCTCATCAAGAAATCGTTTCCAACGGCAAGAAAAACAAGACCATGGAAGTGATCACGCTGTCACTCACCTTCGATCACCGCGTCGTCAACGGCTCCGGCGCGGCCAACTTCGTCCACGAAATCAAAGAATTGATCGAAAGCTTCAAAATTCCGGCGCGAGAAACCCGGGCAATCGGAAGATAGGCGTCTCGACTGTCACGGCAGACAGGCCTCCGGCCTGTTGTTTACCTTCTGCAGCCGAGACGGCTGCCTGCCACAACAGCCGAGGCGGCCGTCTTCCACCGCCGCGACCTCGACTGCGTCCAAAACCGAGAGCTCAAGAAACATATTCATCGCGTCGGAAGCGTTCTCTATCGGCACAAGTGATCGAGAAGATTACATAGCCCACTTGGGCGGTCGTTTTTCGTTGAAGGCGCTAATGCCTTCGCGGGCTTCGTCGGATTCGCGCGCGCGCAGGTGATACTTCAGCGCAAGATCGATACCTTCTTTCACCGAACTCGACCAAAGTTCTTCGATCAGTTTCTTGGTTTGCGCGAGTGCTCCCGGCGCGCCTTGCAAAACTGAATAGGCAAATTTTTGCGCTTTGCTCATCAAATCATCTTGAGCGACGACGCGATTGACGAGGCCGATTTCGCGGGCGCGTTCTGCGTCGATTAATTCGGAACCAAATAGCAACTCACGCATGTTCCGTTCGCCCACTTGCCGACGCAGAAAAGTCATGACTAATCCCGCGACGAGACCGCGCCGTGCTTCGGGATAACCGATCTTTGTCCCCTCTGCCGCGACGACAAAATCGCATGCCGACATGATTCCCGCTCCACCTGCAACCGCGGCGCCGTGCACCGCCGCGATCGTGATCAAGCGCGTCTGGCTTAAGGTGATCAATGTCTTTGCGACCATTTCGGCCGTCGCATGCGCTTTTTTCGGATCGGCCGCCTCTTTCAAATCCAAACCGGTGCAAAACGCAGCGCCCGCGCCGCGCAAGATCAGGAGGCACTGCTGCTCATCAGCGCTGGCGGCTTCGATTTCGGCGGTCAGCGCGGTGAGCAGTTCAATCGTAAGCGCGTTACGACGCTGGGGACGATTGAGCGTAAGAACGGCGATCTGCGGAGTTTGCTTTTCGACAAGAACGACGGGCATGGAGGACCAATTAGAAATTAAAAATTATGAATTATGAAGTGGAGATTCATGCGATCTAAACTTGGATGACGCCGGTGTGGAAGCGTCCTTTCGGCATCGGCCGCAAAACGTATTGCAGCAACTGGATGAGAATCTCGCGCGTTTCGTGCGGTTGAATAATCGCATCGACCCAGCCGCGCGCCGCGCCGTAACGAATGTCGGTTTGTTCCTCGTAAGTTTGCTTCACTTTTGCGCGCAGCTCTTCCAATTCTTCATGTGTGGCCTTCTTGTCGCCGCGATCGCGGGCGCGTGCGAGCACAGCGAAAACCGTATCGGATGCCTGCGCCGCCCCCATCACGGCATAACGCGCGCTCGGCCAGGCCACGATGAAGCGCGGATCGTAGGCTTTGCCGCACATCGCATAATTTCCCGCGCCGAAAGAGCCGCCGACGACGACCGTGATTTTCGGGACAACGGAATTGCTGACTGCGTTAACGAGTTTTGCGCCACTGCGGATAATGCCGCTCTGTTCCGCATCGCGTCCGACCATGAAACCGGTGACGTCCTGGAAAAAAATGATCGGCAAGCCTGTTTGGTTGCAATCCATGACGAAACGCGCGGCCTTGTCGGCGCTATCGGAATAAATGACGCCGCCCATTTGAATACCTTCCTTCTTGGTGCGGATCTGCAATCGCTGATTGGCGACAATGCCGACGGCATGTCCCCCGATGCGCGCGTAGGCAGTCACGATTGTCTTGCCGTAGTCAGCTTTGTATTCATCGACCGAGTTTGCATCGACAATCGACGCGAACAGATCGTGCGCATCGTATTGTTTCTGACCGTCGAGACTAACGAGGTCGTAAAGCGCGTCGGGATTCTTCGCCGGCTTCGGCATTTTCCTGTCGATCTTTGCTGACTTTGCCGTTTCTGCCTCGGGCAAGAGCGCGATAAGCGAACGGAGGCGATTTAGACACGATGCGTCGTCCTTTTCGCAAAAATCGATCGTGCCACTTATTTCCGCGTGCATCTGCGCGCCGCCGAGCTCTTCTGCATCGACAATTTGCCCGATGGCCGCTTTAACAAGCGACGGGCCGGCGAGGTACAAACCGCTTCCTTTTGTCATCAGGATTTTGTCGCAAAGAACCGGCAGATAAGCTCCGCCGGCAACGCAATTGCCCATGATGGCGGCAAACTGCGGAATTCCCGCCGCTGAGATGACGGAGTTGTTGCGAAAGATGCGCCCGAAATCGTCTTCATCGGGAAAGATTTCATCCTGCATCGGCAGAAAAACGCCGGCAGAATCGACGAGGTAAACGATGGGCAAGGCGCATTCGAAAGCGATGCGCTGGGCGCGAATCAACTTCTTGGCGGTTTGCGGAAAGAAGGCGCCGGCTTTCACAGTCGCATCGTTGGCGATGATCATGCACGGAATGCCCGCGACGTTGCCGATGCCGGCGACAGCCCCAGCGGCGGCAATGTTTCCCCATTGCTCGTACATTTTGTAAGCCGCCCAGAGCCCGAGTTCGAAAAATGGTGAATCCTTGTCGAGCAAATGACCAATACGTTCTCGCGCAGGCAAGCGACCCATCTTGCGTTGACGTTCGTGGCCGGCTTTGCCGCCGCCTTCGCGCAGAATGGCTTCTTCCTTCAAAATTGCCGCGCTTGCCGCGGCGAGATCGCCCAACGATTCGCTGGAAGAAGATGTCGATGTACGAGACATGGCGCCGAAGCAGGCTTAATCCGCCGACAAATGTAGCGCAAGCCTCTGGCTTGCGAATTTGTTAGATCGCGAGCGAGACGCTTGCGCTACATTAAATTAGTAAGCGTCCGATTCGGAGCGATAACCGGAATCCCCGCGAATGGAACGCAGACGGGCGCGACTGCCGCGCTCTGATTCGGGGCGGTTGATCTGTTCCAAGGCAAGCTTTACGAAAAACGGGACGGCGGCGAGCGCGCCAAGCGAAAGCAGCGTAATCGCCGCTGCCTGCCGGAATGGCCGCTTAATTTTGTCCGCCATCAACATTCCCAGGCCGAGGCCGAATGCAGTGCGCGTCAAGACAAGCAAGCTGTCGAACGGAAGTTCTTCGGCAGTTTTTGGAATGGATAACGGGAGAGACATCGCCTACCTTATACGTCTCGTTTTGAAAAAGGGAAACGGGAAAATACTTGCGCATGCATAATCCGGGCCGCTCGCGTTCTTTTTTGCATCGACAATGTCCAATTCGATTTATGCGCTGATTCTCGCCGGCGGAAGCGGCGAACGTTTCTGGCCGCTGAGTCGCCGGGCCCGGCCGAAGCAACTGCTTCGTCTCGTTTCCAACAGAGCGCTTCTCGAGGAAACCGTGGCGAGACTCGAGGGCTTGGTCCCGCACGAACGCATTCTCATCCTGACAAATGTCGAACAAGAAGCGGCCGTCCGTAAATTGCTGGCCGCTTTTCCGAAGGGAAATATTCTGGCGGAACCGGCCAAACGCGATACCGCCGCGGCGGTTGCGCTCGGCGCCGGTTGGGTCGCGGCTCGCGATCGCGCCGCGACTATGCTCGTGCTTCCGGCCGATCATATCATTGCGAATCGGGCGGCCTTTCAAGAAACCTTAGCTCTGGCCGCGGCGACGGCGGAGGAAACAGGCGAGCTCGTGACCATCGGGATCAAGCCGACCTGGGCCTGTCCCGGTTTCGGTTACATCGAGCAGGGCGAGCCCGTGCATTTGCGGAATCGCAGCGATAACGACGCGATTCATCGGGTGCTGCGCTTTCGGGAAAAGCCCAACACCGATCTGGCCGAATCGTTCCTGCGCAAAGGAAATTTTCGTTGGAACGCTGGAATGTTTGTTTGGTCGGTGCCGACGGTCTTGAGCGAATTCAACCGGCACGCACCGGAGCTGGCAGATTTTATTTCCCAGCTTCGCGCTCCAGGAAACCTCGAAAAAGTTTTGCGCGAGCGTTTCAGCAAACTGCCGCGGATCTCATTCGATTACGCAATTATGGAGAAAGCGGACCGCGTTCTGGTGGTGGAAGCCAGCTTCGATTGGGACGACATCGGGAGCTGGAGAGCAGTCGCGAATTATTTCAAGAACGACGAACACGGAAATGCTGCGAACTGCGCGATCACGGCGCTCGATTCGAGCAACAACATCGTTTTCGATCAGGACGGAACAACGATCGCTCTGCTTGGGGTGCACAACCTCATTGTCGTGCGAACAGGCGACGCGGTTTTGGTTTGTCACCGTCATCAAGCAGAAAAGATCAAGAACTTGATTGGCAAACTTCCGCCTGAGCTGCAATAATCCGCGGGGCGCGCGATGAATCCAATTTTGGGGATCGACTTTGGCGCCGCGCGCATCGGCATTGCGATTTCGGATGAATTGCAACTGCTGGCGCATCCGCTGGAAACAATTTCCGGTGGCAAGAACGCCGCGGCGCGAATCGCAGAGATTGTTCGCGAAAAGAAGATCGACAAGGTGGTCGTGGGCGTGCCGCGAAACATGGACGGAAGTTTCGGCGCTGCCGCGAGCAAAGCAGTGCAGTTTGTCGAAAAATTACGCACAGTTGTCTCGTGCCAAGTTGTGACATGGGACGAGCGGCTGACCACGGTCGCGGCCCATCGGGAATTGCGCGAAGCGGGCCGAAAAACGCGAGAGACGCGCGGTTATGTCGATCAAGTGGCGGCGCAAATGATTTTACAGGGATATCTCGATTGGCAGAGGCACGCTGCGACTGTCGAAGAAATGCCGCGGTGAACCGGGATGTCGCAGCGGCTGAAATTAATCGTCGCGTACGACGGAGCGCGGTTTGCAGGATGGCAAAGCCAATCCCATCGCAACACGATTCAGGATCAGATCGAGCGCGCTTTCGAGCGTGTGGGCGGCGAGCGCGTGCGCGTTCACGGCGCTGGCCGGACTGACGCCGGAGTGCACGCACTCGCGCAATGCGCACATGTCGATGTTGCGGAGGGGAGCTTATCGGCGGCGCGTTGGACTGGCGCGCTCAATGCATTGCTGCCTCCGGCTATTCGCGTGCTTCGTTGCCGTCATGTGTCAAAACGTTTTCACGCGCGCCATTCCGCCAAAGGAAAAGTTTATCGCTA
>Ga0184619_10000119_pt1 | contig 24884 bp, 26 predicted proteins | sample PLM0_60_b1_FD_133146 | JGI IMG/M metagenome (GOLD analysis project Ga0184619, IMG submission 133146) | Groundwater sediment microbial communities from an aquifer in East River, Colorado, USA - PLM0_60_b1 | ecosystem: Environmental > Terrestrial > Soil > Riparian zone | place: USA: East River...
CGTGCTGCCGATGGAGGTGCTGCCCGCCTCCGAGACGCGCATGAAGAGGATCCGACCCGAGTATTACTTCTCGACGGTCAATCCCGCGCCCCACATCGCGGGCATCGACAAGCCGACCAAGGTCCAGACCATCGACTTCATCATCGGCGTCGGAACGCATGTGAAGGACGAGGTGGTGCGCGACTTCATCAAGGCGGTGCACACCAACAAGAAGTCGCTCATCGAGGGCCACCCGAACTTCAACGCGTACGATCCCTCGCATTCGGGCAAGCTGCAGCCTCGACTCGCGTATCACCCGGCGGCCGAGAGGTACTGGAAAGAAACCGGTCTCCGCTAGGTGGAGGAGCTATCGGCCGCGGCGCCGCCGCGATCCGATGCCGGCCGCTTCGCCCAGGCCGCGCTCGCCGCCCTGCTGACGCTAAGCTCGCTCGCTTACAGCGTCGGCCTCACCCGCGCTGCGGGCCTGGTGCTCTTTCCGGAGCAGTTCCTCGCCGCGATCTACGGCGTGTGCCTCGCGCTGCTCTTCATCAGCTTTCCCGCGGCGCGCGGCACTCCTCGCGGCGCGATCCCGTGGTACGACTGGCTGTTCGCCGCCGCCGGGCTCGCTGCCGGCTTGTATGTGGCGGCGACCTTTCCCCGCCTGACGGCCCAGGCCGGAACGGTCACCTTCGAACTGCTGCTCCTCGCGGCGGTGCTCGCCTTCCTGACGCTGGAGGGTACGCGCCGCACTTCGGGGTACTCGCTGATCGTCATCACCTTAGTGCTGGTCGCGTGGGTGCTCATCGGCCATCTCGTCCCCGGGCAGCTGCAGACGCACAAGGTCGAGGCGAAAACGCTCGCGATCTATCTCAGCTTCGACAACAACGGCCTGCTCGGCCTCGTGCTCGAGATCGCCTGCACCATCGTGGTGGCCTTCGTGCTGATGGGCCAGCTCCTCGCGCGCTCGGGCGGCTCGGGCTTCTTCAACGATTTCGCGCTCGGTCTGATGGGGCGATATCGCGGCGGCGCCGCCAAGATTTCCGTGGTCGCGTCGAGCCTCTTCGGCAGCATCTCGGGCATCGCCGCGGCGAGCGCGCTCGCAGTCGGTGTGGTCACCATCCCGCTCATGAAAAAGTCGGGCATTCCGGCGCGCCTCGCCGCGGCGATCGAGGCCTGCGCCGCCAACGGCGCGCAGCTCATGCCGCCGGTGATGGGCGCGGTGGCCTTCGTCATGGCGGACTTCCTGCAGGTGCCCTACCGCGAAGTGGCGCTCGCCGCGCTGCTGCCCTCGCTCCTCTACTACGCGGCGCTCTTCATCCAGTGCGATCTGGAGACCGCGCGCTACGGCATCGGCAGGGTCGACCGCAGCGAAATCCCGCGCATGGGCCCGGTACTCAGGACCGGCTGGATCTTCCTCGCGCCGTTCGCCGCCATCGTCGGCGCCATGTTCTGGCTGAACTGGGAGCCCGAGCCCGCCGCAGCCCTGGCCTCGGCGATCATCATCGCGCTCGGCCTCGCCATCGGCTATCGCGGCGCACGCATGAAGCTCGCCGACATCTGGAGCGCGATCATCGAGACCGGAATCGGGGTGTGCGAGATCATCGTCATCAGCGCCATCGGCGGCTACGTGCTCGGCCTGTTCCAGATCGGCGGGCTGTCGTTCGCGCTCACCGCCTACCTCGTCAACCTGGGCGCGGAAAACCTGCTCCTTCTCCTCGTCATCTGCGCGATCACCAACATCGTACTGGGGCTGGGCCTGCCGACCCTCGCGGTGTACGTGATGCTCGCCATCCTGGTCGCGCCCGCGCTCGTCAAGGTGGGCGTGCCCGCCATGGCGGCGCATCTGTTCATACTGTACTTCGGCATCATGTCGCTCATCACGCCGCCCATCGCCACCGCGGCTTTCGTCGCCGCCACGATCGCGAAGACCGATCCCATGGCGGCGGGCTGGACCGCGATGCGCTTCGGCTGGGCCTCTTACATCGTGCCCTTCCTCTTCGTCTACTCGCCGGCGCTGATCATGCGGGGCAACGCGCTCGAAATCGGGCTCGTGATGATCCTGTCGATCGCCGGCATCTGGTTGGTGTGCGCCGCCTTCACCGGGTATGCCATGAGGGTGATGGGCCTGCCGATGCGGATCGCGTTTGGTGTGTCGGGGCTGCTGCTCCTCATGCCGTTCCAAGCTTCGGCGATCAACGGCTGGTTGAACGTCCTGGGTGGCGCCCTTGGAGTCGCGCTGGTCGCCTACGAGTTCAGGCGGCGGCTGCGACCGGCGACTTGAGCGCCTTCATCGCGGGCATCACTTCGCGGGCGAAGAGCTCCATGTTTTTCCGCGTGAGGTCTCCAGGCAGCGTCCCGAACTGGCAGAGCACGAGGAGATTCCCGAAGCGCATGTCCTTCCAGTAGGCATCGAACGCCTTGCGCGCCGTCGCCGGGCTGCCGCAGACGATGAGCCCAAGCTCGATCGACTTCTCGAGGGTGATATCGCCGAATATCGCTGCCTTCGCCTTCATCACGTTTTTCAGCGACTCGCGCGAAGTGTATCCGGGCGGCAGCAGCATCTCGACCGGCATCTTGAGGAAGATGTTGCGGAAGGCTTCGAAGTGCGGCTTCGCCTCGGCCCGCGCCGTCTCGTCGGTGGCGGCCACGTAGACAGGCACTGCCCAGCCGAGTTGCCGGTCCTCCGCCTGGTAGCCGAATCCCTCGCACGTGTCACGGTACATCTTCAGGTAGCGCTGCACCACGTTTGCCGGGCTGAATGTCTGCAGATAAGTGTAGCGCCGCTCCGGGTGCGCGGCCCAGTCGATCGTCTCCTTGCTGCCTTGCGAAGGGATCCAGATGGGCGGATGGGGTTTCTGGTACGGCCGCGGCCAGGGGTTCACATATTGGACCTTGTAATGCCGGCCCTGGAAGGCGAACGGACCGGGTTCGGTCCAGGCGCGCACGATCAGATCGTGCGCCTCGTGGAAGCGGTCGTGCGAGAAAGTCGGATTCACCCCGAAAGTGTGGTACTCGGCGCCGATGCCGCGCACGAAGCCGGAAATCAGCCTGCCACCCGAGATCACGTCGATCATCGCGTGCTCCTCGGCGACCATGAGCGGATGCTCCCGCAGCGGCAGCGCGCTCCCCAGGATCGCGATTTTCGCGCGCCGCGTGCGGCGCGCGAGCGCGGAAGCCGTAACGATGGGCGAAGGCATGAGGCCATACGCGGTCTGGTGGTGCTCGTTGACGGCGATCGCGTCAAATCCCAGCTCCTCGCCATGCTCAAGCTCGTCGAGATAGCGGTTGTAGAGCCTGTGGCCTTTCACCGGGTCGAAATTCGAATTCGGCAGATTGACCCACACCGTGCCGTGCTCGCGTCCGGCCTTGAGATCGAGGTCGGCATAGGGCATCAGGTGAAACAGGACCACTTCCATGGCATCACCCCTTTCCCGCGAATCGCATGACGATGTCGCAGAACTCGTCGGGCCTTTCCGCCTGCGGCAGGTGCCCACAGCGCGGGACGATGTCGACCTCCGCCCTGGGAATCAGCTTCTTGAACTCGCCCGCGTACGCGACCGGCAGGATCTTGTCGGCTTCGCCCCAGATAATCTTCACCGGCACGTTTACGCGGCGCAGCCACTTGTGGAGAAACGGGTCGTGCATGCGCGGCTCCCAGCCGAGCCGGGCGACGGTATGCCGGTTCTTGAGCGAAACGTCCAGCAGCTCGGGCGTCACCGGCTGCGCGAGCAGCTTCTCCGCCAGCACCGGATCGAAAAAGAGATTGCGCACCAGCTCCTCCGGTGACCAGAGAAAAAAATCGCCGGGCTTCACGCCGGGCACGGAGATCCCGGCCGGCCCCACGAGCACCAGCGACTTCACTCGCGAGGCGTCGCGTACCGCCATCTCGAGAGCGAGCCAGCCGCCGAGCGAGCTGCCGATGAGGTGCACGCCGCGAAGGTCGAGCCTCTCGAGAACGTCGAGATAGAAATACGCGAGATCGTGCATATTCTCGAGCCAACCGGGCTCGTCGGACGCGCCGAAACCCGGATGTTCTGGAACGAGTACGTCGAAGCGTTCCGCGAGCTTTTCCATGAAAGGCAGGACCGCGGGCGCGCCGTTCGCCCCGTGCAGGTAGAGGAGCGGCTCGCCCGACCCGCCGCGGCGGAGGTTGATCCTGCAGCCGTCGACCTCGATGAAACGCTGGCTGAATGACATGTCGCCCGTTCCGCGCCCGCTGTGAGCTAGCGCTTCGCGCCCGCGCGCTTCGTTCCGGCGACGCGGGAGGCCTCGATCACGGGGCCGATCGCGGAATGGAAAGCCGGCGCCATCACGTGCGCGCCGGCCACGCCCGGAGTCTCCGCGAGCTGCTGCAGGAGCTCGACGCAGATTCTTCTGCCCTCGGCCTTCGGGTCGGCGGCGCGCTCGAGCCGCTCCACGAGCCCGTCCGGGATCATCGCCCCAAAGAGCTTCTCTTTCATCCAGCGCGCCGAGCGCGCCGAAGGAATCGGTGCGATGCCGATCAGGATCGGCAGCTTTTGCGCCACGCCCAGTTCGAGCAATCGCGCAGCGTAGCGCCGCACCGCGTCGGGATCCATGCAGAACTGCGTTTGGATGAATTCGGCGCCGGCTTCCATCTTGGAGAGCAAGCCGTTGGGGCGCCAGCCGGCCGGAGGATCGACCGGCAGCTCCGCGGCGCCGAGCACGAACCTCACGGCGCCCTTGATTTCCTTGCCCGAGGGAAGCTTGTGCTCCGAGCGCATCTGCTGCGCGGTCGCGAGCAAGGCCGTCGTATCCAGATCGAAAACGGCCTTCGTGTCCGGCTGGTCCCCGAGCTTAGGGTCGTCGCCGCGCAGCGCGAGAATATTGCGTATGCCCAGCGCAGCGGCGCCGAGGAGCTCGGCCTGCAGCGCAATGCGGTTCCGGTCGCGACAGGTGATCTGCAGAACGGGCTCGACACCGCTTCGCACCAGGAAGTGCGCCGCCGCGAGGCTGGACATGTGGGCTCTCGATCCCGCGCCGTCGGTCACATTGATCGCGGTGACGAGCCCGCGCAATGCGAGCGCGTCATCGATGAATTCGGCGGGATCGGTGGACACTGGCGGGGAAAGCTCGGCGGTGACGACGAAACTTCCGTCCCGCAGGTGCCTTTGCAGCTCGCTGATGGCGCTACTCGATGACTGCTCCCTGGCGGCCAAGTCCATTCTCGGGTCCCGTCGTTCGCGCGAGTGTAGCACGCGGCGCATCAGCTTCTGTCCTCTCTCTCCGTGTCGACTCTTCTCATGAATTTCGGCGCCAGTTCACGAAGACGCACGTCCGTCATGCGCCCGCTCCTTGTCATGTAATCGTACGCGAGCCGCCAGGGCGCCTCGCGCATCTTTTCCGGGAAGCGCTCGTACCAGTAGGAGCTCGCGTTCGCCGCGGCGAGCAGCTTTTCCACGACAGGCCTGCGCTCGCGCTCGAACGCCGCGAGCGCGTGCGGCACGTCCTCGCCCGCCTCGCCGAACGCCCGATCGAGCGCGATCGCGTCCTCGAACGCGAGGCGGGTTCCCGAGCCGATCGAGAAATGCACCGTGCGCAGCGCGTCGCCGATCAGGACGAACTTTCCCGAGAACCAGCGCCGGTTCGATAGCAGCGGAAACTGCCGCCACAGCGACTTGTTCGAGACCAGGGGATGCCCGTCCAGATCCGGCGCAAATACCCGCTCGCAGTACGCGCGCGACTGGGCGTCATCCATCGTGCCGAATGCCGCCCTCTTCCAGGTGGCCTCATCGCATTCGACGACGAAGGTGCTCATGGCGGGAGCGTGGCGGTAATGGTGGGCGACAAAAGCGCCGTCCCCGTTGCTGCGGAAGGTGAGCGTGAGGCAATCGAAAGGCTGTGTCGTGCCGTACCACGCGAAGCGGTTGCTGAGCAGCTCGATCTTCGGCTCGAACACCGCTTGCAGCGCCGCACGCACGAGCGAATTCGATCCGTCCGCGCCGACCACGACGTCCGCGCCTGCGAGCTCGTCGAGCGCGGTCACGGCGCGGCCATACTCGATCCTCACGCCGGCATCCCGGCACAGCTTTCGCAGGATTTCCTGGAGCGCAAGGCGCCCGATGGCGGAAAAGCCGTTGCCGTCGATGTCCACGCGCTCGTCGCGGTGCACGATGCGCTGCATCGGCCAGCGCTCCATCGCCGCCTGCAGGATGTTCGAGAGCTGCGGCTCGTCGCGCTCGAGAAACGCGAGCGCCCCGTCGGAGAATACGACCCCGAATCCGTAGGTCGCCCCTTCGGGATTCTGCTCGACGACCTCGATCCGCCAGGAAGGATAGCGGCGCTTGGCGAGCAGCGAGAACAGCAGACCGGCCGGCCCGGCCCCGATTACGGCGACGCGCATTTCATGACTGCGTCATAGCTCACGGTGGGCTCCCCGGTTCTGCCTGCGACCGCGTCATAGTTCACGAAACCCTCCAGGGGCTTGTTGACCCGCGATTTGAAGCTTATACTCCACGGTAAGAATCGCTCGTAATTTACTGATTCTCCAGGAAAGCAAGGTGCAGCTTGGACACTGTAGTCCGTAGGGAGCGCCCGATGCGCATCTCCGGGCTTCTATGCTACGCCGGTCGGGTGCTCCTCATCGCCCTGCCCATGCTCGCGCTGACTTACGCGATCTTCAGCGACGCATTGGCCCCCACCCTGCCTTCGCTGCCGCTCACGTTCGCGATCCTGCCGTTCGTGATCTGGACGGCTCTGCGCTTCGGGAAACGCGAGGTGACCGCGCTGAACGCGCTGGTGTGCATCATCGCCGTGTGGCACACGATCGAGGGACGCGGTCCGTTCGCATCGGCGCCGCTCGGCACTTCGCTCCTGCTGCTGCTCGCGTTCTTGGGCACCGTGGTTTCCACGGGACTCGTGCTCAACACCGTCGTCGGCGAGCGCAGTCGCGCCTTCGAAGCGCTCGCACAGGCCTTGAAGACGCTCAAGGAGGAGGCGATCCGGGATCCCCTGACCAATCTCTACAACCGGCGCTTTCTGCGGGACTATCTGCCCCGCGAGCTGCTGCGCGCCGCGCGCGAAGGCATTCGTGTCGCGGTGATCATGATCGACTTGGACCGCTTCAAGCGGGTGAACGACACCGCGGGACACGCTGCCGGCGATTTCGTGCTCACGGAAATCGCGACGCTGCTCAAACGCCATATCCGGGGCACCGACATCGCATGCCGCTACGGAGGCGAGGAGTTCACGCTGGTGCTTCCCAACGCCACTCTCCAGAGCGCCCGCAGCAGAGGCGAGGCGATCTGCTCGGCGATACGGGAGGCAGGCGGCCGACTCATGGGCGTCACCGCGTCGCTCGGCGTAGCGCTCTTCCCCGACCACGCCGCCGAACCCGAGTCCCTGCTTCGTGCCGCCGACAAGGCGCTCTACGACGCGAAAAGCCGGGGGCGCGATCAAGTCAGGATTTTCGCGCGCGGAACCGCCAAGGTTTCCTCCCTTCGCTCCAAGACCGCCAAGCGCGCGCGCGCATGAAGCGCCTCGGACGGGGCCTACTTGCATCCGAAAACGGATGCTTCTAGCATTCCTTCGCGGCCCACACATCCTCGGGCCGCGTTCTAAGGGGGAGATTCCATGCAACCTGACATTCATCTGAACTACTGGGCGATTCTCGTCGCGGTGGCCGCCACGATGGTGCTCGGCTTTCTCTGGTACGGCCCGATCCTCGGCAAGGCGTGGATGAAGGAGATGGGCATCCCGGCGGGCAGCAAGCCCGACCCGAAGGTCATGCGGCGCGGCTTGATCCTCATGCTGATCGGTTCGTTCCTCACCGCGTTCGTGCTCGCGCACACCGGCGAAGTATGGCGGCCGTCGGTGTGGAAGGCCGGAGCCGACGGCTCGGCTGCGTTCCACGGCTTCTCCACCGGCTTTTGGACCTGGATCGGCTTCTACGTGCCCTTGCTTCTCGGCGGAGTGTCCTGGGAGAACAGATCCTGGAAGCTGTTCTGGATCAACGCCGCCTACTCCTTCGTGATGCTGCAGATGGTCGCAATGATCCTGGCGTTCTGGCGCTAAAGGCAAGAGCCTCACGCGTGGGTAAAGTCCAGCCGCGTATCGACGAGCACGCCAAAAAGCTTGATCGGATCGCGGCGCGGGATTTCCAGCGGCGGTAGCTCTTCCGCGTCGATCGCGACGCCCATCTCGGTCGCAAGGTCCATCAGCGTCTCCGAGAGCACGAACTCGCCCGCGCGCGCGCGGTGCAGCAAGCGGTTGGCGATACTCACGCAATCGCCGAACACGAAGAGCTGTTCGGGGGTCGGGCTTTCCTTCGCGAATCCGATGACGGCGTCACCGCAGTGCAGCCCCTGCGAGACCGCCGCGCGGATCCCGAAATCGCGCTGCCACGCCTCGGCGAGTGTCGCAAATCCGGCCTGGATTTCCTGCGCCGCCGCGACCGCGTGCTGAGCGTCGTCCTGCCCGGTGAAGGTCGCCATCACGGTGTCGCTGAGGATGTCCACCACGGCGCCCTCGTGCGCCTCGACCGCCTTGGCCATCAAGGACACGAACTCGCCCACGCGCGCGAGGACGATTGCCGGATCGAGCATGTCCGACATGCCCGTAAACCCGCGCATCTCGGCGAACAGGATCACCAACGGAGAGCGTTCGGGCTTCTCCGCTTCGCTAGACGCCACGTCTATTCTCCCCTCTCCCGCCACGCCGCGTTCCCGCGGTGCCGGCGGGCCGACTGACCCTCCGAAGTATATGCATATTATTTCAAATGTCATTAGTTCAAGCCGTGGGGCGGAGTATAATTTTTTTCATCCCCGCACGTTCAGCGGGAATTCTCGAATTCTCAACTCGGGACCGGAAACGCGCAATCGCGGCGCCCGGGCGTTCCGGCCCGCCACCAAGACGGAGGTCAAAATGGCTGTTCGCATAGGCGATGAAGCACCGGACTTCACGGCGGAAACCACCGAAGGGAAGATCCACTTCCACGAATGGATCGGAGACAAATGGGCGATCCTTTTCTCGCACCCGAAGGATTTCACGCCGGTGTGCACCACCGAACTCGGCTACATGGCGAAGTTGAAGCCCGAGTTCGACAAGAGGAACACCAAGATCATCGGGCTGTCGATCGATCCGGTGAGCGACCACAACAAATGGGTCAACGACATCAAGGAAACTCAAGGGACCGCGATCAACTATCCGATGATCGGCGACCCGGACCTGAACGTCGCGAAGCTCTACGACATGATCCATCCCAACGCGAGCGGCGGCAAACGCACCGCGGCGGACAACGCCACGATCCGCTCGGTATTCATGATCGGCCCCGACAAGAAGGTGAAGGCGATGCTCGTCTATCCGATGAGCGCAGGCCGAAATTTCGACGAGGTTCTGCGCCTGCTCGATTCACTGCAGCTGAACGCCAAATACGCGGTGGCGACGCCGGTGAACTGGAAGCCGGGCCAGGACGTGATCATACCCACCTCGGTGTCCGACGAGGAAGCGAAGAAGAAGTACCCGCAAGGCTTCAAGACGCTCAAGCCGTATCTGCGGACCGTGGCACAACCGAAGTAGCTTGAACGGGGACAAGAATCCAGCGGCGGCGGCCGGAACGCTGCAGCTCGGCGAGCTCATCGTGCAGCGCATGGGTTTCGGCGCAATGCGCGTGACCACCGACGGCAGCGACATCTGGGGCCCGCCGGCCGATCCGCGCACAGCGAAGCTGCTGCTGCATCGGGCGCTTGAGCTCGGCATCAATTTCTTCGACACCGCCGACAGCTACGGGCCGCACGCTTCCGAATCCTTCATCGCGGAAACCCTGTATCCCTACCCCGAGGGCCTCGTCATCGGCACCAAGGGCGGGGTCGTGCGGCCGAGCAGACGCCGTTGGGACCCGGACGGCCGTCCCGAGCATCTGCGCCGGGCCGTGGACGGGAGCTTGAAGCGCTTGCGGCTCGAGCGCATCGACCTCTATCAGCTTCACGCCCCGGATCCGCAGGTACCCTTCGCCGACTCGGTGGGCGCGCTCGCCGAGGCCCAGCGCGCCGGCAAGATCCGGCACCTGGGGCTCTCAAACGTCAGCGTTACGCAGCTGGAAGCGGCGCGCCGGATCGCTCCCATCGCATCGGTGCAAAACCAATACAATGTGGACAACCGGAAATCGGAAGACGTGCTCAAAGCCTGCGAGCGGCTCGGCGTCGCCTTCCTCCCGTGGTATCCGCTCGGCGACGGAGCCACGCTCAGGTCGCGCGGCGTGAAAGGGCTCGCGCGACGGCTCGGCGTCGCGCCGGCGCAGGTGGCGCTCGCGTGGCTGCTCACGCATTCCCCGGTCATGCTGGCGATTCCCGGCACGGCCTCGATCGCGCATTTGGAGGAAAATACGGCGGCCGCGACCCTGAGAATCCCACCAGAAGATCTTGCAGCGCTCGACTGAAAAAGGACGGAGGAACTCCAATGCAGCGTATCGCGATGTTTCTGGCAATCCTCGGTGTCGGTACGGCGGCGGCTCTGACCGGTGGATGCAAGGCCCCGCCGACCCAAGCGGAGATGCAGGCCTACGACTACGGTCCGCGCCCGGAAAACTACGAGAAGCTCATCCGGGACTACCTTTGGCCCAAGCTTCTCGATCCCGGCAATGCGATCGTCGAGTTCAAGGCCGGACCCAAGCTGCTCTACCAGCAGGAAACGGCGCTCCGCCCGCTGCAATACGGCTGGGGCGTCTGCTTGTGGATCACCGACAAGAACACCCGCGGCGCCTACGACGACCCGTACCCGATGGTGTTTTTCATCCGCAACGGGAAAATCGTCGCGGCAAACGGCGGATCGGACGACAACATCATCGGCTGGCGCTACGCGCGCGACCACTGCAACGAGCTCGGCGCGCCGTTCGTCACGCGCTGATCGATCAGCTCGAATGAGGTTTCTTGCCGCGACTTGGGTCGCCTTGGCATTGCTCGCCGCCTGCCAATCTCCTCCGCTGACCCGCGACGAACTCGCGGCGCTTGATTACGGCCCGCGCCCGGAGGGCTACGAAAAAATCGTGCGAGACTATCTGAGAACCCGGCTCGTGGAGCCCGATTTTGCCTTGATCGAGCTCAAGGCGGGCCCCAAGCCCCTCTACCAGAGGGAGGCGGTCCTACGCCACCGCCAGCACGGCTGGGCCGTATGCGTGATGATCAACGACAAGGATGGACGCGGAGCTTATGAGGGGTTCTACCCGATGGTTCTCTACATTCGCGAAGGGAAAGTCGTCGCCACAAACGGGGACGGACTGGAGCGCGCCGCAGGCGTCCGCTACGCGCACGCGCAATGCCGGGAGCTGGGCTACGAGGTGCCGTGATGGGAGAATTCAGAAAATGAAAATCGCGCTCAACGCATGCGCCGCGCTGTTGCTCGCCGCGGCGACCCCGATCCACGCCCAGGACTACCCCAGGGGGTCCGTGACGCTCGTCATTCCGCTCGCGCCCGGGGACGCGACCGACACTTCCGCACGCGCGATCGCCGACGAGCTTTCCCGCGAGCTCAAGGTGGCGATCGTTCCGGTCAACCGGCCCGGCGCTGGCGGCGCGCTCGGCACTGAGCTGGTCGTCAAATCCAAGCCCGACGGTTACACCATCGTCCTTACGAACAACGCGTCGCTTGTCTTCCGTTCGATCCTCGATCCCAAGACTGCGAGCTACAACCCGCTCACCGATCTCACGCCGCTGGGACTCGCGATGCGCTCGCCGAGCATACTTGCCGTGCGCGGGGATGCGCCTTACAAGAGTTTCGGAGAAATGGTCGAGCACGCGAAAAAGAACGCGGGGAGCGTGCGCATCGGCACCGCGGGGGCGGGATCGGTGGGCGATTTCTGCGTGCTGACGATCAACTCGCTCACCGGAGCGGGACTCACCACGGTGCCGTTCACCGGCGCCTCGCCCGCGGTCACCGCCCTGCTCGGCGGGCATGTCGAGGGCGTCGTCCTCGCGCTCGGCACGATGACCGGCCACCTGAGGAGCGGCACGCTGCGGGGTATCGTCATCTCGAGCAGGTATCCGGATTTTCCGGATATCCCGACGCTGTCGGAACTCGGCTACTCGGAACAGCTCTTCGGAATCTGGGTGGGATTCTTCGCACCGGCGGGCGTGCCCGCCGAAGTCACGCGGGCGCTGGTTCCGGCGCTGGAGCGAGCCATCAAGTCTCCCGCAATCGGCGCGAAACTCAAGCCGCTCGGGATGCTGATGGAATATTCGCCTCCCGAGAAGCTCCTGGCCGAGATCCGCCAAGAGCACGCGCGTGTGCAGGGCCTGGCCCGAAAAGCCGGTCTCCTCAAGTAGAGTCCGTCACGGCAGCTGGATCTTCCCGCCCCCGCCACCGAGCGGACCCTGCGGAACCACGATCGACGAGCTCGCCTGGCGGCGCAGCTCCTGCAACTCGCGTACGGTGCGGTCGATCGCATCTCTGGCGAGCGACCCGAACTTCTCGGCAGCTTCGCCAAGCGAGTCCGCGCCGATCTCGAACGCTATCGGGATCGATCCCGCGGGCGTCATGATCTGCGTCTCGCCGACGTAGACGATGGCTCGCGACGCGTCCGTCTTTCCGTCCTTCGTGACCGGAGTGAGGCGGCGCAGGGTGCCGATGCGGCGGTCCGTAAATACCTCTTCCAGATAGAGCTTGTCCGGGTCGAGCTTCAGCTCGGAGGATTTCAGTTCGGGCGTGGCCATGCGTCGGCTCCATGGGACCAAGGGTGCGAGCTTGGCCTCCGCGTGATCCGGCGTCAAGAGGCCGGATCAATCGTGTTTTTTCCCGAGCTCCGTTCCCGCGAGCTTCTCCCAGTATCGCACCACGGCAGTGTGATCCAGGCCTGGGCCGAGCGCCGCCTGCGCTTCGGTCCAGGCTTCGAGGCAGGCTTCGGCGAGCCGCGCCGGTGACCCGGTCGAGCGAGCGACCTCGAGCGCGGTGTTCAAGTCCTTCACCATCAAGTCGAGCGAAAATCCCGAGTCGAACGCGCGCGACAGGATGAATTGGTGAAACTTGTTGAGGGTCGAATTGTTCATCCCGGTCGATGCGTTGAGAATGTCCACGACGTTTCCCGGATCGAGCCCGAAGCGCTGGGCGGCGAGCACGCCTTCGGCCGCCGCGACGAGGCCCGCCGCAGAGACGTAGTTGTTGAGGGCCTTCATTGCGTGCCCGGAGCCCAAGGGGCCGGTCATGAAAATCTGCTTACCCATCGCTTCGAGGATCGGCCGGCAGCGCGCGATGATCTGCGCGTCCCCGCCCACCATGATCGAGAGCGTCGCGTCCGCCGCCTTCCTCACGCCGCCCGACACCGGTGCGTCGAGCATCGCAACGCCGCGCTCGGCGAGCCGCGCGCCGAGCTCCCGCGTGCCGAGCGGAGAAGACGAGCTCATGTCGATGAGGACGCTGCCACGCCGAAACCCCGCGAGCAGGCAATCGCCCGGCCCGAGCACGACCGCGCGGACAGCGTCGCCGTCGGGAAGCATGGTAACCACCGCTTCGCAACGCTCGGCCGCGGCCTTGAGCGACCCCGGTGCCTGGGCTTCGGTCGCGTTGCGCGCGCGCTCGAGCGCGTCGCGGTCCACGTCGTGCGCGACGAGCCGGTAGCCCGCCCGGGCGAGATTGCGCGCCATGGGATGGCCCATCTGGCCGAGGCCGATGAAACCGATGCACGCGGGGGGAACGATCGAGCGTGAATTTACCGGGGAACTCGACATCGCCTCGAGCGTCCTCTGAAGCGACTCAAGTGACGCCGACCGCCAGGCCGACGATGCGGGGCAGCGTCTCCCCGATCGCGCTACGAAGCACCGCGTCGGCGACGCGGTCGAACGGTGTGGCTTCCGCGTTTACGATCACGACGCGCGCGCCCGCGTTCTTCGCGGCCGGCACGGCGCCGGCGATCGGATAGACCTGCAGGCTCGTGCCGACGGAGAGAAGCAGGTCCGCTTCGGCGGCCGACTGCATCGCGCGATCGATCACTTCCGGCACGAGCGCCTGGCCGAACGAGATCGTGTCGCTCTTCAGGATACCGCCGCAATGCTCGCACGGCGGATCGGACTCCCCCGAGCGAACGCGGTCCAGGGTCGCCTGCATCGGTCCCTTCCAGCCGCACGAGAGGCACACTACCGCGTGCACCGTGCCGTGCACCTCGATCACGCGCTCGGGCGAGTTGCCCGCCTTCTGATGCAGTCCGTCGATGTTCTGGGTGATGAGGGCGTGGAGCTTGCCGCGCCGCTCGAGCTCCACGATCGCCGCGTGGCCCGCGTTCGGACGCGCCGTCCATGCAGGATGCGCAAGGCGCGACTGCCAGGATTTCTTCCGGATCTCGGGATCGGCGACGTAGTAATGAATGTTGGAAAGCTTCTCCGCCTCGGGGTCTTTCGTCCACACCCCTTGAGGCCCCCGAAAATCGGGGATCCCCGACTCGGTGGAGATGCCTGCGCCGGTGAGGATCACGATGCGCTTGGCGTCCTCGACCCACGTACGGATGAAGGCGATTTTCACGAGCTCGATCTCGCGCGGGTCGCGGGACCGCCGTCCGGCGTCCGAAAAAACCGCACCCACGCCCAGAGGGCCAGGAGGTCCGCGAGCACGGCTCCCACTCCGAACAACAGGCGACCGAGCATTTGACTGGTTTGCAAGGGCCCGCGCACATGGTTGAGGGAAAAACCCCTCCTGACGCCCGAGTCACCCGGCCCGAAGGCGATCCAGTCCGCCGTGAGCGCGAGCGCGGTGACCATCAGGGCCGCAATCAGCGCCCGTGTTCTGACGAAGCTTCGGGGCAGCGCGACGAACGCTCCGCCGAAGGCGAAGGCCATCCCCACCGGCAATGCCACGAATTCCCAGGCGGCGAGCCTGTTCGCCTTGGGCCCGAGCTGATAGACGCCGAGCGCGACGACGCCCACGCCCACCGCACACACCGCGATACCGATCGCAACGCGCCTGCCCGGCGACAGACTTTTTTCGGCCACGCCGCTCCCTTCCCTTCTAACCACGCAATTTGAACCGCTGGATCTTTCCCGTCGCAGTCTTCGGCAGCTCGGGGAGGAACTCGATCCAGCGCGGATACTTGTAGGGCGCGAGCTTGTCCTTGACGTGCTGCTGAAGCGCGGACTTCAGCGCGTCGCTCCCCGAGTTGCGCTGCTTGAGAACGACGTAGGCCTTGGGCTTGATGAGCTTGTTCTCGTCTTCGGCGCCGACCACCGCCGCTTCGAGCACGGCTTCGTGCGTGATGAGAGCGGCCTCGACTTCAGCGGGCGAGACGTAGATGCCCGAGACCTTCAGCATGTCGTCCGAGCGCCCGCCGTATACGTAGTAGCCGTCGCGGTCGAGCGTGTACTTGTCGCCGCTCTTCGTCCAGCCGCCCATGAAGGTGTTGCGGCTCTTGTCGTGGTTGTTCCAGTAACAGGCGGCGCTCGTCGGCCCGCTGATCTGCAGCTCTCCCATCTCGCCCTGCTTTACCGGGTTGCCGCGCTCGTCCACCAGGCGCAGCTCGTAGCCCGGCACCGGTCTGCCCGTGGTGCCGTGGCGCAGGTCGTTCGGCCGGTTGGAGAGGAAGATGTGCAGCATCTCGGTCGAGCCGATTCCGTCGAGGATCTCCACGCCGGTCCTTTCCTTCCAGCTCTTCGCGATCTGCGGAGGCAGCGCTTCCCCGGCCGAGACGCACAAGCGCAGCGCCAAGCTCTCCCTTTTCGGGAAATCGGGGCTCGCAAGCATCGCCGCATAGAGCGTGGGCACTCCATAGAAAATCGTCGGCTTCTTCTCTGTGAGCCGCTTGAACACGGAGGCCGGCGTCGGACGCTCCGCCATGAGAATCGCAGTGGCGCCGACCGCAAGCGTAAAGGAAAGCGAGTTGCCGAGGCCGTAGGCGAAAAAAAGTTTTGCCGCGGAGAAGACGACGTCGCTCTCCTTGTGCCCCAGCACGGCCTTCGCGTAGAGCTCCGCGGTGAGGATCATGCTGGAATGGACGTGGACGGTGCCCTTCGGCATGCCGGTCGAACCCGACGAGTAGAGCCAAAAGCAAGCGTCGTCGGAGGTCGTCGGCGCGGGCGCAAGCCCGGCCTTCCCCTTCGCCAGTACGTCTTTGAACGCGGCGTGGCCGTGAGCGCTGCTGCCGGAGACGATGACCTGTCTCAGGAACGGGAGCTTGCCGATCGCCGTCGCGAACTGCGGCAACAGCGGCTCCGATACGACGAGCGCCTTCGCACGGCTGTCGGAGAGCATGTATTCGTAATCTTTCGGGGTGAGCGAGGTATTCACCGCGACCGGGATGATGCCCGCCTTGATCGACCCGAGAAACGCCGTGGGAAAGTCGATCGTGTCGGTCAGGGCAATCAGTATCCGGTGCTCCATCTCCAGGCCCATCGCCTGCAGCCCCGAGCCGAAGCGGTCGATGCGCTCGGCGAGCTCCCCGAACGTGTATTGGCCCGCGTCGTCTATGTAGGCGAGCCGGGCCGCTCCGCCTGCGACAAGATTGCGCTCGATCAGATCGCTCGCAGCGTTGTAGTCGCGCGGAATTCTGACGACAGGCGGGCTGACCGAATGGTCGGCGGTGCTGCGCGAGGGCACGGTTTCTGGTTTTCCGGGGGGAAGGAAAGCTTTGCGCGGCCATTTTATGCTCAGCACGTTCGCCGCGCACGCGCCGGGTGTTTGGGAGCAAAATATCGGTCCCGAGGGACCCCTGCAAGGAGGCCGGCCATGGAACCCAAAAATCGAGCAAAGGAGGAGCTGGAAAGGCTGGAGGTCGTTGCGGGAAATGGGCTTCTCAATCGCCGTGCCTTCCTGCGCGGCGGCGCCGCGTTCGCCGCGGCGGTGACGGGCTATACGGTCTCCCGATCCGCAGGGGCGGCCCCGCTCACGGACGACCCGTGGAGCCTCGTGTCCGGCGCGATCTCTCCGTCCTACGAGAAGCGGTCGCGGTTCGAGGAAAAGATCGCCCGGACACTGAGCAATCCGAAGGGAGAGACGCGCACCTCGCACGCGCGCACTCCGCACCACCTGATCAACGGGACCTTCACGCCGAACGGCCTGCATTTCACGATCGTGCACTCGGGCACCCCCGACATCGACCCGGACAGGCACCGCCTGGTGATCCACGGCCTGGTGAAGCGGCCTCTCGCCTTCACGCTCGACGCGCTTGCGCGCTACCCGATGGTGTCGCGCATGAGCTTCGTCGAGTGCGGGGGCAACAGCGCGCCGATGTTTTCAAGGGAGCCCATCCAGGCGAGCGTGCAGGCGCTGCACGGCCTCGCGTCCTGCGCCGAATGGACCGGTGTTCCGCTTTCCACTTTGCTGGAGGAGACTGGAATCGACCCGAAGGCGAAGTGGCTCGTCGCCGAAGGCGCCGACTCGCTCGCCCTGAGCCGCAGCGTCCCGCTGACCAAGGCCCTGGACGACGCCATGATCGCGCTCTACCAGAACGGCGAGCGGCTCATGCCCGGCAACGGCTATCCGATGCGGCTGCTCCTTCCCGGCTGGGAAGGCAACATGAACGTCAAATTCCTGCGCCGGTTGAAGTTGGTCGAAGCCCCGGCCATGAGCTATTACGAGACCCGGACCTACTCGCAGATCCTGCCGGGAGGAAAAGCGTACCGGTTCTACTTCATCCAGGAGGTGAAATCCTTCATCACTCATCCGTCGTTCAGTCTGAAACTGAACGGTCCGGGCTTCTACGAGATCTCCGGTGTGGCCTATTCCGGAAACGGCCGCATTTCCAAGGTGATGGTTTCGGCCGATGGCGGCCAGAGTTGGGCGCAAGCAGCCCTACAGGAGCCTGTGCTTTCCAAGGCTTTCACGCGGTTCCGCATGCCCTGGCGGTGGGGCGGCGGGCCCGCGGTGCTGCAAAGCCGCGCATGGGACGAGGCGGGCAATGCGCAGCCGACCCGCGCCCAGTTCGTGGCCCAGCGCGGCGAGACCCACAAGGTCCCGAACGTGCTGGGATTCCCGAACCAGCACTACAACAGCCTCACCAGCTGGGCGATCGACGGCAAGGGGGAGGTGAAGCATGTCTACGCGTAAGCTTCCGGGGATCGTTCTCGCGCTCGGTCTCGGCTCGAGCGCTGCCTACTCCGCAGGGCCGAATCTCGGGATTCCGCTCGAGCCGGCCGACATCGCTGCGTGGGACATCAGTATCCAGCCCGACGGTACGGGCCTGCCGATCGGCGGCGGCACCCCTGCCCAGGGCGCGCGCATCTACGCGCAGAAGTGTGTCATGTGCCACGGGGAGAACGGCAAAGGCGGCGCCTTTGCCGCCTTGGTCGGCGGCGCTCCGCTCACCGCGGGCATCGATACGCCGAAGACGATCGCCAACTTCTGGGGCTATTCAACGACCGTCTTCGACTTCATCCGGCGGGCGATGCCCTGGCAGCAACCGCGCTCGCTCACCGACAACGAAGTCTATGCGCTCACCGCCTACATCCTCGCGGAGAACAAGCTGATCGGCGAGGACGACTCGATGAACCCCGAAACTCTGCCGAAGGTGCGCATGCCCAACCGCGACGGATTCATCATCCGCTTTCCGGACAAGATCTAGCGGTCGTTGCTTGGATTCACGTAGGCGCGGGTGAAGACGCCTGCGAGGTGGCTGCTGCGGGGGGCATACTTTTGCGACGCTCGTACTTTTCCGCCATTCTTCGTAACACCAATCGGAACCACCGTAACTGGTCATTCGGCACCGAAGAAACCATCTTCACAAGGCCCGAATCACACCCTTCCTGGAAAGATTGCCGTCCTACGCGGGCATTAGCGATCTTTAGCGCCTCCGCCAAACGCTCGGGCGCAATGAGATTGAGGCATTGCATAGCTTCAAGGTAGCGGGCGGCCATGCCATTTGCATGAGCAAGAACTATGCCCTGCCCCGTGTAGCTCGTAGGCCGAATGTGCAAGATTTTGCAGGTGTCGATCAATAGCCGATCGCGGCGCCGTCGCTCCTCGGATCGGCGCCGCCTGCGCGCATGCCCGACACCGGATCGATCGTGATGCCGTGGGCGTGACCGGCGAGCTCGCAGAAATCCGGCCAGCGATTTGCCATGTGTCCCCGCCGCTCGAGCTCCTTGACGGTCGCCTCGGGAAAACGCCCTTCGATATTGAGCAGGTCGCGCGGGTCGCCGATGGCGAAGCGCCCCGAGAGCCAGCGCGGCATCTCGAGCGCCTGCTGGATGTCGAAGCCGAAATCGATGAGGCGGACATAGCTTTGCAGGTGGATCTGCGGCTGGCCGTCGGCGCCCATGCAGCCGAATACCTGCCAGGGGCGACCGTCCTTCAGCGCGATCGACGCGATCAGCGTGTGCATCGGGCGCTTGCCCGGCTCGAGGGCGTTGGGATGCTGTGGATCGAGCGAAAAGTAGGCCGAGCGGTTCTGCAGGACGATGCCGGTGTCGCCCGCGACCACGCCCGAACCGAACGTGAAATAAAGGCTCTGGATCAGCGCCGCCGCGTTGCCTTCGGCGTCGACCGCGCCCACGAACACGGTGTCTCCGGCGAGGGTGCCGAAGGAGGGAACCAGGTCCCAGGGCAGCGCGCGCTCGGCGCGGATGACGCGCCGGCGCTCGTCGGCGTAGGGTTTCGAGATCAGCCGCTCGACCGGAACCGGCTGGAACTCGGGGTCGGCGAGGAGCCGGTCGCGGTCGTGGTAGGCGATCTGCTTCGCCTGCACCAGCAGGTGCGCGAGCTCGGGACCGAGTGGATCCATCCTGCCGATTTCGTAAGGCTCGACGAGGTTGAGCATCTCGAGCACGGTGAAGCCTTGAGTCGGGGGCGGTGTTTCGAAAATTTCGACGCCGCGGTAGGTCCCGGACAGCGGCTCGCCCCAGCTCGCCTGCTGCGCGCGAAAGTCCGCCTCGTCGAAAAATCCGCCTCCCGCGCGGGAGAAGTTCGCGAGCAAGCGCGCCGTCTCGCCGGCGTAGAAGCCCTCCTGGCCGCCCGTCGCGATCCGCTCCAGCACCAGCGCGAGCCCGCGGTTCGTGAGCTTGCCACCCGCGCGCGGCGCCGCGCCACCCGGAACGAAGAGCGCGAGCGCGTGCGAGGTCAGAGCGTTCTCGCCCGCGCACATCTCGATCCAGCGTGCGAGCCTTCCCGTCACCGGGTATCCTTCGCGCGCGTACTCGATGGCGGCGGCAAGGTCGCGTGAAAGCGGCAGCCGCCCATACTCTTCGTGCGCCGTGCACCAGCTCGCCACCGCCCCTGGAACGGTCAGCGTCGCGGGGAGGAATCCGCGCAGCGGGACTTCGTTCATGCCGCGCGAGCGAAACCAATCGATGCTCGCGCTTCGTGCGGCGCGCCCACCGCCGTTCAGGTGGCGCACGCGGCGCGCTTCTGCGTCGTAGATCAGCCAGAACGCGTCGCCGCCTACGCTCGTCATGTGCGGATACAGCACCGACAGCGCGGCGCCCGACGCGATCGCCGCGTCCACCGCCGAGCCTCCGGCGCGAAGCACATCGACGCCCGCCGCGGAGGCGAGCGAGTGCGGCGAGGCGACCATGCCCTTGGGCGCGAGTGTGGCGGGCCTGCCGGTGTGTATAGGAAACACTGCGCGTTCAGCCTTGCGGCGAGCCGGCCAGCAAGCGCATCACCGCCGCCATGCGCGTCTCCACGCCGAGCTTCTCGAAAACGTGCTCGAAATGCTTCTCGACCGTGCGCGGGCTCATGTCGAGGATCGCGGCGATTTCCGGGTTGGTCTTGCCCGCCGCGGCCCATTGCAGGACTTCGCGCTCGCGCGGCGTGAGAGCCGCCCCCGCGGCAGACGCCGGAAAATCGGCCTCGACGGCGAGGCTGACGAAGAGCAGAAAGCCGCCGCCGCTTGCCGGGTTGGGCACGAGCCGCACGCGCAGCGCCTTCCCGCTTCGCCCGACCGTGAGCGAGCCGCTCGCCGCGGCGCCGGCGAGATTTTCCGTTCCTTCCAGCCGTTCCTGCAGCCAGCGGTCGAGGGCCTCGGGCAGCCGCGCGCCCTCGCCGCCCTTCCAATCCGGCCAGCAGGCCGCGATGCGCTCCCGCGTGGCGTCGGAGGCGCGCAGCACGCGCCGCTCGCCGTCCAATTCGATTGCGCTCCAGCCGCCCGGGGCGGCGAGCGAGTCGAGCTGCGCGAGCAGCGAGCGCGTGCGCTCCTGCGACAGCGCCTGGCCGAAGAGCGCGGCGAGCTGCGGGCGCAGCACGTCGAGGGCGTCGCGCTCGGCTTCGTCGAAGTCGCGGCGCTTCCGGTTGAAGACGAAGCTCACGAGAAAGCGCCGGTCCACGTAAAGCGGCAGCGCCATTACGTGGTCGATGCCGACGCAGCGGTAGTAATCGTTGTAGAGCGGCGTTCGCCGGAACTGCGAGGCCGGGAGCGAATCGCTGATGCGGTGGGTGGAGCCGCCCGGCGTCTTCGAGTGGTAGAGCACGAGCGGGTGCTCGTGGAAGTGCGCGTCGAACGCTGCCCGCTCACCGGCGGAGAAAGCGCGATTGGGAGCGCTGAACACCGTGCGGCGGCCGCGCGCGAGGTCGCAGATGCTGAGCGTGGTCACTTCGGAAGCGACGAGGCGCGGCAGCCGGTCCAGTCCCGAGCTCGCGAAGCTCTCCAGGCTCCAGGCTTCGGCGGCGATCTCGTTCAGCAGCTTCAGGCCCTGCTCGGCGATGCGTGCTGCAAGGGTTGCCATGGACTCCCCGCAAGGCGCGCGACTACGTGGAAACACGTATGGCGTCGTCGTGCCTTCGAGCGGAGTATAGGCCGCACCCGCCCGGACCGGAAGTATTCGGCGGCAGCCTGAAAACTCAAGGAGACGACATGAACGCACCCGCACCGCGCAGCAACGTCCTGAAAGGCACGCAGATCAGCTGCATGCTCCCGGTCATCGATCTGGAACGCGCCCGCCGCTTCTACGGCGAGCAGCTCGGCCTGGAACCCGTAGGCGCCAAGCTCAGCGGCAAATTCGTATACCGCTGCGGCGGCACCGAGCTCGCGCTCTTCCCGAAACCCGGCGGCACCAAGGCCACGCACTCGACGCTGAGCTTCCAGGTCAAGGACATCACCGCCGCGATCCGCGCGCTCGAGGCGCGCGGCGTCGTGTTCGCCGACTACGACCTGCCGGGCTTCAAGACAGTCGATCACGTCGCCGTGCTCGGCTCGGAAAAGGCCGCGTGGTTCCAGGACCCCGAAGGCAACATCCTCTGTCTGCACGAGGATATCGCTTAGCAAGCTCAAGCCATGTCGGGCGTCGCCATCGTTCAACAAGCGCCGGTGTTCCTCGATCGCGCGGCGACGCTCGCCAAGGCGGTGGCCGCGATCGACGAAGCCGCGCAGGCCGGGGCGTGCCTGATCGTCTTTCCCGAAGCCTTCGTTCCCGGGTATCCGGCCTGGATCTGGCGGCTTCGGCCCGGCGGCGACATGGGCTTGAGCGAACGGCTGCATTCGCTGTTGCGCGCCAACGCGGTCAGCCTGGCCGGCGACGACCTGGCGCCGCTGTGCGAGGCAGCCAGGCGCCACCAGGTCAGCGTCGTGTGCGGCGTCCACGAGCTCGACGCCGACTTCAGCCGGACCACGCTGTACAACACTGTTGTCACGATCGGGCCCGACGGCGCGCTGCTGAACCGGCACCGCAAGGTCATGCCGACCAGCCCCGAGCGCATGGTCTGGGGCTTCGGCGACGCCACCGGCCTGAAACCCGTCGACACGCCCTGCGGGCGCGTCGGCGCCCTGATCTGCTGGGAGAGCTACATGCCGCTCGCGCGCTGCGCCCTATACGCGCAGGGGGTCGATATCTATGTCGCACCGACCTACGACAGCGGCGACCGCTCGATCGCGACGATGCAGCACATTGCCCGCGAGGGCGGGTGCTGGGTGTTGTGCAGCGGTTGCGCCTTCCGGGGGCGCGACATCCCGGATTCAGTTCCCGGAAAGGCGCAACTGTTTCCCGACCCGGACGAGTGGGTCAACCCGGGCGATTCGGTCGTCGTCGCCCCGGGCGGCAAGATCGTTACCGGGCCGCTGCGCGAGTCCTTCGGCATCCTGTACGCGCAGATCGATCTCGAGCGGGTCGCGGTCGCGCGGCGCAACCTCGACGTCGTCGGCCACTACGCGCGGTCGGACCTGTTCCAGCTGCACGTCAACACCAAACCCGCGCGGCCAGTGATCTTCTCGAAGGAGTAGCGCCATGAACGACGAAACATCCCCGGCGTACCACGCCGGCATGCGCGAGCTGCAGGAGCGCTTCGACACGCGCCGCCTCGCCGACCGGCTCGAGGAGAAACTGGCGCGCCGGGACTTCAGCGACGAAGACCGCCCGTTCATCGAAAGCCGGGCGCTGTTCTTCCTCGCCACCGCCGACGGCGAGGGGCGGCCCGACTGCTCGTTCAAGGGCGGGGCGCCCGGCTTCGTTCGCGTGACCGCCGATGCCGAGCTGGCGTTCCCCAGCTACGACGGCAACGGCATGTTCCGCAGCCTCGGAAATTTGCTCGTCAACCCGGCGGTGGCGCTGCTTTTCATCGACTTCGAGCGACCGCGGCGTCTGCGCGTCAACGGCAGCGCGTCGGTCGCCGGCGACGACCCGCTGCTCGCGAGCTTCGTCGGCGCGCAACTCATCGTGCGGGTGCGCGCCGAGCGCATCTTCCCCAACTGCCCGCGCTACATCCACCGCATGACGACGGTCGAGCCCTCGCCCTACGTGCCGCGCGCCGGCACCACGCCGCCGGTGCCGAAGTGGAAGCGCTTCGACGAGTTCACCGACGTGCTGGCGCGGGACGATCCGGCGCGTCGTGACCGGTGACCAAAGTTTCTCGTACACCCCGGGAGCAAGACAGTCCAAGTCGCGTGACTCCCAATGATGGGGTTGCCCCGAGGGAGCCGCAGTGCGGGGCGACCAAGAGCACTCAATGTCCGCGTTCGACCCAAAGCAGACAGTCAACTCAGCGCGCCAGCCGCGTACCCAGGCCTTTCCGCAACGCTGTCTCGTAGACGACCTGTGCCACAGCCAGATCGGCCAGCGCGTGACCGGAGAAATTGAACATCGCGCGTTGCGTCGCCGAACTGCGCCCCTTGAAGGCGCCGCTCGCCAGATCGGCGAAATCCGCTTCGTAGGGCCTGCGAACGTCATGCGCCCCGAGGCCGTCAGGACACGCGTCTGCTCGCGTTCGTCGGTGGCAAGGATGTCCATCGCGCGCAGCGTGCCGCGTTTCCACGAGCGCGCTAGGTCGACCGCACCGACGAACGCACCGGGCGTGACCCAGGCGGTATCGAGAAACTCGAGGACCTGCGCGCCCTCGGGCACAGTGGTGATGATTACGTCCAGGCCTTCGATGGCCTCGCGCGGTTCGAGTGTCGTGCGCGCGACCAGTCCGGCACCGCGCACCATTGCCACGAACCGTTCGGCGCTTGCTGCCGAACGACTGCATGCGACGACCTCTTTAAGGTCGGGCAATACTAGCCGCAGGACATCGAAATGGCTGCGCGCCTGCACACCGCACCCGATGAAGTCGATAGAAACACTGTCCGCGCGAGCGAGCTTTTGCACGGCAATCGCCGTCATCGCGGCCGGGCGGTTCGCCGAGTTCCATGCCGCCACCAAGGCCGGCCGGGACCGGAGCGACCTTCCGCCACACTCAAATTCGATCTCCGGGGGCCTCGACGCGACACTCCCCGCCGACGCAAAATAGAATCATTCAAGGAAAAATGCGCAGCGCGCGCTGCCATCTTCGAGGAGACCCACAATGGCCATCAGCCTGAAGGTCAACGGGGCGACGCGCTCGGTCGATGCCGAGCCGGACACGCCGCTGCTCTACGTGCTGCGCAACGATCTCGAGCTCAATGGCGCCAAATACGGCTGCGGCCTGACGCAATGCGGCGCCTGCACGGTGCTGGTCAACGGCGCGGCTAGACGCTCCTGCGTGACGCCGGTAGGCTCGATCGAGGGAAACGAGGTGACCACGCTCGAAGGGCTCGGCACGCTCGACAAGCCGCACCCGCTGCAGAAGGCCTTCATCGA
>Ga0184619_10000120_pt1 | contig 24763 bp, 24 predicted proteins | sample PLM0_60_b1_FD_133146 | JGI IMG/M metagenome (GOLD analysis project Ga0184619, IMG submission 133146) | Groundwater sediment microbial communities from an aquifer in East River, Colorado, USA - PLM0_60_b1 | ecosystem: Environmental > Terrestrial > Soil > Riparian zone | place: USA: East River...
GGTCGCCGAGCACGTGGCCTTCGGCTATGCACACACGCGCTTCATGGGCGGTGAAATCCTCAGGCTTGAGAAACTGCACCGGGTGGGTCGCGACCACCGGAAGCGAGCAGCTTCCTGCGAGCCGCACCGCCGCCTCGACGTAGCTCTCGGTCTGCGGCGCTCCGGTACGCTGCAGCTCGAGATAGAAGCGCCCGGGAAAAAGCCGCGCCCACTCCATTGCGAGGCGTTTCGCAGGCTCGCGGTGATCCTGCAGAAGAGCGGCAGCGACGTCCCCCTGCATCGCCCCGGAGAGCGCGATCAGGCCCTCGGTGCCCTCTGCGAACCAGCTCTTCTTCAGCTCGGCGCGGCCCCGGTATTGGTTCTCGAGCCAGGCGCGCGTCAGCAGCTCCGACAACCTGAGATAGCCCGGGCGCGACTGCGTGAGCAGCAGCAGCCGGTGCGGCTGGTCGCGCTCGGACTCGTTGGTGATCCAGACGTCGCAGCCGACGATGGGCTTCACGCCCGCCGCGCGCGCGGCCTTGTAGAACTTGACCATGCCGAACACGTTGGCGAGGTCGGTGATCGCAAGAGCCGGCATCCCGTCCGCGGCGGCCCGCGCGACGGCTTCGTCGATGCGCACGATCCCGTCGGTTATCGAGAACTCGCTGTGGAGCCGAAGGTGGACGAAGGCGGGACTCGGCATCGGCTTGCGGGGAACGGGCGAGGCGAAAATTTTACCACCCGCTTGCGCGAGTAGTCTCTTTCCGGATCTCGCCGCGCGAGCTAGGCGCGGCCGGCAGCGGGAAAGCTGAGCGTGAAAGTCGTCAGCAACCCCGGCTCGCTTCTTACGCCGACCCTGCCGCCGTGCAGTTCAGCGATCGACTTGACGATTGCCAGACCCAGACCCGAGCCGGCCGCGGATTCCTCGCGCGAGCTGCAGGGTCGATAGAACCGGTCGAAGATGCGCGGCAGGTGCTCCGCCGCGATCCCGAAGCCGGGATTGGCCACCTCGATCTCGGCCGAGCCGTCGCCGCGCGCCACCGCCTTCACGGTGACCGTGCAGTCCGGGCGGCCGTGGCGCAGCGCGTTGGACAGGAGATTTCCCACCGCCCGGTTGAGCATCAGCTCGTCCGCCCAGGCGCGCGGCTCCCCGCCTTTCTGGGCGCGCACTTCGAGCGCGAGGCGGATGTTGCGCTCCTCCGCGAGCAGCTCGTAGTAGGAGAGGATCTTTCCCAGCGCCTCGCGCAGGTCGATCCACTGCGGCGCGGCGCGCGCCTGGGCGTTGTCGGCGCGCGCGAGAAACAGCATGTTCTCGATCATCCGCGAGAGCCGCTCGTATTCCTCGACGGCGGATTCCAGCACCGCGCGGTATTCGGCCGCCTCCCGCGGGCGCGACAGCGCCACCTGCGCCTCGCCCAGGAGATTGTTGATCGGCGTGCGCAGGTCGTGCGCGAGGTCGGAAGAGAATTCCGAGAGGCGCCTGAACGAATCCTCCAGCCGGTCGAGCATGTGGTTGAACGCGAGCGTCGATTCGAGGAACTCCTCCGGCGTATCATCCAGGGAGAGCCGCTCGTTCAGCGCCCGCGCGCTGATGCGGCCGGCGGTGGCGGCGATGCGCCGGACGCGCTTGAGCACCACGCGCGCCGCCCAGACACCTAGCCCCGCCGCGGCCAGCACGCTTGCGATCAGCGTCTCGAGGAGTCCCTTGCGGTAGCGCGCGAGCAATTCCCTGGGCAGCGAGCGGTCGTACGAGAGCGCGATCAGCACGGAGGGCGGCTCGCCGTTCGCGCGGGAAGCGAGCGGCAGGCGCGCGAGCAGCACCTGGTACCAGCGCCCGTCGGGCGCGGTCCACGACCGGCTCAGCCCGCCGAAACGCTCCTGCAGCTCGCGCTGAACGGCGTTGTCGATCCGATCCGGAAGCGCCTCGATCGGTATCGCCTGCCGCGGCAGGGCCGACACGGGAATGTTGAATTCGTCGGAGGCACGCAGAATCCGCCGATTCTCATCGAGCACGGCCAAGGCGAGTTTCCGGTAACCCATGCCCGCCTCCTCCACGAACTGCGGGCTGGTGAGGATCCCCTCGGAGGGGCCGAGACGCGTGAGCCTGTTGCGGATCAGGCTCATGTTGCCGAGGAGGAGAACGTCGTTCGCCTCGAGGAGCTCGCCCGCGAGCATGCGGTCGATCGCGAATCCCATCGCCCCGATGACCAAGAACGAGATGAGCGCGAACAAAAGGCTGATCTGCCAGGTGAGCGACTTGCGCCGCCCGCCCAGTCGCTGAAGGAGCCCCTTGACCCGGCCCGTCATGCCGCAGGCTCCTCGAGCAGGTAGCCCACGCCGCGGATGGTGCGGATGAGCTTCACCTCGAACGGATCGTCGACCTTGGCGCGGAGACGCCGCATCGCGACATCGACCACGTTGGTGTCGCTGTCGAAGTTCATGTCCCAGACATGCTCGGCGATGAGCGTCCGGGAGAGCACCTCGCCGGCATTGCGCACCAGATAGTCGAGCAGCGCGAATTCCTTTGCGGTGAGATCGATCTTCTTGTCGCCCCGGAAAACCCTGCGCCTGCGCGGCTCGATCTCCAGGTCGCCGACCCTCAGGCTCTCGCCGGTTTGCTTCGCTCCGCGCCGCAGCACCGAGCGCACTCGGGCGAGCAGCTCGGAGAACGCGAAGGGCTTGACCAGGTAGTCGTCCGCGCCAAGCTCCAGACCCTTGACCCTGTCGGCGACGTCGTCGCGCGCCGTCAGAAACAGGACCGGGGTGTGCTTCTTGTCGCGGATCTCGCGCAGCACCGTCCAGCCGTCGGCGCCGGGGAGCATGATGTCGAGAACGATCAGGTCGTAGTCCGAGGTCAGAGCCAGATGCCGGCCGTCGACCCCGTTCGCCGCGATATCGACGACGAAGCCGTGCTCGGTCAGCCCCTTTTTCGCGTAGGCCGCCGCTTTGGGTTCGTCTTCGACGATCAGGATGCGCATGATCAGCGAAAGAAAGGGAAGAAAAAGGCGCCGTGACTCGACGCCTTTTTATTTTACACCGCTGGAATGCGGGCGATCAGTCGCCGAGGCCACCGTCATTCAACGTGGTCGCGATATAGACGCGCACGCTGTGGTCGATGGCGCCCTGCGGGGCGACTTGCTTCAGATCGAAGGCTTGCGGCACGCCGTCGAAGTCCCAGGCGAATTCCTGCCCGTTCGCGACGAACTTCACGATTTCTCCGTGGTTCACGTTCACCCAGCGGGTGTTCGGGCCGATGACAAGGGTGCGTTCGGCGGCGGCGATGCTTGCCGCCTCGCCATAGAGATCGGCATTGGTCAGGGCAACGGCAGACAGGCTCGCCGCGGACAGCGCGAGTGCAGCAACGGCTACAAGCTTCTTCATCACATTCTCCAATCATTGAAATTGAGGGGCATCCAGAGCACCTAGGTTGCCGGCGTCCTGTATGTACCGTCACTTTAGGACTCGGCCCCGGACGGGAACCTGACTGGCGAATTACATTTCTGTAATATCGCGATCCTGGGCTACGGGGCGCTGTGCCGCGGACTGCTCTCCGGCCGGATGCAGCGGGACACGGCGTTCAGCGGCGACGAACTGCGCAAGAACGACCCGAAATTCCGGCAGCCCCGCTTCGCGCAATATCTCGCCGCCGTGGAGCGGCTGGATCCAGCCTGATCAGGCGCCCGAAAACCGCGCCGCCTGCACCCGGGCCCGCAACAGCTCCACTTCCGCGGCGATCTCGGCACCCTCCGATTCCTCGTATTCGAACTCGTCCATGGGCGCCGGACCGCCGGCGTCAGCGTCGAGTTCGTCCAGTTCGTCCAGTTCGTCGAGTTCGTCGAGTTCGTCGAGTTCGTCGAGTTCGTCGAGTTCGTCGAGTTCGTCGACATGATTTACACGATGGTTCACGAGTGATCTCCTTGCGGGGCATTCAATTTAGTGTGCGTGCGAACGTGCGACCGGACAGGAAGTCGAACGCTTCGGGCTGCTCGTCCATCAGCTCGAGCAGCGCGCACGCTATCTCGTTGTGGAACTCGGGCGTCGCGCGAAAACCGGGCCAGGCGCTCACCGAGACGTCGGCGAGGCACAACTCGCCCTGGAGCAGGGCAACGGCGCGTTCCTTTGTAAGCGTGGAACGCCTTTGCACCGAGAATCCGCACAGGATGGGGTATTCCTCGAAAATCCCCGCGACTCGCGCCGCGAGATCGGTTGCAACGCTCTGAGCCTGCAGATTCTGCGTCCTGTCGTGTAGCGCTTTCATTTGCGGCCTCCTCGCGACGGGTCTCCGTACGCCTACCAGCTTACGGCGGCGTCATGTCAAATGCGCTACGGATAAACTCCTAATTGACTACATATTTGACGCGCGACTGAACACGCAGTTTCATAATCGGAGGCGGTCCATCGGGGAAAGAAGTGCGGCCACTCTAGCGAGCGGCAACGGGCGGGAAGCTGACGGCCCGATTACATTTTTGTCATTTTTCCGCAGCTGCCTCGTCGGCTCGCAGCGCCACCCAGTGGCGCACGAACCTGAAGCCCACCGCGAGCAGCGTGGGCCCCAGGAAGATGCCGACGAAGCCGAATGCGAGTACCCCGCCGAGCACGCCGAGCAGCACCAGCACGAACGGCAGGCTGGAGCCGCGGCTGATCAGCAAAGGCTTCACGATGTTGTCGATGCCGCTCACGAGGAAGAACCCCCACAGCGCCATGAACACGGCCCAGCCGGGCTGGTCCTGGAAGAACAGCCAGACCGTGGCGCTGATCCAGATCAGCGGCGGTCCCGCCGGAACGATCGAAAGAAAGGCGGTGATGAAACCCAGCATCAGCGCTCCGGGCACGCCCGCGATGAGAAAGCCGATGACCGCCGCGATGCCCTGCGCGAGTCCGGTGCCGACGATGCCGTACATCACGCCGTTGATGGTGCCGCCGACGATCTCCAGCAGGCGGCCGGCAACATCGCCGGCGAGGCGGTCGAGGCCGTTGCGCAGGGCCTGCGCCAAGGCCGCGCCGTCGCGGTAGAAGAAAAATCCGATGAAGGCGATCAGCGTGAACTGCAGCACTCCCTCGCCGACGATGATTCCGGCCTGCACCAGCACCGCGCGCGCCGGCTGCGCGATCCGTTTCAGCGCTTCGGCGAGCGCAGCCTTGCTGCCGGCGATCTCGCGCCAGCCGGCGTCCAGCGACTCGCCCACCAGCGGGATCGAGGCGACCCAGCCCGGAGGCCTGGGCAGTCCCTGGGCGAGCGTCTCGCGCAGTCTTTCGAGCAGTTGCGGGACGTCGTCCACGTAGGACCCCGCGATCAGCGCCAGGGGCAACACCAGCACCAGGATCATGAGCAGGGTCATGGCGAGCGCGGCGAGCGTGCGCCGGCCTCCGAGCCTGCGCTCGATCAGCCGGTAGAGCGGCCAGGTCGAAAAGCACAGGATCGCCGCCGAGAGAAGCGCCGCAAGGAACGGCCGCAGCACCATCAGGCAGCCGAGCGCGAGCGCCGTGCCCGCGACGACCTGGATGGTCCGCTCGATGCGCTTGTCCATTTTCAGACCATCGACACCTGCGGCTCAGCGCCTTTGCGCGCTTCGATGCGGCCGATGCGGAACACGGTTTCGCCGGCGCCGGATAGGGCACGCACGGCCGCATCGGCGTGCTCCGCCGCGACCACGACCGCCATGCCGATCCCGCAATTGAACACGCGCTGCATCTCGGCCTCGGCGACCCCGCCTTCGCGCTGCAGCCACTCGAAGACCGCGGGCCGCGGCCAGGAGGCCTTCTCGATGACCGCTCGGGTCTTCTCCGGAAGAATGCGGGGCACATTGCCGACCAAGCCGCCGCCCGTGATGTGAGCCAGGCCCTTCACGGGCACCGAATCCAGAAGCTTGAGAACCGGCTTGACGTAAATGCGCGTAGGCTCGAGAAGGTCAACCCCGCGCGGTGGCTTGGCGCGCTCGAGAATTTTGCGGATCAGCGAATAACCGTTGGAATGCGCGCCGCTGGCCGCAAGCCCGAGGATCACGTCACCCGGCCGGATCGAACTCCCGTCGACGATGCGGTCCTTCTCCACCACGCCGAGCGCGAATCCGGCGAGATCGTATTCGTCCTTGGGAAACGCGTTCGGATGCTCGGCCGTCTCGCCGCCGATCAGCGCGCAGCCGGCCAGCTCGCAGCCCGCGGCGATACCCTTGACGACTTCCGTGGCGACGCGCACATCGAGCCTTTCGCAGACGTAATAGTCGAGGAAGAACAGCGGCTCCGCACCGCAAACGAGAATGTCGTTGACGCTCATCGCCACGAGATCGATGCCCACCGTGTCGTGCCGCTGCAGCTCGAACGCGAGCTTGAGCTTCGTGCCGACTCCGTCCGTCCCCGACACGAGCACCGGCCTGCGATATTTCTTGGGGATCTCGGCGAGCGCGCCGAATCCGCCGATTCCGGCGAGCACTTCCGGGCGCAGGGTCCTCTTCGCGAGGGGCTTGATCGCCTCGACCAGCGCGTCCCCCGCGTCGATATCCACCCCTGCGTCGCGGTAAGTGATCGGCTTCTTGCTGGTCAAGACTCGGGGTTGCGGATAAAGTGACGTGTCTTCGCCCCGGATTTTAATTGAAATGTCCGCCGCCCGCCTGGAGCGGCATGGATTGATGCAACAACTCCTCCTCGAGCTCGCCCCGCCTCCGCCCCCGACGCTGGATAATTTTTCTCCGGGAAAAAACGGCGCGGCGCTGAAGGCGCTGCGGGAGGCGCTCGAGGACGGCGAGCGCTTCGTCTTTCTCTGGGGCCCGAGCGGCAGCGGCAAGACCCACCTTCTGCGCGCTTTTTCCGAGGTGGCGGCGGCCGCGAAACTCGAAGCCGCCGCGGTGGACGACGTCGCCCGTCTCGGCGAAGCGGAGCAGATCGCCCTGTTCGACCTGTGCAACCGTCTGCGCGGCTCCGGTGGAGCGCTCGCCGCGAGCGGCGAGGCGCCGCCCGCGCGGCTCGCCCTGCGGGCGGATCTGCGCTCGCGCCTCGCGTCGGGAATCGTGCTCCAGCTGCACCCCTTGAGCGACGCGGACAAGGCCGCGGCCCTTGATGCGCACGCCGCCGCGCGCGGCATCGCGCTCGACGGGGAGCTGATACGCTACCTCCTCACGCACTTCGATCGCGACATGGGCACGCAGATCGCGGCGCTCGACGCACTCGACAGGTATTCGCTGCAGCGCAAGCGCCCGATCACGCTGCCCCTGCTCAAGGAAGCGCTGGGCTTGCTCGACGCCGCCAAGCGTTGACACGAGAGGACGGCGACTTGGAACTGGCGCTCTTCGACCTCGACAACACGCTGCTCTCGGGGGACAGCGACTACGAGTGGGCGCAGTTCCTGATCGAGCGCGGCGTGCTCGAGCGCGCCGAATACGAGGCGAAGAACGACCGTTTCTTCCTCCAGCACAAGGAGGGCAGGCTCGACATCGACGAGTTCCTTGAATTCCAGCTCGCCCCGCTCGCGCGCCACTCCCGTAGGGAGCTCGACGAATGGCACGGTGAATTCATGCGGACCCGGATAGAGCCCATGATCCGCGCCAAGGGAATCGAGCTCGTGCAACGGCACAGCCGGCACGGCGACCTCTGCGCGATCGTCACCTCCACCAACGCCTTCATCACGGCGCCGATCGCGCGCGAACTCGGCGTCGAACACCTGCTCGCGACCGAGCTCGAAGTCGAGGACGGGAGGTTCACGGGCAAGCCTTCGGGGACGCCCTGCTTTCGCCAGGGGAAGGTGAGCTGTCTCGCGGAATGGCTGAGCGAGCGCGGCCAGACGCTCGCGTCGTTTTCCGCGAGCTGGTTCTACAGCGACTCGCAGAACGACCTGCCGCTGCTCGAGCGCGTGACGCACCCCGTCGCGGTGGACCCCGACGAGATCCTGCGCCGGGAAGCGAGCGCGCGCGGCTGGCAGATCATCAGCCTGGAATGAAGACCGTCCCGGTTCTCGTCGCCGCTCTCGCTCCCGCGAGCCTTGCGCTCGCGATCGCGTTCGGCAGCGTCGACCTCGGCCCAGGGCAGCTCGCCGACGCGCTCCTCGGCCGCGGCGACGAGATCGCGCGCGAAATCGTCTGGGGCGTGCGCGCGCCCAGAGCGCTTGCCGGGTTCGCCTGCGGCGGGCTCCTCGCGCTGGCGGGCGCGCTCCTCCAGGTGCTCCTCAGAAACCCGCTTGCCGATCCCGCCATTCTGGGCGTCTCCGGCGGGGCGGCGGCCGGCGCGCTCGCGGCGATGCTGCTCGGAGTCGGGGCGGCCGGCGTCAATCTCGCCGCGCTCGCCGGCGCCTCGGTCGCGGCCGGCGCGGTCCTCGCATTCTCCCTCGGACGCTCGGGATGGAATCCGTACCGGGTGCTGCTCACCGGCGTCGCGCTCGCCTCGGGATTCGGCGCGCTCGTCGGGCTGATGCTCTCGCTCGCGCCCTCCTCGCAGGTACAGGGAATGCTCTTCTGGCTGCTCGGCGACCTCTCGCCCGCGGGCGACCCGAGCATCGCGCTCATCGTGCTCGCGGCATGCGCGGCGATCGCCTTCTCGCAATCGGCTGCGCTCGACGTGCTGATTCTCGGCGAGGACAAGGCGCGCTCGCTCGGCGTCGCGGTGACGCGGCTGCAGGCCGTCGCCTTCGGCTGCGCGACGCTCGCCACCGTCGCCGCAGTCCTGCTCGGCGGCTCGATCGGTTTCGTGGGGCTCGTGATACCCCACCTGCTGCGGCTCTCGGGCGTCCATCGCCATGGTGCCCTGCTCCCGCTCTCCGCGTGCCTGGGGGGAAGCCTGCTTGCTCTCGCCGATACGCTCGCGCGCACGGTAGCTGCGCCCGCGGAGCTCCCGGTCGGCGTTCTCACCGCGATGATCGGAGTACCCGTGCTGCTCTTCCTCCTCGGGAGGCTGCGCTGATGCTGACAGCCGCCGCACTCGGGCTCTCGGCGGGCGGGCGCGAGCTCGTTCGCGCGCTCGACCTCTCGCTCGCGCCGGGTGCGTTCTGGTCCCTCCTCGGGCGCAACGGCTCGGGCAAGACGAGCCTCGTCCTCGCCCTCGCCGGCCTGCGCGCGCCGCAGTCCGGCGCGATCGCGCTCGACGGCGTTGCGCTGGCGGCGCACCGGCGCGGCGAGCTCGCCCGGCGCATCGCCGTGCTGCTCCAGGACGAGGAAGCCGATTTCTGGGGCAGCGTGCTCGATTACGTCATGCTCGGCCGGTATCCGCTCTCGAGGAGCGCCTGGAGCCGGGACGAGGAAGGCGCCGGGCTCGCGCGCCGCTGGCTCGCCGAGCTCGACCTGGCCGATCGCGACGCCCAGGCGTATCGCACGCTTTCGGGCGGGGAGCGCCAGCGGGCCCGCATCGCGCAGCTCCTCCTGCAGGACGCGGAAATCCTGCTGCTCGACGAGCCGCTGCAGCATCTCGACCTGCGCCACCAGGCGCAGGTGATGCGGACGCTCTCCCGGTGCGCGTCGGGCGGAAAAACGGTGCTTGCGGCGCTGCACGAGCCCGGACACGCCGCCCGGTACTGCGGCTTTGCGGTTTTACTGTATGATGCGGGCCGCGCGAGCCTGGGGCGCTCAAGCGACATGCTCACCCAAGCCAACCTCGAAGCGCTGTACCAGTGCCGGCTGGAAGCGGCGGGCACCGGGAGTTTTCTTCCCTCTTGATCAAGAAATTCATCCGGCGCGTCCTCCGGCTCGGCTCCGGTTCCGAGCCGAGAATCGTCCCGAAGGAGCATCACGGCATCGGCCGCGATGCGATCTCGCAGGGTTCGCGCAAGGTCTGCGAGGTGCTGCACGGCCACGGTCACGAGGCGTATGTCGTGGGCGGCGCGGTGCGCGACCTACTGCTGGGCCTTCGCCCCAAGGACTTCGACGTCGCCACCGACGCCTATCCCGAAGAGGTGCACAAGGTCTTCCGGCGCTCGCGCCTCATCGGCAAGCGGTTCAAGCTCGTGCACGTGCTGTTCGGCGAGGAAACCGTGGAGGTCTCGACCTTCCGCGCGCGCACCCCGGCGGAGACCGAAAAGCATGGTCGCGACCGAGTCCACGAACGCGACCCTGTCGTCGATGAGCATGGTCGCGACCGAGTTCACGAACGCGACCATGTCGTCGATGAGCATGGTCGCGTTGTGCGCGACAACATCTACGGCACGCGCGAGGACGATGCCATCCGGCGCGACTTCACGATCAACGCGCTGTATTACGATCCCGCGAGCGAGACTCTCCTCGACTACCACAACGGCCTGAGGGACCTGCAGCGGAAATCCGTGCGCATCATCGGCGACGCGCGCGCCCGTTACCGGGAAGACCCGCTGCGGATGCTGCGCGCCGTGCGCTTCGCCGCGAAGACGGGTTTCTCCATCGACGAGCGCACGCGAAAACCGATACGCGAGCTGGCTCACCTGCTCGGGAACGTCCCCCCGTCTCGGGTCTACGAGGAAATGCAGAAGCTGCTGCTCTCGGGCCACGCGGCGACGGGCCTGCGCGAGCTGCGCAGCGAGGCCCTGCACCACGGTCTGCTGCCCCTGCTCGACGTCATCTCCGAGCAGCCGATGGGCGAGCGCTTCGTCACTCTCGCGCTCGAGCAGACCGACAGCCGCGTGCGCTCGGGAAAATCCGTGTCGCCCGCGTTCCTGTTCGCGGCGCTCCTGTGGCACGAGGTGCTCGCGGCGTGGAAGAAAGCGCAGCAGCGGGGGCTGAAGCCGATCCCGGCCCTGTTCGAGGCGATGGACACCGTGCTCGACATCCAGACCGACAAGCTCGCCATTCCGCGCCGCCTCACCGCCGTGATGAAGGAGATCTGGGCGCTGCAGCCGCGCTTCGAGCACAGGAGCGGCCGCCGTCCATTCGGCCTCCTGGCGCACGAAAGATTCCGGGCCGCATTCGACTTCCTCGTGCTGAGGAGCGGGAGCGGCGAGGCGCCCGAGGAACTCTCGCGATGGTGGGAAAAATTCCAGCAGGCAGGCGAGGCCGAGCGCCAGGCGATGCTCATGGCGCCGCAGCCGGGCGAGCAGCGGCGCCGGCGGCGGCGCCGCCGCAGGAGCGCGTTGCCTCCGCCCGATGCGGCGCAGGCCTGAAACGGGCGAAGTCGAGGGCTTCGCGGAAAATCCGATGACACCCGGCGCCCCGCGGGTTATTCTTTCGGGGGAGGCCGACAACAGATGCAACGCATTCGACGCGCGCACTTTGGGGGGGCATGAAACGGGTTCTGGTCGTGCACTTTTCGCAAACTGGCCAGCTCGCGCGCGTGGCGCGCGCCCTGGTCTCGCCGCTCGCGGAAGCGGGCGACGTGGAGCTCGTGGAAGAAGTCCTGCGTCCGCGCAAGCCCTATCCCTTCCCCTGGCCGGCCTGGCGTTTCCTTGACGTGATGCCGGAGACCGTGCTGCTCGAACCACCCGAGCTCGAACCCTTGTCGGTGCGCGCGGAGGAACCTTTCGATCTCGTCATCCTGGCCTATCAGGTGTGGTACCTCGCACCCGCGGGGCCGATCACGGCATTTCTCAAGAGCGAAGCGGGAAGGCAGCTGCTGCGCAGCCGGCCGGTGGTCACCGTCATCGCGTGCCGCAACATGTGGCTGGTGGCGCAGGAAACCGTCAAGCAACTGATCCAGCAGGCGGGCGGGCGCCTGCGCGACAACGTGGCGTTCATAGACAAAGGCAGCGCCCTCGCGACCTTCATCACGACTCCGCGCTGGGTGCTGACCGGGCGGCGCAATGCTTTCTGGGGATTGCCTGCCGCCGGCGTGGCCGAAGAGGAGATCGCGAACTCCGATCGTTTCGGACGTGCGCTGCTCGCTGCCCTGCGTGCGGATTGCGAGCGCGTGGATGCGCCTATGCTTGCGGGCCTCGGAGCAGCGCGTGTCGATCCGCAGCTGATTTTCAGCGAACGCGCGGCCCAGCGGGCATTTTCTGTATGGTCGCGGCTGATCCGTGTCGGCGGCGCTCCCGGGTCGATCGGGCGTTTGCCCCTGCTTGCTGCGTTCTGCCTCTACCTGGTCGCGATGATCCTCACGGTCGTGCCGGCGAGCCTGCTCCTGCAACGGGTCACGTGGCCCCTGCTGGCGAGACGCCTGCGATCCCTGCAGGCGTACTACGAGTTGCCGTCGGGGCGCTGATGAACAGCCGAATCCGGGCATGAATCGCAATACCGCCTACATCACGCGAAGCTCGGTTTGCCTGCCGAACGCTCCCGTCGAGAACGACCGGGTGGAAGCGATTCTGGGCCAGGTCGGCGATCGCCCGTCCCGCGCGCGGCGTATCGTCCAGCGCAGCAACGGCATTCGTCAGCGCTATTACGTCATCGACCCGGACACGGGCGAGCCCAACTTCACCAACGCGAGCCTCACCGCCGCAGCGGTCAAGGGTCTGATCCATGACGGATTCGGGCTCGATGACATCGCGTGCCTCGTGTGCGGCACCTCGAACCCGGACCAGCTGCTGCCCAATCACGCGGTCATGGTTCACGGCGAGATCGGCGCCTCCGTCTGCGAGGTGGTCGCCACCGCCGGCGTGTGCGTTTCAGGCGCCACGGCCCTTAAGTATGGCTGGATGTCGGTGGTGTCGGGCAGCTCGCAAAACGCGATCGCCACCGGTTCGGAGACCGCTTCGCTCGGTTTGCGCGCGCAGAACTACCGCGACGAGCGCCCCGGAGACGTGCAAGCGCTGGAGGCGCGTCCCGAACTGGCCTTCGAGAAGGATTTTCTGCGATGGATGCTCTCCGACGGAGCCGGCGCGCTGCTGATCGAGTCTGCGCCGCGTCCCGGGCTCAATCTGCGCATCGAGTGGATAGATATTTTCTCCTATGCGCATCTGCTGCCGGCGTGCATGTACTACGGGGCGGAAAAAGACGCCGACGGCACGCTGCGCAGCTGGTTGAGCTACCCGGCGCGCGATCGCGAGGCAAAGTCTCTGTTTACCCTGAAGCAGGACGTGAAGCTCCTCAACGAAAAAGTCATCGAGTACACCTTGATCAAGCCGCTCGAGCGCGTCATTTCGCAACGCGCGCTTTCGTCTGCAGCCGTGGACTGGTTCCTGCCTCACTATTCATCGGAATTCTTCCGCGCGCCGGTCGCCGACGGGATCGCGCGCGCCGGACTGCCGATTCCGCAGGAACGCTGGTTCACCAATCTCGAGCGGGTGGGTAACGTCGGTTCGGCGTCGATCTACATCATGCTCGACGAAATGCTCCAAAGCGGTCGGCTGCGGGACGGGCAACACCTCTTGTGCTGGGTACCGGAGAGCGGACGCTTCTCGAGCGGTTTCATCTACCTCACCGTCCTCGCGCATGCGTGAGCGCGACGTACCCCAGGAGGGCAACCGGACCCTCGCGGGGCATCGCAAGGCCGTCTACGCAATAGCCGACGACGGCAAGCTGCGGCCCGTGCCTTCGCGCGGCTGGGAGGTCGAGGAGATCGTCACGCGCCAGGCGGTCGAGGACCTTGAGCGGCGCGCAATGCAGGCGCGGGCGCGGGCGCTTTCGGGTGAAGCCTCGCCGCTCGAATACCACATGTACCGCGCGCGCATGGACGTCGAGCTGCTGTCGCAAGCCACCGGCCTGTGGCGCTGGCGCGTGCGGCGCCATCTCAAGCCGGCGGTTTTCGCCCGCCTGCCGCACGCGCTCAAGCTGCGCTACGCCGAGGCGCTGGGCATCTCGGGCGAGGCCCTGGATCGGGTCGATTAGCGATGCCCGAATCTTTCGTGCACGCGCACGCCTCGCATTGCGAGTCGGGCGTGATGTCCTCGCTCTTGCGCCATCACGGCTTGCCGATTTCCGAGGCGATGGCCTTCGGCCTCGCGTCGGCCTTGTCGTTCGCCTACCTTCCGTTCGTCCGCATCAACGGCCTGCCGCTCGTGTCCTACCGCATGCCGCCGCGCGCCATCATCCGCGGCCTTGCGCGCAGCCTGGGCCTGGACATTCGTTTCGAGACCTTCCGCTCGCCCTCTGCCGGCATGGAGCGCCTCGATGCGCTGCTCGATTCCGGCAAGCTCGTCGGGCTGCAGACTTCGGTCTACTGGCTCCCCTATTTCCCGCCCGATCTGCGGTTTCATTTCAACGCGCACAACCTGCTCGTCTACGGGCGCGAGCGCGACGAATATCTCATCAGCGACCCGGTGGCGGAAATGACGGTCCGTTGCGCGCGCGCGGATCTCGCGAGGGCGCGCTTCGCCAAGGGAGTGCTCGCGCCCAAGGGACTGCTCTATTTCCTGACGACGACGCCGCCAGCGCCCGATTGGGTGCGTCTCGGCCGGCGAGCCCTTGCGCGCACCGCGCGCATCATGCTGGCGCCTTTGCCGCTGATCGGCGTGCGTGGAATGAAGCTGCTCGCACGGCAGATCGAGCGCCTTCCGCTCGCAGACGGCGGGGAGGGGGCGCGCCTTTACATCGGCAACATCGTTCGCATGCAGGAGGAGATCGGGACCGGCGGCGCCGGTTTCCGGTTCCTCTATGCGTCGTTCCTGCAGGAGCTGGCGGCCAAGACCGGCTACGCGGCGCTCGACGGGCTCGCGTCGCGCCTGGTCGAGATCGGCGACCGCTGGCGCGAGTTCGCGCTCGCCGCGGCGCGCATGATCCGCGGCCGCGACGCGCTCTCACCAGCGGCCCTGGCGGAGCGCCTGCGCGCTCTCGCCGCCGACGAAAGGCTTTTCTTCCAGAGCCTGCACCGCGCCCAGCGCGCATGGGCACGCTGAACCTCGAAGGCGTGTCGTTTCGCTATCCCGGCCCGGGTGAAACCGTGCTGGACAAGGTCACGCTCGTGATTCCCGCGGGTGGAATTTTCGGTCTGCTCGGACCGAACGGCGCGGGCAAGACCACGCTGATCTCGATCCTCGCGGGGCAACTGCGCGGGGCGACCGGAAGAATCAGCGCCGGCGACGAGCCGCTCGAGGCCCTGCGCCGCCGCCGGCCGCACGGCCTGGGACTCGTGCCGCAGGAATGCGCGTTCTACCCGATGCTGAGCTGCGCGGAGAACCTGCGCTTCTTCGGCGCAATGCAGGGCCTGGGCGGAGCGCGGCTCAAGGAACGCGTCACAGCCGCCGCCCGCTTCGCGCGCATCGAAAGCGCGCTCGCGCGCCGCGCGGGCCGGCTTTCGGGCGGCCTGAAACGCCGCCTGAATCTCGCGATCGGCCTGCTCGTAGAACCGGAGATCCTGCTCCTCGACGAGCCGACCGTGGGGGTCGATCCGCAGTCGCGCGCCTTCCTGCTCGAGTCGATCCGCTCGCTAGCCGGTGCGGGCAGGACGATCGTTTACACCAGTCACTACATGGAGGAAGTCGAGGCGATCTGCGACCGCGTGGCGATCATCGACCGCGGCCGCGTGCTGGTTTCGGGCGTGCTCTCCGAGGTGATCCGGGACGGCTCGAGCCTCGAGGAGCTCTTCATGCAGCTGACTCACCGGTCGTTGAGGGACTGATGCGCCGCTTGCTCGCCTTGTGGGAAAAGGAAACCCTCGCGCTTTCGCGCGACGTTCTCGGGCTCGCGGTCCTGTTTCTGATGCCGGCTGCGTTCATCGTCGTGATGTCGCTCGCCCTGAGCGACGTGTTCAAGGGCGGCGCCGCGCGCCGGACCGAGTTCGCCGTAATGGCCGCCGGACCCAAGCTCGCCGACCGCCTTGCGCGCAAGCTGTCGGGCGAGGGTTTTCGCTCCGCGCCGGCGCCGGCCGACGAGGCCGCTGCGCGCGACGCCGTCCGCCGCGGAACGCCCTCGCTGGTCCTCGTCGTGCCGCGCGATTTCGAGCGCGCCCTGGACGCGCCGCTCGACGGGAAAAGCACGCCGCCCTCGCTCACGCTCCTCGCCGATCCGGCGTTGCCGCCGGCGCAGCTCCTCGCCTTCCAGCAGCGCGTCCTCGGCGTGACATTGAGCTTGCGCGTATCGGCGCTGATGCGCCGGGCCGGAATCGCCGCCGACGCGGACGCGCTGGAGCTGAAAGACGCAGCCAGCTTGAGCATCGAAACGATCGGCGGGACCGCGCGGCCGTCCTCGGTGCAGCAGAACGTGCCGGCCTGGCTCATCTTCGGGATGTTCTTCGTGGTGATGCCGATCTCCTCGCTCTTCGTCGTGGAGCGGCGCGACGGCACGCTCGCACGCCTGGTGAGCCAGCAGGTTCCGTTTTCCCTGCTCCTGCTGGGCAAGGTGGGACCGTATTTCGTCGTCAATCTCGCTCAAGCCGCGCTGATGCTGCTCGCCGGCCGGACGCTCGTGCCCTGGTTCGGCGGCGAAACGCTCGCGCTCCCCGGGCGTTGGGACCTGCTCGCAGCGGTGACGGCGTCCACGAGCTTTGCCGCCATCGGCTGGGGCCTCTTCGTCGCCGTGTGCTCGCGCACGCTCGAACAGGCGACCGTGATCGGCGGCGTCGGCAACATTCTCGCCGCGGCCGTCGGCGGCGTCATGGTGCCGCGTTTCGTGATGCCCGAAGCCATGCAGAAGGTCTCCGAAGTCTCGCCGATGGCCTGGGCCCTCGACGGTTTCCACGCCGTGATCCTGCGCCAGGGCGGCGCAGCCGACATCGCCGAGCCCTGCGTGAAGCTGCTCGCGCTCGCGGCCGCGCTCTTGGCCGCGGCCCTGTGGGTGCATCTCCGGGGCCGCGTCCTGACTTCAGCGCAATGACCACCCGTGATGCAATGATTGCCGAATTAACGGCGCTTATCCTCGAGGCGACGGAAAAAACGCCGCCCGCGCCGCCCCTGTCGTCGGAGGAAGCGATTTTCGGGACGGGGACCCGGCTCGCGCTCGACTCTCTCGACGCGCTGCAGGTATCCATGGCCCTGCAGAAGCGCTACGGCGTGCGCCTCACCGACAGCAAGGACACGCGGCGCATCCTCGCCTGCGTCGGCAATCTCGCAGATCACCTGCTGCACAAACGCGCATGAACGGAGTCTTCGTGCGCGCCGCCGCGCTCGCGAGCGCGCTCGGACCGGATCTCGAGGCGGCGGTCGAACGGCTCGCGGGCGCGCCCCTCGCGCCGGCCCGAAACACCAAAATCGGCGGAGCCTGGCCCTATTTCGCGATTCCCGTCTCGGGGAAGGACTGGAGAAAGCGCGCCGAAGCCATCGCGCGCTCGGTGGCCGAGGACCTGCGGCGCGGGGCCGCGATCGCTCCTGCGCGATGGGCGCAGCTTCCCTGCATCGTCGGCTCGTCCTCCTTTTCCGTGGGGGCCTGGGACGAGGGCGGATGGGAGGCGCTCGAGCCCTCGTTCGAGTTTTCCCGCAGGCTCGCGCGCTGCTTCGGCGTGGACGGCCCCGTGACGGCGGTCAGCACCACCTGCACCTCGGGCTTGAGCGCGCTCGACATCGCGCTCGGCCTCGTCGCCGCAGGCGAATTCCGCGACGCTCTGGTGCTCGGCGCGGAGTTTTCCAATCGTCTCACCGTGGCCGGTTTCGCGGGGCTGGAACTGCTTTCGGCGACGGCCGCGCGTCCCTGCGACCGCGAGCGGGACGGTCTGGTTCTGGGCGAGGCGCTGGCCGCGGTGCTCGTATCCGCGGCGCCCTCCCCCTGGCGGATTGCCGCGCTCGCCACGGGGATGGACGCGGCGAGCGTCACGGGGCCGGCTCCGGACGGCGCCGTGATCGCGAACGCGATGCGCGCCGCGATGGCCGGGGCGCGCTGGGAGAGCGCCGCGGTGGACCTGATCAAGCTGCAATCGGGCGGCGGGCCCCTCGCCGATTCCGCCGAGGCGAACGCGGTGCGCGAATTGTTCGCGCCGGTGCCGAGGGCGGTGTCGCTGAAAGGCGCGCTCGGCCATACGCTCGGGGCGAGCGGCCCGGCGGAGCTTGCGCTCCTCCTCGCGAGCCTCGCGCGCGGGCGCGTGCCCGCGACCTGGGGTTTCGCCGAGCCGGACGGCGAGCTCGGCCTCGCGCCCTCGGGCGGCGACGCGCAAGGCGTGCGCCGCGTGCTGTTCAACCTTTCCGGGTTCGGCGGAAGCGTGATGAGCCTGGCGCTGGAAAAGGCGCTCTGACCGTGTATTTGCTCGCTCCCACCGCGCTGCGCATCGCTCCGGATGATTTTCCCTCGCGGGTGCGGGCGCGCTTCGCCTCCGAGCTGCGCCGCGCCGGCCGCTTCGCGCAGCTTTGCCTCCTCGGCGCGCAGGCCTGTCTCGACGCGGCGGGCGGCGACGGCCCGCTCGCGGTCCTGTGGACAAGCGAGTTCGGCGCGTTGCACGCCACGCGCGCCGCGCTCGACGAGGACTTGGCGCGCGGCGAGCCGGCGATGCCGTTCACCTTCATCGCAACTCAACCGCACCTCGCGGGCGCGCTGCTCGCGCAACGCTCGCATCCGGTCACGCGCACGGCCTGCCTGTATCTCCCCGCGGACGCCTGGCCCTCGCTGCCGCGCCTCGCACAACGCTGGCTCGCGGAGTGCGACCGGGTTCTCGTGGGCTGCGTGGAGGAATCCGGCTCAGGCGCCGCGGCGCATCGCAGCGATTGGTGCCTGTTCCGGAAAAAACCCGCCGCGGGGGGGGTTCGCTGCGAGCGCGCGGCGAGGCCCGAAAACGCGTCCGACGCAACGACAGAGGACTGGATTCCCCGCGTCGTCGCCTGGCGCGGCGCGACGCCGCTCCTCCTGCGCGGAGGCGAAGACGCGTGGAGCTTTGCTTCCGATGGATGAGAAGACGGCGTCGGCGAGGGCCTTCGTGGGCCTGGGAGCGAATCTCGGCGACCCCGAAGCCCAGGTGCGCCACGCCTTTGCGGCGCTCGCCGAGCTCCCCCGGACGCGGCTTCTCGCCGCGTCTTCGCTCTACCGCAGCGCGCCGGTGGGCGTAGCCGCGCAGCTCGATTTCGTCAATGCCGTCGCCGAGCTCGAGACCGCGCTCGCCGCGCGCGCCCTGCTGGACGCGCTGCTCGCCGAGGAGAAGCGCTTCGGCCGCAGGCGCGAATTTCCCAAGGCGCCGCGCACGCTCGACCTCGATCTGCTGCTCTACGGCGATCGCGTGATCGCCGAGCCCGGGCTCGTCGTTCCCCACCCCCGCATGCACGAGCGCGCCTTCGTGCTCGCGCCCCTCGCCGAGATCGCGCCGGACATCGCGATCCCGGGCAAGGGCCGCGCCGGGACACTGCTCGCCGCTTGCTCAGATCAGAAAATAGAAAAGATTGGATAGCCGTTGTGTATCATGGGAGCGGTGTACTTCATGTTTCGGGGCTGACCCGCGGCAGCGCGCAATCCCATGAAGCTGCCCGCGCTGCTCCTTTGCCTTTCCCTCCTTCCGGGTTCCGCGTCGGCGGCCGCGACCGCCGGGTCGGCCGCCCTGCCGCCTTGGTTCGCCGAAACTTTCCTCGATTTCCGGGACGACGTGGCGCAGGCCGCTCGCGAGGGCAAGCGGCTCATGATCCTCTTCGAGCAGGACGGCTGCCCCTACTGCAAGGAGCTGATCCTGACCAACTTCAGCCAGAAGGCGATCGCCGACAAGGCGCGAAAGAAATTCCTCGCGATCTCGCTCAACATCTGGGGCGACCGTGGGGTGATCTGGACCGACGGGAGGAAATTCTCCGAGAAAGGTCTCGCGGCTTTCCTGAAAATCCAGTTTACGCCGACGCTCGTCTTTTTCGACGAACGCGGCGGGATCGTGGCGCGGCTGAACGGCTACTATCCGCCGCACCGCTTCGAGGCGGTGCTCGACTGGGTCGCAGGCCGCAGGGAAAGGAAAATCGCGCTCGCCGAGTACCTGCGCACCGCGGTCCGGGAGCCGGCGGGGGAGCAGCTGCACGACGAGCCCTTCTTCCTCAAGCCGCCCTACGATCTGCGCAGGCGCGGCGCGAGGCCGCTCGCCGTCTTCTTCGAGACGCCGTCCTGCGCGGCCTGCGACGAGCTGCACCGCGAGGGCTTTCGCCGCGCGGGAATCGCCGAGTCGCTGAAGCGCTTCGACGTGGCGCGGTTCGCGCTCGGGGAGCGCACTCCGGTGATGACTCCGGCGGGAGACAGGCTCCCGGCCGAGGACTGGGCGCGTTCGCTCGGCCTCTCCTACACGCCTTCGGTGGTTTTCTTCGGCGCGGACGGCAGGGAGGCGTTCCGCATCGAGGCCTACCTGCGCGAGCCGAACTTCCAGCGCTTCCTGCAGAGCCGCGCCCGGGAAATGCGCGCGCGCGGCGAAACGGTCGATCTCTGGCGCTAGCGGCCGTGTCAATCTACCGCGGCCACCAGCAAGGCGGCAACCACCGCCGCGAGAGCGGCGGGAATGCCGTAGCGCTCGAACTTGGACACCGAGTCGCCCGCGATCACCTCGACCGGCACCGTTGTCAATTCGAGCACCCTGTTGACGACCGAACCCTCGACCAGCCGGGTCAACGAGTTCTTGCGCGCCGTGCTCATCACGATCACGTCGCAGCGCAGGCGGTGGGCCGTATCGGTGATGGATTTCGCCCGGTCTCCCACCTCGATGTGCGCCGAGTAGGGAATGCTGAAGTTGTCCAGCGTCTGCCTGACCGGGGCGAGCGCCTTCTCGGCCTCGGCGCGATGGAAGTTCTGGCGATCCTGCTTGCTGACGAAGCGCGCGATGTGTTGGTTGAACGGCGTCCGGACGTTGAGCAAATGAATCTCCATCGCCGTGTTATTCATGAATTCCCTGATGACATGCTTCACCGCGAACTGGCAATTGCGGGAGCCGTCGACCGGGACGAGTATCTTTAGCATGGTGTTATCTCCTGTGAACTGTTGCGAGATCGATGCGAGACTTGCCGATCGAGAGCGTCTCGCGATCGAGACCCCCGTAGTTGCGCGCAAATAAGCCTTGGTCATTTCGATTGCGAACACCACCAGCGCACTGACGGCCAGCGCCATTGCCAGGTCGGCCCAGGCGGGCATTCTGATTCCGAACGTCTCGCGCACGATCGGGAATTGGATCAGCACGGCCAACAATCCGAGCTCCCACGCGATCGCGAGCAGGAGCCATTTGTGAGGGCGCGCCTCGAATATGCTGTATCGCAGCGACACGAAGCTCATGGCAATGATCATCTCGACGAAAACGAAGAGGAGGAAGATCTTGGTCCTCGCAACCTCGATATCGGCATAGTTATCGAAGTAGATCCACAAGAAGATCGGGCACTCGATCAGTACGCCCAGCAGCACGAGCAGCCGCACATCGCGGGAAAAGATGCTCTCGGTCGGGTTACGAGGCGGCCGCTGCATGATGTCGCGGTCGGGCGGCGACAGTCCCAGGGCCAGGGCCGGCAAGCCGTCGGTGGCCAGGTTGATGTAGAGAATCGCGGCAGGCAATAGCGGCAAGAACTCGGGCCCTACCACGATCACGACGCCGCCCAGCACCACGACTTCGGTGATGTTGGCACGCAACAGATAAGTCAGATACTTTTTGATGTTGTCGTAGATCCAGCGGCCGCGCTCGATCGCGCGCACGATCGTCGCGAAATTGTCATCCGCCAGCACCATGTCCGCGGCTTCCTTCGCCACATCGGTTCCGCTGATACCCATGGCAATACCGATGTCGGCATGCTTCAGCGCGGGCGCGTCGTTGACGCCATCCCCCGTCATCGCGACGATTTCGCCACGATTCTTCCAGGCCCGCACGATCTTGAGCTTGTCCATGGGTGACACGCGCGCATACACGCTCACCCGGTCGACGATTCCCGAAAATTCTTCATCGCTCATGCGGCCGAGTTCGTCACCGGTGAGCACCAAATCGCCCTCACGGTAGATGTCGATTTCCGCGGCCACCGCTACAGCGGTCAGCTTGTGGTCTCCCGTAATCATGACCGGGCGGATATGTACCTGACGGCAAACCTTTACGGCTTCTTTCGCCTCGTCGCGAGGCGGATCCATCATGCCGATCAGCCCGAGCAATGTCAGCCCGCGCTCAACGGTTTCCTCGTCGCCATAAGGTCCTTCCGCGCCCACCTCCTTGTATGCGATTGCCAGCACGCGCAGCGCATTCTTCGCCATGCTCTCATTCGCGGCGAGTATCTGCGCCCGCGTAGCGTCGGTCAGGGGCTGCTGCTGGTCGTGGTGCTGAGCCGCAACGCATCGCTCCAGGAGAACCTCGGGGGCGCCCTTCACGAAAGCGAGATGACGCCCGTCAGGCATGCGGTGCACCGTGGTCATGCGTTTGCGCTCGGAGCTGAACGGCAATTCCTCGATTCTGGGCGCGGCCAGCCGGGTCTCCTGCTGTTGCAGCCCGGCCTTTGCCGCCAATACGACCAGCGCGCCTTCCGTGGAATCGCCCTTGACGAACCAGCGCCCGGCGTCGTCGCTCAACGTGGCATCGCTGCACAACAATGCCCCCGTCAGCATCAGCCGCACCGCGTTGTCGTCCAGAGGGAGCGGCGGATTGAAGCTGCCCGTGGGCGCGTATCCCGCCCCGCTGACCTCGCTCGCGCGGCCACCCACGAACACGCGGCGCGCCGTCATCTCGCCTTTGGTCAGCGTTCCCGTTTTGTCGGTGCAGATCACCGTCGTGCATCCCAGCGTTTCCACGGCGGGCATGCGCCTCACCAGCGCATTGCGCTTCGCCATCTCGTGCATCCCGACAGCGAGCGCACCGGTTACGATCGCGGCCAGGGCTTCGGGCACCGCGGCAACCGCCAGTGCGATGGCAAACATGGTCATCGTCAATACCAGCTGGAGGTTGAGTTGATCGCCGATCCAGGCTCTCACGATACTGACCACGATCGCGACGCCACACACGCCGAGCGCGATCAGCCCCAGCCAGCGACCGATTTCCGCGGTGCGCTTTTCAAGCGGAGACGCCTCACCCTTCACGGCGGAGACCTGCGCGGCGATCTTGCCGAATTCCGTATTCATCCCCGTGGACGTTACGATGGCCTTGCCCCGGCCATACGTCACCGTCGTCCCGGTAAAAACAGTATTGCGGCGATCGCCCACCGCCACATCGAGGGGCAACAGCTTCAGCGATTTCTCGACGGGGAAAGACTCACCCGTGAGCGGCGCCTCGTCGCATTTGAGCATATGGATTTCCACCAGGCGCGCGTCGGCCGGTATGCGGTCGCCGGCCTCCAGCAGCATGATGTCCCCCGGAGCGAGCTCCCGGGAGGGAATACGCACGTCGGCGCCGTCGCGCAACACCCTGACCGTGGGCGTCAGCATGCGCTTCAGCGCATCAAGGGCGCGTTCGGCGCGGTATTCCTGAACGAAGCCAAGCACCGCACAGAACAATACAATCGCGGAAATGATCGCCGCGTCGACGATCTCGCCCAACAGCGCGGACAGTACGGTTGCGACGAGCAGGATGATGATGAGAACGTTCTTGAACTGGGCGAAGAAAAGCGCTATCGGCGAAGCGCGCTCTTCCTTTGCCAGTTCATTCGCACCGAACCTCCCGAGACGGTCCTGCGCATCTTGTCGGGTCAGACCGCGATCGAGGTCCGTCTGAAAGACGTCGACGAGTTCTTCGATCGGCTTGGCATGGGAGTCTTTTTCGTGCATTGAGTCCTCCTCAGGTCTCTGGGATCCGCGGGCGAGACTTTGCCGCGTGGATCGTTTCCGGTTTTGCTCCACCTGAGTATGCGTGGCACAGACCGAGAAGAAAATTCAAGATTGGTCATGGATTTCATTAGAGAATTTCATAGTGGTGAATGTTGCTTGATGGCTGGAATTACGATTTGCAATGAATCGATTCGGCCAGAAGCTTGCTCCGCACCTTCCGCTCTGTTATAAGGAAGTCGTGCGTCCCGGCGAAAGCCGGGCGCCCCCCTCCAAAGGGGAGTAGCTTCGGCAGCCGGTGGCTGCCGTGACGCGGTCGTCAATACGGGTTCTACCCCCGGTCGCGTCGGCATCGTGGTCACGTGCAAGCGAGACCTTTGCCCATCGGGTGAAGGCATGTTTTCGAAAGCGGCCTTCACCCTGAGGCGAAGGCCGCTGTGCGTTTACGGCACGGCGGCATGGCAACCGATTCGAGGAGCAATCGCCATGCTGCAATCAGGAATCCGCCGCTACCTCAAGCACGGAACTCTTCCCCAGCTTCGCGTTTTCGAGGCAAGCGCGAGGCTGCAAAGTCTTACCCGCGCCGCCGAGGAACTTCACATCGCCCAGCCCACGGCCTCGGTGCAGATCAAGAAGCTCTCCGAGACAGTCGGCCTGCCGTTGTTCGAACAGGTCGGCAGGCGCGTCTACCTCACGGACGCGGGTCAGTGCCTCTATGCCGGCTGCCGTGACGTATTTCGCGCCTTATCGGCGATCGACGAAGCACTGAACGCCATGCGCTCCATAGAGCGCGGGCACCTCCGGCTGGCGGTCAGCTCGACGGGCAAGTACTTCGCCCCGCGCATGCTCGGCGCCTTCATCCAGCGCTATCCGGGAGTGGACGTGTCGCTTGCGATTCACAACCGCAAGACGCTGATCGACCGGCTCGCGAACAACGAGGACGACCTGTACATATTCGCCGCCCCGCTGGCGAGGGACGACGTGGTAACGCAGGCGCTCCTGCCGAATCCCCTGGTCGTTTTCGCGCGCGACGACCATCCGCTCGCCAGCGAGCGACAAATCGCCTTCGAGCGCATCGCAGCGGAGCCCTTCCTCATGCGCGAACCCGGGTCCGGGACACGGCTGCTCGCGATGAACCTGTTCGAGGAGCGCGGGCTTGCCCCGAGAATCAGAATGGAGTTGAGCACCGACGAGGCGATCAAGGGAGCCATCCTGGCCGGTTTGGGCGTGGCCATCCTCTCGCGGTTCACGCTCGGACTGGAACCCGAGCCCCCGCGACTGATTTGCCTGGACGTCGAGGGCTTTCCCCTCGAGAACCACTGGCACTTCGCGTACCCGGTGGGCAAGCAGCTGTCGGCAACGGCCCGTGCGTTCATGGATTTTGCGCGGCTGGAAGGCAAGGGGCTGGCCATGGAGGAATTGCGCGTCCTGGCAAA
>Ga0184619_10000121_pt1 | contig 24711 bp, 23 predicted proteins | sample PLM0_60_b1_FD_133146 | JGI IMG/M metagenome (GOLD analysis project Ga0184619, IMG submission 133146) | Groundwater sediment microbial communities from an aquifer in East River, Colorado, USA - PLM0_60_b1 | ecosystem: Environmental > Terrestrial > Soil > Riparian zone | place: USA: East River...
CGCTCGGCCTCACCTACGCCGATTTCGAGTACGGGGCGCGCTACTTCTTCCGGCCGCTCGACCTGTGGTACTCGCTCATCAAGAGCTACAGCTTCGCGGTCGCGATCACCACCATCCCCTGCTATCTGGGCTTCAACACGCAGCAGGGGGCCGAGGGCGTGGGCCGTGCCACGACGACCGCGGTGGTGGCGGCGTCGGTGGCGATCCTGCTGCTCGACGCGCTCATCACCAAGCTGCTGTTGGGGGTGGCGCGATGATCGAGCTGATCGACGTCTCCAAGCGGTTCATCGAGAACGTGGTGCTGGACGGCGTGTCGCTCGACGTGCGGGACGGCGAGACGGTAGCGCTGCTCGGCCCCTCCGGTGTGGGGAAGAGCGTGACGCTCAAAATGATCAACGGGTTGCTGCGGCCCGACGCGGGCGACGTGATCGTGGACGGGCTGCACGTGCCGAAGCTCAAGCGCCGGGAGCTGGCCGAGCTGCGCGCCAAGATCGGGTATGTGTTCCAGTACGGCGCGCTGTTCGACTCGATGAGCGTGCGCGACAACATCCGGCTGGGCATCACCGACGCGGAACAGGCGCGCGACGACGGCTATTGCGTCGAGCGGGTGAAGGAGTGTCTCCGCCTCGTGAACCTGGCGCCGGAGGTGGCGGACAAGTTTCCCGCCGAGCTGTCGGGCGGGATGAAGAAGCGGGTGGGCATCGCGCGGGCGATCGCGGGCAAGCCCAAGTATCTGCTGTACGACGAGCCGACGTCGGGGCTCGATCCGGTGAACGCCGACGTGATTGACGGTCTCGTGGAGCGTTTACAGGAAGAGCTGGGGGTGACGAGCGTGGTGGTGTCGCACGACGTGCGGGGCTCGTTCCGGGTGGCGGACCGGGTGGCGCTCTTGTGGCAGGCGAAGATTCGCGCCGTGGGGACGCCGGAGGAGATCCTCGCATCCAAGGATAGCGCGGTGCAGCAGTTCCTGGAGCGCGATCTCGAGATGGCGATGATCCAGTCCGAGGCGGAGGAAAACCGGGAGACGCATGGACCTCACGTATAGGCAAGAAGTCACCGTCGGGGCCCTGGTGCTGGTGGGGTTCGTGGTGTTCGCGGGCTTCATGTTCTGGCTCACGGGCCGCTCGTTCGTCTCCAAGGCGGTGGCGGTGAACGTGGTGTTCAAGAACGTGAGCGGCCTGAAGGAAGGCGACCCGGTGCGCGTCTCGGGCGTGAAGAAGGGGCGGGTGGGGCCGGTGCGGCTGCGGGGCGTGGGGCGGGTGGCGGTGGTGTTGAGCATCGATCCCGAAGTGCGGCCGCGCAAGGACGCGCGCGCCACCGTCGCGGCGGCGGACTTCCTGGGCGCCAAGTACGTGGACTACGACCCGGGCCTGAGCGACACGCTGCTGGGGCGCGACGAGGCGATTCGGGGCCTGACCGAGGAGCAGTTCGCCGACGTGGCGCAGGGGGCGGCGAAGAGCGCGCAGGAGCTGATCAGCAACGTGAACAAGGGATTGAACCCCGGCGAGCTGGCGAGCGACATCCACAACACGCTGATGGCGACGCAGCGCGGCATGAACGCGCTCACCCAGGTGGCCAACGGCCCCGCGGTGCAGCAGACCCAGGCGACGCTCAAGTCGCTCGAGGCGGTGATGGCGCGGCTCGACACGCTGCTCGGCAACGCCAACGTGGTGAACGGCGGCAAGCGACTCGACACGTTGAGCACCAATCTCACCCAGCTCACCGGCCGCCTGGCCGACGCGACGGGATCGCTGAAGACCCTGCTCGACAAGATGGGGAGGGGGGAGGGGACGCTGGGGAAGATGGCGAGCGACACGATGCTGTACAACAATCTGAACGCCACCCTCAAGTCCCTGACGGAGCTCCTGACGGATCTGAAAGAGCGGCCCGGACGATACTTAACCGTCAAAGTCTTTTGAGGGTGTAGACGGCGAGTAAGACGCCGAGGCGCACAGGCGCGTAGTGGATATGAGGGACGAGCCGCGAGGATAATCCTCGCGAACTCAAACCTTATCGCCACTACGCGCCTTAGCGACTACGCATCTTACTCGCCGTCTCTCCGCCTATATTGTCCCGCATGTTATCCGTGACTTTCTTAGGGACGAGTGCTGCCCGCCCCACCGTGGAGCGAAATGTTTCCGCGATGGCGGTCGTTCGCGAGGGGGAAACTCTCCTGTTCGAATGCGGTGAGGGCACCCAGCGCCAGATGATGCGCTACGGGGTGAGCTTTGCCTTGTCCGAGATCTTTTTCACCCACTTTCACGCGGATCATTTTCTCGGTGTGATCGGGCTGATGCGTACGCTGGGCCTCCAGGCGCGCGCCGAGCCGATGCGGCTGTACGGGCCGAAGGGGGCGAAGAAGCTCCTCACCCAGGCGCTGCAGCTCGGGGTGGAGCGGGTGCCGTTTGCGGTCGAGATCGTTGAGGTAAAGCCGGGGGGGGTGATTCGGGAGGCGGGAGGCGGGAGGCGGGAGGGGTACGAGATCCACGTGTTCGGGACGGAGCACGGTGGAGGATCCGTCGGCTACGCGCTGCGCGAGCACGAGCGGCCGGGGCGGTTCGATCCCGACAAGGCGCGGGCAGCCGGCGTTCCTGAAGGGCACTTGTGGGGGGAGCTGCAGAGGGGCGAGACGGTGGAACTGGCGGACGGGCGGAAGGTGAGCGCCGAGGGGATTGTGGGCCAGAAGCGCCCGGGCCGGCTGGTGGTGTTTACCGGTGATACTCGGCCCTGTGCTGCCGTCGTGGATGCGGCGCAGGGGGCGGACCTCTTGATTCACGAGGCGACGTTCGGGGAGGAGGAGAAGGAGCGGGCCAAGGAGACGGGGCATTCGACGGCGCGTGAGGCAGCCCAAGTAGCACTCGCGGCGAAAGCGAGACGCCTTGTACTGAGTCACGTTTCGGCGAGGTATTCGATCAGTGCCGAGGAATTGGTGAAAGAGGCGCGCGAGGTGTTCAAGGAGACTGTGGTGGCGAAGGACGGCATGACGATCGAAGTGCCGTTCGCCGATTGACGCGCCGAGCGGAGACCCGTTCCGGCGCGGCTCCTCGACAGTGACCCCGCCACCCCCCTGGGAGCCGCGCCTCCAGGGTCCCCGCTCTAGCGCGTCTTGCCGCCCTTGCCGCCTTCTGCCGCCCTTTGCCGCCTATCTCGTCAACGCTTTTCTCAGATTCTGCAGCAATCCATCGAACATCTTGTGCGCACTGCGTCGGCGGTAGAACTGGCCGAGCAGCCAAGCGCGCCACGACGCCGGCATCCAGACGCACTTCATGGTGATGCGGGTGGTACCGCCCTGGAACTCGAGCTTGAAGAACGTCTTCGAGCCGCGGCGGTGGATGATTTCGACCCAGCCGTAGCCGGTGGGCGGGGCGTACTCGATGATTTCGATGACGGCAGCGGCTTTCCGGCCGCTGCGCTCGAAGTGCAGCCGGTGGCGGTCGCCTTTCCCCCTGTTCTGGGGTCCCGGGACGACGGAGATACAGTTCGGCAGCCACTCGGCCATGCGCGTGGGGTCGGTGAGGAGCTCGAATACCTCCTCGATGCCAACGCCGACGGTGCCGGTGTACGTCAACGAGACGGGACGCATGGAGATAAATATGGCGGCAACGGGCGGCAGAACGGCAAAGGGCGGCAGAGAGTCAAAGGGCGGCAAGGTGGTGCGCTTGCCCGACAGACCCTGCCGCCCGTTGCCGCCATTGCCGCCCTGCCCGTCGCCGAGCGGGGGTTAGATTATCAAGGGGTTGCTCGCCGGGGGCTGGGTTTCTAAGTTCAGCGTCCCGACGGGGCTGTAGCTCAGCTGGGAGAGCGCCTGGATCGCACCCAGGAGGTCAGGGGTTCGAGCCCCCTCAGCTCCACTGTTCACTCGGGCTTAGTTGTCTTGCGTCTTCCCCAGCGCTTCCGCGGCCGCCCGCCGCACCTCGGGGTCGCGGTCGTTCAGGGCCCGGGTGAGCCCGGGAAGAGCAGCCGCGACTTTCATCTCGCCCAGGCCTTCAACGGCGGCGAGGCGGATGCTCTTATCGTCGTCCCCCAGCCGGTCTGCCAGCGCTTGCAGCGTGGCCACATCGCCGATGTGGGCGAGCGCCTGGGTGGCGTGACGGCGCAGCTCCGGGTCCGGCGACGTGGTGGCGCGTACCAGCGCGGCTGGCGCTTTGGTCACGTCATCGAGCTCGCCGATCGCGCTCGCGGCCTCGCGCCGCACGTCCCCGTCCTGGTCGCCGAGCGCCCGGGCCAGCGGTTCGACCGAACGCGCCAGGCTCAACTCGCCCAGGGCACGGGCGCATTGCCGCCGCACCTCCGGGTCGGGATCGTTGAGGAGCAAAAGCTCAATCGGCGCCACCGCGGACCGCTCGTGCAGGTCGGCGAGCGCGCTCACCGCGGCCCGCCGGACCGCGTCGGTGCGGTCTGTGAGCGCGCCGACCAGCGCGGCACCGACGCGCGGGCTCTTCATGCGGCCTAACGCCTCCGCAGCGGTGGCCCGCATGACTGGATCGGTGTCCCGGAGCAGCGGCAAGACGTCCTTCGCGTAACCGGCGTCCTCGAACTGACCCAGGGCCCAGGCACTTGCCAACCGCACTCGCGGTGACGGCGAATGCACCGCGCCCTGCAACGCCCGAGCCGACGCGGGATCTTGAATCTCTCCCAGGGCCCACGCGGCCATGGCCGCGGGTCCCGCCGCGGTATCGGCGAGGCGGCGTTCGAGGTCGGCACGCGCCTCGCGCCGCTCGCCGACGCCCGCGGCATACGCGGCGCTCTCGCGAATCCGCGGCGACGAATTGTCCAGCAGTCCGCTGAGCGTGCTGGCGGACACAGCGCTCTGACCCAACAACTTCGCCGCGACGCGTCGCACGCACTGGTTGTCCGTGCCGAGCGTCGCGACCAGGAGCGCAATCGCCCGGGGATCGGTGATGTGCCCGGCGAGGGAGTCTTTCGCTCCCTGGACGTTGGGTGCGTCGTCGAAGCGGCCCAGGCGCCCCGATTCGCCGCCCATCCAGAAGTTGCCGAGCTGGTCGCCGATCAAGTCGCAGATCACGGGATCGGTGTGGGCGAGCGCGGCGAGCAGGGTCGCCACGCGGGCGGAATCGGCGCCGGGCCGCCCCCCCCCGGGGCCCCCGCCCCCAGCCGCCAACGAGAGGACCAGGAGGTAGAGGGCGCGGATCATGGATCCTGCCCCAGGGCTTCGGCCGCGGCGCGGCGGACTTTGGGATCGGGCGACCCCAGCGCGGCCTGCAGCGCCTGCCGGGCCGCCGGGTCGGCGATGTGGCCCAGGGCTTCGGTGGCGGCTTCGCGCACGTCGCCTCTGGGGTCGTCGATCAGCCGGCGCAGCGCGGGAACGGCAGCGATCACCGAGCGCTCGCCCGCGAGCTCGGCGGCGCGCTGGCGGACGTCGGCGTTCGCATCCTTGATGAGGTCCAAGAGCGTCGCTTCGGCGATCGGCGCTTTGAGATCGTTGAGTGCCCCGAGCGCCGCCTGGCGGACGTCCGGGTTGGCGTCGCTCAACGCTTCGGTGATGGCGGTGGCGCCGCTCTGCTCGCCCAGGTTGCCCAATGCTTGCACGACGGCGCTGCGCACGTCGGACGACGGATCGTGAATCAGCCGGGCGATCGCGCTACCCGCCGAGCGGGCGTGGAGGTGCTCGAGCAGATTGACCGCCTCGTGGCGCACGTCGGCGGCGGGGTCGTCCAAGAGGGCCACGACCGGCGCCGACGGCACGCCCTGGTCCCAGTGCGACAGGGCGGAGAGCGCGTTGTGCTTCACGTCGGCGACGGGGTCCTTGAGCAAGCCCGCAATCGGGCCGATGGCTCTCGGGTCTTCGAGGTCGGCCAGCGCGTCCACCGCCGCCGAGCGCACTTCGGCATCGGAGTCCGCGAGCACCGCGATGAGGGGCTGGACGGCGCGGAGATCGCCGAGCTGTCCGAGCGAGTGGGCAGCGGCGCGACGCACGCCGGCGTTGTCGTCCTTGAGGCGGGCGATCAGGGCGTTGACCACGGTGGTGTCTTCGTTCGTGGCCGCGGCCGCCGGTTTGCGAACGACGACCGGCGCCGCTGCGCTCTGGGTCGGCGTTGCCGTCGGCGCGGTCGTCGTTCCAGACGCCGTCACGGCTGCCACTCCCTGGGAGACGCGTGGGGCGGCGGCGATGGTCACGACCACGCCCAGCGCGGCGGCGAACGCCCAACCGCGCCGTGATGCGGGACTCGAGGGCAGTCGTCCGTCGAGCAGGCGGGCGATGCGCGAGACCAGCAGCGAGCGCCGCTCGGCGAGGCCCGCCACCGGCACGCCCAGGGGCGACGCCTGAATCCATTCGGCCACCGTCGCCAGACACTTCGCGAGCGAGACTGCCGATCCGGTCTTCCGCATGGCCCACTCGTCGCTCAGGTATTCCGCCGCCGTCTCGAGCTCGCGGCGCGCGAGCCGGTCGAGCGGCTGGAAGAAGAAGACGCGCTCGATCAGGCTCGCGCCCGCGAGCCAGAGGGAATCGCGCCGCGCCAGATGGGCCAGCTCGTGCGCCAGCATGCTGCGCTGCTGGTCGGCGCCGAGCTCGGACAGCGCCAGCTCCGGCACGCAGATCTCGGAGAGACCGAGGGCCACGGGGCTGGAGATGGTCCGGGCCATGGTGAGGCGAACCCGGCGGCGGTATCCGGTGGTGCGCTTGAGATCGATGAGCGTGGCGGCGAGCGGTCCGTCGCTCACGGCACGGCGGTCGGCGAGGCGGCCGACCAGGATCAAGCGTCGCGCGACGTAATAGAGGGACGAGGCGAGCGCGATCAGGCCCCAGAGCAGCACGGCGACCAGAGGCAGCGAGGGGCCGTGAACCCTGGGCTTGCGCCCGGGGTCAGTTGCCCCGGGGTTGCGCGCGGGGTCAGTTGGTGCCGCTGCCTCAACCCCGTGCTTGCGCCCGGGGTCAGTTGGCGCCGTCGGTGGATTAACGGGGACGGGCTGGTGCAGGGTGACGGGCAGCGTCATCGCCGCGGAGGTCGAAAGTCGGAGGCGCGACTGAATGGTGCCGGTCACGAGACTTGCCAGGAGCGCCACTTTCCAGAGGAGGTCGGAGGCCGCGGGCTCGAGACGCCGGCGCCGGGTCACGAGCCATGCGGCGCCCAGGAGCACCGAGCTGTGCATCAGGTACGTGAGGAGCCAGGCGAGCAGGCTGGAGGCGAGGGGGGGAGCGTTCATTTGGACTCCGGGGCGTCGGTTTCGACGCGCTCGATCATGTCGCGGATCTTGGCGATGTCGCCGGGGCTCACGTCCGCGTCCGAGAGCAGGTGCTGGACCAGGGCGGTGACGTCGCCGTCGAAGAGGCGCTCGGTCAGCTCACCGACCATCGAGTGCTGCACCTCTGGTTCGGTGACCGCGGCGCGGTAGTGGTACTGGCGGGACTGGGGGGGGGCCCGCCGGGTTACGACGCCGCGGCGCTCGAGCCGCGAGAGCATGGTGGCGACGGTGGTTTGAGCGAGCCCGCGCTCGGCGTGCAGGGCTTCCCAGATGTCCTGGACCGTCGCTTCGCCCTTGTCCCATAGGACGCGCAGGATGGCGAGCTGCAGCTCGGTCAGTTGATGGCGACCCGGCATCTCCAGCCTCTCGGTTGATCTACAGGCGTAGATTTACAGGTGTAGTTTAAGGTTGTCAAGAGGGTGCGAGGCCGCGTGTGCGAGGCTGCGGGAAGGACCGGCGAGAAGAGCGGAGCAGCGGCGAACGCCCTGCTCTTCACTGGGGCCGTTGTGGACTACTCGGGTGAGACTAAGCACTTCGTCCTCAGCTGGCGTCAGTGCGGCGAGAGCACCGTCGTGTACGGCATGGACGGCGACCGACCGAAGCGTCGCCGTCGGTAGGCTCTCCGGAAATCCGTCTACACGTCCTCCCGAGGCGCACCGGGAGGTGGCGGATGTGATGAAGCAGATCGTGGGCAGGAAGGGGGCGGAAACAGGTTCTTAGGCGGTTCCTTGACTGGAGCGGGACGGCTCCGCAGTCCCTCTCGGCGCCGTAGTCGAAGAGCCGAGCCTATCTCGCACTTCATTGACGGCTCCGACAATGCCTGATCCTGCCAGGAAGACGGAAGAGCAAACGAACAGCACGCAAGCCACGATTTCTTGAATGGCAGACTGTGCTGACACAAGGACCAGGGCGCCGACTAGGAAGGCGAGCACCGCCAGCACCAAAAGAGGAGTCTTCATTGTCGTCCTCGAGGGAGGAGTGTGTCGACGTTGGCCTTGGGTGATGGAGCCGCCTAACCGACCGCGCTTAACCTGCGGGCGACTAGCCGCCAGCATACAGAGCGATCAACGCCGTCAGCTTCAAGCGCAGGTTAGGCGGCAACTCACAAGGATCTGCATGAGTGGGCACCGAGCTTCTCTTCATCATAGGCGCGTGACTGCGGAGCTTCCCTCGTTTGTAGCTCGCCTTGAGTGAAGCCAGGATTCAAGAACGGCGCACAGGAGGACGCCTACTGCGAGTAGGAACGCGTAGACCATGAATCGACCAGCATCAATCGTCCATGCACCGCCGAGGCGGCTGAAGATGAAGAAGTGATCCGTACGGCCGACGTGAAACTGGCCGTCTGTCGTGATGTTCATCCGCATGGGCGGGTAGAGGCCGAGTGCGAACTCTAGTCCGAGACCGGCGACGAGGAGCAGCCGGGTTGGGCGTCTCATAGCGTGTGGAGGCTCTCCACGTTGCCGCCTAACAGACCGCGCTTAAGCTGCGGCGCGGTGGTGAAAGATTCATTCCCTAATCTACGCGCGCCGTCGGCTTCAAGCGCTTGTTAGGCGACGGCCGCCTAGGAACGCTCTCGGCCACCTAGCCAGCTCCACGTCAACACGAGCAGCGGTAGGCCGACAAGGACCAAGGGCATCCATTCGTCGCCACGGGACCCCTGACGAAAAACGATTACGAGAGCGCCGAGCAGCCCCCAAAGGACGAGGATCTTCCCGAAATGCCATCTGCCAAGATCTGGCCGGTTCCAGGCCCAGACGGTCCAGATCAGCGTCGGCGCGAGTGCGGTGAGACCGAAGAGAAGCGCTAACGGTGTGGAGGGGACCCGCTGCCCATGGATGACCAGTCCAGATATGAACGCAGTCAGCCAGCACGCTCCGATTATCACCAGCAGACGATTGCCAGACCACGAGCGGACGCGGAGCCACGCGCTAGCTTGATTCATTCGCCCTTCAGGGATTTCTGGGTTGTGGACCGCTGCCTAACTGGTCTTTAGACTGCAACGCGGACCTCTCCGAGATTCTGCCGCAGTTTTTTTGAACGAGTCAACGCGCACGCTGGCTCAGCCCCCGTTCCCCCCGTGCCCCCCCCGTCGCCCGCGTATCGATCACCGGGGCCGGCCCCCTGCCCTGTCGATCTCTCCGACGCCACATGTCGCACACCATTCCGCACACTCCCGACGAGAAACACGAAGCGTGACAGACGGTTAGACCAGACAACCTATAGACTACCAATCTGTACGTAGGGTCTCACCGTCCGCACATCTCGACGTTGTGTGCCTCGAGACCCGCTCAGCTGCACGCAAGCACCTCGCGGGGATCCCGACAAGGTCGAAGGGGCGCTCATCACGTTCCACACGTTCCTCGGAGACTCTGCGCGCGATGAGCTCGTGGAGCGGGAGAGCCGCTCGCTCCAAGGCCCGTCGTACGAGCTGCAGGCGTTGCGTGTGGTCGGCCACGTCCTCGAAGAAGCCAAGCCGCGCGACGTCGGGATCACGCTGGCCGCTGTGTGGCTGATGCGAGCCCACGAACCCTGGCGCTTCCGAACCGACCAAGTTTTCCGCTTCGACCTCGTGCGGATGTTCCGGAAGCTCGCCTCGATGAGCTTCGGGTCGTATTGGAGTTCCGCCCTGAACGCCGTCCACCGCACGTACCGCGAGCTCCGACCGGCGACGATTGAGGCCATCGCCGCAATTCTGATGAAGGTCTACAGTCGCTTCGGGTCGCGCATCATCGAAGCCGACACGCCGGAGCGAACAGAACGGAAGGATGCGCGGGAGCTGATCGACGAGAGCCTCACGCCTCGCAAGTAGTCGAGTAATTCACCCGAGTGAACCCGCTAAGGAGGTACTCGCGGCCAGCCTAGAGTGTCAGATTCAGCGAAACACCGTAGTGGCGTTGGTCATCCGCTCCCCGGTGCCACGCTCCTTGGATCCTTTTACGGATGGCGGACCTGGTCCGGCGTGCGGCCGGCGCTGAGGTTGGCAAGGTTCGTAACGAGGTTGTAGGTGAACCACCCGTCGCCGGTGAGAAACGACTGCGGCCTTGCCGATGCCGCATCCCGCTGGAATCCGATGCCGTTCGAGTAGGGAGTAAACGAGACGACCTTATCGAACTGAACACGAAAGCTCTTGACGGGACCCGCGAAGTAGAGGTGCTTCTGGGTCACGCCGAGGATGCCCGTATCTGCGTGTACTGCCTCAGCAGTCTCAACCGGGTCCCCACGAAAACCGCCAACGCGGTAGTACAAGCCGCGAGCAATCCGAACGCTTACCCCCTGGTAGCCTCCAACGTAGGAACGCCGTGCTCGCACTTCGTAGTACTTCACGCCGGAGAACGCCCAGATGAGTTGTTCATCCTTCTGGAAGTTGAAGGGGAGCGGGCCTTCGACTCGCCAACGTGTCGGAACCTTGCCCTCAAGGACATCGCGGAGGGTGCCGCCCTTCACGAAATTCATGTACGCCCCATTCTTGTCCAAATCGTCTTGGTTCCAGCGGAAGTGCCTCAGGGCGCGGCCGAGCGCCGTTTCCTCGTCTGCGGAAAGGACGCTGTCTTCGAGAACGCTCTGTACGGCACGTTCCCACCCATTGATAAGCAAGCTCGGGATCGTGGCGTCTAGGACAAACGCCCCTGAGCCGATCTTGCGTGCTCTCGCCTCCATAGCCGCAAGGTCTCCGCTGGACTTGATCTCCTGCTGGGCTAGCGCGACGATCCGATCGCAGGCGGCCCAGTACTTCGCATCACACTCTTTGTGCTTCTCGCGAAACCAGCCCGCAGGTTGCCCGCAGTACATGCAGTCTCCCAACTGGCCTTCTCCTTCCGGCGAGCGTCTAGCCGGTTCGTGGGTTCCAGTCAACAACCACAGCCCGGCTTCTGCGCTACCTGATGATCCCGGCCGGTGCGCTCGACGTCGCCAGACACGCTCTCGCCTCGTTGCCGACCGACGGTGTGCTGACAGCGGCTGAAGAGGCGGCACTGAGCGTAGCACTTATCCGATGTGTCGAGTGCGCGAGCGTCTGGTGACCTACGCGCGCGCGATGGCCGGCGCTCCCGGCGCCAACTAGGCTGTGTTTCGGAGCCGGCGGAACCGAACAAGCGGAAAGCGGCGGGTCACCCGTAGGTCACCCACCGCTTCGAGTTGCCCCTCCTGGGCTCGAACCAGGACTCTCCTGATCCCGTACCACTTCGGCTTTCGCCGCCGCTCACAGCTTGAGCGTTCGTGGTCTGGACTGTGCCTTCACCTTCGCCTCAACGCGGTCAGGTGGCTCCCACCCAGTCTCTACACCGTCCCCTGCCGGGGCTTGGCTCGGCGTTGCCAGTCAAGGGTCCGCCGACTTCGAGAGCATTCACGCGCGCCGTTTCCGGCGTGGTGTCCAGCGAGTGCACCGCGAGGTGCCGCTAGAGTCAGGCGTGTTGCCAGTTACACCAAGGGGCAGTGACCTCGCAATCGGAAATTTTACCTGGTGCTTCGCCTCCCTGCAATGGTGCGTCTCGGGACGGGTTCCACGTCTTCCTCGTCGAGATGCTCGAGCACGGTGGATGACTCGGCGGACCGACGGGGCAGTACGGCGGGGAGGGCGGCCGGAAGGGAGGGCCGCGTGATGACGGCGCCGACCCCTACGCACCGGAGGACGCGCTTCCTGCGCACGCTGCGACTGGTTCGGCAGGGAGCGTTTCCCGCGCCGGAGAACTACCCAACGGCGTCTGTACCGATACGGACGCCCCGTGACGTGTTCGACCGGATGGCGCCGTACGCTGAGCGTGAGCCGGTGGAAGTGTTCTGGCTGCTCGCGCTCGATGCTCAACACCGGCTGATCGGTGGCGCGCCGGAGGCGATTACGCGCGGCATACTCAACTCGTCGCTGGTGCACCCGCGTGAAGTGTTCTGCGCGGCGATCGTAGCGCGGGCGGCGTCGGTGATTCTGTGCCACAACCACCCGTCGGGCGATGCGACGCCGTCGGCCGATGACCGGGCGGTGACGAGGCAGGTAGTTGATGCCGGGCGGCTGCTGGACATACCCGTGGACGATCACGTGATCGTCGGAAAGGAGTCGTACCTAAGTTTTGCGGAGCAGGGGTCACTTGGATGAGGTGGGCTGGGCGCTCCGGGCTAGGGGGCCCGGGCGCCCTGGTGGTGTGTGGAAGGCGTGTGAATATCTGCTCGTTCTAGTGGCGCAAGCTTGCGGGGGGATATGCGGATATCTCGGCCTACCTGCTCTTCTTCGTCACCACGACGAATTTCATACGACGCTTCTCGCACCAGGTGGTGGCCGCTTCGTGCTTCCGTTTCGTGTCCGGGTTCTCGAGGAATTGTCCACCCTTGACTTCGTGGAGCTCCTTTGTTCCATCGATCAGTTCAACCAGAAAATCGGGTCTGTATCCTCGAACATTCCCGGCCTCAGTCACAAATTGTATCGTGATCCCGTGGTTCTTCGTCCATTTTGCAACCGTCTTGTCACGCTCCAGCCGCTTCATGTACTCCCGCTCCCAGCCTGAGTCGAAGCGCTCTACCGAGTAGGCACTCTTGGTCGCGCTCTCGAAGTCGCCGCGCTCAATGTTGGGCATTGGATGACCCGCCCTTGTACTTCACGATGCTGGCGACCAACCCTGGTCGACTTTTCAAGTGGAGCGCAAATTGCGGAAAGCGGTTGATCGCGTGCTTTAGATCCTGAGGCTCAGCGGACCCCGGCGTTTTGTCGTGGAGGAACTTCACACGGATGTGGTCCATCATAACTCGGTAGAGATAGCCGAGTTCATGAGAGCCTATCCCATCCTCGGCGAGCAGAGCAGAACCGATGTCTCTCACAAATTGATTCAGGATTCTCGCCATGTCTGCTGCTGTAAGCTCGGCAGCTATAAGCGTCGGGTGAGGGACGGGCATAGAAGGTGGGCCGTGAATCTCAATGAAGCCGCTCGAATCCAACGCTTTGGCCGTGACCCCATCGATTGTGACTTCGGTAATCTCCACGTCATCGCTGTATTGGAATTGATCCAACACTTCACGCCAGTTCGGAAAGTCAGTTTGGGCCACGCTGATTTCGGCCAGCTCCTCGTCGAAATCGGCCACCTCCGGCTCGATTGGTTCCGGTATCGGGATCAACAGTTCGGGGTGCGCGACTACCTGCGCCTTCCTCTTTGGGGGAAGGTCTTCATCGCCGAACATGCTTACCTGATCTACATCCTTGCGAACCTTTGCGCCGATCATGTCCCAGAGCCACTGGTGTACGAGCTTCTCATGATCGACGATTGCACAGATCTCTTGGAGATCCTCACCCCTGACATTGAGACGAAGGCCGCGGCCAACCACTTGCTGCCCATAGACCCTCGACGAGAACTTTCGCAACAGCAGTATGACTGACACCGGTGGCACATCCCAGCCCTCTCGCAGCATCAACACGCTCACCACGGCTTCGTACGGGCTCTCAGGCGTTCCGAGGTATCGAGCGGCTTCGCGCTCCTGGTCCTCGGACTTCTCGGTTACGAGCAGAGCTCGAACGTTGAACTCATTCTCAAGCATTGCCCTGGCCTGCTCGCCATCCTTGATGGAAAGCGCAACGACAAACAGCAGCGGGTTGTAGCGACCCCCTGCGAGGGCCTTGGCCCGTCTCTTCTGTTCGCCAAGGCGATCAAGAGCTATCTGGATCTGTTTGCGCATCGGGTCGGGGTCCGTGACCCATTGGACCGGCGTTAGCCCCTTCTCGATCTTCTCAAACTCCTCGTCCATCTCGTCAACCGTTCGTTTCTCGCCGGTCTCGGGATTCGTGTATGTCAGCTCTACCGAACCAATCTTCGGCTGATAGACGACCACGTCCTTGATGATCGGCGGTACCTCCGCCTGTGCATCAAGAATGCCGTACTCGAGAATCATTTTCGAATCAGGCGTCTTTCCATCAGCTCTGTCAGGAGTTGCTGTCGTGTCCAAGCGGAAGCGGGACTTCTGTGCGAGCGCAAACAACACGTCATCATATTCCGGGGCGGGCGTGTTGTGGGCTTCATCGTTGAACACTGCAATCTCCTGCACGTAGTTCATTATGTATGCCAGGTTACGCCGTCCGGTTACGTTCGACTGGTAGACCTGGTGGATATTCCCGAGAATCACCCCATTCTCGAGGATCCCTTGTGGGCTCGCACCGCTCTCCATCAGATGCAACCCGAGTTCGTTGGTGTAGTGCTCCGTGCCCGGGGGTAAGAAACCGAATTCTCGAAAGACCCTCGCGTCGCGCAGGTCGTCTTCCAGCCGGTCCCGAACGATCGTGTTCGGACACAAGACTAGGAACTTGTGAACTTCGTGGCATGTCTTGAGCCATGCCATAACGGCCCCGATGATTGCTGTCTTTCCGCCGCCTGTCACGATGTTCAGGAGGACGTTCTTGAGTTGAAGCAGCTCATAGGCATATACGACTCTGAGCACGGCCTCCTGCTGGTGGCGCCACAACGACCGTGGCGCGTCGGGCCGCATTAGATGGTGTAGGAAGTCGCGCGTAAGAGGGTTGACGTCCGGGAATTCTTTCGAATCCCACCACGCGCGAAAATCCTGTTCGTAGGCCGCAAACGAGTTGTACATTACTTCACGTCCACAGTTAGAACTTCCGTTCGTTCGCCCCCCTGATCGTCCTGAACGGAGCAAGCGACCTCTTTGGTACCAGCCCCAGAGAACTTGTACTCCACGACCAGCACGGGGCGGCCGGTCTTCGTATCCCGCAGGAAGGAGTATCCTTGGGTCGACGTAAACTTGCGGTTGTAGTCGAAGTCCCACTGGACGTTTGCCACTACGCCGTCCTTGTTCATACTGACTGATTCCGAGACGTCAAACTCGTACTTCAGTGAGCTCACGCGGCGGACGTGAATCACAACCTCCGGTGGCTGTATGAAACTGAGAAGCTGGCCGTAGTCCTTGTGTTTGGCCACGACGTGCTCCCGGAATTCGTCGGACTCCAGCCGGACTAGTGATAGGCGAACGAAGTCGATCCGTTTGTTTTCCCGCGCTGCGAGGACTTCCGCAGCTTTCTTGGCGTCGGGGCCGAAATTCCAGCCAAGCATCGTGCCAGCATTGCTACGTCGCTCCTCAAAGATCGCCTTGGCGAATTTGGCCACGTCATCCTTGCCGATTCTCGATGTCCTTGATGGGGGGCCAACATACAGCGGAACACCGTGCCGGACTCCGTGGATTGCCGGAGACACACGCTCCGTCCTTCCGCCGAAAGCCTTCACAACGAACTCACGGAACATGTCTTCGGGCAGGGTCTCGAGTCTAGGCACCTCATAGATCCCCCAGTGCTCAACCGTGAAATCGGGAACTGCGAAGACCTTTCCGATCTTTTCCTCCACCGTGCGTGAGATTCTGTCTGCGGTAATAGCAATTGCGATCCTTGATTGGTCGCTTGCGATCCACCGTCGATTGAGTCGCTGAGCGACTGCTGGCGTGGTGCCACCACCACAGAAGAAATCGGCGACCACGTCCCCCTCTACTGAGGAAGCCTTGACGATCCGCTCTAGCAGGGCCTCGGGTTTTTGGGTGGGATACCCGATGCGTTCCTTCGCCGAGCTGGTGATCGTCGGCATGTCCCAGACGTCGTCCAGTGCCTTCCCCTCGTCTATGATCTCGTCTAGGTACTTCTTCTTGTTCTTGCTGTGGCCTTTACCTCCGGGCATCCAAATCCACTCACGACCCGACTCATCTTTGTAGATCGCCTGTTTGCGCGTTGCGATGATCTCGTCACGGGTCCACGGCTCCTTCACCGAGTCCATGTGCAGCGTTGTCTCATCAGACATGGCATACCACAGAATCGTGTCATGCTTTCGATTGAAGATGCGGTCGCTGTCCATCATGCGGAACTTGTAGTGCCATATAATCTCGTTCCTGAAATTGTCCACACCGAAGATCTTGTCCATCTCAACCTTGACATAGTGAACCGCGTGCCAATCCAAGTGGACAAAAATCGAGCCAGCACGTTTGAGGAGTCGCTTCATCTCGTACAGACGTGAATTCAACCAGATCAAGTAGCCCGGCATCCCGCCTTCCCAGATGTCGGAGAAGGAACGGATCTCGTTCTTGTCGCCAAACAAGACGTTGTAGTTGCGCCCAGAGAAAAACGGAGGGTCGAGATAGATGACATCGATACTGTTGCTGGGGAGCTGCCGCATCACATGGAGATTGTCTCCAAAGAATAGCCGGTTAGTCCCGCTTGGGAGTAGCGGAGTGGGTTTGAATTGGTGGGCGTGTCCAAATTCAACGCGGTGCACCTCCTGAAACGGCAGTGCGATTCTTGGGTACACATGCTCGAACTTCGTGATCTTGCTCTCACGGCGACGGGTCTCTAGCTCCCACCCAAGTGGTGCCTCATCGATTGGAACCGAGCCGAAGCGCGCGGGGATTCGATAAAACTCCTTCTGCTCTGGAATGGCGGGTTCAACGGGCGCGGACTCGATAGGCTGGACGGCGGCCAGTGGTGTCTCCTTAGTCATCTAGACTCCCGTCTGACTAGGATCGGTGTTGCGCGCGGGTATGAGAGCGCGTGAGACTTCAAACCTAAGCATTGCCCTTCGGACGGGTGAGAGGTCCTTGATCGCGCCGTTGGATGCTCTTGTACCCGCGTTGCGTCTCCGGCCAAGTCTCTATCCTCTCCTCGCGATCTCGCGCATCTTGGGGCTTGCGGAGTGACAAGGGCATGCTTCCAGGAAGGATGAGTGTCTTGGAGATACGGCTAATCGACAACAACGACCTCACTCTGCGAGACGCGCTCGCTGAGGCCTGTAAAGACGCGGAGCGCGCTCGCGTCGCTGTCGCCTTCGTCAAAGGATCTGGTCTAGTCGCGGCAACAGCCCTTGAGCAACTCATGCAGCGTGGCGCGGAAGTACGTATGATCGCTGGAATCGATTTCCAACTTACAGACCTGGCGGCTATTGAACGGTTCGACAGGCCTCCGTCCGCAGCTCGCGTGTACCTGTCAACCCCGCCGTCGGAACGGGCCACCTTTCATCCCAAGGTTTACCTGATAGAATCGCGGCATGACGGAGTTGCGATCGTCGGGTCGTCTAACTTCACTGGCGGTGGCCTTGTCGACAACCTCGAGGCGAACATCATGATCCGGGCAAGCCTCGACGATCCAGCCATTGTTCGAGTTCGGGAGTATCACGATAGGCTGTGGACGTCTGATTTCGCGGCCCCGGTCACAGAGAGTTTCCGTCAGAGCTATCACCAGCTCCAAGATCGACGCCGGGGAATCGAACTGGCTTTGCGATCGGAGGCAGATTATGAGCGGGCTCAGCGAGGGCTGCGCGCAGCCGTGGCGGAAGCCGTCGTGAAGTACAACGCCGGTCGTCGGGGTCGCTGCTGGCTCCTGATCACGAGCTCTGAGAACTACATTAGATGTATCGACGGAAGAGTCTGGGGCGATGAGGATCGTGGGCGGATCGCACAGGTGCAAACCGGGGATATCATCTTCTTTTACGTGAAGAGCCCAGCCAAGTACTTAGCAGCAATGGGACTCGTCACGCGCGCACCTTACACGGACAGCGCAATACTCTGGACGGACGACGAACGTGTTTACGCTCATCGGTTCAACTTCGAATTGCTCTTGCGCCCACCTCGGCCGGTGCCTTTCCGTCCGCTTGTCCGACAGCTAGGGCTGTTTGGGATGCAAGACATTTCCAATTGGGGTGTTCACCTTCAAGCGGCGATGAAGGCGCTCTCCGCACATGATTGCGAGGTCCTGCGCGGCGCCTTGGCCGCCGCACAAGGTGACTCGCTCGTCGCTTAGGCGGGCCCTACCTCACGGGTAGGCAAATCCGTAGTTCTGGGAAGCACGCCACGCCACGGGTCCTGCTTTAGACTGCCCCGAAGGATCAGGGGAACCGTATTCGGCGTGTTCCGATAGAAGACCACTGCGGTCGCGAGACCCTTGTAACCGAGCCCCCATTTCTTGTCGATAGGTGCCGTCAGTTCCAAGAGGCGGCTCTTTGTCTTCTCGTCGAGGAGCGTGCTCTCGGGGTGAAGGGGGCGCTCTTGCTTGGAATGGATATGCTTCTTGAACGCCTCCACACCACGCTTTCCCAGCTCGTACAACGCCTCCTCGCAGATGCACGGAAGCAGGACAAACTCAGCGAAATTGCCAATGATGTAATCCGCGGCAAAGTCCCGGGCCGTACAGAATTGGGTGCCCGATGCGATAAAGTCGTCCACGTAGACTATGGCGCCCTGCCCTAGTTCGTTGGTCGCATTGTGCAAGCCGAGTGTGTCCCTACCATCCAAGAAGCGACACCCTCTTCTCTCTAGGCGTGCAGCGTCTCTGAGTAGGTTTAGCAAAGCCGGACTACTGCTTCCCGCATCGTGCACTTGCACATAGATGACTTTGTCCGGGGTAATGCCTTCCTTGGCAAGTCTCGCCAATAGCTTCTCATTCAGCTGACCTAGAGTCTTGGTTGTATCGTCTTCCGAGTAATAAATCACCTGACCCAGAAGCCGCAGTAGCATCTTTCTATCAGCCTTCTTGAATTGGGATAGCCAGGCCCAAACAGACTCTGTAGTGACTGGCTGCGGGCGATAGTCGGGGAACGCGCGAGCTGCTCGCCAGGATGTGAAGCGCTCGATCAAGTTCAAGGGACGGTCTAGTCGAGGGACTAGGTGTCGCTTCCCGGGGCGTCCTGGCCGGCCAACTTATCAAGTAGGCTCTCTACGTACCTCTTGACGCGCCTGAGGGCCTTCATCAGCTCCTCTCGCTCAAGAGTATGCTCGAGTTTGGACCTCTCCAACCTTGCAACAAAGTCCTCGCAGGCCTGCACGGCTGTCTGAATTCTTCTGCTGTCAACAACGAACTCGTCGAATGCCTTTCGAGTCTCCAGCTGTGCGTCCGTTATGTATTGCGCCAGACGGTCCGCAACTGCCTTTCGAACGTCGCCGCTGTCGGCGACCTCATAGGCTTCCACGATGCGACGAAAGTGGATGACACTCTTGATTCTCTTCGCTTGATACTTCTCGACCAATTTGTCTGTGACCCCGTCTCGCCCGAGTTTGCGATGTAGGTCTGGAAGAATCCTTTCAACCAAGTCCAATACTGGGTAGGCCTCGATCCAGAAGTTCGAAGGGATTCGCGTCTTCGGATCGGGATCGAGGGAGAGTTGCTGAAAGCGCTCCGGAAACTCTAGGAGGAGCTTGCAACGCTCGATCTGCGGCTCGCTGAGCCCCGTGAGTCTCGACAGCTTCTTTTCGTCCTGTTCTCCAAGAGCATCCATAACGAGCCGGAGGCTAAGAGCCGTGGGCATCAGCTCCCATGCCTCTCGAAAGTTGTGGATGGAGAACATGTACAGCAGCCCGGCAATCTTGTCCGGCGGTTCGACGACGTTCGCCGGAATTCTGATGCGGAGCCCTTCTTTGTCTAGGTCAACACAACACCGATAGCGTCGTTCTCCGTCGAGGATCTCATACTTGTTTTGGCCCCTCACCGGGAAGACCGTGATAGGAACCAGGACTCCGTGCTGGCGAATGTTCTCTCGAAGGTCTCGAAGGGGCTCGTCGTCGAACAACGCTCTGGGATTGTTGTGGCTGGGCTTAATGTCCCCGACGATGAGCTGTTTGAGGGACCCTGTTGGCACAACTGTCCTCAACGCGGGTTTGGCGGCGTCGATCAACTCGTCTTTAGTTTTCGCCATGTCGCTAGACCTGGGTGGGGGCGGTTTGAGATCAGGAGCTCGCGTGCTTCGACACGTTTGGTGGCAAACCCGGCGATCGAACGCCGGACCCTGACAAATCGAGTGTGGAAGTCACGGGCGAGTTCGACCGCCTCTTTTGAAGCGGCGTAGCTCACAAGGAAGTGGGTCCCCAGCTCGTTAAGGCGCTCCAGCCAGCCCCTTAGGCGCTCAAGGTCCTTCGCGCTGAACACCGCAGCATCATACTCGTTGAATACACGTCTACTGCGAACACTGAAAGGTGGATCGAGATAAACAAAATCACTGCTGCGCACCTGACTAAGGACGCTCTCGAAATCGCCGGCTATCAACTCTGCTCGTTTGAGGAGATTCGAGCACTTTGAGATGGTTTCCTTCGACGGTAAGTGTCCCGTTCGTTTACCGCCGTACGGGACATTGAAGGCGCCCCTTCGGTTGGTGCGGTAAAGACCGTTGAAGCAGAAGCGGTTCAAGTAGATGAATCGTGCAGCACGCTCTGCCTGCGTTAACGAATCCGGGTCGACATCCCGCAAGGCGTAGTACCTCTTCTTACTTCTTCGCATTCCTTCCAGCCCAGTTAGCACAGCGGCGGGGTCTGTCTTAACTTGCTCAAGGGTGTGTATTAGGTGGGTGTTGATGTCCCCGAGAAGAGCTTGGTTGGGAGCCAAGGCAAAAAACAAGCAGGCTGATCCTGCAAAGGGCTCGACATAGCGGGCGTGGGTGTCCGACCAGTACGTCGACAGACGACTGATGAGTCTACGCTTGCTTCCTGCCCAGCGAAGAAAAGGCTCGGAGCGTTCGCCGGCGGCAGCCGAGGGAACGGGTGCTCGCAGCGCCGACACGTCGCTGCTCTGGGACCCCGGTAAGCCGAGCATCCACAGGAACATAGGACATCATCGCTTGCCTTTCCAGCTGCTTCCCCCCGGCTCGGCCTAGAGGGGGCGATCAGGGTGTTCGAGTCCGCTCACCAAACGTCCTCCAAAGTCTTTGCACCATCCAGCTTAGGCCTGGTTGTATAGCGCAGACCCTGGAGGGCCTGACGTGCCCACCCTTCACGAGACGAATAGGGCCGATCTCCCGGGCCGGCTCGGCGAAGTTGACCACGTGCTTGCCGCTGTCCTTCCACGGCTCGATCGACCGAATCGGTGCCACATGTGTTATTGCTGACACCGGGGCTACCTGATAGACCCCTATGTATTTCAGCTGAGGCCGCATTGAGGCATGAATCCTGATCGAGTACCAGCGCTTCTCGCCCAGGAAGACGTCTCGGAAGCCGTCCTCCCACGCTGGCACGACGACGGTGTCCACGTCCTCGAGGCTGGGTCTGGTCGGCCCCGTCTCGGCGGTTTCTTCCCGAGGTCGGATGTCTTCCACGACGTCTGCTAGGAAGGGTTCGAAACTATAGAGGCGATCGCCCACATCGCTCTCGTACCGGGTCAGCTCGAGCACTTCGACGCCAAATTGGAACTTCTTTGCGAGCGCGTTCTCGAGAGTGTCGGACATTTCGTCGATAATCACGAGAGCTGAGAAGGGCGCTTCGAAAACGAGGTAGTCGAGCAAGTGATCCAGGTTGCGAAACGCGTGGGCTGTGGCATAACGCTCGCACTCTGCTTTCGCTTCCTCGTTCTTAGACAGAGACTCAAACACTACTCGCTTCACGCCGCGTGGCTCTCCCTCAAATGAGAGGGAGAACTCCAGAATCTGAACAGCCACGTGGCGGAGCGGATCGTGGGAGGCTAGTTCATTTTCAACAACGTAGAGACGGGGCTTAGCACCGCTGAGATCAAGGAGGTAGCCATCTGGGATGTTCTGGACTCCGCCCTTCGAACCGATCTTCTTCTTGACGTCCAAGTAGATGCGACTCGGGCCGAAGAGGTCTGCTCGGACCTCTAGGATTGAGGCTTCGAGGTCCGCTTCGTTCTGAAAGGGAACGCGGCGGTACTTGCTCTCCTTGGTCCAGACTAGTGTCATCTAAGGTCGCTCAATTCTGTCGGCTAGTCACTAAAGGCCGGCCTACTCACCCACCTCGAAGCTAAGGGCCGGAAGGATCGGCGACAGGTCAACAAGTTTCACACGACCGCGCCGGTACTTGTAGTATTCCCGAACGACGCGGAACCGATTCCCGTAGCGATGCCGGAAATCCCTGTTAAGCTTGCTGTTTCTACTCATCACACTGGCGAGGCTGCGTCCTCCCCGGAGGAATTGCAGAGGACGCTCTAGCTCCAGGAGGTAGAGGAACCGGACCTTCCTACCTCCTGCCTCGGCAAGGTAATAAAAGTCCTTGAACAGAGAGTTCTGACGGATCGTCTCCGGGCCTCCCCGCCAATGTATGAACTTGAATTCTGCGATCCTCCGATTTGTCTCGAGGTCGAAAGACCGTCCCGTATTGCCAGCGCCGAGCGACAGGCTTTCAACGACCTCGGCGTTCCTCAGAATGCGGGGGAGGGCTGTGAGAATACCGGCGGCGTGAATCAGGACGCTCACCTGACCGGCCAGCGTCTTCAGCTCGACCGCAGCCTTGATGAGGCCTAGATTTACCTCCTGGAGCTTGCACAGTTGCGCAGCCCCCTTTCGGTCCGCTCGTGTGAAAAGAGCCTCGAGTGTGGAGAGGCGCTTGGTGAGAGAGCCTTGCTCGAAGTCCCGTATGCGCAATACGACCCTTTGTAGCGTTGACCTAGGCATCACGTGAGTTTGTGTTGGACCAAGCCCGGCTGACCAAACTGAAGGGGGTGTGATGTGAAATCCGTCATATCGTTCTCAGCTGCTTTACCAGCATCTCCTTCCTGGCCTCGACGAAGTCCTCAAACGCGTCCAGGTCGTACGACTTCAGGTCAGGAATCAGATGCCGCCTCTTGAACCCCGCATCTCGGGTCGTTATCCAGTCATCGAACGGCGTGGCACTCTTTGACAGGTTCTCGGAATCCGTAAGCAATTCAAGATTCAGCACGGTGTTGGCGGCGTCTATGTAACGCTGGATTTTCTCATCGTCGTAACCCCGCTTTCGCAATGCCCGGACGCTAAATCCGGATATCGGGAAGACATGGTCTTCATGGAAGACTGTATCCTTCCATTCTCTGTCTTGATAGAGCAGGGACAGGATGAGGTACGTGTACTTGCCGCGGTACTTGCGCATCAACAGTTCGTCGATCTCGGGATCAGCGAGCTTCCCGTCCATTCTCAAGGCGGCATTCAACCCGTCCGCTGGAAATGCCTTGTGATTCGTGACCGTCAACAGAGCATCGCGCAGGTTCTTGAGCGTGGTATCCGTAGAGGCGCCCAGCACGTTTTTCAGTAACGCGATCGTAAGCCACTTCTTGATCTCCGTTTGCGCAGCTACGTCTTCCCTCCGGGAGGATTTGTCGAACGAGTCGTCTCCTTTCTTCATCAGCCAGAACGCGATCGGTACGAGAGTCAGGGGCGCTACGATATTTTCCCAGCGAAAGCCGAACTTGGCTACCAGGCGGACCGTGGTGGCTAGGTAGGTTCTGATGCCGTCCCAGTTCGCTTCGATCCTACGAAGATTCGCACGCGTGAAGTTCTTCACCTTGTACTGAATCGGGAGATCCTCCGTCAGGTACAGGCTGGCCTTGAGCACAAAATCCTTTCCAAACTTGTAACGGTCTCCGCTGCCAAGGTCGTTCAGCTCATCGGTAAGCTTGTTGATTTCGTCGCGTGCGTTCAGCTTTTGCCACTTCGCTGTGGCAGTAGAGAGCAACAGATCTGAGTACTCGAGCGGCGTGCCGGCCGAATTGGCGCGGACGAAGATCGTGAGCACCTTGTCGTAATCCTGCGAGCGCTCCTCGTAGTAATTGATCGTCGGCAGAGTATGCATCTTGTTGTGAAGCTTGCCGACAAGCCTGTTGGCATTCTCCACGTCCGCCTCCGGGAAAGAAGCGAGCAATGGCTTGATATCGGCTTTCGCATCCTCGGGGTCGTCGAAGTCGAGAATCCTCCCGACTTGGTACCACAATCCGTTGGGCTTCTTGGTCTCGGCTTTCTCCCTGAAGGCAAACTGGTAGATCAACTCCTCCGGGTCTTCGTCGTTCGCAACAGGACGCTTGAGCAGGTTAAGGAAGAGCTTCTCGGTCCGCCAACGGTAATGGAAGTGGCGGTATGATCCCTTCAGACCGATGAACAACGAAGACATTCGCTGTTGTCCATCGAGGACGAGGAAGACATCGCGGGTAATGCCCTTGAGGTCGGCTTCCGGATTGTGAGGGCTCGCCTCGTCGAACTGCCTGATGAACTCGAACGTCGTCCACTGCTCCTTGTTCTTCTCCTCTACCTTCCAGAAGAGGAATGAGCCGATCGGATAGTCCCCCAGGATGGAATCGAACAGCTTTTCGATCTGTGCAGGTTCCCAGACGAACTCTCTCTGAATGGCCGGGAGAAAGTAGTCCTTGTTGATCCCCTCGATCACATCCTTGATGCGGACCGATCTGTATTCCATGGGTTCCTCGGCGGACGACGGGCTGACTCAGATGCTCGTGAGGCTTTGGCGCACCCTCTTGCATGACAGAATCGATGAGGTCGCCCAGTTTCATCGCAACGCAATTGTACAGCACCCGCGCCGCGCCGCCAGCTCGCGGGGCTGCCAAGCCCATGCGCGACGAGGGTCTGGACGAAGGAAGCTGTTGCCGCACCACTTGCGTGAGAGAGACCGCCTTTGTATCAGTAGCGTTGCGTCCCAGGTATGGACCGAGTCTCCCGCGCGGATTGGCCGCAGCGAAGTCTTGGGGCTGAGCGCGAATGGGGCAGGATCAATGAGCCGTAAGCACCCGAGGGCGATTCCGCTACGCCTCGACGTAAATCCGTTACGCGGTGATCGGGATCACGACGCGTTCGC
>Ga0184619_10000123_pt1 | contig 24665 bp, 12 predicted proteins | sample PLM0_60_b1_FD_133146 | JGI IMG/M metagenome (GOLD analysis project Ga0184619, IMG submission 133146) | Groundwater sediment microbial communities from an aquifer in East River, Colorado, USA - PLM0_60_b1 | ecosystem: Environmental > Terrestrial > Soil > Riparian zone | place: USA: East River...
GAAGGACAGGGAGCTGGCGCCGAGGTGAGACGCCCACTGCGTGGGAGCGGAGTACGTCAGCGACACCTCCCGCAGCTTCACGAAGCCCGCGTCTTCAAAGAACCCCGTCTCGAACCCGTAGAAGAATGCGGCGCTCGCCGCCGCCTGGTCCGCGAGCGACGTGGTCGGCAGGTTCAGCCCGTGGCAGATGGCGAACAGGCAGCGGAACTGCTCGGTGCTGTTGTCGAGCTTGTTGCCCCAGCGGCCGTCCAGCAAGGCGTGCAACTGGAAGTGGCGCAGAAAACCCACCTCGGTGGAGAACGACGCGCCGCGGGTGGGAACCGAGGAGCCCTGGAACGAGTCCACGGTGTCTGGAATGATGTCGGTAAAGGGATCGATCAGGCCGTCCCCGTTCAGGTCCCGGGAGGTGTAGGACGTACCCCAGTACCCGCCGGCGGGGTAGCCGACCTGGTGGCGCTGCGTCGCGCCGCCCAGGCCGAAGATGATCGGCGTATTGCTCGTATCGGTGGCGAGCACGCGGTTCTTGTTGCCCCACGCGCTCACGGTCACGCTCCAGGAGACGTTCGGCCGGTTCATCAGCTGGGCGGTGAGCAACAGCTCGATCCCCTTGTTGCTCACCTCGCCCAGGTTGTCCAGCCGGGTGAAGGCTTCGCCCACCGACCCTGCGATGGGGACGGCGACCAGGGCGTCTCTTGAATTCTTGTCGTAGTATGTGGCCTCGAGATGCAGCCGCTGCTGCGCGAAGTCCGCATCGAGCCCCGTCTCGATCTCGCTGGTGCGCTCGGGTTTCAAGCCCGCGTTGCCGACCCCGCCAAAGGTGATGCCGGGCAGGTCGCTCCCGTCTGCAGCCACCGCGACGGGCACGGAAAACCGCTGGGCGTCGAGCGTGCCCGGTGCCCGGCCCGCCTTGCCCCACGCCGCGCGCAGCCGCAGACTCGACAGCCAGCTCATCCGTGGGAAGAACGGCTCCTCCGAGATCACCCACGAGCCCGACAGCTTGGGGTACACGATATTGCCGAAGTCCGTGCCGAACGCGGAGTTCTTGTCGGCGCGTAGCGCACCGGTAAAGTACAGCCGGTCGCGGATTCCGACCTGCTCCTCAACGTAGCCGCCCAGCGTGACCTGCGGCGCCACCGAGTCGCCCACCGACGGGAAGACTACGCCGCCCACGCCGCTCGTCCCCGTGACGATCTTTCGCCCGGACGCCCGCACTTGCTCGAACACGTTCTTGTTGAATTGCAACCCCACCGTCGTGTTGGACGTGATCGCCGCCGTCGGGCGGAACGACGCCGTGGTCGCGAAGTTCGCGGTGTAGGCACGGACTTGAGCGCCGTAGCGGAATGCCGTCCCGTCAAGATCGAACGGGATTTCGTTCGGGGGCGTGAGGAAACGGTCGCCCTGATTCGTGACGTCGTACCCCGCCGTGCCGCGCACGGTGAGGAAGCTCCACGGCCGGAAGTTGAGATTCAGACCGCCCGTGAAGCGCTCGATGCGCTGTCCGGCCTGCACCTTTTCGGCCTGCGCCGGTGTGAGAAAACCGTATCCGCCGTTGTTGGAGCTGTCGGCGGACCCCAGCAGCCCGCTCGGCAGGATCCCGAAGCTGTTGTTGTCGTTCTGGGGCAGCGCCAGATCGCTCGAGACGTAGGCCGTGGTGACCGAGATATCCATCAGCCGGCTGACCTGGTTGCGCAGGTTGGCGCGCAGGCTGGTCTTCTTCAGGTCGTTCGACCGGAACACGCCCTTTTCGCGCTGGAAGTCACCCGAGACGTAGAACGTCGTGATCTCGTTGCCCCCCGAGGCGGACAGCCCATAGTGCTGGCGCACGCCCTGGCGGAACGGCGAGTTCTGCTTGAGGGGGTTGAAGCTGTCCACCGTCGCGATCGGGCCGGCGCAGATCCCCAACGCGACAAACGGCAGAATGCAGAAGTCGCCGTTCGAGTCCTTGCCCTCGTAGTTTGTCGGCCAATCGCCATGATCGTTCAGCGTCGCGCCCTCGGTGAAGACGGTCCATTTGGTGGGTCCCGGCCGTCCCTGTTTGGTGCGGATCTGGATCACGCCGTTGGCGGCGTCGGTCCCGAACAGGGCCGCCGCGGACGGCCCCTTGACGACTTCCACCGATTCCCAGTCTTCCGGGTTCAGATCGTTGAGCCGCGACGGCGCCTGGCCGCCCGACGCGCCGAGCCCGCCGTCGGCGTTCGGCACGTTGTCGACACGCACGCCGTCCACCACGATGATCGGCTCGTTGCGGAGCGAAAGGCTCGTGGCGCCGCGGATCCGGATGCGCGAGCCGGTGCCGGTCGTCCCGCCGCTCTGCATCACCTCCACACCCGGCACGCGCGAGTTGAGCAGATCCGCGGCGTTCGTGGGCGCCGCTTGCTGGGCGACCTTGGCGGCGTCGATCGTCCCGACGTTGTTGCCGCTCTCGCGCTTCAGCTGCTCCTGCCCCGTGGCAGACACGATGATCGCGTCGAGCGGCACCGCCGCCCCGGTGAGCGCGAAGTCGAGGGTCGCGGTCTGACCGGCGGCGACCGTGACGGGCTGTGTGGCCGTCGCGTAGCCGATCAACCGCACCTGCACACTGAGCTGCCCGGCGGGCACGTTGGTAATGGTGTAGCGCCCCTCGCGGCTGCTCCGGGCCTGAAGGCTCGTGCCGCCGATCAGGACTTGCGCGCCCGCGACGGGCTGTTGGTTCGCCTTGTCCGTCACCTGCCCGGCGACGGTTCCCTGCTGGGCCTGCACCGGCCCGGCGGCCAATCCCGCGAGCAGCAGGATGGCTGTCGCGACGCCGGGCAACTGGCGAATGGATAGAACGTTCATGGAGCGCATCCTCATCCAAAGGGTCTCTGAACAGGGTCCGGCCGGCGCGGGCGCAGGTGGCGACGCCCGCGGAGCGGCGCGGTGAATCGGTCGACCAGGAGTCCGGCAGGCCAGCTCCGACGGCCTACCGGCGATTACATCTGCAGCGCGCTCTGGACGTGACGACGGAAGGGCAGTGACGACTGCGAGCGGACGAGGTGTGGCGCATGGGCCACTCTCCTTGACGGTGTGGGAGAGACGAAAAGCCCCGCTAAAGTGTCGCGAGACGTGGTGAGTAGCAAGCGCAGGACGTTTCACACAGGAACGTTCGAGCCGAATCGTGTCAGGAATCTGTCAGCCCGGCGACGCGTACCGCGTCGCGCTGCGCGTCTCTTTCGCGTGTCGCGGGCGCGCAGTAGGTTCGCCCGCATGCTTCGCGCGAGTCGTGCCGGCAGTCTCCGGCTCCAGGCGGCGCTCGTGGCCCTCCTCCTCGCCGCACCCGGCTGTTTCGTGTTCAACCGCAACAAGGCCCGGCGCCAGCCCACGGTCGCCGTCCCCGAGAGCGAGATCGCCCTCAGCATCACGAATCACAACTATCTCGACGTGGTGGTGTATGTGCTGCACGACGGATTACGGACGCGCGTCGGGACGGTCACGGGATCGTCGTCCACCGTGTTCTTCCTGCCGGCGCGGCTGATCGGCCAGGGGCGGGAGATCCAGTTGCTCGGGGAGGCGATCGGCAACGATACGTTCGCGCGCACCGACATCCTGGTCGTGCAGCACGGCCAGTACATAGAGTGGACGCTCGAGACGGACTTGCGCCGCTCGAGCGTCGGCGTGTTCTAGACCCCTACGGGCCCTACTGCTTGGTCGGCGGGCCTCCGCCCGGCCCGGGCGCCGTGCCCCCGCCGAGCAGCGAGAACGCGACCGTCGTCGCGACCAGGCCCCCTGCCCCAATCCCGGCGAGCAAGAGGCTGCGCCCCTTCGACAGACGCCGCACCTCGAGCGACGTGATGAAATCCGTAGGGAGCGCGACCGTCTCTCCCTTCCACGACAGCTCGTCTCCCCGCTTCGTTTCCACCGCCGAGACCGAGACGAGCAGGCCCCCTTCGCCCGCCGCGCCCTGCTCGCTCGGCCCGAGATAGCGGCCGCGCACGAGGAACACGCTCGGCCCGAGATAGCGCGCCAACTCGTCGGAGCCCGCGTCGTTCAAGCTCACGGCGACGTAGGTCCCGGGCTCGGGGCTCGGTGTGGTGAGCGGGTTGTAGTTGTAGCACCCCGCGCTGAGGCAGAGCAAACCGATCAGTATCGTTGTACGCATGGCCACCCATCCGTTGTAGTCAGATCGTCTAGCCATACCCCGCACGTCGCGCCGCGTTCTCCTCAGCGGGGCGAAGGCCCGGCCCCCGCGCCCCCCGACGTCGCGCCACCCACGCCGGGCCCGAACGCCGCGTACGCGACGAAGAACCCGGCCAGCGAAACACCCGCGAGCATCACCGTCTTTCCCGTGGCGGGATGCCGCTCTTCAAGGGAGCGTACGAACTCGCCCGGAACGCCCACCGACTCTCCTTTCCACTCGAGCACGTCGCCGCCGCGGTTTTCCACCGCCGACACCGACAGAATGAACCCTCGGTTGGTGGTGCTCAGGAACCGGCCGCGCACTACGAAGACGTTGGGCCCGATGTAGGGCGACAGCTCCTCGGACCCTGCGTCCGTCAGCGTCACCGCCAGATACGTGGACGGCGACAGCTGCGACTGTCTCAGGGGGGCATAGTTGTAGCACCCCGCCTGCAACGCTACCGCGGAGACGACGCACACGATCCTCGAGCGCATAGGCACCCCCCTCCGTTCCGTCGAGCGGCGAAGCACGCAGGGGAGCGAACCCCGACCGCGGGACCCGCTCCCCTGCACTCATACCACGATTGTCCACGTCATGCCAGCACCTGCCGCCCCCAGCTACGGCAGGTTATCGCTGCCCTGGCAGGCATGCTGGTCCCCGGCGTTGCGGAACCCGTGGGTGGCGAGCTGCACGCTCCCATCAGGGATGTTGGTGTTCACGTTCCGCTCGTTCTGGGGATAGAACAGCCTCCCCGGCACGTGGGTGAAATTGAACGAGTTAGTCGACGGCACGAGCGCCGGGATGCAGGTACGCCGGTAATCGCTCATCGATTCCATGTTCTGGAACGTCGCCACCCACTTCTCGAGCATGATCGAGTCCATCAGGGCCGCCCCGGTTGCCGCACCTGCCGTTGAGGCAAGCCCGGGCACCGTTGCATACGCGTTGTTCAGATGCGTGCGGGCACTCGGCTCGTCAGCCGTTTGTGCATACGCCTCCGCCAGGATCAGCTCGTTCTCGACGTAGGTCACATAGGGGATCCGCGCGTTGTCGGCGAACCGCGACGGCTGGCACGCGAAGTTCGAGATCGTATTGGGGGGCGGGGGCGTATTGTAGTCATCACCACCGTATCCCCCTAGCGAGTTCTGGCAGAAATACTGTGCCCGCCGCGGGTCGGTTCTGGCGTTCATGTAATCCACCAGTGCCTTCCCCGCCTCCAGGTCGGTGCCGAACCCTGAGCTGGTCTGGAACTGGGCCCACATATTCCGCTCCGACGTGGCGAGCGTGTGGAACGACGAGAAGTCACTCGCCCCCGTCGCGTCGTTGATACCGTTCAGCGCCGCCGCGATCGCCGCGGTGTAGGCCGGCGTCCCGAGCGACTCCGCCGTATGCATGTAGAAGCGGGCCTTGAGCGTCCACGCGACCCGGATCCACGCAGCGTTGTCCCCGCTGAGGACCAGATCCGCCGCGCCCGGACCCGCACCCGAGCCATCCGTTAGCTCGGCGATGGCCTGGTCGAGCAGCGTCTGCAGGTTGGCCAGGATGACGAACCGATTGTCGAGCGCCGGTGACGTGTTGCCCGCCACCGCCTCGCTGTGGGGAATGTCTCCCCACATCGCCGATGCCGTCCCCATCGTGAAGGCCTCCCAGATCTTCGCGACCCCGAGCCAGCTCGAGTCGCCCGTGGCCTGCGCGTCCGCTTCGACCTGTTTGATATCGATCAGACCGCCGCCGGCGTAGACCGAGGTCCAGTCTCCACTGTTGGCGCCGATGTTAGAGCCCTCGCCGAAGTTGTACTGGGCCGCCTGCTGCACGAAGCGACTGTTCCCAGCCGAGCAGGCCTGGACCCACTCGCACATCATCATCGCGACGGTGCCCTCCTCGAATGCGAACTGGCCGGCCTGCACGCCGACGAACAGCTGCTGGATCGACGCCGCCGTCGGCAGGTTCGGGTTATCGGAGAGGTTGGTTCCGGTCAGGAAACTGTCACAGCCCGCCGTCCCGAGGAGCAGCCCTAGCGAGACGAGCGCGACATTGGTATTGCGACGCATATGTCGATCTCCTCGGGGTTAGTGGTTCAGGGTGACCGAGAACACGAACGAGCGTGTCTGCGGATTGTTGAAGTAGTCCACGCCACCGGCGCCTGCGTTGGCCGAAATCGTGCCGCCCAGGTTGGTCTCGGGGTCGTAGCCGGTGTACTTGGTCCACGTCTTCAGGTTGCGCCCCGAGACGCGCACATCGATGCTCGAGAAGCCGAGCGAGCGCTGCACCCACGGCGCGTTGAGCGTGTAGCTCAGCGACACCTCACGCAGCTTGACGAAGCCGCCGTCCTCGATGCACGGCTCGTCGATCCCGACGAACGGGCAGGCCGCGACGTTGCGGTACCAGTACTCGCCAATGGCCACCGGGTTTCCGGCGCCCGGTCCGGCCACGGGGCCATCGAACCAGCCGCCCTGACCGAACGTCTTGTCGTTGCCGACGCACGACGTAGGATCGTTGCGATCGCTGCAGGCCGCCCGCTGCGCCGTCTCCGCGCGCTTGCCGTAGCTCCACAGCGCGCCCTTCGTACCGTTCCAGATCTGTCCGCCGTGACGGATGTCCACCAGACCGGAGACCTGCAGCTTGCGATACCGGAACGAGGACCGCACGCTCCCGGTCCAATCGTAGTTCGGGTCCTGTACAATCCTCGGATTGGGATCGCCCTCCGGATAGCCGTCGGTGCCGATGTACAGCGCGCCGTTGGGCGCGCTGGCGGTGGCACACACCTGGCCGAGCGTGGTGTCGGTCGGCGTCGTTCCCGCCACGGGGGTCGCGCCGTCCGAGACGCCGCACCGCAAGAACCCGGTGCCCAGATACACCCCGATCGGCTTGTTGAGCATCGCGACCTGGTTGTTGAAGTCCCCGATGCTGATGAACTCCGCGCCACCGAGCGACAGGATGCGGTTCACGTTCTTCGCCCACTGCAGCCCGACGTCCCAGCCGTAGTCGGCCTTCTGCACCGGCCGCACGTTGAGCGACAGTTCCCAGCCGCGGTTCCGCATCGTGGCGGCGTTCGTCCCGGTCTGGAAGTAGCCGATCGAGGGGTTGAGCGGCTGCAGCAGGATGATGTCGGACGACTTCTTGTTGTACCAGGTGACGCTCGCGTCGGCCCGGTCCTTGAAGAAGCCGAGATCAACGCCCGCCTCGAACTCCTTGGAGCGCTCGGGCTTGAGCACGGTGGCGGCGCGCAGCTCGGACCGAGTCACGAGACCGCCGATGCCGTTCTGCGTCGGCGTGTTGCCGGTGCCTTGGGAGATGCCCCCCACGATGGCGCTGGTGTACGTCTGCGACGTGAGGTAGGGCAGCGGCTCCTGGCCCGCCTCACCGTAGGCGACGCGTGCCTTGCCGTACGACAGCCACGGCCGCTCGCCAATCGCCTTGGTGAACTCCCAGGCCACGCTCCCCTTGGGGAACCAGCTGCGCAGGTTCGACCGCCCAAAGGTGGACGAGCCGTCGTTCCGCACCGCGGCGGTCAGGTGCAGCTGGTCCGACACGTCCAGCCCCGCCTGCCCGAACCACGACGCGTCGTGGATGACGGTCTCCGCATCGAGCGGCAGGTCCTGCTTCACCGTGTTCGAGAGCTTGAACGGCTGCTGCGCCACAAGCGTGCGGCCCACCGTGCCGAGCTGGCGGTTGTTGCGGGTGTTCAGGTTCTGCCCGAGCGTGATGGTACCGGAGAGGCTCGGATTGATGGTGTAGTTCGCGGTGGCCGTGAGGTTATGATCGATCTGGTAGTTGACGATCTTCCCTTCGATCACCCGCCCCTCGCCGCATGGAGATGACGACGTCACCGGGCATCCCTCCAGCCGCTCGTCGGTCCAGTAGTCCGCGCCCAGTGTGTAGTTGATCTTGAGCCACGACACGGGCAGGTACTCGGCGTTCATGTTGCCGTACACCCGGCCGACGGCCGCGTTGTTCTGCTGCATGAAGGCCGTCCAGAACGGGTTGTCGAACACCCGCTCGACCCCCAGCGTGGAGTCGCTCGGGTGCTGTAACCCGAAGTACGACCGTTGCTGGATGCCGGCGTTGGTCTGCACGGCGAAGGGCTGGTTATTGAAGTCAGGCGGCGTCCTCAAGTCACCCAGCTGAATCCCGTTGGTGTTGTTGCCGCGCTGGATGTACTTGGCGCGCGTGTCGGCGAACGAGAGGTCGGCGCCGATCTTCAGGTTGTCGATGATGCGATGCGTGCCCTTGAAGCGGACCGCGGTACGGCCGAACGTGTTGTTTGGGCCGACGATCACGCCCTGCGTGTGAGCGTAGTCGCCCGACAGGTAGAATGTGGTGCGGTCATTGCCGCCCGACACCGTGAAGCCGTTATCGAGCGTGTGCCCCACGCGGTAGATCTCGCCCTGGTGATCGTACACCGGCGCGCCGGCCGGGATCGCCGGGCCCCAGGAGCGCCCACAGCTACCCGAGCCCCCCAGGTCGCATGCGCCGTTGAGGCTGGTGTCGGCGTGCAGGCCGTTCGTGCCCTGGCCGAAGCTCGTCTGCAGCGGGTAGGTGTGGTTGATGTCGTCGAACGACGTGGATGAGCGGAACGTGAAGTGGGTCGGACCGGAGCGTCCCGACTTGGTGGTGATGAGCACCACGCCGGCGGCCGCGCGTGCGCCGTAGATCGCGCTCGCCGCGGGCCCCTTCAGGATCTCGACCGACTCAATGTCGTTGGGGTTGATGTCGGCTCCCCGGTTCGTCGCCACGGTGCCCTCGCCCTGGCCGAACTGGCCGAGCTGGCCGCCCGCGTCGTCCGGGGCGTTGAAGTTCGAGGTCGAATACGTCGAGTTGTCCGCGGGCACGCCGTCGATCACGAACAGCGGCTGGTTGTTCCCGAGCAGCGTGCTGATGCCGCGGATGTTGATGAACGAGCCGGCGCCCGGATCCCCCGACTGCTGGATCACGGTGACGTTGGGCGCCTTGCCGGCGAGCGCCTGGACCATGTTGGTCTCGCTCGCCTTCTCGATCAGGTCGGCGCCGACGTTGTTGCGCACGCTGCCGAGGGCTCCGGTCTGCTGTGTGGTGCCGGCGCCCGTCACGACGACCTCGCCGAGCTGCAGCGGGTTGGCCGCGAGCACGAAGTCGTGCGTCACCCCACCCGCGGCAAGGGTGATCTGGGCGCTCTGCGACTTGTAGCCCAGGCGCCGCGCGACCATCGTCACGATCTGGCCCGAGACCCGCGCGCCCGGCACTAGGACCGTGAAGCTGCCGTCGTCCTTGGTCAGGGCGCCGAGGCCCATGGTGGGGATCGCGACCTCGACCTGCCCGAGCGCCAGGCCCGCGTCGCTCGAGACTTTGCCGGTGATGGTGACCGGTACCTGCGCGGCTAGCCCCGTACTGCCGTACGGGGCGAGCAGGGCCGGTAGCGCGAGAACCGCGCTGAGAATGAAGGAACTGATCCGACGGGGTGTGAATTGCATGTCCCCTCCGACGATAAGTGTGACACAACGACCGACTACCCCCGCGTGGGCGTCTGCGTGTAACCTCCGACCTACGCTACACCTGGCGAGAACACGCGCACACGACGACGGCGAGGACAGCAGAGGGCGCGCGGTTGACCGAGACGCAAGTCGCGACAAAGCCTCACGGGCTGCACACGTATATCACGGATTTTCCGCGCCCGCTAGAGCGGCGCACGTCTATCGCACGTCCCAAGTTGGAACGCCATGCACACGTTCTCGGTCCTGCGGCCTTGGCTGCCGTGGTGGTCGCCGGATCTGCCTGCTTTCTTTTCAATCTCGCTCGCCGTAGGTACCGTTAGGCCACCATGAACCGATCCACGCTCCTACTGCTCGGCGGGGCTGCCCTCGCGGCCTGCAACGACCTCGGGGTTCGGCACGGGGCCGCAAGTCTGGGCGTGTCACCGGTCCTCGACTCGGTGTACGTCGGCGACCGGACCTTGGCGCATCGGGTCACCTACGTCGACGAACTGGGCAATCCTCAGCCGGCGGGAACCGTCGTTTGGACGAGCACCGACACGACGATCGCCCGGATCGACGCGCAAACGGGCGCCGTCACGGGCCGGAAGCGAGGTGCCGTGGTCATCACGGCGGACGCGCGGGGAGTTACGGGGGTCGCGCTCGTCGTTGTATCGGACACGCTCGACATCACGTTGCTGCTCGACACCGTGTACGTCCTGCCCGGCGACACCCTCAGCGCGCCGGTTACCGTGCTGAAGCGGAACACACTTCCGGCCGCTGCCGTGTGGTTTACGGCGCCGAGCAATTCTCAGTTCACCATCGACTCGGCGACCGGCCGCATCACGGGGGCCGCGCAGGGCGGGCCGAGTCGCTATGTCGTCCACGCCGACTCGCTCGCCGACACCGGAGCGGTGTACGTCATGAGCCTGACGGACACGACGGGCGGGAAGATGTTCTTCTCAGTGGGCGGCTCGGTGATCACCCACGTCGGTGGCCCGGCCGTTGCCGTCAACTACAAGCGGAGCAGCGGCAGGCTGGCGTTTCAATTGCGCGGGAAGTACGCTCGCTCCGGCGCCACGCTGCAGGCCCTCGAGATCATCCTGCCCGATTCGGTGATCACCGCTGACACGACGTTCGCGATCGACTCCCTGAACCCCGGCGAGGACCAAGACGCGGCCGCTGGACCGGTGGCTGCCTGCAGCCCCCCACGCTCGTGGGGGTTCTGGGCCGCCCAGAACGCTGGAATCCTCAGCTACTCGCGGCGGGGAGGCGCGCTCGGCATCACGCGCATCGTCGCGATTCCGCACGGCCTGGCCGTGAGCGGACACTTCCGCTTCACGACGCAGCGGGCCGATCTCTACGGCGACCCCCTCGGGGCTCTCTCGATCACCGGGAGCTTCGTGGTACCGCTCGTGACGAGTACCACGGTGTGCCGCTAGCTACGTTCCCTGCGGGCGGCGAATGGTGATCTCCCGCTGGCCCGCCGCCAGCGCCGCGACCGTCTCGCTGCCGCCCGGCCACCGGACCCACACGGACGCGGGCACCTTCCCCTGCTCCAGGCCGAGTACCTGGATGGCCCCGTCCTCGGACCAGTAGCCCGAGCCGCCGTGCACTTCCCGCGCGGGACCGCGGGATCCCTCGTACACCACGCGGATCATCGCACCGATCCCATGCGGGTTGAGCGGCCCGTCGATCAGACGCACGCGCAAGCCCGGCCGCGCGCGCTCGTTGTGATACAGCTTGGTCTCGGCGCCGTTCTGCGACACCACGAGATCGATCCGGCCATCCCCATCGTAGTCCGCGAAGGCCGCGCCTCGTTGATCGCCGTACACCGTGATGCCCGAGACCTGCCCCGGCACCGGCTCGAGCGTGCCGTCGCCCCTGCCGCGCAGCACCAGCCCGCGACCCGCGTCGTAGCGCGGCGTTCCGATCTCCGTCGCAAAGAAATTCTGCGACAAGAACACGTCCTCGTGACCGTCGCCGTCCAGGTCCGTCACGCCCGCGTAGAACGCCGGCGCAAACTGTGCTTCTACGGGGAGCGGCGTGGCCGCGAATGTCCCGCCTTGATTGAGAAAGACCTGATGGTCGAGCGTTCGCGCTTCGAGGTGCTTGACGCCGCCGAACGTGGGGCCGAGCACGTCCGCGAGCGTCGCGTTGGCGTACGCGGCGAACGTCCGCGTGCGGAGCCGCACCGCCGGCAGCGCGGTCATCAACTGGCTCAGCGGTGTCAGGGGGGCGACGGCGCGCAGGCGGTCGTCGTACTGCGCCTCGATCATGTCCCAGCGGCGCGACCCGGTAAGGTCCCCGTAGTAGAGCAGGAGGGGACGGTCAGGATCCACCCGATACTTCGTGTTTCGGCCCCAGCTGGTCGCAACGATGTCGAGACGGCCGTCGCCGTCCAGGTCGCCCGTGGTCACGCCGTTCCACCGACCGACGACCCGGTTCAAATGGTACTCGGGCGTCGCGTCCCGGAAGCGCCCATGCTCGTTCAGGAACAGCTCGAGCGACCCCCAGTCGGGCGCTAGGATCAGATCCGGCCAGCCATCGCCGTTCACATCGGAGAAGACGGCCGCCGATATCAGGCCGGCGTTCTTGAAGAGGTTGCTATTGGGCTCATCCAGCACGAACCGCCCGCCCTCGTTCCGGAACAGCCGCGACGACACGGCGCCGGGATACGCACCCGGCGCCACCCGCCCGCCGACGAACAGGTCGAGGTCTCCGTCCCCGTCCACGTCCGCCACCGCGAGCGGCCCCACGCTCGCGACATCGCCTGCCACGACGGGCGTCACGCGGCCCCCGCCCCCCGGCGGCACGATCGCGATCACCGACGGCACGGCGGCGGCTTCGGACGGCGTCTGAGACTCGTAGTTGGACTGCCCCACGAGCAGCGTGCTTCCGCCCTTGCCGTCGGGCACGGGCAGGACGGTCGTCTGGTCGTAGCGCGCGGGAGCGAGGTGGAGATCGACTCGGGAGAGTCGGCCATGGTCGTTGCGATAGTAGGCCAACGTGCCGCCCCGTCCCGGCGTGATCAACAGGTCCTCGGCGCCGTCGCCGTCCACGTCGTACCACGAGACGCCCGGCCCGAGCTGGCTCAACGCCTGCGGCAAGAGCGGCTGGCGGGCCCAGTCATTGAACGGCGTCTCGACGTGACGCTGGCCGAGCCGCCCCGACATGTCGCGGAACCAGGGCGCGCCCGGCGCAGCCGGCCCGGCTGACCCCGGGCGCAAGCCCGGGGAGCGCAGGGGGCTGGGTGGTTCCTGGATCTCGTATTCCCGATTCGGCCTCACGCCTCGCACCACCGAGCGTCCGCCTCTCCGCCAGTCCACTTCGATCGTCAGATCCTGGGCCGTGCCGGCGGCGAACGTGTAGAGAGGGTCCGATCCCGAGAGGTAGGTCCCGCCGAGCACGACTTCCTTCTGCTGTACCGGCACCGGGCCACCCAGCACGCGGATCTTGGAGCCGGCGCCGGCGGTGTTGGGTGACCGGCCGCGCAACCGCACGGCGATCCGGGGTGCGCCCGCGAGGTTCTTGAACACGGCGGCAGGCGTGCCGAGTCGGCTGACGACCACATCGAGCGCCCCATCCCCGTCCAGGTCCGCGGTCGCCATGCCGTGCGAGATGCCATCCTCGCCGGCAAAGCCCCACCGGGCCCCAGCGTCGCTGAACGTGAGGTCCCCGTTGTTGCGAAACGCCACATTCTTCAGGGCCAGCTTCGGGAACAGCGCGAGCTCCCGACGCCAGTCGAGCCCCGTGAACGTCGCCCGAACGCGCTCCCACGTGTCCGCGTCCATCACGTCCCACAGGTGACCCGTGGTGGCCAGGACGTCTTCGTACCCGTCCAGGTCGATGTCGAGGAACAGGGCGTCCCACGTCCAGTCGGATGCCTCGATCCCTGCATAGCCGGCGATCTGCGCGAATGTCCCGTCCCCCCGGTTCCAGAGTAGTGTGTTACGCTGCCACTGGGGGCGGTCGTCGATCAGTCCGATCAGCTTGGGAAACGGGGTGTGGGTGGGGATCTCGCTCTTGCGGCGCGGACCGCGACCCAGCATGTCGACCACCAGGATATCCACGTTGCCATCCCGGTCCACGTCGGAGAAGTCCACCGCCATCGACGAGTTGCTGGTGTTGCGGACGGCGAGGCGCGGGACGGCGCGGAAGCTGCCCCTGCCGTCGTTCAACCAGAACATGTCGGGATCTTCGAAGTCGTTGCACACGTAGAGATCCGGCGCGCCGTCGCCGTCGATGTCGGTGAACTTGGCCGACATTCCGAAGTATTCGGGCGCGGCTACGAGCGGCTTGCCGGTCTCGTCGCGGAAGCGGCCCGAGGTCCATGGCACCAGCGTGAAGTGCCCCTTGCCGTCGTTCAGATAGAAGCCGTCCGAGTCCGCGCGTTGCTGCATCGACACCAGGTTGTATTCGGGACGATCCACCACGCGATAGTCCCGCCGGAACTTGGGGACGACCTCGTAGCGATGGCCGCCGAGGTCACGGATCACCTGATCGAACTGGCGTTCCTGGGGCGGATAGACGTCCATCGCCGACCGGGTCTTGTAGTTGGCCACGTACAGATCGAGGCGCCCGTCGCCGTCCACGTCGGTCAGCGTCATGGTCATGCTGCCGCTGGACGCGCCGAGCCCGGCTTGGGTGGTCCGCTCGGTGAACACGCCGTGCCCGTCGTTGACGAACAACGCCACGCCTCCGCCGAGCGTGCTGACGAGCAGATCGAGGTCGCCGTCCCCGTCCACGTCGGCGAAGACGGCGCCGGTCGAGTGATGGCCGGTCATCGCGACGCCCGCCGAGGTCGTGATGTCTTCGAACCGCCAATCGCCCAGGTTGCGGTACAGCGCATTCGAGCCCTGGTTGCTAGTGAGGTAGATGTCGGGACGACCGTCCCCATCCACGTCGCCCAGTGCCACGCCCCCGCCCTGCGCCAGGTGACGGTTCCAGAGCGCGCTGTCGAGCGTAACGGAGTTGGTGAATCGAATGCCGGTGCGGGACGGGAGCAGCTCAGCGAACCCCGGCCCGCCCCGGGCCGGCACGCTCAACGGACGCCAGCGGTAGCCAATCTCCTCGTGCCAGACGGCGGGACTCGCGCGCGAGCGACACGCCGCGCCCCCGACGAGCATGGCCAGACCGAGCCCAGCGGCGAGCACCAGCGGCGACATCGGGTAGCCGCTGCTCGCAGTCAATGCTCTCACACGGTCCTCGTCGGGTCCCATGAAAGGAACAGGCGCGCCGAGCAACGACGCGCCTGTCCACGTGAAAACACCCGCAGCCGAGCTAGCGTTCCGACATGTGGTGTTCGCTCACGGTTTCACCTTGATTACGTCCGTCCCACTGACGCCTGCGATCGTGGCCGTGATCGTCACCGTACCGGCGGCGACGCCCTGTATCACGGCGGTATTGCCCGGAAGCACGCCCAGGCTGTCGGCGTCGGTCACGATCGCCACGGTAGTGTCGCTGCTGGTCCATATCGTCATCCGGGCTACGAGCGTGTCCCCGCTCGCGTTCGTGGGCGTCGCCTCGAGAGTCAGCGTGCTATCCACGATCACGCTGTCCGGTGCAGGGCTCACGCTCACCGTGGCCACGAACACCGTGTCCAAAACCTTGACAACCGAGGTACCGCTCTGACCCTCGATCGCGGCCGTGATCGTCGCCGACCCTGTCGCCACAGTCTTGACGATGCCGTCGCGGCCCACCGTCGCCACGGTGGGGGCGCTGCTCGTCCAGTCCACCGTCTGACCGGTCTGGATGACGGACAGCACATTGCCGGCGGCGTCTTTCAGCACGGCCGCCAGCTGCACCGCACGGCGCAGTTGCAGCATCGTATCGCCCACCTCCCCACTGTCAGACGTCGGCACCATCGTCACCGAGGCGACGACAGGTGGTGCTGAAGTCGTGTCATTGCTGCTACACGCGGCGATAATGGCCGCGGCAGCGAGTAGCCCAACGAGTAACTTCTTCATGCATTACTCCCTTCCCCTGCGGTGTCGGGTTCGTCCCGTTGTACCCCCCGCCGGCAATACATCGCTCGGAAAGCGACGCGCCTGTAAGGGTCGAGCCGCTCGTTACGACTGAGCTATTGCAAGCTCCGCAACAGCCCGCTCGCGCGCATGCGAGCCCGCTGCTGTTGCTGAATTTCGGCCCAGATCTGCGGCGCCCTCTGCATCAGGGCTGCAGCGCTCGGGGCCGGCGCGGACGGGGTGCTGTGCGGGGGATTGCCCGCGCCGCCCCAGGTGTAACACGTGCCGCCACACAGCTTCAGTACACCCAGCTCCTGCGCCGGCACCGGCATCTCGGCCGGGGTGAGCGGCTCCAGGTTGTCGATGCGCCGCTGGTTGTAGAACGGTGCCATGTTCGAGCCCATCAGCTCCACGTCCTGCTCGTACTGCAGCTGCTGCAGCAGGTTGGACGCCGCCGTAGCGGCGGGGAGGCCGCCGCGTGGGTGCCCCAGGCGATCGGGCCCGACACGCGTGTAGTTGATGAGCGTCGCTGCCATGGCGAGGTCCGGTGCCGGCCTGCGGATCAGGGCTTCCGCCCAGAGCAAGTCGTTCTCGGCCGCGAGCACCATCGGGGCGTCTGCCGCCCCCGTCAGCTCGCCCTGGGGATTGTCGCCGCAGGTGGTCAGACTGTCGTAGCGGACCTGCCCCACGGCGCTCTGGTGCCAGGCGCCGCGTGTCTTGTTGCCAAACTCCTTCGTCTTGGTCCACACGTAGTCGTACCCGCCGTTGCCGGTCGTGTCCGGAAACGCCCGCAGGATCGCCGCAGCATACGCAGCCGGACCGCGGTACGTCCCGTCGCCCAAACGCTTGTCGGGCGAGTTGGGATTATGATTGGCCGTCACGTTCCATGGATCGGGTTGGCTGGCTGGATCCATCATATGGGCGACGCGGGTATGCGCCCGCATGGTGGTCATGTCGTTGCTCCAGACCTTGAGGAAATCGCACCAGGATGTGCACGCGTCCTGATGGAAGGTCAGGTTGAACGGGGTTCCGGAGCTGATACCGTTGGCGGCGTAGCCGGCCACGCGATTCCAGTCCACCAGGCCTCCCGCCGAGACGTCCCTGTTCTCCGCCGCGCTGCGGGGGAAGTAGGCCAGCAACCGCGCCGCCATCGTGTTCGCGATCTGCGCGATCCTGACGTTGTTGTAGGTGACCGCGGGCCCTCCGAACCAATCCGAGGTCGGAACGACGAAAGACTCGGCGCCCGCCAGGGTGATCGCTGTGTCGAACTTCGCCAGCGCGGCATCCCGCACTTCGGTCCGCGTGGAAAACGCGAGCGAGAGGACATCGGTGTCATAATCGACGATGAACCCCTTGTCGTAGTTCAAGGCGATGCCGCTCAGCGCCAGCCCCTGCGTGAGGACCGCCATCGTCTCCACCATGTGGGCAGCCGGCACGTCCAGTTGAATCACGCGGATCGCGGTCAGTACGTCGTTGGCCGACGACAGGGACGAATAGTACCCGTACCACATTGCCTCGATCTGGGTCCGCTGCGCCGACGAAAGGCTGTTCTGCCACTCCACCCGCGGGTACGCCGGGCCTTCCGTCAGATCGCCGCAGGTCCCCAGGGGACCCGGATAACCGCCCGCCGTCCAATCGGTGGTACAGCCGGTGTAGAACCGGATGTTGTAGTTGTTCCACATCCCGACGTGGCTCCGTGCCATGACCGACATGGTCAAGGCCGGATACTGATCCTCCCCGAAGCCACCTTGCGTCGTGAGGTACCACGTTTGGAACGCGCCGATCGCGATGCTTGGAATGCTGTTCGGGTCCCCAAGCGCGCGCCTCCGGTCCGGATCGTTCAGGTTCGGGATACCGAGCGACTCACAACCAGCCGCGAAGACCAAGGCGACGAGGCCCACGATCTCCGGGATTCGCTTGCTGATACGCATAGCAGTAGCCTCCTCAGAGTTTGGTTCGCGGGTCAGAAGTTGATCTCCATGAAGCCGGTAAACGTCCGGAAGTTGGGGTACGAGAAGCCGTCAAACCGGAACGAGTACGGGTCGCCCGACAACCCGGCCACCTCGGGGTCGTATCCGGAGTACTTGGTGAAGGTAAAGAGGTTGCGCCCGATCACGCCGATGCGCAGGCTGTTGACGCCCCAGCCGAGCTTCTCGAGCGTGCTCCGGCCGATGGTGTAGCTGACGTTCAACTCCTTGATCTTCACGTACGTGCCCGACTCGACGAAGTAATCGATGGGGTTGATGCCGTTGTACAGGCCCTGGTAGTAGGCAATGGGCTTCTTCCCGGTGCTATAGGGGCAATGCGTCGGGTCGGTGGTGCCGGCGCAACTCACCGCCGGCTTGGTCTCCTGGTCGTACAGGCGGTCGCGATACTCGAAGAACGGCCACTGCCGCGTGCCGTTGTAAATGTTCCCGCCCTGCACCCAGTCCACGAGCACGTAGGCGGAAAAACTCTTATACCGCACGTTCGACGTGAAGCTCGCGTTGAAGTCGGGGTTGACGTCCCCGATCTTGACGATCGGGCTCCCGTTGCGGTCCACGTACGTGAGGAATTTCTCACCGCTGGTGTGGTAGTCGCTCTTCCGCACCACGTAGCCGTCCTCGTTGACAATCAGGCTGTCCGGGCACCAGGTCCCCGGACACGTCGCGGACTTTGCGGGATCGTCGTACAGCTGGTCGATGCTGCGCACGATCTTGGTTCCATACATGACGCCGAACGTCTCGCCTGGGGCGATCTGGAAGATCGACGTCACGTCGTTACTACCGGCGTAGCTCGGCCCGGTCAGGAACGGCGCCGTGTTGAGCGACGTGACCGTCTGGCGCGTCCGGTCGGCCGCGATGTTCAGCTTCCAGGAAAACTCCGGCCGGTCAGCGAGGAGCACCCCTAAGGACAACTCGTGCGTCTTCCCGAGCAGCGACGCCGCATTCTTCCACTGGAACCGGTAGCCGGCCGCGGCTGAGAGGGGCACCAGCAATATCTGGTCGGTCGTGTTCTTCCGGGAATAGGAGTAATCGAGCGAGAAGCGCGACAGGAAGTCGATGTTGCCGCCGAGCTCCAGCTCGCCCGAGTGCGCCGGCTTGAGCAGGTTGTTGCCGAGCGTGACCTTCTTGAGTGCGCTCCCCACGAACGCAAACGTCTCATACTGCGCCGCGAAGGTGGGACGCAGCCCGGCGGTCCCGTAGGACGCGCGCAGCTTGAATTCGTCGATCCCGTTGATGTGGAAGTCCTGCGACACCCGGTACGCCCCGGACGCCCGGTAGTACGTCTGCCAGCGGCTCTCCGGACCGAACAGCGACGATCCGTCCCACCGCACCAGGCCGTCCAGAATATAGCGATCGTTGATGTCGAAGTTCGAGACGACGTAGTAGTTCTTGTTCCGGATCGTGGCGTCGTAGGAGAACGGCGACAGCTGGGTGAAATCGACTGCCGTGAGCTCGGGCGTGGCGATGACCCGGAACGCTTTTCCCGTGTCGCCCAGGCTCCGCAGCGTCTGATCCTCGTAGATGTACGCGGCCTTGGTGGTGTTGTGTATCCGCACGCCGCCGAAGTTGAAGTTCCGCGTGCTGGTGAGCGTGGCGCCGGTGTTGAAGGTGCGGCCGCCGCTGTCGATCTTCACCAGCGTGCCTTTTGTCGCGACACCGGACGCGTTGAGGAAGTTCTTCGGCGTCTCGTCCGCGAAATTGGACGATTCCTCGTCGTAGTTGTAGTTGCCTTCGAGCGACAGCCAGTCGAAGATCCGGTAGGTCGCCCTGGCATACCCCGTGATACGCGTGCGAGCGGTGGTGATGTGCTCGTTTGCCAGCGTGTACAAGGGGTTGGCGGCGTTGGGCAATTGGTGCGGGATCACCGCCGCGTACGGCGTGCCGTCCGGGTTCGGAGCGAACAAGTTGATGTACGGCTCGATGAACGTCACCGCGAAGAACGGCGCCCCCGGGCCTTGCGTCACCTGATTGTTGGTCGACTTGCCGAAGAAGCCACCGACGGACAGGTCCATTCTGGGGGTCAACGCCTGGTCCACGTTCAGCCGGAAGTTCTGCCGGTCGTAGCCCTTGAGGAGCCTGAGCACGCCGTCCTGCTTGGTGTTCTCGAACGATACGTTGTAATTCGAGTTGCCGCGCCGCTGCCCGATCGAGACGTAGTTGGTGTAGAACGGGCCGTGGGTCAAAAGCGCCGACTGCGCATCGTACACCGCCTGGTTGTAGGCCGTGTAGGGCACATCGGCGACCCCGCTAGCCTTTATGCTCGGCAGGTCGAGGGGACCGACCAGATCGCCCGTCGGGGTGATGAAATCCCCGTTCTTGACCGTGTTGCCAACCCCGTCCACGTACGTCCCGACCGTGTCGACCACGTAAGGGTGTGACAGCGAAACCGGGATAACCTTCGGGCGGATCGACTGACCGTACTCGTTCCGGACCGTTACCGAGAGCTTGCCGTCCGCCAGCTTGTCGCCGCGCCTCGTGAAGATCTGGATCACCCCGTTCGCGGCATTGGAGCCGTACAGCGAGGACGCGGCGGCTCCCTTCACCACCTCGACGCGGTCGATGTCCTGTGAGTTGATGTCCGCGAGTCCATGGTGCGTGATGGTGCCGTCCACGATGATCAGCGGTCCCGACACGTTGGTCGACGGGCAGGGATCGCTGGTGCAGGCCGACTTACTCGAGAGCGCGGTCGCGGAGCGCAGACGAATCACCGGCTCGCCGCCGGGCGCGCCACTCGGGTCGATCAGCCGCACGCCGGCCACCTTACCCTCGAGTGACCCCAGCGCTGACACCGACGGCGCCTCTTGAAGCTGCGAGCGGTCCACTTGGCTCACGGCGAAGGGGACCTTCTTCAACTCGGTCCCCGCCGCCGTGCCCGTCACGACGACCACGTCGAGCGTCATCGGATCGAACTTCAGCTCGAAGTCCTGCGTCTGAGTTCCCGGCGTGAGCGTGACCTGTTTGAGCGAGGGCGAGTACCCGACGCTGCGCGCGCGCAACGTCACCGTCTGCCCTTTGACCCGCTCGGGCGCGACGGTCAGCGTGTAGACGCCGGCGGTCGTGGTCGTGATCGACGTGCCAAGCTCGACGATCACGACGCTTGCACCGCCCAGCGGCTCGCCCTGCCTGCCCACCACCTTGCCCGTGATCACCGCGGATTGCGCTAGGGTGTCGCGGACCGTCGCGCCGAGCAACAGGACCAGCGCCCCAGCGCAGACGGTTGCACTGAACGAACGAGGCTTCCTCATGCCGCCCCCCTTCGGTAGCACGTTGTACCCTCCAGGCGCCCGGACTCGGGGCCCAACGGCTGAGGGTCGTGTTATTGTGCACCCCACGGCGCAAGTCCGCAAGACGACCGGACCTACGCTTCAAAAACCGCTCGGAAGGCGCTCAATCGCTGATCTTTCGCTCCCCCTGGGGCGGGTTATATTGTGAAACGCGCCCAGCGGAACAAGCCGATGACCCCGGAGCGGCCGCCGACCTGCCTGACCCCTACCCGCCTCGCCATGCTGGTGGTCGCGTGTTGTGTGGGGCGCGCGGGGCTGAACCCTGCCGCTGCCCAGCAACAGGATCTCCCCGGTCCTGACTCCGGCGGTGTTGTGGGAGGGGTCATCGATCGGCACACTCACGACCCGATCCGCGGCGCCCAAGTTGCCCTGACGGGGACGACGCTCGCCATGACCACCGACTCCGCCGGACATTTCGCTCTCACCGGTCTCGACTCCGGGCTCTACGTCATCGACATCCGTGCGGTTGGCTATGCCCCAGCCGCGTGGCATCTCGTGCTCAAGTCGCGGCAGGTGATCCGACAGCTGTTCCAGATGGATCCCCTGCCCGTGGAACTCCCCGAGGTCGTGGTCACAGGTCGCCAGCCGCTGTCGGCGCGCCACTTCGCGGACTTCGAGCGGCGCCGCCAAGCCGGGATGGGCGCGTTCCTGACCCAGGAGCGCATCGAGCGCGCCAACACCGCTTCGTTGGTGGACGTCCTTGTCACAGTGCGCGGGGTCCAGCAGGTGTGCCTCTCGAACCAATGCGTCGCCAAGATGGTGCGGTCGCCCCCGGGGTGCTACCCGCAGTATTACCTGGACGGCCATGAGTCGTCCGCCTACTTCGCGCGGCTCACCCCCCCCCAGGACGTGAAGGGCGTCGAGATTTACCGTGGCTCGTCCGAGACGCCGGGCGAGTTCCAAGGGAGCAACTCCGGCTGCGGCGTCATCGCCATCTGGACCAAGTCTTCGCCCTAGCCCGGGCGGTCCCGCCCACTCCGTAAGCCCGTTACCTTAGGCGGCATGACGCGAGGCCTTCGCACGCGACCTGCCCGCCTGTTGGTCTCCGCGTTCGTCGTTTTCACCTCGTGTCGTTCCAACGCTGGCAAACGCCCCGCCGCCCCCACCTCGGCGCCGCCGTGGCTGCTGGAGCGCGCCCACCAGGAAGCCGAGCTCGTGGCGCAGTCCCCCGCGTTTCACGACTTCCAGTTCACCGACCGGCTCGAGGCGAGCGGCATCACGTTCGAGAACCGGATCGTCGACGACGCCGGCAAGGCGTACAAGAAGGTGCACTACGATCACGGAACGGGACTATGCGCCGCGGACGTCGACGGCGACGGGCTACCCGATCTGTACTTCGTCACCCAGCTCGGTCCCAACGATCTGTGGAAGAACCTCGGCGGTGGTCGGTTCACGAACGTCACGGACGAGGCGGGCCTCACCATGCCGGACGCCATCGCCGCTGGATGCGCGTTCGCCGACATCGACAACGACGGCGATCCCGACCTGTTCGTCACGACGGTGCGCCACGGTAATCGACTGTTCGAGAACGTGGGCGGCGGCAGGTTCCACGATATCACCGCGCAGGCGGGCGTCGGCTACGTCGGCCACTCCTCCGGCGCGGTGTTCTTCGACTATGACGGCGACGGCCGGCTCGACCTGTTCGTGACCAACGTGGGCGTGTACACCAGCAACGTGAAGGGGCCCGGCGGCTACTATGTAGGCCTGCCGGACGCGTTCCACGGCCACACGCACGCCGAGCGCACCGAAACCAGCATCCTCTACCACAACCTGGGTGGCGACCGATTCAAGGACGTCACCCGCCAGGTCGGTCTGGTGGATCGGAGCTGGAGCGGGGACGGGACCGTGATCGACGTGAACGACGACGGATTCGCCGACCTCTACGTCGTGGATATGCAAGGGGAGAACCACCTCTGGCTCAACGAGGGCGGGAAACGGTTTCGCGACGCGACCCGAAGCTATTTCCCGAAGACCCCGTGGGGCGCGATGGGGGTGAAGGTGTTCGACTTCGACGGAGACGGCCGGCTCGACGTCTTCGTCACCGACATGCATTCGGACATGTGGGTCAACATCCCGCCCGGCGACTGGGCGGCCGAGACCCGCAAGGCCGACACCACGCCGGCACCCGCCGATTTCTTCCCGACGGGCAAGCGCCGGTTCATCTTCGGGAATGCCCTGTTTGCGAACCGGGGCGGTGGACGGTTCGAGGAAGTCTCCGATTCAGTCGGAGTAGAGACGTACTGGCCCTGGGGACCGAGCGTCGACGACCTCAACGCCGACGGCTGGGACGACATTTTCATCACCGCAGGCATGAATTTCCCCCACCGCTACGGGATCAACTCCGTGCTGCTGAACGAAGCCGGGCGGCACTTCCTCCCCAGCGAATTCCTGCTCGACGTCGAGCCACGCCCGAACGGCGTCACGGATCAGGCCTGGTTCACCCTCGACTGCAACGGAGCGGACCGCAAGCAGTTCTTCTGCGCCGCGTGCCCGGAGCCGGGTGGGGCGGCCTTGGGGTGTCGATTTGACGCCGCTGGGAGGCTGACGATGATGGCCTCGCGGGGCACCCGCGGCGCGATCTTGCTCGACCTGGACGCCGACGGCGATCTCGACATCGTCACCAACGAGTTCAACGCGCGGCCGCAGGTGCTCGTCAGCGACCTGGCGGAGCGACAGCACGTCAACTTCCTCGAGGTTCGCCTGCGGGGAACGCGCTCGAACCGACAGGGGATCGCCGGGCAGGTCACCGTCGTCCTGCCGGATGGCAGGCGCGTGCTCAAGGTCATGGACGGGAAGTCGGGGTATCTCTCGCAAAGCGACCTGCCGCTGTACTTCGGCCTCGGGAGCGCGGACCACGCCGCCTCGATCGAGGTGCGTTGGCCCTCCGGTCGACGCCAGGCGGTCGCCGGCCCGGTCCGCGCTGGCGGGGTGATGGAGGTCGTCGAGCCGTAGCGACGCGCTACGGCCGCGCTGCGAGAACCCGCGCCGCCTCAGCAAGCGCGGGGAGGTTCGTGTCGGCGCGATGCCAGATCTCCCGTAGGTCGCCGTAGGCGCGGGCAGCGGTCGCCCGGTCCCCCGCCGCCACCGCTGCCCGGCCGAGGCCGAGGAGCGACAGCGCGCGTTTGGGGGCCAGCTGGAGCGCGCGCGCAAACTGGCGCTGCGCCTCTCGGGGACGGCCGGCCTCGAGCAGGATCTCCCCGAGCAACTCGTGCGCCGGCTTCAAGTCCCCGGGTGGCCCAAACTCCACTGGCATCGCGTCCTCGAGCGACACCGCCTCTCGCATGAGCGCGACCGCCCCGTCCAGGTCCCCGTCCGCCTGCCGGAAGGCCGCCCCCAGCTCCTTGTCGAGAATCGCAGGGACGGGGTCCACGTAGCCGGTCTCGGGTGCGGGGGGAGTTCGGTTGAGCGCCGTGAGGTCCGTCCGGGCGCTGTTGGCGGCGGCTCGGTCACCGCCCTTGAGCGCGGAGAACGCCGCGACGAACGCTTCCGCCGCTCGAGCCCTGGAACGCGCCTGGGTGAGGTCGATGCGCCATTGCAGCGACGGACTGTCCCATCGCTCGGTGTTGATGACGTAGTCGGCTCGCATCTGCGCCAGCAGCGCGAGGCCGTGCCCCGTAGTCCAGTCCGCATTCTGCCGCATCCGCTCGAGATGCCGCAGCGCCTCTCCGTATCGGCCTTGCTGGAGATAGCCGTAACCCAGCCATTGGGTGTAATGGTTGGGCGCCCAGGTGGCTGGATCGCGCCCGGACGCGATCTCGTTCTGCGACACCACCTCATCCCACATCCCCAGCGCGAGGAAGATGTGGGTAGTCATGTGCTGCGCGTGTGCGGCGTCGGGCGCGATCTTGGAA
>Ga0184619_10000124_pt1 | contig 24644 bp, 18 predicted proteins | sample PLM0_60_b1_FD_133146 | JGI IMG/M metagenome (GOLD analysis project Ga0184619, IMG submission 133146) | Groundwater sediment microbial communities from an aquifer in East River, Colorado, USA - PLM0_60_b1 | ecosystem: Environmental > Terrestrial > Soil > Riparian zone | place: USA: East River...
ATCGGCAGCCCGCGCCTTCGCGTAAGCTTCGGGCCAAGAGTAAACGAGCGTGCCTACCGCCTTGAACCCTGCAGAATAACTGATCGAGACTTTGAAAAAATCCGTAGCCGGTTTGCCCGCGATGCCAAATACACGAACGCGGTTTGGACCAGCATCTGCCAACCGAATCGTCGAAAAATCTGCCACGCAGTCGGGGGTGATGTAGTCCTGCGGGTCGCCCATTTCATATACCAGTTGTTCTTTGACCGAAGGAATACTTACGCAGCCGCCTGTGTTTTTGTGTTTAGTCACAATAAAAGTCGCGTCCGGCGAGACTTCGACAATCGGAAAGCCCACATCTTCCAGATTGGGAATCAAATTCCATTCGTACTGGCAGTTTCCTCCCGAGCACTGAGCGCCACACTCAATGATATGTCCGGCGATTGTGCCCGCGGCCAACTTGTCCCAGTCGTTTGCGGCCCAACCAAACTCATGAATTAGGGGAGCGAGTGTTAGCCCTGTATCGGTTGCGCGGCCGGTGATTACGATGCGCGCGCCGCGATTCAGCGCGTCCACCATTGGCGCAGCGCCGAGATACACATTGGCACTTTGGATCCGATCGCGAACTGTATCCAGCGTCGCGTCTGTATCCATATTGCGCATGGCAACGCCCCGGGCGATTAACTCATCGATGCGCGGCATGATGTCATCGCCGGTTACTATACCGATCTTAAGTTTTCCACTGAGACCGAGTTCGCGGGCCACTTCTTTCACTGCCCCTGCACAACCCTCAACATTGACGCCGCCCGCGTTCGCAGTGACACGAATGTCGCGCTGCACACAGGCCGGAAGTATCTGCTTCATCAACGGCACAAAGTCTTTCGCGTAACCGGCAGATGGATCGCGCGAACGCTGCTTTTGCATGATCGACATGGTGACTTCCGCCAGATAGTCGAGCATCAGATAATCTATTGGACCACCTTCAACCTGGCGTACCGGTGCGTCCGGCAAGTCACCCCAAAAACCTTGTCCGGCGGCAATACGAATTTGTTGTTTCATTCTGAAAAGTTAGAGTTCAGTCATTAAGTTGCGGCATCGGCAACAAGTAAAGTCTGAGCTCTAAAGCGGTGGTAAACTTTAGACGCAAAGCCCGCCTGCATGCAACGGGCGACGCAATCTTGTTAGATTACGTCGCCCGTTCTAATTGGACCACTACTAGACCAGCGACGGCGGCAGCACAAACTGACCGATGTGCGGTCCATCATAGTTAAGGCTAGTGCGCAGGCTTAGTTCCAGCGTGTCCCGAGTCTCTTCAGGGGTGATTACCGCGTCGACAAAACCGCGGGCAGCCGCATATTTTGCGTCGAGCTCCTTTTCATAATTCGCTCGGACGCGATTCATTTCCTGCTCCAGCTCAAGGCTTGGCTCTTCACCCTTTGCCCTTAGCTTCTCAAGTTGACTACCGAAAACAGCCTGCACGGCAGAGTCGCCCTCCATCACACCCATGCGGCCAGTCGGCCAACTGAAAATGAAGTCAGGATCGAAGCCCTGCCCGGCCATCGCATAGTAACCGGCACCTGAAGCGTGATTAACCGTCAAGACAATCTTGGGAACCAACGCCGTGGCCATCGCTTCGACAAACTGCGCGCCCGCGCGAATGATTCCCGAGTGTTCCGCCTCGGGTCCAACCATGAAACCTGAAACGTCCTGGACAAAAAGCAGAGGCGTTTGATGGCGACTACAAGTCTCGATGAAGTAGGCTACCTTCTCGGCAGATTCAGTGTAGATGATGCCGCCAAATCGCGGCGGACCGCCCGCCGGCGATTTCACCATTCCACGGTGATTAGCGATGATGCCAACCTGAATGCCGCGAATGCGCGCATGACCCGTGATGATTTCCCTGGCATAGTCAGCCTGGAACTCATCTAGCTGTCCTTCGTCGAGCAAACAATCCAGGAGCTCGCGCATGTTGTAAGGCTGACGATGATCTTCCGGAATTACTTCGTAGATTTTTTCGGCTGGCGTTTTGGCTTTTGCACTTGGGGTAGAACTAACTCTCTCGGACTTCACCGGCAACTCTGAAACGAACTCGCGGATTTTTGCGATGCATGCTTCATCGTTCTGCACGCGATAATGTGCCACACCCGACAGTTCATTATGCGCGAGCGCGCCGCCCAGAGTTTCGTTGTCGATCGTTTGCCCCGTCGCACCTTTCACCAGGTTGGCGCCGCCCAGTCCCATGAATGATGTGCCTTCCACCATGATGATTACGTCTGAAAGCGCGGGAAGGTATGCGCCACCGGCAATGCAAGGCCCCATTACCGCTGAAATCTGCGGCACTTTAAGATACCGTCGCATGATCGAGTTGTAATAGAAGATGCGCGACGCTCCGTACTGTCCGGGAAAAACGCTCACCTGGTATGGAAGGTTCACGCCCGCTGAATCCACCAGGTAAATGATTGGAACGTGGCAGCGCATCGCAATTTCCTGCGTGCGCAGAATTTTCCTGATTGTCTCCGGCCACCAGGAGCCCGCTTTGACGGTCGCGTCATTGGCAACCACTACTACTTCTCTGCCCTCGACGCACCCAACCACAGTGACGACCCCCGCCGCCGGCGCACCGCCAACTTCTTCCTCTTTATTTCTACCTTCTGCCTTCTGCTTACTGCCTTCTGTTTCCTTGTACTGATCGTAAGCAACGAGCAGCCCAATCTCCTGCGCATAGGCGTTCTTATCGAGTAACAAGTCAATCCGTTCGCGCGCGGTTAGCTTTCCTTGCCTGTGCTGCTTCTCAATCTTTTCGGAACCTCCGCCAAGAAGCAGCTTCGCCTCAAGCTGATGCAGCTGAGCGGTAAGTTCTCTTAAACGGCAAGAGGTTTGTTTGGGCTTGTCTTCGGTTCTTTTCATCAACAGACCGGACCGGACCTACGATTGCAGACCAATCAGCTTCTATGCACTAAGGACTTTCAACAATTCGTTTGCATCAATCTGCTGCGATAAGCCTTCGATGATGGTGACACGCAAACCTCTTAGTTCTATGAGCACTTGGCCTTCGCTTGTTTGCCATGTTTTCAGAGTGTTGAGGGTATTGTTTTGGCTATCGGTTAATGCCTTCGCACCCTGATAGCGCAAATCTGTTCGCTTAACATAAGCTTCAAAAAACTCCCGTGCATCACTTTCAGTGTCCCAGGCTGAAACCTGGGCGATCATCACCTGCCCTGGATTTGCACCCTCATAGACATCGTAGCGATCTCCGGCCCAACCGGCCGCAGCCCGGCGTGATTCCGCCGGGGAGTTTAGAAATTGATCCAACAGCAGGTAATAGCCCCACTCGCCGTTCACATCAGAATCGATTCGCCGCCAGGAAGCACTGGGCAGTGCGCGCTCAGAACCACCTGCGTGAGCGGGCGGCGCTGAGCGCGCATTGGGCAAAGCTGCGTTCTCGCCCGCGTTGAGCTTTCCACTCAGGTCCGGCAGCGCAATTTTCAGCGGTCGTTCATAAGCAAAGTACTTCTCCTGGTGCAGAATCTGTTCCGTGGATAACGGCAGTTTCGTAAACGCTTTTGACAATCCGGTAAAGCCCTCGCGCTTATAGACGCCCGTGGCCCATTCGCTTCCCTGCAGGTACGGAAAGATCAGCGATTCCCGCAATGCTCGTGGTGCCTGGTTAAATTGTTCGGTGGAGACTCCAGTGTTGAGCGAGCGCGTGAATGCCAAAGCAACTAGAGGATTTTTCGCCATGTAAACCATCATCGCGAGCGTTGCATCACCTTCGATCAGGGCGTGCGCTGCAAGCTGTGCATCGGCATCGCCGTGTGGCCATTTCTGAAAGCGGCGCAAGTCAAAGTGCTGATCCTGAAGGGCATGGGTTAGTTCGTGCGCCATCACTGGTTTCTGGGTTTCCAGCTCCAGCCAGTCGGCCAGGTAAAACTCACGCGTCCCCGGATCGTAGTAGCCAGCGATCTGCTCGAGCAGCAACCTGATGATAAATGGACGATATTCAAAATTTGCCGGCGCCAAACCAAATTTGCGATAAGCAACCTCGGTGGCATGCATTTCTGTCGTGGTCATTTGCTCATAAAGATTTTTAACCAGCATGCTTTCGATCTGAGCCCGCGACTGTGCCCCGCTTTTCACCGGATGCAGGATTGGCAATTCGCGAATTTTGCTGGTTTCCTCCAGCACTGCGGCTGTAGCAGCAACGATCGCGGCCTCGCGCGCGGCGCGGCTGGATATTGCCGGCCGCTGTTGGGCTTGCTGCGCAACACCCTGGGAATTGATAAATGCGCTGCTGGTAAAAACCACAAGCGCGACCACTACGGTCAGGAGTCTGCTAATATTCTTTGACATCTTCAGGCTTTCGCTCTTATAGTCCGCCTAAACTGTTAGGACAATCGCGGTTGGGTGTTCACCAGCACCCCTAAAAACAAAGTTTGAAGGTATAACGCTCAGATGACAAGTCCTGCACCTGAAAATGTTTTCGGCGAATGGCACGAGTCGGTGGTACGCGTGCGCTATGCCGAAACCGACAAGATGGGAATTGTCTATTATGCCAATTACCTTATCTGGTTTGAGATTGGCCGCACCGACTTTTGCCGCGCTCGTGGCTTTGCCTATCGCGACATGGAAGAGAATGATGACGCCTTTCTGGTGGTGGCTGAAAGCTATTGCCGTTACAAAGCGCCGGCGTATTACGACGACGAATTGTTGATTCGCACCCACATCACTGAACTAAGGCGCCGCTCACTGCGATTTGGATACGAAATCGTGCGCGCTTCCGACGATCAAGTAATTGCCGAAGGCGAAACTGGACACGTGATTACCGATTCAACCGGCCGCGTTCGCTCGTTTCCGGAAGGCTATGCGCAGCGGTTGCTGGCTCCCCCAATCTTGAAATCGACAAATGACGGGGAAATCGTGCCCACAGAAACAGGACCAGCATAATTTCTAATCATGGGCCAGATTCAATCTGGTAATCGCGCGTGCCTGGCCTGTCGCCGCGTCAATCTCCAACACAGCACCGCAAATCCTGACATTGCCAGTTGAATGCTCCGCTCTTTTTCCCATGGCAGAAGTGAAACGACTAATAACGTCCTTCTTATCCATTCCGATGACACCGGAATAGCTGCCCGTCATTCCCAGGTCCGTTAAATAGGCGGTTCCGTTCGGGAAGACACGCTCGTCAGCCGTCTGCACGTGAGTGTGCGTGCCCAGAACTGCGGAAACGCGTCCGTCAACATACCAACCCATTGCGACTTTTTCAGAAGTCGCTTCTGCGTGCATATCAACAATGCGAATCCTGGTGTCACTGGGCAAGTCCGCCAGCAGTTGGTCGACAGCACGAAAGGGATCATCCGACGGCGGCATGAAAACCCGGCCCATCAGATTTATCACCGCTACCTTCGTACCCTTGATAACTCCGGTCCAAATGCCGCTTCCGGGCGTATTAGGCGGATAGTTTGCTGGTCTGAGAAGCCGAGGTTGTTTGACGATGTACTGGGCCGCTTCCTTCTTATCGAAGATGTGGTTGCCTGAAGTCATCACATCAATGCCGGAAGCAAACAACTGCTCACAAAGAGAAGGTGTCACTGAGAATCCGCCGGCGAGGTTCTCAGCATTCATAATTGCCAAGTCGATGTCGTGCTGTTCGCGCAGATCCTGAATACGCTCAAGCACAGCCAGGCGACCGGGCTTGGCAACAACGTCACCGATCATGAGTACCTTCATAAATACCGTAAATCGTGAATCGTAAATCGTGAATAGACAAAAGAAAAGCCGTAAACAAAAGCGTCAATCGGAATAGTCGCAACCACTATTTACGATTCACGATTTACGATTTACGACTTAGTTGGCAGGAGGGAGATCCGCGTTGGTCGTTCCGGAGCCGTAATTGAACCTGCATGTACAGGTGGGTGACCTTTAAGAGCCGCAGCCTCTGGCAATTCTTAACGCTGAAGAAGTGCACTGGCAAGCGGCATCGGTCTCCCATTTTAACGGCGTTGGCTCAATCATCGTTACTCGGTGACGGGCCCCACAGAATATTTCCCTCCGCCGCCGGGGATACTAACACATACGATCGAAACTCAGGTAATCAGTGTTACGGCGGTTGCAGTCGCGCGCTTGGAAACTTGAGTTGTTCAGGAAACCGTTCGCAATCAACCCAGCGAAATGTTGCCCGGGGCGCCTTTTTCCTGCTCGATGTTGCTGCGAACCTTTAGTAGTTTATCGAGCATTTCGGCGCATTCCGCGCTGCGCGTGGCCAGTTGGGCATCGGCCTGTTCGTGGGTTTGTTTCAAGCGGTGCAGCTCGTCGGCAATATGCAAAGCAGCAAGAATGGCGACCTTCAGCGAATCGACGGTCAATGTGCCGGAAGAAATCTCGCGCATCCGGCCATCAACAAAATCCGCCAGTTTCATGAGGTATTCTGAGTCACCGTCGGAGCGGATATTGTAAGTCTGATTATAAATTTCAACCCGAATAATCGGCGGCGCGGAGGTTTCGAGACTCTTCTTTCCAGGCATTTCAGCAATTCCCGTTGTCATCTGAGTTCCTCCGCCAGCTCAGGATCAAGCGCGGCCACCGCATCAAGCATCGCCTCTACCTTCATACGGATGATGTCGCGTTCGGCGAGTAGTGCTTCCACCTGTTTCTCGAGGCGCTCTTGTTCGCGCGGTACGCTCCCCCGGTTGCGACGCATGTTGGAAAGCTCCTTTTCGAGGCTCTCCTTCTCGAGTCGAAGCGTTTTGGTGAGTTCGATGGTTCGATAGTTCTTATCTTCGAGGTGTGAAAACTTTTCCAGTCCTGACAATGCGATCATCAAACTATTCTTTCTGAGTTTATGTGCTATCCGCCTCGGCGACGCGATTATGCGACTTCACGCTGTCAAGCGCAAGACTGTGTGCGTCGATAAGTGCGATTTATTTTTAATGAAGCTCAGCTTTGAATTTCTTCAGCAGCGAATCCAGCAGGCTCCGGTGACGTTCTTCCACTTCTTCGTCGCGGAGAGTTCGCCGGTCCGAACGATATTCGACGCGCAATGTTACGGACCGTTTGCCAGCGGGAATTTTTTCACCTTCATAAGTGCCCATCAGCGTCACACGCTGGTAGTCCTCCATTCCTTCCGACTCAATCGCGGCAACCAATTTACTGAAACCAATATTGCGATCGACGAGTAGCGTCACATCGCGCACTACAGACGGATATCGTGGCAGGGGTTTGTATTTAATTTCGCGTTCGGCTACACCGAACACCGGGGTCAGATTCAATTCGGCAACGTAAACTCGCTGGCGAAACTTGTAAGCAGCGGAAACTGTTTCCGACAAGGCACCCACGCTGCCAATGTCTGTTCCGTCTGCAAGTGAAATGCGCGCCGCCTGGCCCAGGCGCAAATGTTTTACCTCCGCTTCGGTGAAAACTAGTGGCCGTAGATTCATGGCATCGATTGCGGTCTCAAGCGCGCCCTTGAGATCATAGAAATCCAGCTCGCGCGGCGCTTGCGCCCGGCCCTGTTCGCTCGCTCCGCCACTGGCAATCAAGCCAAACATTTCAGATTCTCGCGGAAGCTCGCCAGCTTTCGAACCCGCAAAAACACGCCCGATTTCGAACAAACGGACATCCTTCGTGCCCTGATTAAAGTTGTGGCGCAGCGACTGCAACAGCCCCGGCAGCAGGCTCGCACGCATTCGGCTGGCGTCCTCCTGGATTGGATTACTCAGAGTGACGAAAGCTGATTGCTTTGCTGCTTCGTTCACCGCCGCCAAGGCAAAAACCTTGTCGTGAGCCATATCGATGAAACTCAAATTTATTGCCTCGTCGAAACCAAGGCCAGTCAAAGCGCGCCTTAGGCTCCGGCGATTTACCTCGGCCAGTTGGTATTCCCCAGCCATAGCAGCTGGCGGCAACTCTGAGCCGATCTGCTCGTAACCTACGTGCCGCGCTACTTCCTCAACCAGATCTTCTTCGAGACTGACGTCGACGCGCCAACTGGGCACAAGGAACGTTTTAGCAGCGCTCTTCTCCCCTTTGCTGACGAAGCCAAGCGCCGCCAAAATACGATCCATCTCGGCCACGTCAACTCGCAGCGATGTCAAACTCTCAACCTTCTGGGGACGAAAGTTTATCGAACGCCGGGGCTGTGGACTGGGATACACATCAATAACGTCTTCGGTAGCGACCCCGCCGGCAATTTCACAAATGAGATCAATGCATCTCGTCTGAGCGTTTACAACATTCTCGCAATCCGCGCCGCGCTCGAAGCGTCTTGATGCCTCCGTATCCATGCTAAGCTTGCGCGCAGTTCGCCTGACGGAGTCAGGATTGAAGTAAGCGCTTTCAATCAGCACATCGTTGGTTGACGCAGAAATTTCTGTATCCAAACCGCCCATGATGCCGGCAAGTGCAACTGGCAGCTCAGCATCTGCAATGACAAGCATTTCGGAATCGAGGTTGCGTTCCACGCCATCGAGCGTTTGCAGTTTTTCTCCCGCGGTAGCGCGGCGCACAATGATCTTCTGTTCCCTGAGTTTTCTCAGATCAAAAGCGTGCAGGGGCTGGCCCAACTCGTGAAGCACATAGTTTGTGATGTCGGCAACATTATTGATTGGCCGTTGACCGATTTCGTTGAGACGTTTTGCAAGCCATTCGGGTGAAGGCCCAATCTTCACGCCACGCACAGTGCGAGCGGCATAACGCGGGCAAAGATCGGGGTCTTCGATCTCAACGGCGGCGAAATCTCTTGCTTTTCCTTCGGTTTTCGCGGCTTTCGACTTTGGACTTTGGACTTTGGACTTATCGATCACCGCAACTTCGCGCGCGATGCCAATGTGCGAAAGGCAGTCAGGACGATTCGAGGGAACTTCGACGTCCAGCAACGAATCGCCATCGCTTTCGTCAACCGAGTCGATGGCGAGGCCGACCATGGTAAGCCGCTCCCGCAATTCCAGCGGGGTCAGCTTCGTGCCAGTCAGCTCGCGCAGCCAGTTGTAACTTATAAGCATGGGGGTGTCGGGTGTCGGGTGTCGGGTGATGGTCAAGCCGGTCTAACCCGGTACCTGGCACCCGACACCTGGCACCTTGTCTTTAATCAAACTGTTCCAGGAACCTTACGTCGTTTTCGAAAAGCAGACGAATGTCGTCCAGCTCATACATCAGCGCGCACATACGATCGATTCCCAGTCCAAAAGCGAAACCGGAATGGATCTCCGGATCGACGCCGGCAATCCGCAAGACATTTGGATGGACCATGCCTGAGCCGCCGAGTTCGATCCAGCCGGACTGTTTGCAAATGCGACAGCCTGTACCGCCACATTTGAAACAACTGAAATCGAACTCCGCGCTCGGCTCGGTAAAGGGAAAATACGAAGGCCGAAAGCGAGTGACCGTTTGCGCCCCGAACATGCGCCGCAGAAACTCTGCAACAGTTCCTTTCAAATGTGCCATCGTGATGCCGCGGTCAACGCACAAGCCTTCAACCTGGAAGAACATCGGATTGTGCGTCGGATCTGGCGTGTCGCGGCGAAAGACACGGCCCGGTGCAATCATGCGCAGCGGCGCGCCGTGTCGTTGCATCGCATGAATCTGCACCGTCGAAGTTTGCGAACGAAGCGCGAACCCTTCGGTCGTATAAAAAGTGTCTTGCGGCGCACGCGCCGGATGATTTGCCGGAATATTCAGCGCGTCGAAATTGTAGAAGTCAGTTTCGATTTCCCGATCGTCCTCAATTGCATAACCCAGCGAGACGAAGATGTCTTCAATCCGCTCGCGCAACTTGGTTATTGGGTGAATGTGGCCACGACGCGGACGGCGGCCCGGCAGGGTTACATCGATGCGCTCGCGTTCGGCACGCGCGACTTGCAGCAGACTGTTGACGTACTCCTCGGCTGCTGAGATTCGCTGGATAATTTCAGCTTCGGCCTGTTGCACCAGCTGGCCAAAAGCAGCGCGCTGAACCGGCGTGACCTTACCGATCAGCTTTTTGCTTACAGACAGAGTGCTTTTCTTACCCAAGTGTCGAGTTCGCAAATCGGCCAGGCCGCGTTGTTCGATTTCGGCGTCAGCCAAACTCAGCGACTGGGCAGAAGCATCCGTTAAGCGGGCAAAGCGTTCGAACTCCTGCTCGAACGCTTTGCGTGCCGCTTCAACCTGAGTTTTTGGATCTTCCTGATTTGTGCTCTCGGTCATCAGCAGTTGAACCGGCGGACAATGTCCGCCTTTAGCCTTGAGAGGGCAATCCTATCGACTTAAGCCGCGGCTTTCTCTTTCTTGTTATCGATCGCATTCTTCGCCTGCCGCGCAACTTCCTTGAAAGCTTCGGGTTGATTGACCGCGAGATCCGCAAGGACTTTTCGATCCAACTCAATCTCTGCCAGTTTCAAGCCGTGCATCAGCTGTGAATAGTTCAATCCATTCAGCCGCGCCGCCGCGCCAATGCGCACGATCCAAAGACTGCGAAAATCGCGCTTCTTTAGTTTGCGTCCGGTATAGGCGAAGTTCAATCCGCGCTCGACCGACTCCTTTGCAGAACGATAAAGTTTAGACTTGGTGCCGCGATAACCTTTCGCCAGCTTCAAAATTTTCTTGCGCCGCTCGAGGCGCTTATTTCCACGTTTAGCTCTTGGCATGATTGCCTTCCCTTCTTTGTCCGACAAACTTCAGTTTGTCGCAATATCAATGAGAAAACCGGACGACAAACTAAAGTTTATCGAACTAATCTCTTCCATAGGGCAGCATTGCTGCTACGCGTCCCTCGTCGGATTTTGAAATCAGCCCGTCAATATCCAGCAGCCGTTTTCGCTTGTGGGTTTTTTTTGTCAAGATATGGCGGGCATGCGAATGACCGCGTTTTACTTTACCGCTGGCAGTTAAACGAAAACGCTTTGCCGCTCCCTTATGTGTTTTTAGTTTTGGCATAATTCCCTCTCTTCAACTCTGAGATCTGAAATCTTAAATCTTTGTGCCCTCCCGTACTGGTCGGGCTAGTGCCCCGCTGCTCAATCTCGATTGACCGCCCGCTTATTCTGACAGTGTTGCCGATACTATCCCGTTCTCAGCCAGCATCTACCGGCTTGTTACTTTCTACTTTGGGCTCCGGCTTACTGATCGCCGGCGTTGATCCACTAGGCGGCGCTGGCGCGTGTTGTTCAGGCTTGACCGTTCCTTTGTGCTTCTTCGGCCCAAGGATAATGAACATCTGGTTCCCTTCCATGCGCGGTCGGGCTTCTACTTCGCCGACGTCAATCAGGTCGTTTTCCAGGCGCTCGAGAATGCGCGCACCCAATTCACGATGCGTCATTTCCCGCCCGCGAAACCAAATGGTGGCCTTAACTTTGTCGCCTTCTTCCAGCCACTCGCGTGCGTGTTTCATGCGATAGCTATAGTCATGATCGTCAGTACCGGGTCGGAACTTAACTTCCTTAACGGTGATCGTGACCTGCTTTTTCTTCGCCTCGTTTGCCTTCTTCTTCGCTTCGTATTGAAACTTTCCGAAGTCGATGATGCGGCAAACGGGCGGATCCGCTGTCGCGGCCACTTCTACCAGATCCAAGCCTTTTTCCCGGGCGGCGCGAATGGCATCTCGAATATCCATAACGCCAAGCTGCTCGCCTTCGTCACCGATGACGCGCACCTGGGGCACGCGAATTCTTTCGTTAATGCGGGCAATGGGCATGCGCCGGTTGTCCGGGCGCGAGCCGCGACCTCGAAAGCCTGTAGCTATTGCTGCACCTCCTAGGAGAAAGTTCAGAGTTTCGAGTTTCTAGTTTCGAGTTAAATTAAACTCGGAACCCGGAACCCGAAACTCGAAACTATTGGTTACTCAACGCACGCCGCTCAACAAGCTTGCGCGCCATCTCAACAAAGTCATTAATAGACATCAAACCAATGTCGCCTTTGGTCCGCTCGCGAACGGCCACCATTCCCTGCTCCATTTCGCGGTCGCCCAGCACCAGCATGAATGGCGTCTTCTGCATTTGGGCGTTCCGAATCTTTGCGCCAATTTTTTCGCTCTTCAGGTTTGACTCCACACGTAACCCGGCGGCCCGCAGTTCGGCTGAAACTTTTTCAGCGTATTCGTTAACTCGATCGGTAATCGGCAGCACGGCAACCTGCACCGGCGCCAGCCACAGCGGAAACGCGCCAGCATAGTGTTCAATCAACACGCCAAAAAATCTTTCCATCGAGCCAAATAACGCGCGATGAATCATGATCGGCTGGTGCGGTTTGTTGTCCTCGCCGATGTATTCAAGCTGGAAACGCGCCGGCAAATTAAAATCAAACTGCACGGTCGTCAACTGCCAGGTGCGCCCGATTGCATCTTCAACGCGAATGTCGATCTTCGGACCGTAAAAAACGGCTTCACCCTCGACACGCTGATAGTCAATGCCGCGATCATTCAAGGCAGTGGTCAACATTTCTTCCGCGCGATTCCAATCTTCGTCCGAACCGAGGTAATGAACGTCGCTGCCACTTCCGCGCACCGAAAGCTCGACCTTAATGTCCTTGAAACCGAAGACATCGAACATGTGGAACGCGAAGTCGATACAACCTATGATCTCACCATTTACCGTCTCGGGCGTGCAGAAGATATGAGCGTCGTCCTGCGTAAACCCGCGCACGCGCGTTAACCCATGCAGCGTTCCGGACAATTCCGCACGATAGACAGTGCCTAACTCCGCATAGCGAATGGGGAGATCGCGATAGGAGCGCTGACCGGATTTGTAAATGCCGATGTGAAACGGACAGTTCATCGGCTTGATGCGGAATTCCTGCTCCTCAAACTCCATTGGCGAGAACATCGAATCCGCGTAGTTCCCCTCGTGGCCACTGGTGAACCATAACTCCCGTTTGGCAATGTGTGGCGTGAAAACCAGGCCATAGCCACGCGCGGACAATTGCTCGCGCAAGTAGTTTTCCATCTCCTTGCGAATCGCGCCGCCCTTCGGATGCCAGAAGATCAAACCCTGGCCATACTGTTCCTGAATTGAGAACAGATCGAGCTCGCGGCCCAGCCGTCGATGATCTCTTTTCTCGGCTTCCTCGCGCTGCTTTAGCCATGCGTCCAATTCTTCCTGAGAAAAGAAAGCGGTGCCGTAGATACGTTGCATCTGCGTATTCGCAGCGTCGCCCTTCCAATAAGCACCTGCCAGTGACAGCAGTTTGAACGCGCGCAACTTGTTGGTGTTGGGCACATGCGGACCAAGGCAAAAGTCGATAAACGGCGAGTTGTCGATGTAGTAAACGCTGACTATCTCGCCAGCCTTCTCATCAATCAGCTCGCATTTCAACGGCTCATCGCGGTCCTTGAAAATCTCGAGCGCTTCAACTTTCGAAATTTCTTCGCGCCGGTAAGCAAGATTGCGGCTGGCAATCTGACGCATCTTCTTTTCAATGATCGGAAGGTCAGCTTCAGTTAAAGGTTGTGGCGCAATCACGTCATAGAAAAATCCATAGCGCGGGTCTTCAAGCAGTGCGGGTCCAATGCCCAGCTTGGTGCCGGGAAACAAATCAAGAACTGCGGCCGCAAGCAGATGCGCTGTCGAGTGACGCAGCACATCCAATCCCTCAAGCGTTTGCGGCAAAACCGGCTCGATTTCAAGCGCCTCGCCGTTTTGTTGCGCATCGAGCATAAAAGCGAGATCGACTTGGCGGCCATTAACGCGCGCCGCCAGAGCCTGCTTCGCCGCTTCGCGGTCCAGCTTCTTCAGCGCCTCTCCAACAGTCACCGGCGCAGGAATCTGCACTGACTGGCCGTTGTTAAGTTGTACATTAATGTCGCTCATCTATTTCTGGTAAATCGTAAATGGAATATGCGCCTTACCCGCAGGGAAGGCGGCAAAGCGGCACAGCATAAACAAAGCCCGCTCCCAAAGTGGCTCTGGCGCTTCCTATTCACGATTTACGATTCACTATTTACAACTTCAACTGATCGGATCTGATAGGAGCGCCTTCGCCGAGCCCGCCCTAAGAGGCTGGCAGTCAAAAACTAAAGAATCGAGTCGATGTTCGATTCATAACGAAGGTCTTCCGGAGCATCCTATCAAAAATTAGAACTGACAAAGGACACGTTCGTTCAGTCTCATTTGCCTGCAAACACTTCAATTACGCCGCGAATTCTAACAAAGTACACTGAATAGGCGCAACCAGGCACGGCCAACCCTGGTCCAGATTCGCGTCTGCGTCCACAAAGTGGCGTTTGTCGGACACTAGCCTTGTTTGGCAACACCCGCCTTTGCCGCGACCGTGGGAAAGCCGCGCTTCTTCATTAGCGCTTCCACTCGCGCGTCGCGTCCGCGGAACGCGCGATAACCTTCAGCGGGATCGATCGTATTGCCCACCGAGAAGATATATTTGCGCAAGCGCGCAGCTACCTTGCGATCATAAGGACCCCCACCCTCTACAAAGGCCTGATAGGCATCGGCGGTCAATACATCGGCCCACAGGTAACTGTAGTATCCTGCTGAATAATTGTCGCCGGAGAAGATGTGCAGAAAATGCGGCAGCCGGTGGCGCATGACGATTTCATGCGGCATTCCGAGTTCAACCAAAGTTTCCCTTTCGAAGGCATCTGGATCGATTTTCTTGTCGCCGGCTAGATGCAGTTTCATGTCAACCAAAGCGCTCGCCAGATACTCGACCGTAATGAAGCCCTGGTTAAAGGTTGATGACCGTTTAATGCGGTCGACCAGGCCCTGCGGGATTGGCTTACCCGTTTGATAATGAACAGCAAATCTGTTGAGCACTTCCGGAGTGGACAGCCAATGTTCCATGAGCTGAGACGGAAACTCAACATAATCTCGTGCTACAGCTGTTCCGGAAAGCGTCGGATAAGTAACGTTTGAGTTGAGACCATGCAACGCGTGTCCAAACTCATGAAACATCGTGCTCGCGTCGTCCCAGGAAATTAGCAAAGGCTCACCCGCTTTTCCTTTGACGAAGTTCGCGTTGTTGGAAACGATAGTTGTAACTTCGCCGTTAATTCTTTCCTGACTGCGATACGCATTCATCCAGGCGCCGGAACGCTTCCCGGCACGCGCGTAGGGATCAAAGTACCAAAGCCCGATGTGTTTCTTTGTTGTTTTGTCAGTAACTTCCCAAACGCGAATGTCGCGATGCGCAACCGGAACATTCATTACCGGAATGAAGTTGAAATTGAAGAGTTCTCCCGCCACCCAAAAAATTCCTTCGCGCAGTTTCTCGAGTTGCAGGTAGGGCTTTACTTCATTCTGATCGAGATCGTATTTTGCTTTGCGAACTTTCTCGGCGTAGAAGCGATAATCCCATGGCGCTATTGTTATGGTCGAACCCTCTTTAGTGGCTAGCGCCTGCATGTCGGCGACTTCTTCGTGAACTCGGGCGACCGCTGGCTTCCAAACTGCTTCCATCAATTCCATCGCGCGCTCCGGCGTTTTCGCCATCGAGTTTTCGACGCGCCAATGTGCATGCGTTGGATAGCCCAGCAGCTTCGCGCGTTCCGCGCGCAGCGCCAGTATTTGAGTGATGACGGCATTGTTGTCGTGTTCGTCGCCGTTGTCACCGCGACTGACGAACATGCGCCAGGCTTTTTCCCGTAGATCTCGCCGGTCGGAATAAGTGAGAAAAGGATCGATTGAGGAGCGCGTGTTCTGGATCAACCACCCCGTTTGCTTCTTGGTTAGGGCAGCGGCGGCAGCCGCGTCTCGCACCGATTGCGGCAAACCGGCCAACTCGGTATCGCTCTTCAGCAGGATGTATTGGTCGTTCTCTTCCGCTAGTACGTTTTGACTAAAGCGCGTGAACAGGCCAGCCAGTTCCTGATTGATCTGTGACAGTCGCGCTTTAGCTCCGGTTCCAAGCTTCGCGCCCGAGCGAACAAAGTCTGTGTAATAGACCCAGGTCAGACGTTGCTGCTCCGCTGATAACTTTTTCTTCGCCGGCGAGTTATAAATAGCCTCAATACGTTTGAAGAGCGCTTCGTTCTGGATGATTTGATCGCTAAAGGCTGCCACCTTTGGCGCCATTTCTCGTTGCACGGCCTGAAACTCCGGCGAAGCCATCGTGCCGGACCATACCCCGTAAACGGTCATGACGCGATCGAGCGTGCGGCCTGAGCGCTCCAACTCAGCAAGCGTGTTTTCAAAAGTTGGCGCATCGGGGTTACTTGCGATCTTGCCAAACTCGCCCAGGCCCTCAGCCATTGCTGCCTCAAGGGCGGGTTTGAAATACGCTATCTGTACGCGATCAAACGGCGGCACGCCGCCATAAGGACCAGACCATTTTGCGAGCAGCGGATTAGCGCTAGCGGGAATAGGTGACTGGGCGTCAACGGATTGAAGGCTCAGGTCAATGTTTTTCCTGCTTACGCTGCTAACGACGAACAGGCCGATCAAGAGCGTCAGGAGAGGCAGCACGCGGCTGCGGGCGATCAAGTCGCGCATATACACCATCTTTCTTTCTGTGAATTCACCTAAAAATTTGCGCAAAGGAGACTACGGAGGGCCAAGTATAGGATTCAGTGATAAGCGTTGTACAGCCGAAGAGCGTAAATCGTGAATCGTAAATCGTGAATAGAAAAATTATCGGGCGTCTTCTCGTCCCCGAATTATTCCACCTCGCCTTTCTGTCTTATAATCAATCGCCTTTATCAGGTAGTTCTCGTCTCATGGAGTCATCGAATTTGACCGAAAGCCCGGCCGACAACGTCACGAAGCTGCTTTTGGAAGTCTCGAATGGCGATCGTAACGCGGTTGATCTTTTGTTACCCGTCATGAATTTCGTAAGCTTGCAGCGAATTACCGCAAACTGTTATTGTCGTCGCGATATACACATGATGGTGGCGCCTCGAGCAGACGGTCCGCCCAGCGAGCAAGTAGTATTGGAAGTAACGTCTAGAACCAAAGCAGCCGACGAAACGGATGTACGCAATACACAGGTTGCAAATCCTGGTGAGTCGACACAGGATGCGCTGCCAATTCAAGATTGGTCGCTGGAAACGTTGAAGCGGGAGTTGATTGGCCGCCAAGTTCGTTTCGAAGGCTGGCTTTTATTTGATTCCTCGCACGCTGGCGAATCTGAAAACACTGCACCGGGAATAGCTAACAACTGGCGCGCCACTGCCTGGGAACTTCACCCAGTAACAAAGATCGAAATTCCAACATGATTAGTGGCGCTCAGTACTCGGAACTCAGTACTCAGTACTCAGCACTTTAGGATTCAAGCGTGCCTCCAGACGCGGTGTATCCATTATCGAAGATAACCGGGCCCACGGAGCACACGGCCGGCAAGTGCCGGCGTGCGCTGGCCGCTATCGACTTCGATCTGTCCGTTGACGATTACATAGTTAATCCCAACTGGATACTGATTTGGGTCCTCGAATGTCGCGCGATCGATGACTGTCTTCGGATCAAAAATCGTAATGTCGGCGAAATAACCTTCGCGAAGCAAGCCACGCTGCTTCAAACCGACGTTAGCTGCCGGCAATCCGGTCATCTTATGAATCGCGAATTCCAGTGGCATCAAATGCTCGTCGCGCACGTAGCGACCGAGAATTCGCGGATATGTGCCCCAACCGCGCGGATGCGATTTTGATCCAGCCAGCGGACCGTCGGTCGCACGAGCGCCATTATCTGTACATATGCTAACGAACGGAGATTTCAGCGCTGCCTTCATATCGCTTTCGCTCATCATGAAAAAGATCGCGCCGGTCTGCCCGTGATCAGCGATGATAAAGTCCAGTAACGCGTTGATGGGTTCTTTCTTTTGCTCGGTCGCGACCTCCGACAGATGTTTGCCTTGCCAACGCTCCAGGTCGCGATTTACAACCGACGCGATCAAAATTCCACTCGGTCCACCGCTGCCGAGATAAATATTTTCCCAATCTCTGGAATCCGTAGCGATTTCTCTAATCAGCCGCTCGCGAGTTTGCTTGTCCCGCAAGCGGGCAATCATTCGATCGGTACCACCCTCAAGCGCCCACGGGGGCAGACAAGCGCTTAACGACGTACTGCCTGCCACATAGGGATATACATCCGCGGTGATCTTTAAGCCTCGTCGTCGCGCTGCTTGGATCCGGCGCAGCATTTCCGGCATGCGGCCCCAGTTCTGCTTGTAGGCGGTCTTGAAGTGCCAGATTTCCGTCGGAATGTTGGCGCGTCTGGCAATCTCGAAGACTTCTTTCATTGAATCGTCAATCGCATTGGCTTCACTGCGTTGGTGCGTGATGTAAATGCCGCCGTATTGATGGGCAACTTTCGCAAGTTCCACAATCTCGTCGGTCGTCGCGAAGCGCGCCGGCACGTATTGAAGCGAGGTAGAAACCCCTAAAGCCCCGTCCTTCATCGCGTCGGCGACAAGCTTCTTCATTTGTTCCAGTTCGGCAGGCGTGGGCGGACGATCGTCGTAGCCAATTACGTATTCGCGCACCTGGGTCGCTCCGACAAACGTGCCCAGATTTACACCGGAACCCTGCTTCGCGAGTCGCTTAAAATATCCCTCCAGCCTTCGCCAGTCGACAGTCAGGTTGAAGCGGCGATTGAAGTCTTCCTGCTCTTTGAGAATACGATCATTGAGCGGGGCTATCGATTCGCCTTCGCCGGTAATTTCAGTTGTCACACCCATCATTACTTTACTCATGGCCCGCGGATCGATAAGCAAGAACTGTTCTGATTGTCCGAGCATATCTATGAAGCCTGGCGCGACAACCCGCCCGCGCGCATCGATGGTGCGTTTCGCTTGCGCCCCACGCAGATTTCCTATGCGCGCGACACGATCACCGTTAATCGCGACGTCGGCATTGAAGGCGGAACTGCCAGTGCCATCCACGACTCGTCCGTTCCGGATGATGATGTCGTAGTCAGGCGGCGCTGCCTTGCTTGCGAATGGAAACGACGAGGTCAGCAGCACCATTGCCAAAGTTAAGCCTAGCGAAACTCTGCGTGTCATGATTTCACCATCGAGACTGAGATGTGCGGGACGACGAATCCTAGTCATTCATTGCTAATGTGTCCAGGGTTAGGTTGATTTTAATGCAGAGTCGCTGCGGATCAGGCAAAAGGGCGCAGAGGAAGTCTTTTGTGTCCTCTGGCAAATCAGAGAAAGCTCCAATTCGGACGCGCGGTAATCACAATCGCCTGCATCTCTGCGCGCACGGGCGCATCACCACACTCGGATTGTCCGGTTTGTGTTCGGCGTAATCAACTGGCTCGCCTGTATTGTAAGATTAAGTGCCCGGTGATGTTTGCGTTTCGGCTGAAAGAACTCAATGAAATTAATTTTTATTCATGGCGCGCCGGCGGTTGGCAAGCTGACGGTGGCGCGCGAACTCGCACGGCTCACCGGCTTTCCTTTGTTTCACAATCACTTGACCGTGGATTTGGTTAGTTCCCTTTTTACTTTCGGCACGCCGCCCTTCGTTAGCTTGCGAGAACGGATTTGGCTTGCTGCCTTTCAGGAAGCCTCGCGAAATAATCTCTCGCTAATCTTTACCTTCAATCCGGAGCGCACAGTTAGCGAAGAATTTATTCAGAAGACGACCGATGCCATCGAAGCGGCTGGAGGTCGAATTGTGTTCGTGGAATTAACCTGCGCTCAAGATGAATTGGAGCGGCGGATGGAAGAGCCCTCACGTAAAGAGTTTGGCAAGTTGGCTTCCGTCGGTCATTATCGTTCACTAAAAAGTGAAGGCGCCTTTGAGTTTCCCAAACTGCCAAGCGACATCTCAATAAATACAACGAATCAATGGCCAGTTGACAGCGCTCGCTTGATCAACGAGTACGTCACATCGATTTAAAAAAGACACTTACCTTTCGGATTCTGTGGGGTTGCTGAGGCGGGTCGGATGGCCTTTCTCTGCGCAACCTCTGTGAGCTCTGTGCCTCTGTGGTGAGCTTATTCGTGAAAACCACTCACCACTGAGACACAGAGCACACAGAGGAAGAACACAGAGTAATCAAATCCTAAAAAGTGAACTTCACCGCTAACTGCACCTGTCGCGGATCGCCCACGCCTTGTCGGAGGAAGCCGTTGAAATCGAACAGGGGCGACCCAATGGATGGTTCGAGGTTGTTTTTGTTGTTAAAGGTATTGAACACCTCGACGATAGGGATCAGCGCATATCGCTCGCCGAACTTGAAGGGCCGCTGTATGCGCCAGTCGAATGAGAGGTACTCGTTGTTCTTTCGCGCTGTGTTGCGCGGGAAGCATTGGATGACGCAATTGGGCGACTTCGGCTGCGCTGAGCGGGCCTGCACACGGAAATTTCCCTCAAATCCTGCGGGCATCTCCACAAAAGTGAAGAAATTGAACTTGTGACGAATGTCGCGATCAGAGAGAGCGTAGTCGAGGCTTAGATTGAGTGGGTTAAAAGAACGATCGACGAACGGATCGCGCTCATTCGAGTCATCGTCCATATCTTTCGAGAGAACATAGTTCCACTCGAACTGATAGTGCTTGCTGAATCGCTTTCTCATGCCTACCGTGAAGCCGTTGTAAAGTGATTTTCCGACTGCACTCGTGACAAATACGTTGCCAAGTGCCGGCTGGAATAACCCTACCCGGCTGAGGTCGATGAACCGGGTCAGATGCACTCCCTGGGAATGAGTGAAATCAAAATACATAGTCAGGTCGCTTGCAATCTGCTGTTCAAATTGCGCGTTAGTTGTGTAGATGCGCGGGTTGGCGTAGTCCCGGCTGAAAACGCGAACGCCGGAACCCGGAACCGTACCACCCGATGGCGGCACATCTACAATCTTCGGCCAGGTTGGCAGCGGTTGGGCCACCGAACAACCAAAACTCGAAGCGCAGGCAATGCCAAACTGCTGCACGCCGTTATCGGTGATCGATCCCACCTGCGACAACATATTTTGCCGGCCATAAAATATTCCGTAGCTTGCGCGGAATACCGACTTTCCTTTTCCACCAATGTCCCAGGCCAGACCTACGCGCGGCTGAAACTCTTTCTTCGGACTATGAAGCGTGCCGTCGGACGGGAAGTTTGGATCGTTAAGGAATTGTCCATAGACCGTCTGACTCGGCGGCACTAGTATCTTGGGGAATATTTGCGCTTCCCAGCGCAAGCCATAATTCAAAGTGAAGTTTGGCCTCACCTGCCACTTGTCCTGCACAAACAATCCATAGTCCTCATTCTTGGCTGTGTTTTTTCCCGGCGGCGGAACTCCCCCGATTCCGGTTGGAATACCGTTCTGCAAATACAAAAGCAAAGGACCACCAACACTACTTCCGGCAGGGCAGGTTTGATTGAAAGGAGCGCCTTGTGTGATCCAGCCCGTAAATCCGAAAGTAGGCGTCAGGCACTCGCCTGCATTCGGTCCAAATCCATCCGCAGCCGGAGCAGATGCGTAACGTAAAAAGCCGGCCACACTGTCAAATAGATACCGGCCAGTGAAAAATCCGTGGAACGTTTGGTCATTCAGGGTGTGTATCCACTCACCACCGAATTTTACTGTGTGGTTCCCGGAAATTATCGAGAAGTTGTCCTTGACGTGCGTGCGCCAAAGAAGTTCATCGACATTCGGTTGCAGGAAGAATGGGTTACCAAACCTAAAACTTGGGCCGAAGCCCGCACCAGTATCGGCAGGCACATTGGACGGCGTTGCCAGCCTGGGTCTCAACTCTCGTGTGTATGAGAAGTGAGCCTCGTTTAGTTTCGTGGCCGAGAGCGTTGAGAACAGATTAACATTGAGGTTATTAATTTTCGACGGGCCCTCGATACCGTTAGCAGAATTGCCGTAGGTCGGAACGTCAAAGGTTTGATTTGTGTTCTTCGAGTAATCGAAGTTGTACGAGATGCTCAGCTGCTCAGACTGGTTCAGGTTAAAGTCAGTCTTGCCCAAAAAAGCATAGTTTCGAATTGGATGTTTTACCGGCAAACCTTCGTCTTGGTTCCTGGTGGTCTGGATGAAGTTGATCAGCGCCACTCGCTGACAGTCCGGGCTGGCGTTGATGAGGGCCTCATCAGCCGGATTCGTAATGACCGGAGCAGCGTTTGAACACGGAGTACCAATCGGATCGCTCAAGTTGGCGCGCGTCAGATTTTCGCGAATGCCCTCGAGCGCAAAGAAGAAGAAAGCTTTGTCTCTGCGAATGGGCCCACCGACGGTTCCACCAAACTGTGCGCGACGAAAATCCTTGAGTGGTTTTCCGTCTGACGTGTGAGCGGAGAGCGCTTCGTGGCGTTGAAAGTAAAAAAGACTGCCGTGGGTGTTATTGGTTCCCGACTTACTGATCACATTGATTATCCCGCCGGCGGTGCGGCCAAATTCGGCGCTCGCTCCAGTTGCTACAACCTGAAATTCCTTGACTGCTTCCAGCGTGATGTCGATTGCCGCGCGCTGGCCGCCAAGTTGCTCACCAAAGAAGCCGTTGTTGTAATCGCCGCCGTCAAGACTGACGTTGTTGAAAACGCCCCGCTGGCCCGCAAAAGTAATCTCGTCGCCGTCGGGACCTTGAACTACGCTCACGCCCGGCGTCAGCGTTAACAGATCTTCAAACTTTCGTCCCAGAATCGGAGTAGTGTTAACGGTCGTCTCATTTAGAGTTGTGCTCGATTCGGTTTTCACTGTGTCTACGGTGGGAGCTGCAGTGATGGTAACCGTTTCCTGAACCGAAGAAACCTTCATTGAAAGCGGAAGGTTCAGTGCCTGTCCGACAGTAAGGTCGGCCTTTTCCACCAACAGCGTAGCGAAACCCTGCTTTGAAACTGTGACGGTGTATCTACCAGGCGGCAACTGCAAGGCAGCGAAACGGCCCTCGTCGTCGGTAGTAAGACTCCGGGAAAAGTTTGTTTCAGTATTCTTGAGTTCAATAGCGGCACCGGGCACCGCCGCTCCGTTTGCGTCGAGCACAGTCCCTTGAATAGTTCCACTGGTTATTTGCGTTTGAGCCAGCGCCGACGCAGTCAGCACGACGATCGCGAACAGACAAAGACTTAAAACTCTGACCGGAGCGGTCAGGGAGCGAAGCAGGGGGTTGCGCATGTTTTTCTCCTGTAGCAAAAGGTCTGAGTGTCAATTCAGATCATGTTCAGAATTTTCTGCGGAAGTTCACTGCGAAGGCGGGCCAATCTTATTTAACGTCACTGACTGGTGTCAATGATTAGTTTTGTAATCCCTGGGATAACCAAAAGTACCATTTTGCTGGAGTATAAACCGTTAAATTGCACACACGGCAACCGATTGCATTACAAGTTTATATTTGCCCCGCCGAGAGATAATCCTCGGGGGTGGCTAGTGCTTCCTGCAGCCGGTTTACGAAGCGACCAACGTGCAGGCCGTCCATTAAAGCGTGGTGAACTTCTACGGAGAATGGCAAGAACGTGCGCTCGTCCTCTTTTATAAATTTTCCGAAGGCAATTCTTGGCACGGATTCCTCACGACTCCAATTACGGGCGTGCGCAAAGCTGGTAAAGGACACCCAGGGCAACGTGGTGAAATAAATCGTGTCGTCGTTTGCGGTCGGGGTGAAGCTGTCGCCGGCCTGCGCTTCGCTTACCGAACGCTGCGCCGCCAGCATGAAGCGCTCGAAATCTTCGTCGTAGTCGAAATAGGCAAAGGTAAAACTCTCATTCGGCAGAAGCACAGTGGTCCCGCCATTAATCACGTCGTGAATGATCACCCGGCCGTCTCTTAAGCGATAACGAAACGGTTCAATCTCGTTCGCTACTCGCAGCGCAAAGTAATGATAGGCCAAGGAAACGCTAAAGTTGGGCCGGCGGCGCAGGAATGCGAGCAGATCGGTTATGTCGAGGCGAGTACAAATATTGAAATAGGGGTTGTCGTAACCAAGGAAAAACTCAAAAAGATCACGACGCGACCAGGTCGTTACGTCAAGATACTTTATCATGGGGCAAATTGTACGCGCTTGGATGGCTCGACGATAAGTCGAGCATAACTAATTCCAGCTATCCACCCATTTCTGACTTTTAAAAGCTTTCGTCTCAACTCATCGCCTCTCTTCTCTAAGTCATCCCGTTATGTTCGAATGCACCTCGTCATTCTGCATTCCATCAAGGGAGTTTCGCGTGCAAACAGTTGGGTTACTTATTCTTGCCTCTCACTGGGCCCACACAATCCTAAGTTTCTTTCGCCGGCTCGGTGCGCCTGGGCTTTTCATTTTGGGAGCGCTGGATTCATCGTTTCTGGTGTTGCCTTTCGGTAACGATTTCCTGCTGATCGCGATGGTGAGTTCGAGTCACGGCCTTTGGATCCTTTATATAGTGGCTTCCGCGCTGGGCTCGTTGCTGGGCGTCTTTCTTGTTGATTCGATCATGCGCAAAGCCGGCGAGAAAGGTCTGGCGAGATTTGTTAAGCCCAAACGCGTCAAACAACTGAAAAAGAAATTGGATAAAGGTGTCGGCTGGGTCATCTTTACTTCAACGCTGCTACCGCCCCCGTTCCCCTTCACGCCGGTGATCATGAGTGCAAGCGCGCTGCAGACATCGCGAACAAAACTTTACGGCGGCGTATTTTCCGGAAGGTTGGTGAGATTTACGATTGAGGCTCTCCTGGCGCTCTACTTCGGCAAACACATTCTTCGTTTCCTCAATTCGGCGGTAGTGGATTACGTCGTCTATGCCCTGACTCTAAGCGCGGTAATCGGAAGCATACTGTCCCTATGGAAATGGTTGCGCAGTAATAAACAAAAGGACGAGCGTGCTGCAAAACGGAGGCGGCAAAAAA
>Ga0184619_10000125_pt1 | contig 24626 bp, 20 predicted proteins | sample PLM0_60_b1_FD_133146 | JGI IMG/M metagenome (GOLD analysis project Ga0184619, IMG submission 133146) | Groundwater sediment microbial communities from an aquifer in East River, Colorado, USA - PLM0_60_b1 | ecosystem: Environmental > Terrestrial > Soil > Riparian zone | place: USA: East River...
CATGTCCCTCGTTTGGTGCTCGGAATGGACTCTGCCGAAGCGCCGAGGCTACGACGGCGTGACGCGATACGCGTCGAAGACCGCGTCAACGTTTCGGAGCGCGGTCAGGAGACCGCGGAGAGCCTTGACGTCGCCGACCTCGACGACGTACCAGTTCTTCGCGAGCTGATCCTCGACGTGGCCGCCGTATTCGACGATGTTCGCGGCATGCTCCGCGAAGGTTCGCGCGACGTCCTCGAGCAGACGCGGGCGGTCCCACGAGTCGACCGCGATCTGGACGAGGAAGCTTCGGGTAGCGCCGCCGTCCCAGTCGACCGGCGTGAAGCGCTCCGGGTTCCGACGCAGGGCCTTCACGTTCGAGCAGTCGGCTCGATGAATGGTGATGCCCTTGCCCATCGAGATGTAGCCGACGATGTCATCACCCGGGACGGGCGTGCAGCACTTGGCCAGCCGGACGAGCACGTCCTCGACGCCCTTCACCCTGATCCCGAGATCGTCGCCGGCGATCGCGCGGCCCCCCTTGGGAGCCTTGAGCGGGACCGCCTCTTCCTGGGCGACCTCTTCCGTCTTCAGCCGGTTCAGGACCTTGTTGACGATCTGCCCCACCGGCACCTTGCCCGAGCCGAGCGCGACGTAGAAGTCGTCGGCCTTTTTGAAGCCGGTCTCGCGGATCACCTGCGCCAGAACGGCGGACCCGACGAGCTTCTTGTAGGGAAGGCTCTGCTTCTTGAGCCCCTGCTCGAGCGCGTCGCGCCCCTTCCGCTCGGTCTCATCACGCGTCTCGCGCGAGAACCACTGGCGGATCTTGTTGCGAGCGCGCGAGGAGGCCGCGAGCGCCATCCAGTCGCGGGAAGGGCCGCGTCCCGTCTTCGTGGTCAGGATCTCGACCACGTCGCCGCTCTTCAGCCGGTAGTGCAGCGGCACGATGCGCCCGTTGATCTTGGCGCCCACCGTGCGGTGCCCGAGATCCGTGTGCACCGCGTAGGCGAAGTCGATCGGAGTGGCCTCGGCGGGCAGGCTCTTCACCTCGCCCTGCGGGGTGAAGACGTACACCTCCTCGTCGAAGAGATCTGTGCGGAACGTCTTCATGAACTCGCGCGGGTCGGCTTCGTCGACCTGGGACTCCATCAGCTGCTTCGCCCAGGCCGTCCACTGCGGGTCGCGCTTGCCGCGCTTGTAGAGCCAGTGCGCCGCGACGCCGAGCTCGGCGATCTCGTGCATGTCGCGCGTTCGCACCTGAATCTCGAGCGGCCGGCCCTCCGGCCCGATCACGGTCGTGTGCAGCGACCGATACGCGTTGAACTTGGGCATCGCGATGTAGTCCTTGAACCGGCCCGGCATCGGCTTCCAGAGCGAATGGATCAGCCCGAGCGCCCCGTAACAGTCGCGCGTCCCTTCGTCGCCCGAGCGCTCGACGATGACGCGCATTGCGGTCAGGTCGTAGATCTCGTTGAACTCGCGGCCCTTCTTGGCCATCTTGTCGTAGATCGAGAAGAAGTGCTTCGCACGCCCGGAGATCTCGGCCGGGATGTCCACCTTGTCGAGCTCGAGCTGCAGAACTCTCGACGCCTCGGAGACATGCTCCTCGCGGTCGGTTCGCCGCTCGGCAACCATGGTCTTGATCTCCTCGTACTTGCGCGGATGCAACGTCTCGAAGGCGAGGTCCTCCAACTCCCACTTGAGCTTGTGGATACCGAGGCGGTGGGCGAGCGGTGCATAGACCTCGAGTGTCTCCCGCGCTTTCTGGAGCTGCTTCTGCTTGCCGAGGTACTCGATCGTCCGCATGTTGTGAAGCCGGTCGGCGAGCTTGATCAGGATCACTCGCTCGTCGCCGACCATCGCGGCGATCATCTTCCGGTAGTTCTCGGCCTCGGCCTGTTCCCGACTCTGGAAATGAATCCGCGTCAGCTTCGTGACGCCCTCGACGAGCTGCGTGATCTCGTCGCCGAATTCCGACCGCACCTCGTCGGTCTCGGTCTCGGTGTCCTCGACGACGTCGTGGAGGAGCGCGGCGGCGATCGTCTGCTCGTCCTGCCGCAGCTCGGCGAGGATCATGGCAGCACCCCATGGATGCCGGATGAACGCCTCGCCGGAGCGCCGCTGCTGCCCCTCGTGGGCCGCCGCGGCGAAGCGGAACGCACGCGCAAGCAATTCGCGATCGAGGTCAGGGTTATAGGCCTCGACGTCCGAAAGCAGCTCGTCGAGCAGCTGCTGGTGCTTTTCGCCGGCTTCGAGGACCGTCATAGAAAAAGTGTACTCCGGGGCTCTTGGGTGCCCTCCTTTGGGGTTAGGCCGCTTCGGCGAGCGGCGCCGGCTCCCCGAGCAGCCGGCGGAACGTCGGCGATTCCAGCAGATGGCGACGGCCCGACTCGTCCTCGCCCAGCTCGAGCTCGGCGAAGATCGCCGCCGCCTCGCGTGGCCAAGCCCCGGTCCCCTCACGCCAGAGCCGGCCGAGCCAGTCGCGCAGCTCGCGGTAGCGTGGCTCGCCGTCGAAGACGCGCCTGACCACGAGCTGCGGCGCGACCGTCCCGTTCCAGTGGTTCTCCTCGAGCCGGAAGGCGATGTCGAACCGCAGCTCCTGCCTGAACCGATCGAGCTGCCGGCCAAAGCCGAATGCGATCGCGCTGCCGGCGTCCCGCGGGCCGTCCTTGACCCGGAAGCGAAGATGCTTGCCGTCGCCGACCGTAGCGATGTCGCTGAGCTCGCAGCCCGCTGCGAGCAGGGTCACCCCCGGGTTCCCAAGCCCGAACGGCGCGAGGCGCGCCAGCTCCGCGCAGAGGTCGAGCGTCAGCTCCGAGCCGTGTACGAGCGCGTCGATCACCGTCACCGGAAGCAGCTCGACTTCGGAGAGGTGGGAGCCCGCGTGCGACGCGAACGCCGCCGAGAATGCCTCGACCTTCGCCGGCTCGATCGAGAGCCCGGCCGCGGCGCGGTGGCCCCCGAAGCGGACCAAAAGGTCAGAGCACGCGGCGAGGCCGCCGTGGAGGTCGAAGCTCCCGGTCGAACGGCCCGACCCTTTCCACTCGCGTTCCCCACCGGCGATCAAGACCACCGGCCGGTGGTAACGCTCGACGAGGCGCGAAGCCACGATCCCGATCACGCCTTCGTGCCACTCCTCGCGCGCGAGCACGTAGCCACGCTGCCGCTGCTTCACCTCCGGCCAGGACTCGATTTCTTCGACCGCCTCGCGGAGGATCCGCTCCTCGACCGTCTGCCGGTCGCGGTTGAGCTCGTCGAGCCGGTGGGCCAGCCGGGCAGCCTCGGCCGCGTCCTCGGTCAGCAGCAGCTCGAGCGCGGACTCGGGATGGCCGAGACGCCCGGCCGCGTTCAGCCTCGGCGCCAGGCGAAAACCGACTGAGGCCGCGTCGGCGGCGGCCGGATCGACCCGGGCGACCTTCATCAGCTCACGCAGTCCCGGCTTCTGGGTGCTGGCAAGCGCGCGCAGGCCGGCGATCGCCAGGCCCCGGTTCTCGTCCACGAGCGGGACGACATCGGCGATCGTTGCGACCGCGACCAGATCGAGGTGGCGTAGCAAGGCCTCCGAGTCCGGCCCAAGGAGTGCCTGCCCGAGCTTGAAGACGACTCCCGTCCCACAGAGCTCGCCGAACGGGTACCGGCAGCCGCGATACGGCCCGACGAGAGGGCACTCCGGCAGCTCTTCCGCAGGCCGGTGGTGGTCGCTGACCACGAGCTCGAGACCGAGCTCCTTCGCCGCCGCCACCTCGGCCGTCGCGGTGATCCCGCAGTCGACGGTGAGGACGAGACCGCAGCCCTCCGCGGCGAGCCGAGACAGCGTCTCGCTGCGGAGGCCGTAGCCTTCGTCGAAGCGGCTCGGCAGGTGCCACTCGACGTCGGCACCGAGCTCGCGCAGGATCAGGACGGCAAGAGCCGTCGCGCAGATCCCGTCGGCGTCGTAGTCGCCGTGGACGCAGATGCGCCGGCCTGTGGCGATCGCGGTGCGAATCGCCTCGCATGCAGCGGCCATGTCGCCCAGCCCGAACGGGTCGTGTGCGGGCAGCGCGCCTTCGAGGAATTCGCGCGCACTGGCAACCTCGGCGTACCCGCGCCGGGCGAGCACGGCAGCCGTGATCGTGCTCAGCTCAAGCCCACTCGCCAGCGCCGCGACGGCGTCGCGCTCGCACGGCTTGATCGTCCAGGTGCCCTCGTTCATGGGCAATCCACGCTAGGCGGGGCGCCGGACGGTGCGAGGGCGGGATTCTCATCCTGCTGCGGTTTTCCGGGCCGCGGCAACCAGAAGTCACGCTTCCGTTACAGATTTGGCGCAAGTACGTAACAGCTAGCCGTTGCGCTTGACGCGCTCGCAGTGGCGCAGCACATCGGACCGATCGGCGCGAACGGTGTCCCTACCCGGGCCACACTCGACGACGTCGCGCTCCCCGTCCCTCGCGTCGAGACGGTCGGCGCCCGGCCCACCGTCGAGACGGTCCCGGCCGGCGCCGCCGGAGAGAAAGTCATTGCCGAGGCCTCCGAAGAGGGAGTCGTCGCCTGTGCCGCCATAGAGCCGGTCGTCGCCCAACCCGCCGTAGACCGTGTCCTCGCCGGCGCCGGCGAGCACGAGATCGTTGCCCCTGCCCGCCCTGATCGTTTCGGCGCAGGCCGTCCCGACGACTCGGTCGGCACCGGGCCCTCCGTCGCGCTCCTCGCAGCCCGGTGAGCCCGCGCTCGGCGGCTCGACCGGAGGCGGAGGCGCCGGGGGCGGAGGAAGAGTCGGCGCAGGGCAATTCGGCGCCTGCTCGATCCCTCCGTAGATGACTTGTTGCGATCCGTTCGTCGCCGCCCACGGCGCCAAGAGCGTCCCTGCGCAGTCGACAGTGAGCGCGTCGTCGCCCGTCGACCCGTTGTCGAATGCCTTGACCAGGCGGCTGGGTGCGCCGAAGTGCACGGTGTAGGTGTCCGAGCCGTCCTGTCCGTCGAGCACCAGTCCGCCCGCGGCGGCACCGTTGACAACGTAGATGTCGTTCCCGTCCCAGCCGTCGATCGAAAGCCAGCCCGAAAGCGGTTCGATCGCCCCGACCTGGAAGGTGTCGTTGCCTTCCATGCCGGAGACGGCGATCGATTCGAGACCGCCGTAGGTCACGGTCGTGCCTCCGCCGGTGATCGAGTTCCTCGAGAAGGTGATGAGATCGTCGCCGCCGGTTCCGTTAAGCAAGAGGAAATCGTCTGTCCCGGCATTGTCGACGATTGTCTCCGTGCCGTTCATCAGCGTCTGCAGCGAGTAGGTGTCGTCCCCGGGGCCGCCGACGAGCATGTCACCGCCGCCGTAGCCGGCCAGCGAGTCGCTGCCGCCCTCGCCCTCGATGACCGCTGCTGCCGCTCGCGGGCCTGCGAGCCCGTCGTTGCCCGGCCCGCCGTCGAGCGAGGCCGACGTCAGGTTCGGAAAGTCGGCCGCAGACATGTCGCTGAGGTCGATCGAGCTACCGTCGGGACCCGCGATCCCCGTCACGGACGTCACCGAGCCGCAGTTGACAGCGCCGCCGGCCGGATCGTTGCCGTTGACCTTCACGGTTCCCATCTCGCAGTCGACCAAGATCGAGTCGTTCGCATCACTGCTGAGCGTCAGCGCGCCGCTCGAGAAACTCGCGGTCACGGCAGCCGGAGCCGCGGGCGCGAAGGCGAGCGCAATCGCGGCAATGAGCGCGAAACGCAGGCTGCTTGACAGAAGGCGGGCCGCATTCATGCCTTTCCGGTGATCGAACGCGCGCGCCACGCTCTTGACCCCAAACGGGGGAGCTATTCGCGCGGAAGCTCGATCCCGAGCAGCGTCAGCAGCACGCCGAGCACGATCACAGCGCCAGCCAGCCCCAGGATCAGCCTCGGACGTCTCGCCGCGCGGAGCGAGTCGGCGGCGGCCCGAAACCAGAAGATGGCCAGGCCCGCAACGATCGCAGCGATCACGACGATCACGGGGGCAAGTACGGCGACCCGGTCGGCGGGAAGCTCGAACACCCACGCAACGGCGAGCATCAGCCCACCGACGACGAGGCCCGACAGCGCGGCGGCTCTCGTACTCATGACGACGACTTTAACCGTGGCTATCCTCCCGTCGTGCCGGAGCCGAGCTACTCCTCGGGTGACGATTACGTCGTCGAGTTCCTTGGTTTTCGCTTCAGCTTCAACGCTTTCGACTTCGAGCAGCGGGTGACTGCCGCGGCCGTGAAGCTGGGGCTCGTCGGGGGCAACGACCTGGACGAGGAAGAGACCGGCGACCTCGTCGAACTGACCGCCGACGGCCGGATTGCGGAGCCACGCAGCGGGCTCGGCCTCTACCTGGTCCGGCACTGGGAGCAGCTCTCGCTGATCGGCGACGAGTCGCTCGTCTACTGGCTGCGGAAGCTCGTCTTCCGGGGCGCGTGGCTCGACCACTGGGTCAAGGACGGCCGGCTCGAGGTGGCCTGGGAAGACGAGACGGGAGAGTTCGCCTACGTCGACCCGCGCGGCGACCGGGCCTTGCTCGAGGTCGCGCCGATCCCATCCTGGCACGAGGTGCAGTTCAGGCGCTAGCCGCACGCAACAGCGCGGCAACACGAGCAGGCAATCGCGAGCACCCTCTGGGCGAAGATCGACCACGAGCCCGTCGACGAGGGGCCGGTGTTCGGCGACATCTGGGTACCGAGCTCAGGCGGGACCGACGTCTATCGCGTCCATACCGGCTGAGCCTCTGGTCGCGCGATCATCTTTGCGGTCGAACTCCAACGACGGACTCGTCGCGCCACCTTAGTCCGATCCGTCAGGCAGCGCGAACCCGAACTGCGGCTCTTTTTCGGCCGTTGAGATGCGAATCTGCGCAACCAAGGCGAGCGGGACGATCAGCTCCTGCGGCTCCTCGCTGCTCGTTCCGTGGGGCCGAAGCGTGACGAAGCCGTAGCCCGGTTCGGGTGCGATCGCGTCGAGGACATAGTGGGCGCCGTCACGGAGCTCGACCTCGACCATCGCCTGGGCAAGGCCGTGCGCCTCGGCGAAGCGCTCGACCTGCTGGTGGACGCGGCGGACGAAGTCGTCAATGTCGACGCCGCCGGGCAGCCAGAGCTCGGACATGCCGGCCAGCGTACTTTTTGCCATGCCCCGGCGGGGCGGTTCCTGGGGTCTGTCCCCACGAACTGCCACGCGCGGACGGTTGTGGAGGAAGAGTCACACTTTCGTCGCATGTTGGACGCGGCCGCGCGAGCCGGTCGGGCCGGCTAGAAGAGCCGGTCGCCGTCCTTTTCGGCCGGCGCGCCGACGTGGGCGCGCCCGAGCTTGGTGACGATCCGGCCTCGAGGGGTCCGCTGGATGAACCCGAGCTGAAGCAGGTACGGCTCGTAGACGTCTTCGATCGTGTCCGGCTCCTCGCCGAGCGTCACCGCAAGGGTGGAGAGCCCGACCGGGCCGCCGTCGAACTTCTCGACGATCGCCCGCAGGAGCGCGCGGTCGGAGCGCTCGAGGCCGTCACCGTCGACTTCCATCAGCTCGAGGGCCTCCCGCGCGATCTCGAGCGTGATCTTGCCTTGGTGGCGAACCTCGGCGACGTCGCGGACGCGCCGGAGGATCCGGTTCGCGATCCGCGGCGTGCCCCGCGCGCGACCGGCGATCTCCGTCGCCGAATCGTCGGAGATCTCGACGCCGAGAATGCGCGCCGAGCGCCGCACGATCAAGGCCAGCTCGTCGGGCTCGTAGTGCTCGAGCCGGAACGTCATTCCGAAGCGGTCGCGCAGCGGCGTCGTCAGCAACCCCGTCCGGGTGGTCGCGCCGATGAGCGTGAAGGGAGGCAGGTCGAGCGTCAGGGTCCGCGCTGCCGGGCCCTGGCCGACGACGATGTCGAGCCGGAAGTCCTCGAGCGCCGGGTAGAGGATCTCCTCGACCGCGCGGGAGAGCCGGTGGATCTCGTCGACGAAGAGAATGTCGCGCTCCGAAAGCCCGGTCAGGATCGCCGCCACGTCGCCCTTTCGCTCGAGCGCCGGGCCGGCGACGGTGCGCAGGCCGACACCGAGCTCCTCACGGACGATGAAGGCGAGGCTTGTCTTGCCGAGCCCAGGCGGTCCGATCAGGAGGAGATGGTCGAGCGCCTCTTTGCGGCCGCGGGCTGCTTCGAGCGTGATCCCGAGCTGCTCCTTGACGCGCTCCTGGCCGACGAACTCGTCCAGGTTGCGTGGACGGAGCGACCGCTCGAGCTCGTCCTCCTCCGGCCGGATCGCCGGCGCCAGGAACTGGGTTTCTTCCGCTGCCGCGCTCATGCGGCCTTCTTCAAGGCCTCACGTACGCGTTCCTCCGGAGATGCCTCCGGATCCGTGCCGGCAAGCGCGGCCTCGGCTTCCGCGAGGGAGTAGCCGAGCTCGACGAGCGCGTCCCGGGCGACGAGATGCGGCCTCGGTGCGAGTGGCGTCGCCGGTTGCGCCTCTCCGACTGAGCCCAGCCTTTCCTTCAGCTCTAGGACGACCCGCTCTGCCGTCTTCTTGCCGATCCCGGGGATCGCCTGGAAGCGAGCCTTGTCCTCGAGCGCGATCGCACGGCGCAGCTCGTCGGGCGAGGAGCCCGAGACGATCGCCAGCGCGACCTTAGGGCCGACGCCTTGGACGGAGAGGAGTAGCTCGAAGAGCTCGCGTTCGGCCGCTTCGGCAAACCCGAAGAGCTGCAGGACGTCCTCGCGCACGTGCAGGTAGGTCTCGAGCACGACCTCTCCCCCGGGCTCGGCTTTCCGGCGCGCGCTAGCAGTCGGGTTGACGAGGTAGCCGACGCCGCCGACATCGATCACGATGCCGTGAGGCGAGCGCATGACGACCTCCCCGCGAAGCCGCGAGATCATGCGGTCAGGTTAGGCGTGAGGCCGGACGGTCCTGCCGTACGTCCCTTCAGGCAATGTCCGGGGTTTGGCCCCGGACATGGCCGTGAGGGGCGCTGCCGAACCGGCTCGGCCTCCGCCCAACCCCATTCCCGTGAGGTGCTTGTCATTCCAAGCCACGGCCGGGGTCTGACCCCAGACATGGCCGTCACGGCCCCGAGCGATCACGGCGGTACCGAGCCGCCAGCGCTAGGCGATCTTGAGCAGCGGCGGCGCGAGTGCGTGGCAGATCGCGACCGCCAGCGCGTCGGCGGCGTGATGCGGCGTCGGCGGCTGCTTCAGGCCGAGGATCGCCATCACCATCCGCTGCACCTGCGCCTTCTCGGCCCGGCCGTAGCCGCAGACAGTCTGCTTTACGCGCGCGGGCGCGTACTCGGCGCACTCAACGCCGACGTCTGCGGCCGCGACCATGACGGCACCTCGCGCCTGGCCGACGGAGAGCGCGGTGCGGGCGTCGGCGCCGACGAACGATTCCTCGAGCACGACGGCGTCCGGCGCAAACTCCGCTATGAGCTCCTGCACGCCGTCGAAGATCGTCTTGAGGCGCAGCTCGGGGCGGCGTCCCGCCGGCGTTCGCCAGCAGTCCCACTCCACCGCCCGGAGGCGGCCTCCTCTTTCGTGGACGATTCCCCATCCGCACGCGGCTGTACCCGGGTCGATACCCAGAACTTTCACGCCGTGACTTTAGGCACCGGGTCGGACGTTCCTGCCCGGGCCGAGCGAGCGCGGGGGATCAGCCCGCGACGGCCTCGAGTAGTCGCTCGGGGATGTCGAAGTTCGCGTAGACCTCGTTGACGTCGTCGAGCTCTTCGAGCGCGTCGATCAGCCGCAGGGTCTTGCGGGCGGCGGCTTCGTCATCCAGCTCGACCGTCGTCTTCGGCACCATCGTCGTCTCCGCCGACTCGACCTCGATCCCAGCCCCTTCGAGCGCCTCGCGGACGGAGCTCAGCGATTCCGGTGACGTCGCGACCTCGAAGCTCGACCCGTCCTGTGTGACGTCGTCCGCCCCGCCCTCGGCCGCGGCGAGCATGACGCTGTCCTCGTCGGCCCGGTCGGCGTCGACCATGACAATCCCGCGGCGCTCGAACAGCCACGCGACCGCGCCCGTCGTGCCCAGGTTGCCCTCGTTCTTTGTGAACACGTGCCGGATGTCCGAGGCCGTCCGGTTGCGGTTGTCCGTCAGCGCCTCGACGATGATCGCGACTCCGCTCGGGCCGTAGCCCTCGTAGACGACCTGCTCGAAGGCCTCGCTGTCAATGCCGGCGCCCGAGCCGCGCGCGATCGCCCGCTCGATGTTGTCCTTCGGCATCGAGTAGGAGCGCGCCTTCTCGATCGCGTTCTGAAGCGCGAGGTTTGCGGCCGGGTCCGGCCCGCCCTCGCGAGCGGCGACGATGATCGCGCGCGCGAGCTTCGAGAAGAGCTTGCCCCGCTTGGCGTCGGCTGCGCCCTTCTTGTGCTTGATCGAGCTCCACTTGCTATGCCCGGACATGGTTCGCCTCCCGGACGAGGTCGAGGAAACGCTCGTGCACGCGAGTGTCTTCCGTCAGCTCGGGGTGGAAGGAGGCCACGATGACGTGTCCCTCGCGCAGGAGCACGGGCTCGCCGTCGAGCTCGGCCAGCACCTCGACCTCCGGCCCCACCTCGCGGACGCGAGGCGCGCGGATGAAGACGCCGCGCAGAGGCGCGGACTCCCCGGCCAGATCGAGGTCCGCCTCGAAGCTTGCGACCTGCCGTCCGTAGGCGTTCCGGTCGACCTCGATGTCGACGGCGCCGAGGTGCCGGCGGTCGAGCACGATCATGCCCGCGCAAGTTCCGAGCACCGGGCCGGTGAACTCGCGCACCGCCTGGTCGAGGCCGTAGAGCCGCATCAGGCGGATAAAGGTGGTCGACTCGCCTCCGGGGATCACGAGTCCGTCGAGTCCCTGCAGCTGCTCCGGCTTTCGGACCTCGACGGGATCCGCGCCGAGACGCCGCAGCATCGCCGCGTGCTCGCGGAAGTTCCCCTGCACTGCCAGGACTCCGATCTTCATAGCCCTGATTGTAGATTCGGGCTACAAGAGCTCGGCGCCCTGGATCCCGTCACGGCGGCGCCGCGCGAGTAACTGCGCGATCGCGATGAAGACGAGTCCCAAGATGGCGTATGAAAGGGCCGCGAGCCAGGGGCGCTGGTGCCTCTGCTCGAACCCGCCGAACCCGAGGAACGGGAACAGCACCAGGCCGAGCGGAAAGTAGCTAAAGACGCCTATCGCCGCCCACTTCGCCGCGAAGTGCGTAGTCACTTGCAGGAGCCCCCATGCCGCGAGGACGACCCAGCTCGAGCGCAATAGGCGGTCGCCGAGCAGGATGTAAGCGAGCGCCGCGACGCAAATCACGACCCAGTCCCAGTCGCCGTCGTGGAAGAACCAGAGGAGTCCCCCGCCGATTGTCAGGCCAGACACGACGTGCAGCCAGAATCCGTAGATCCTCGATTCGCCGGTGTCATAGCCAAGCGCGACGCTGAGCAGAGCCAGCCCGTACGCGATCGTCACGATCGCCGACCAATCCCCTCCCCCCGAGACGAGGTCGGTGACGAAGAACCACGCGGAGGTAGCGACGACGAGGACGAGCAGCGGAAAGCGGAAGATGCGCAAGGCAACAGCCGACGCGAAGACGATCGAAAGCTCGAGCACGAGCAGCCAGAAGCGGAAGCCGTCGAAGGCCGAGCCGTTGTTGATATCGGGCAGCCAACCGAACCAGTCCAGCAGCGCGCCGAAGAAGACGACGAACGCTGCGACGGCGCTCAGAGCGTAGAGGCCCGCGGTGACGAGGCGGCCGGCCCGCTTGGACAGGAACGCGAGCAGGGCGAGAACGGCAAAGACGAGCGCCGACCACCCGACCAGCCCGGCCGACCCATGTTCTCCCGACTCGATGGAGAGGAACGCCAGCATGGCGACCAAGACCGTGAGCCCGCCGACGTAGTCCAGGAAGGAAGCGTGCGACCAAGGCACGCGAACGACATTCATCCGCCAGGACTCTGCCGTCCGGCTCGGACGGGCTTAAGGAATGGCTTTTAGATCCCCACCACCGAAAGCGCGGTAAACCCGGTGGCGATGAGGGACGAGTGCGGAGGCGGAGCCGGGCTTTGCCCGGCGGGAGCCCCAGCCGCGAGGGCTCAGAGAACTGCGAAGAAGGAGGGAGCCCATGAGGGAACCATGGGTTCCCTCATGCCCTTACCAGCCGCGGGTCTCGAGCAGGTCTTCGGGCGCGAGCGCGGCGGCCGAGAGGCCGCTCATCGCGTCGCCGAGGCCCTGCGAGACGCGCGCGAGCACCTCGGCGTCCCGGTAGTGCGTCGTCGCCTCGACGATCGCCTTCGCGCGCGTCGACGGATCGGCGGACTTGAAGATTCCGGAGCCGACGAAGACGCCGTCGGCGCCGAGCTGCATGCACAACGCCGCATCCGCTGGTGTAGCGATCCCGCCGGCGGTGAAAGTCACAACCGGAAGCCGTCCGTGCTCGGCCACCCACTGCACGAGCTCGACCGGCGCCTGCAGATTCTTGGCCTCCGAGTAGAGCTCGTCCTCGCGCAGCGACCCAAGCCTCCGGATGCCGCCGAAGACCGCCCGCATGTGCGTGACCGCGTTGACGATGTCGCCCGTGCCGGCCTCGCCCTTGGTGCGGATCATCGCCGCGCCCTCGGAGATCCGCCGCAGCGCCTCGCCCAGGTTCGTGCACCCGCAGACGAACGGCACGGCGAACTTCCACTTGTCGATGTGGTTGGCCGTGTCCGCCGGCGTCAGCACCTCGCTCTCGTCGATGTAGTCGACCTCGAGCGACTCAAGGATCTGGGCCTCGACGAAGTGGCCGATCCGCGCCTTGGCCATGACCGGGATCGTCACGGTCTCCTGGATCTCGCGGATCTTGTCCGGGTCGGCCATCCGGGCGACGCCGCCCTCCGCGCGGATGTCCGCGGGAACGCGCTCTAGCGCCATGACCGCGACGGCGCCGGCCTCCTCGGAGATTTGCGCCTGCTCGGCAGTGGTCACGTCCATGATCACCCCGCCCTTCAGCATCTCGGCGAGGCCGCTCTTGACGCGCATCGTGCCGAGCTCGGCCATGCCGGAATGCTAGCGCGCGGCGCCCGTGCGTCCAATGAAGCGCCGTGCCGCATCAACGGCTTCCGCGTCGAACGCAATCCAAAAGCAGAAGGCCGCGAGAGGAAGCTCGGCCACAAGCGCCTCGACCGCGGCCCAGGCGAGCTCCGTGCCCGACTGAGAGGTGAGCGTGTCGAACCAGGCGTCGCAGAGCAGAAGCGTCCCGGCGATCGCCGCGAGGATCGGCAAATGAGCGGACAGCCGCACCAGCCCGACCACGGTCGCCGCGACCGCGAGCGCAATCCCGATGTCGAGCCCCGGCCAGACGATGTCCCAATGGGCGGATTCGTGCTTCGGCGGCAGCGTGATGCTCAGGTAGATCGCCCATGGCAGCAGTGCAATCGCGACGCCGCCCATGATCACGAACGCCCAGTGACGAAGCCGGAGGAGGCCCGGCCCGGCTGCCAGCTCCGAGCTCAGCTTTCCACCTCGGCCGTCACGCGCCGCCGCGGCTTCGGCAACTGGCCCTCCGCCCACATCACGGCGAGCCCGGCGCGGGGCAACCCCAGCGCACCCTCGTAGAGCAGGTAGCGGGGCTCCCAGCGGGGGAAGAACTTCGCGTTGAAGCGGTAGAGGCTTTCGATCTGGAAGAACGGATTGCCGAGCGCGACAAGCCGGCCGGCGAGCCGCTCGAGTCGGCCGTGCGGACCATGCATGACGCGCGCGAAGGCAGCGAAGTTGAGCGAGATCTCCTCGACCCCGCGCTCTCGCAGAGCCTTAATCGCGCGGACGACGAGAAACTCCATCAAGCCGTTCGGCGTGTCCCGGTCTCGCCGCATTGACGAGAGCGACATCGCCGGTCGCCCATACGAGGGGACGAGGTGGATGAAACCGCGGATGCCCCCGCCTCCGTCGCGCGCCAGCAGCACTACCCCGCCGGCGTCCCGTTCGGTGCGAACCGAGTCCATCGCCATCGAGAAGCCGCGCTCGGCGGCTCCCGCGCGCCAGCGTTCCGCCACCGCCTCGAGCTCGCACAGCGTGCCTTCGCCGAGCTCAGAGAGCTCGGCGAGCTCGGACGAGTAGCCGCACTTCTGCAGCCGGGCGACTGACTGGCGCACCTTGCGAATCGCGCGGCCTTCGAGGGAGAAGTTGCCGGTCTCGACGACCGCCTCGTCGCCGATGTAGAGGGCGCGCATCCCCGCCTGCCGCCAGAGTGGGACAAGGTTTTCGCTGGCGCCACAGACGGCGAGCTTCAGCCCGCGGCGCTCGGCGTAGGCTGCCGCCTCGGAGACGAGCCGTGGCAGGGCAGCCGGAGGCCCGACCGGATCGCCGGAGCAGAGCAGGACGCCGTTCTCGATCCGGTAGGCGAGGAACGCGCTTCCGTCGTGGTCGAACAGGTACTGCTTGTCACGGCGGAGCTTGAAGAACGCGAGCGTGTCAGTGCCGTAGCTGCGGACCAGCCGCCTCGCCGCGCGCCGGGCCCTCGCATTGGGCAGGCTCCTGGGCGCCGCGAGCGGCCTGAAGACCAGGTACGCGCACGCGAGCAAGGAGGCGAGCGTCAGGAGCGAGATCGCGAGCGGCAGCCGCCCCATTTCGTCGTGGAACGCAATTGGGCCCGGTTGCCAGAGGACCGCGTCGCCGGTCGCCCGAAGGATCTCGCCGGCCGGATCACCGCTTGGAGCGGCGATCCAGACCGACCCGACGATCAGCACCGCGGTCCCCGCGACGACGGCAGGAACGCGGTAGAAAGCGGAGCGGAGGCTGACGGGATCGTGCCGGACGTGGAAAGCGGCCCGCCCCCACCAGAGCAGTCCGGCGGCCGCAAAGCTCCACGCCGCCTCTTCGAAGTCGAGCCCCTTCGCAACGTTCAGCACGCCGAGCGCGACCAACAACCCGACCGCGAGATTGAGCGCTCCGCGGCGTCGGCGGTACAAGTAGAACGCCGTCACGATCAGCCCGGCGGCAGCCGGCAGGGCGAGCGCATGAAACGCGCGGATCTCGTCGAGCGACTCGACGCGCAGCAGGATGTGGTGTCGCCAGCCGGAATTCGGCGTCGCCGCCGAGACGAGGTTGACGACCCCGGCCGCGAGAGCCGCAAGCGCGGCAAGCAAAGGCAGGCACTCGCAGCGTCTCAGGCTGCGCAACGGCGCGGCGCGCCGGTGCAGGCCGAGCTGCCAGGTCGCCGAGTCCCGTTTGGACGGGACCAGATCGCGCCAGTCCTTGGCGACGAACCAGAGCCCGGCCAGGGCCGCCAGCGCCGTCGCCAGACCGAGCTCGACGTCGTCGAAGAGCGAGCCCGCCCCCAGCGCCGCAAGAATCGCGAGTCCGAGGTGGTACTCGTGGATCCTGCGGCGAAGGACGTAGACCCGAGGCCCGAACGGATGTCGCTCGAGGCGGAGCATCCAACCACACTGTGCCACGGACCATGGACCGCGGCGACAAGAAGGGTTAAGCGGGCACCCCCAGGACATCGCCGAGCTGAGCGCGGGAGCCGATTCCGAGCTTGCGATAGACATTGCCCAGGTGCTGCTCGACGGTATTCGGCGTCACGAGGAGCGCCTGTGCAATGTCCTTGTCAGTCATGTTTTCGGCAGCCAACTCCGCGACCCGGCGCTCGCTCGGAGTCAGCGACTCTGTCCCGCTGAGGACCAGTCGCTGAGGCCGGGCGCCGGTTGCGGCCAGCTCCGTCTGGGCACGCTCCACCAGCGGCGCCGCCCCGGCTCGGTGTGCAATCTCGAGCCCCTGCCGCAGCAGCTCGCGGGCCTCGCCCCTCTGGTCGGTTCGCCGCAACGCGGAACCGAGCTCGACCAGCGTCCGAGCTCGCTCGAGTTGCGCGGACGAACCCTCGAGGACGCTGAGGGACTCCCGCAGCATCTCGACACCCGCCTCCCCGTCTTCCACGAGCCCCCGCGTCCGGAGCGCGACGCCGATCGCGCGCGGAGCTCCCCAGACCCGTGCGAGCTCGACCTCTTCTCGCGCAAGCGCGAGCGCGTCGTCTTGACGTTCGAGGGCGAGCAAGACGAGGGCGAGATGCGACCGCCAGGCGAGCATCGCGGGGTTGCGCATCCCAAACGACTCCATCAGGTCGCCGAGCCGCTCGTAGTCGGCGCGCGCGCCTTCGTACTCCCCACGTGCCAGCCGCGTCCAGCCCCGGGCGCCGAGGAAGAAGATCATGTGACCGCTCCGCGGCACGTCCTCGGGGACGCCGAGCTCGGCAAGCGTCGCCTCGGCCTCGTCCAGCTCGCCGCGGTTAGTGAGCACGTCGGCGAGGTACGAGTGGTAGTAGATCGAGCCCTGTTGGGTCGGCAGGTAGGGCACCATTTCATCGGACTCGCGCAGATCCTGAATCGCCGCCTCGAGATCACCGCGCTGCGCCAGCGTCAGGCCGCGGAAGCAGAGCATGTTCGAGAGCGTCACGAGCTCTCCGCGTTCCTTCGAAGCCGCCAGCATCAGGTCGAAGAAACGATCGGTGTGCGCGTCCAACTCCGCGAACATGAGCGCGGTCGCGGCGCAGGAGATCGCCACCGAGGGCATGCTCTCGATCAGCGACTGCACGAACTCAGGTCGGCCGAGCTCCGCAAACGCTTCGCGGTTGGTCCCCCGCCGCGAGTCGAAGTAACGCAGGGTCGCGATCATGACCGCGCGGCCGACGCCCTCCTCGAGCTCCTGCTCGCGGACCCGCGCGATCCGCTCCTCGGAGATCCCGATCACCTCGGCGTCGAAACCGGCTGCGTTGATCAGCTCGGCCTCGAGCATGTTCCGGAGGTCGCCGGCGTCGCCGTCGAGATTCCGAATCGCGTCGTCGAAGACGCGGACAGCGTCGGGGCCCCGGTTGAGGCGAAACAGCGAGCGGCCGAGCTCGAGGCCGATTCGCGCACCCCAGACCGGATCCTCGACCTCCTGCAGCGCTTCCTCGAGGTGGCTTGCGCCTGCGACGACGTCGACGCGGCGCTCAGCGAGACCGAGATCGGAAAGGGTCTCGACGCGGTCGTCCGGATCCGGCGGCTCCTCGAGCGCCCGCCGCAGGTAGGTGACGGCCGTGTCCGGTGCGCCCCGGGCGAGCGAGCGCCCAGCCGCCTCGCGCAGGGTTGCCACGACAAACTGGTCCCCTCGCGGCGGCACGAGCTCGAGATGCCCGGCCGCCCGCTCTGGTGCTCCGCCTGCCTGCAGGATCCGTTCCGCGGCACGTCGATGCGCGAGCACGCGCTCGGCGGGGTCGATCGCCTCGTAAACGGCCGCGCGCACGACCGGGTGCGTGAACTCGATGTCAGGCGTCCGCACGCGGAACAGATCGGCGCGAGCGAGCGCGGTCGCGGCATGAGTGGCGACCTCCAGCTCGAGCCCCGCGAGATCTGCAACCTGGCCGAGCTTCGACCCGTCGCCGAGGACCGCCGCCGCGCTCGCGAGCCGCGTCGCCTCCGCGGGCAGGCGGGCCAGACGAAGCGAGACGGCCCTCGTCACCGACTCCGGGCCGATCTCGAGCACGCGGTCGGCGTTGTCGGCCACCGGGGCCATGTTCTCGGCGGCGACTGTCGCAAGCAGCGCCCGCAGGAAGAGCGGGTTGCCGCCTGTCGCAGCGAGACAGGCTTCGGCGAAGGATCGCTCCGGACCGCGCCCGAACTGCTCGGAAGCGAGCTGGATCACAGACTCCATCCCGAGCGAACCCGGCCGGATCAATACGGCCGTCGGATCGGCGACGAGCTCGGTCAGAAGCTCGGTCTGCTGGCTTTGCTCGGGCGGCCGCAGGCCGACCACGACCGCCAGCGCCAAGCCCTCGAGCCGCCGCGAGACATAGGCGAGCCAGCGCAGTGACGGCCCGTCCGACCAGTGCAGGTCGTCGATGGCGATCATCGTCGGGCCCCGCAGCGCGACGTTTGCGGTCAGCCAGTAGAGCCCGTGCAACATCCCGAACGAGACGTCGCCTTCCTCCGCGACGAGCTCGCCCTCGCCGAAGAGCCGCTCGGCGAACGCGGCCGCACCGGCGAACAACTCGCCGCGCGCCTCCGGTCCTGCGTTCGCGACCACCGGCTCGAAGAGCTGGCGGAGGACGCAATAGGCGAAGTCCTGCTCGAGCTCGGAGCTGCGCGCATAGAGAATGTGGAAACCCGCCTCCTCGGCGACGGCGCGGGCCTCGTTGACGAGCCTGGTCTTCCCCATGCCGGCACGGGCTTCGATCGCGACCATGCGCCCGCCGCCGCCCGCGGCCAGGCCGATCGCCTGCTCGATCGCCGCCAACTCCGACTCGCGCTCGAACAGCGGCGGCCCCATTGCGCTCGCGGCAACAGACGGCCTTCCCTTCCCGAGGCGCGCACCAAGCGGCGCGAAAGCGTCGGGCAGTCCCGGCATGACGAGCTGGTAGAGCCGCTCAGGCCGCTCGAAGTCCGGCACCTTCGTCTCGCCGAGGTCCCGCAGCTGGATGCCACCGGGCAGGTCGTGCTCGATCAGCCGGGCGGTCGTGCTCGAGAGCAGCACCTGTCCGCCTTGCCCGATGTCTCCTACGCGCGCAGCCTGGTGGACGGCGAAGCCGACGTAGCCGTCGCTGCCCGCGACCGCCTCGCCGGTGTGCAGGCCCATCCGCACCTTCACCTCCTGACCGGCCGGCCACGGCTCGGCGGCAAGCGCGGCCTGCGCCGCCGCGGCCGCCGTGACCCCCGCGCCGGCGCTTCCGAAAACGGCGAAAAAGGAATCTCCCTTGCGGTCGACCTCGATTCCGCCGGCGGCCCCAAATGCCTCGGCGAGCAGCCGATTGTGGGTCGCCAAGAGCTCCGCGTAGCGGTCGCGGCCGACCTCCTTCAGCAGCCTCGTCGAACCCTCGATGTCCGTGAACAGGAAGGTGACGGTGCCGGACGGACGCTGCTGTTTAGTTTTGCTCAGGTTTTGACCCCGGTTTTCGTCGAACTTGCTGGGGCGATTTTAGTCCAGCGCCGCTACGGCGTTGAGGGCGCCGTGCCGAATGACGCCCCACATGGGGCGGCGCTCCGTGTCGCCCCCACGTCGGCTAGCCTCAGCCGATGCGAATCCCGCGCCGGCTCGAGCGTTTCGTCCTCGGGACAATGATGAGCCTGGTCGCGCTCGTCGCCGAGCGCCGCGTCGTCAAGGCACTCGGCAAGAAACGCCGCTAAGCGCCCATCGCGGCTCTGTTTCGACACGGTTCCGGCACGGTTTTGTCACGCTTTGCGCTTGACAAAATCAGGTGTCGGACACCGGTTTAACGGTCCGGCCCGGCCTAGCGATTGTGGTTAACGACCTCGACGTTGTTGCCGTCGGGGTCGAGCACGAAGGCGCCGTAGTACCCCTCGTGGTAGACGGGCCGCTCGCCCGGCGCGCCGTTGTCTCGATAGCCCGCCGCCAGGGCTGCTCGATGGAAGGCCTCCACCGTCGCATTGTCGGCCGCCGGGAACGCCATGTGGAGCTGCTCGGTCGGCGTGCCCGAGACGACCGAGAAGGAACCGCTCTCGCCGACGAACGTGCGGCGATCGGGCCCTTCGCTCTGAAAGGAGAAGCCGGTGTACGGCGCCACCGCCTCGTAGAACCGCCTCGACGACTCGAGGTCGGCAACGCGAATCCAGAGGTGGTCGATCGGACCGCGGCGTCGCTCCTCGTGGTAAACCGCCTCGGCGCTGTTTCCGTCCGGGTCGAGCAGGAAGGAGCCGTAGTACTCAGGCGAGTACTGAGGCCGCGGCCCCGGCGCGCCGTCGTCGCGGTAGCCGGCCTCCGTTCCGACCCGCCAGAACTCGTCCACGTGCTCGCGCGAGGGCGCGACGAACGCGATGTGCAGCCGCTGCGTTACCGGCTTCTCGGCGGTTGCCTGAGCAAGCGAGAAATCGAGCCATTCCGCGAAGTGCTCGCCACTATGGGTCTTCTCGATCCCGACCGGGAGGAGAACAATCCCGTAGAAACGCTCGGAAGCTTCGCGGTCCGACGCGCGGATCGTGACGTGGTCGAACACCTCAGCGCCGCCGGCGCAGGCCGAGCAGCAGCAAGATCGTCAGGCCGCCGCCCGCCGCGCCGAGCGCGATCGGAATCCAGGCCTGCACGTGCGCGGCGGCCGTCGATCCCGCCGCGACCAGGCACGAACCGGCCGCGATCGCCAGCGAGAGCGCCCGCGCCGCCCGGCGGATCGTGTCCTCGAGCGGCGTCGTTCCCTTGACGTCGATCTGCAGCCGGGCCCCCGGACGAGCCCCGGCAATCCGCTCGATCGCCTCGACGAGCGCGTTCGCGCGCACCTCGAGCTTCTGCACCTCGTAGAAGATCCGCTTCGGGTCCGCGCTCGTTCGCACGCGCGTGAGCAGGTTCTTGGCAACGAAGCCGCCGACGACTGAGAACGGATCGAGCTCGGGGTCGAGCTCGCCCGCCGTCAGCTGCATCTGCGCGAGCGCCTTGCCGACCAGCGCGAGCGACGCCGGCAGGCGGACACCGTGATGGCTGGCGATCTCGGTCAGGCCCTGCATGATCGGCCCGAGCTGGATCTCGGAGAGCGACTTGTGCCGATACTCGGCCAGCAGCTCGCCGATCTCGTCGCGGAAGGCATCGAGGTCGAGCTCCTCCGGCAGCTCGGGCGCGAGCAGGATGAGGATCTCGGCGAGGAAGGGCACGTCCTCCTGCCAGAAGGCGAGCAAGAGCAAGAGCACACGCTCACGGACGTCCGGAGCGACCTCGCCGACCATGCCGAGGTCGAGGAAGTAGATCGTTCCGTCCGACCAGAGCATGTTCCCCGGGTGGGGATCGGCGTGGAAGAAGCCGTCCGTCAGGATCTGCCGGTAGAAAGCCTCGAGCAGCTGGCCGGCGGCCTCCTTGCGCTCGGGGCCCTGTGGCGCTTCGCGCACCGGGCCGCCCGGGATCAGCTCGAGCACGAGCAGCCGTTTCGTCGTGAACCGATGGTGGACACCGGGGGCATCGAGCCGCGAGAACGGCTCGAGAACCGTCCGCATCCGGTCGATGTTCGCCCCCTCCTGCTCGAAGTCGAGCTCGCGCTGAAGCGAGTTCGAGAGGTGCTCGACGACCGCCGGCAAGTCGACGATCCGCCGCAGCGCCTCACGGCTCTCGGTCTTCTCGGCGAATAGGCGCAGCAGGCCGAGGTCGCGCATGATCTCGTCGTGCGCGCCTGGCCGTTGCACTTTGACGACAACGCGCTCGCCGCTCTCGAGCGTCGCCTTGTGCACCTGCCCGATCGTGCCCGCGGCGAGCGGCTCGGAGTCGATCGAGGCGAAGACGTCCTCCCAGGGGACGCCGAGCTCCTCCTCCATCACCTGCACCACCTCAGCCTCCGTAAGCGGGGCGACGTCGTCCTGGAGCGACGAAAGCTCGACGATGAACTCGTTCGGCAGCAGATCCGGCCGCGTCGAGAGGATCTGGCCGAGTTTCGCGAACGTGGGCCCGAGCTCCTCGAGCGCATCGCGGAGCCGGCGGGCGCGAATCTCGGGCGAGTCGGCGCCGCCGCGGGTCTCGCGTAGCCCGTATTTCGCGAAGACGGAGGCGACGCGGCTCGCCCGGCCGAGGAGACTGCCTTCGACCTCCGCCTGGGTCACCGCTTGCCGCCCTCGAGATGCGTCTGAACAATCACGACCGTGCAATGGGCATTGTGCGAGACGCGGTTCGGGACGTTCTCGAGCAGGAACTCCTTGCGGCCGCTCATGCCGACGCTGCCGACGACGATCACGTCGACGTCCTCCTCCCTGGCGACCTCGACCATCACGCGAGCGGGATCGTTTCCCTGCGCGGCGAGCGCCCGAGCCTCCGGGCCGATGACCTCCGAGGCGTACTCGGCGAGCTCCTGCTGCGTCGTTGCCTTGTCCATCCCGTCTCGGACCGACTGGCAGATGATCAGCTCGGCCTCGTAGCGCTCTGCCATCTGGGCCGCCCACCGGACTGCACGCGTCGCCGTCTCCGAACGATCCGTGCCGACGAGGATGCGACGCACCGGCGCCGGGCCCTCGGATTTCCGGCGCAGCCGCATCGCCCTATTCAACCATGATGGTTCTCAAGGTTGGGCACTCCGTCGCCGATCACTTGGAGGTGGCTCCTGCGGCTGGTTACGACCCGAAGATCATCGAGCGGTTCGCCGACCAGCTCCTGCGAAAAGCCGACACCGTCCGGGTCGGTTGCGCGGTCGGGGGTGGCATCTTCGGCGTCTTCGTCGGCGCCGTGCCGCTGACCCCGCTCAGGTCGGTCTGGGGCGTACCGGCAGGATTCGGCGTCGCGACGATCATCGTCGGCGCGCTGGTTGGGATCCTGGTCGGCTACGTGATCGGCGAAGGACGAGCGTTCCGCTACCGCGTCCAGGCCCAGAGCGCGATCTTCCAGCTCGAGATCGAGCGTCGCGTCTCCTCCGCCGTCGCCGAAGCGGTCGCAACCGCAGCGGCGCAGGCCGCGCAGGTCACAGAGGAACCGCCGGCTCCGGCAGCTCCACCGCTGAGCCCGGTGATCGAGCCGGCTCGACCCACCGAGCCGCTGCTTCGGCCTCCCGGCGAGCCGGTTCCCCCGGTCTCGCCTACGCCGGATGAGCCGCCGCTGAGCCCTGCAGCGCACGGCTAGCGCGGTAGTCGCTGGCCTCCCGCACGAGCTCCTCGAACAGCTTCAGATCCTCGCCTTCCTCGGGATGCCAGAGCACCCCGAGCGCGAACCGGCGCGAGGGATCCTCGACCGCCTCGATTGTTCCGTCTTCGGCATGCGCTGCCTCGACGAGGCCCTCGCCGAGCCGGTTGAAGCCCTGATGGTGGTGCGACTTGACGGGGGCCCGGTCGCCCAGGAGGTGCTGCAACCGCGTGTCCGACACGAGCTCGACGTCGTGGTCGCCGAACTCGCCCGGCGTGTGTTTGTGGTCGTGGTGGCCGACGAGCTCGGGCAGGTGCTGATGGAGATCGCCCCCGCGGGCCACATTCAGGACCTGGCTGCCGCGGCAGACCGCAAGCACCGGCAGGTCTCGTTCGAGCGCAGCCTCGAGCAAGGCCAACTCGGCTCGATCGCGCTCCGGCACGACGTCCTTGGTCTCGGGGTGCGGGTCCTGGCCATAGGTCTCGGGATCGAGGTCGGAGCCACCCGAGAAGAGCAGCCCGTCGAGCGCGTCGAGCGTCTCGTCGACGGCCTCCTCCGCCGGCGGGATCAGGAACGGCCGCCCGCCGGCCCTCTGGACGGCCCGCACGTAGGCGGCCGGCACAAGCGCGGACTCCAGTTCCCACTCGCCGAACCCGAATCTCGCGTTCGTGATGTAGGTCGTGATGCCGATGACGGGCCGCATTGACCCGAGGCTACTTAATGACGGAGGTTCGCAAGGCGCCTTTCGGCCAGCGGGACGAGGTCGTCGAGCGTGCCGCAGAGACGGCAGTCGTAGCTCTTGACCGTGCCGTGGAGGCCCCCGGTTGCGATGCGCCAACCGCGCGGGGCGAATGCCACGGCGGTGAGACGTGGGTCTTGAGCGTTGAGGCCGAAGAGTTTCCGCCCCGTGACTACGTCCCAGACACCCGCCGCTCCCGGCCCTGCCGTAACGAGCCAGCGGCCGTCGGCGCTGAAGGCGGCGCCGCTGACGACCGCGTTGTGACCAAGCGTCCAGATGCCGCGGCCGGTGCGGGCATCCCAGATGCGAGCATCGTGGTCGTAGCTCGTCGTCACGAGGTACCTGCCATTCGGGCTGAAAGAGACAGAGGTCAACCTCTTTTGATGGCCGACGAGCGGCGGCAGTACTGGTTTGCCGCTCGCGCCGTTCCAGATGCGTGCGACCGCGTCCGAACCGCCGGTCGCGAGCAAGCGACCGTCGGGACTGAAGGCCGCCGCCGTCACCTTGTCGCCTAGCGCGCGCGTCTGCCGTCCCGAGGCGAGGTCCCAAAGGTGAGCCCTCCGGTCTTGCGCAACGATCGCGAGTGCCCTTCCGTCGCGGCTGAAAGCGAGCGAGCGCCCGGGAATCGCGCCATGCAAGACCTGTAGCGTCCGCCCTGATTCGGCGTCCCGGATCTGAACAGTTCCGTCCGCCGTCCCGACTGCAGCACGCCTCCCGTCGCGGCTGAGGCCGACGGCGGCGACCTTTCCGGCCGCGCGGAACTCCGCAACCGGCGGAAGGGGGCGGCCGATCCGCCAGACGCGCACCGATCCGTCGCTCCCCGCGCTCACGACGCGGCGGCCGCCGGCGTCGAACGCGACTGCCACTACACGCGGCCCCTGTTCCCTCAACGAGCCTTGCCGCCCGAGGAGAAGCAAATCGGGCTGCGGCCGGCGCTCCCAGAGCCGCGCCGTGCCGTCGCCGCTCGCGGTCGCCACGGACTTCCCGTCCTTACTGAATGCGACGTCGACGACCGGCTCTCGATGTCCGACCAGGGTCGCCCGCAGTGTCCCGTTCAGGAGGAAGATGCGCGCGATCCGGTCCTTGCTCGCCGTGGCGACGGTTTCACCGTCCGGGCTGAACGTCGCCCGCACAACGTAGTTCAGGTGATTCGTGAGCACCCCGAGCAGCTCCCCGGTCCGCGTCTCCCAAACCCGTCCGGTCTCGTCCGCGCTGGCGGTGACGATCTGGCGGTCCGATGGGCTGAACTCGGCATCGAGGATGCGGCCCGAGTGACCGACGAGCTCGTCGACCTCGTCGCCCGAGCGCGTGTCCCAGATACGGGCGATCCCCGCGACGCCCGCCGTCACGAGAAGCCGGCCGGTTGGCGCGAACCGCGCGCTCGTGACCCTGTCTCCCTGGTCGAGCTGCTCGAGCAGCGTGCCGCTTGCGACGTCCCAGACGCGGG
>Ga0184619_10000127_pt1 | contig 24460 bp, 21 predicted proteins | sample PLM0_60_b1_FD_133146 | JGI IMG/M metagenome (GOLD analysis project Ga0184619, IMG submission 133146) | Groundwater sediment microbial communities from an aquifer in East River, Colorado, USA - PLM0_60_b1 | ecosystem: Environmental > Terrestrial > Soil > Riparian zone | place: USA: East River...
GAACGTCCACGGCCGCGCCACCGCGGCGAGCGGCGCGAACCCGAACGTCGCCGCGAACCACGGGTCCACGAAGATCGTCAGCTGCAGCAGGAACACGACCAGGTTGGCGACGATCAGTCGCCGCACCCATGGCGTCATGCCGAACATCCGCTGCGGGTCCATCCGGTACTTATCCCCCGCGCGCGCTCCCCAAGTTCCCCGCGAGGCGGCAGATCCGCTCGCATAACTCCGGGAACTCGACTCCCGCGGCCCGGGCGGCCTGCGGGAGGAGGCTGGTTCGGGTCATGCCGGGGAGCGTGTTCGCCTCCAGGCAAAAGATGTCGCCCTCCGGGCTCAACCGGAAGTCAACACGGGAGTAGCCCCCGAGCTTGAGGGCGCGGTGTGCGATCAGCGCCAGCTCCTGCAGCTGCCGCGCCAGCGCCGTGTCGAGCCGCGCCGGAAAAATCTCCTCCGACATGCCCGGCGTGTACTTGCACTCGTAGTCGAACAGCTCGTGCTTCGGAATGATCTCACCGACCGGCAGGGGCACGTCTCCCAGGATCCCCACCGTGAGCTCTCGCCCCCGGATGAACTGCTCGGCCATCACCTCGACGTCGTACGCCCGAGCCAGCGTGACGGCCGCGTCCAGGCCTTCGGCGTTGCGTACCAGCGTCATCCCCACCGAGGAGCCCATCTTCGACGGCTTCACGATCACCGGCCAGCCTAGCGCCGTCGACACGTCCTCGGGCGCGACGGGGGCCATGAACCAAGCGGGCACCGGTACGCCCGCGGCCCGGAACAGCCGCTTCGCGAGGTCCTTGTCCATCGCCAGGGCGCTCGCGAGCGCGCCGCTCCCGGTGTACGGCACCCCGATCACGTCGAGCACCGCTTGCAGGATCCCGCCCTCGCCACGACCCGCGTGGACGCACAGGAACAGGACGTCCGCGCCACGCACGGGCGCCAGTGCCGCGAGCCCATTCGACAGCATCGCGCGCTCGCGCTCGTCCAGCTCGGCCACGACGGGCGGCTCCCGGCCCACGGCGCTCGTCAGCAGGCGGGCCTCGTCGCCCGGCGCCAGCAGGCCGGTCACGGTGTCCACGACGGCCACGGTGTGCCCTCGGCCCCGCAAGGCGTCCACGATCTGGGCCGCGCCGGCGAACGCGACCGTGCGCTCGGCCGTGGCGCCGCCCGTGATCACGGCGATCCGCATCAGTGGATCCCGGCGAGCTGATGGAGCAGGTCGTATCGGGTGACGATCCCGGCGATCTTCCCGTCGCGCCGCACGAGCGCCGCCGGCGTCTCCCGCGACAGCAGCATGGTGAGCCGGGCGACCGGCAGGTCCACATCCACCACCGGGAACGGCCCGTCCATCAGGTCCTGCACCGGCCGGTCCAGCGTCGCCGGATCCTCCAGCGCCCGTGCCATCAGCATCTGCTCGGAGACGGCCCCCACGCCCTCGCCGCCGTCCAACACCGGGAGCTGGGACACGTTGTAGGTGCTCATCAGATTCAACGCTTGGCGCACCGTCGCGATCGGGGCGACCGAGATGAGCGGCGGGGCGCCCGAGTTCCGCGCTTCGAGCAGTCGCGCCACCGACACGTGCTCCGCCTCGAGGATCTGATTCTCGCGCAGCCACTCGTCGTTGAAGACCTTCGAGAGATAGCGCTCGCCGGTGTCTGCGAGCACCGTGACCACGAGCGCCTGCGGGTCGTTCACGCGCCGCGCCACGTCGAGGGCCGCCACGACGTTCACCCCGGTCGAGCCCCCGGTGAGCAGGGCCTCCTCCTTGGCCAGTCGTCGCGACATGAGCATCGCGTCCTTGTCGGACACGGGGATCCACTCGTCGATCACGTCCCAGTGCAGCGACGTCGGCAGCTTGTCGCCCCCGATCCCCTCGACCTTGTAGGGCCGGCCCTCGCTCTGCTGGCGGGTGCGCGCGTATTCGGTGTAGATCGACCCGACCGGGTCGCCGGCCACCACGCGGATCCGCGGATTCTGCTCCTTGAGAAACCGCCCGGCGCCGCTCACGGTCCCGCCGGTCCCGGGAGCGCACACGAAGTGCGTGATTCTCCCGTCGGTCTGCTCCCACAGCTCGGGGCCGGTGGTGCGGTAGTGCACCTCCGGATTCACGGGGTTGTAGTGCTGGTCGGCGAAGATCGCGTTGGGGTGCGCCGCCGCGATCGCGCGGCCTTTCATGATGTAGTTCTCGGGATGGTCGGGGGGCACCGCCGTCGGCGTGATGATCACGTCGGCGCCGAGCGCGCGCAGCAGTCGCGCCTTCTCCTGCGACATCTTGTCGGGCATCGTGAAGATGCACCGATACCCCTTCACCGCCGCGGCCAGCGCGAGCCCCACTCCCGTGTTGCCCGACGTCGCTTCCACGATCAGGCCGCCGGGCTTGAGTCGCCCCTCCCGCTCGGCGGCCTCGATCATCGCCACGCCGATACGGTCCTTGACGGAGCCGCCGGGGTTGAAGAACTCGGCCTTGGCGTACACGGGCGTGCGGATGCCTTGCGCGACGCGGTTCAACCGAACCAGCGGCGTCCAGCCGATCGTCTCGAGGATGTTGGCGTACGGCTTACCGTGGGACGGCATTCGTGTCCGGCCGCGCCGGCGCGGTGTCGGGAGCGGTACGATTCGTGTCCCCCATCCGCGGGAACGTGTCCCGCTTGACGGGTGTCGTGTCGCGTGGCGGCGTCTGGACGGGCCGGACCGGGACCGGGACGGGGGCGGGGGCGGGGGGGGGGCGCAACGGTGCCGGTCGCGGCCTGGTGGTGTCCGGTTCGCCCTTCGAGGCAGCGCCGCCCGCTTGCGGGTGACGAAACTCGACCGGCTGCAGGAACGCCGTGGCGATGGGGAGGCCGTGCCGTCGCGCGGGTGCGAACCGCAGCTTGCGGGCTCCGGTGAGCGCCGCCGAGTCGAGGGCGGGATAGCCGCTCGATTCGTCCACGCGGCTCGACTCGGGCCGCAGGCGCCCTACGGAATCGATGTACAGGCGGAGCACCACGTCGCCCTCGACTCGCTGGTCGAATAGGCGGGGCGGGTACTGGATGGGCGAGTCGCCGTTCAGCGCCACGGGGGGCTCCTGGTCGGCCGAAGCGCCCGGCGACCCTCCGCTCCCCGCCTGATCGGCCGGGGGGGTCTTGCCGCATCCGACGGCACCGAGTGTCAGGGCGCCCGCGAGCGCGACACGCCAGACTGTCACGGTCCCTCCGCCAGCTGCTTCTTCCATTCGGCGAGGCGGTTCAGCGCCTCGAGCGGCGACAGCGCGTTTACGTCGAGGCGGTCGAGCTCCGCGAGCAGCGGATGCGGCGTGCCGGGCGCGCCGAACAGCCCCAGCTGCGTCGCGTCGGGGGGCGGGGGCGGCGCCCGGTGAGCGACGTGGTGCCCCGCTTCGAGCAGGGCGAGCACCTGCCACGCCCGTCCCACCACCGGCGCCGGGAGCCCCGCGAGCTGTGCGACGTGAATCCCGTACGAGCGGTCGGCCCCGCCGGGCTCGAGCCGGTGCAGGAACACGATCTCCTCCCCGGCCTCGCGCACCGCGACGTTGAAGTTGCGCGCGTGGGCCAACTCCTCGGTGAGCTGCGTGAGCTCGTGATAATGGGTCGCGAAGATCGTCTTGCAGCCGATCGTGTTGTGCAGGTATTCGCTGACGGCCCAGGCGATCGCGACGCCGTCGTACGTGGACGTCCCGCGTCCGATCTCGTCGAGGAGCACGAGGCTTCGCGCGGTCGCGCCGTGGAGGATGGCACTCGTCTCGCTCATCTCCACCATGAACGTCGATTGACCGCGCACCAGGTTGTCCGAGGCCCCCACCCGCGTGAACAGACGGTCGACCACGCCGATCACTGCCCGCCGCGCGGGAACGAAGCCGCCCATCTGGGCGAGCAGGACGCTCAGCCCCACCTGGCGCAACAGCGTCGACTTGCCCGCCATGTTCGGGCCGGTGAGCAGGATCACCCGGCCCGCCTCGTCGAGCTGCACGTCGTTCGGAATGAACGCCTCACGCGCCATCATGCGCTCGACCACCGGGTGGCGGCTCCCCTCGAGCATGAGGGTGAATCCGTCGTTCACCTCGGGCCGGACGTACCCCTCGTGGTGAGCGACGTCGGCGAGCGCGCCCCACCCGTCCAGATGGGCGAGCACACCGGCCGTCCCCTGGACCCGGGCGATCGCGGCCGCCACCCGGGCACGCAGCGCGTCCACCAGCTCCGCCTCGCGGACCCCGATGCGCTCCTCGGCGCCCAACACCTTCGCTTCGTACGCCTTGAGCTCGGGCGTGACGAACCGCTCCGCCCCGGACAGCGTCTGGCGCCGCTCGTAGTCCGCCGGCACGCGGTCGCGGTGGGGGTTCGTGATCTCGAGGTAATAGCCGAAGACCTTGTTGAATCCCACCTTGAGGGAGGAGATACCGGTGCGCTCCCGCTCCCGCGTCTGCAACCCGGCGATGTATTGCTTCCCGCCGTCGCGCGCGTCCTTCAGCCCGTCGAGCTCGCCGTCGTACCCGGCGCGGATCGCGTCGCCGTCGGCGGCCTGCGCGGGCGGACGCTCGACCAGGGCTCGGGTCAGCTCCTCGCCCAGGTCCTGGAGCAGGTCGAAGCGATCGGCCGCTTCCTCGAGCAGCGACGCCCGGCCGCGGGCTTCGAGACCGTCGAGCGCGCCGCGCACGTCCGGCAGGCGGTGGATCGAATCCCGCAGCGCCCCCAGCTCCCGCGGCGTGGCGCGCCCGAGCGCCGCGCGGCCGGCCAGCCGCTCGACGTCGCGCACGCCGTCGAGTGCCTCGCGCAACCGGTCCCGCCCGCGGGTGTCGGCCGCCAGGACGTCCACCGCGTCCAGGCGGGCGTTGATGGCCGCGGGGTCGATGAGGGGCGCGAGCAGCCAGCGCCGCAGCAGGCGCGCGCCCATCGGCGTCATGGTACGGTCGAGCACGTCGAGCAGCGTCGTGCCGGCGGGGCCGGCGCGCAGCGGCTCCACCAGCTCGAGGTTGCGTCGCGTCATCTCGTCGAGCGGCAGCAGGTCGCCGCGCCGCAGGATGCGGGGGCGCGCGAGGTGCGGCAGGCCGCCCGGCTTGAGCTCGCGCGCGTACCGCAGCAGCGCCCCGGCCGCGCCCAGGGCCGCACTGTCACCCGGCTCCACCCCCAGCCCGTCGAGGGACGCCAGCCGGAACGCGCGGGACAGGTCCTCGCGCGCCAGCTCGGGATCGAACTCCCACGCCTCGCGTTCGCTGCGCACGGCGCCCGTGAGCGTGAACGGGGTGCCACCGGGCAGCACTACTTCGGGCGACTCGTAGCGGGCGAGCGCGGCAGGGAGATCCTCCGTCGTGACGGTCTCGAGCAGCAGCTCGCCCGTCGTGAGATCGAGCGCCGCGACGCCCGCAGGTGTGCTCCGAGGATCGACGGCGAGGAGAAAATTGTTGCGGCCGCGCTCCAACCAGTCGTCCCCCAGCACGCTGCCGGGCGTGACGATCTCCACGACTTCCCGTCGCACCAGACCCTTCGCGAGTTTGGGGTCCTCCATCTGCTCGCAGATCGCCACGCGGTGACCGAGGCCGATCAACCGCCGCAGGTACTCGACCCCGGCCTTTACCGGTACGCCGGCGAGCGGCACCTCCGCCGCCCCGCCGTTGTTGCGCGACGTGAGGGTGAGCCCCAGCTCCCGCGCCGCGAGCCGCGCATCGTCCTCGAACATTTCGTAGAAGTCGCCCATTCGGAAAAACAGGATGGTATCAGGGTGCCGCGCCTTGATCTCGCGGTATTGCTGCATCAGCGGCGTATCGGTCTCGACGCGCGGCGTCACGACTCCTCCACCACGAACGGCTGGCCGCCCAGCCGCGTCTTCAAGCGCCGCTGCACCTGCACCGCTTCGTCGCGCGACGCGTACCGCCCGACTCGGACCTTGAAGAGGCCGCTCGTGTCCCGCACGACCCGTGCGTCGAAACCCATCACCTTCAATCGCGTGAGCATCTCGTCGACCTGCGACGCGCTCTTCACGGCGAGCACCTGGACCGCGTACGTTCCCGCCCCGCCCCCGGTCGTGGGCTTCGCCTGGCTGTCGCCCGCGGTGGGGGGCGCGGTCACCGGTGCCCCGGCCGCGACGGAGGCGCAGCGCGGAGCGTAGAAGCTGACCTGGTTCCGGAACTCCACGTCGACGCCGGCTCCATCCAGCGCCTCGCGGACCAGGGTGCAGCCGTGCACGTCGTCCTTCAAATCGAAGTAGCCGCGTGCCCCCCAGAAGTCGGCTCGGGCCTTCAGCGGCGAATCGGGATAGTCGAGCCGCAGGCGCTCCGCTGCCTGCACCGTGGCCGCTGGATCACCCTGCGCGAAGTAGAGCTGCGTGAGCAGCACGAGCGCCGAGTCGGCCCACACCGACCGGCCGTACTCGATCACCACTCGCTGCAGACTCGTGGCGGCGGTCACCGCGTCCGCCGCCACGCGACCGGCGGTGAACAGCGCGCCGGGATACAACGAGTCCTGGGGGGAGAGGCTCGCGAGCAGCCGGCGGACCAGGGCGCGCGCGGAGTCCGGCCGGGTCTGTGCCACGCGGAGGGCCGCCGCGCGGAGCGTGTCGGTTTGGGCGGTCAGACGGTTGGACGGTTGGACGGTTAGCAGCAGCGTCGCACTAACCGTCCAACCGACTAACCGACTAGCCGCCTTCATGCTGCCTCCCGCGCGAGCACCGCGAACGACAGCACCAGCTGCTGCAGAATGCCCGCTTCATCGGTCAGCGTGCTCGACTTGAGGGCGCGATCGGCGTCGCGCGCCAAGCGCAGCGCGCCCTCCAGCTCGGCTCCGGTCCAGAGCCCCGCCCAGCGAGCCCACTGTGCCGCCGCGTGCTCCCAGCTGCCGAGCCCGTACGGTCGGGCCGCCCGCAGGTGCGCCATCAGGGACGATTCGAGGCGGCCGCGCGGCGTGCCGTGATCGAGCTCTGCCCGGGCGAGCGCCGTCCCGACGAGGCCCGTCCCCAGGCCGCTGAGCATCCGGACGCCGCTCATCCCCGCCTGCTCCAGCACCGGCTCGACCAGGCTGGCGGCGGCCGCCGGCCGCCGCTCGAGCGCGGCGTCGATCCAATCCTGGAGTGTTTCGCCGCGGCGCACGCCGACCAGCGCCGCCACCTCGTCGCGGGTGACCGGCCGCCCCACGGCGAGCGGGGCGAGCTTCTCGAGCTCGCGGGCAAGCGCGCCGAGATCGCTCCCCACGGCGGCGAGGAGCAGCTCCCCGGCCTCCGGTGCGAGCGTGAGGCCGAGCTGCCGCGCGCGACGCGCCATCCAGCGCTCGACCCGGGCCGGAGGCAGCGGCTCGACTCCCACCGCGGTCGCCCGCCGGGCAAGCTCGGTGTCGGGCGCCTCGCCGGCGCCGTGCACCAGAACGAGCAGGGTGGTCGGATTGGGGGATTCGAGGTAGCGGAGCAGTTCCCGGCGGACTGCGGCGGTCTTGCGGAGCTGCTCGAGCCCGCGGATCACGACCGCGCGGGTGGCCGCGAGCATGGGGGGTGTGTTCACGAGCGCGTGGAACGCCTCGGGATCGAGGTCCCCGGCGCTCCGCTGGTCGACATTGAAGGCGCGGGCGCTCGGGTCCACGGCGCGCTCGAGGAGCGCGCGCACGGCCTCCTCTTTCAGCACGTCCTCGTCGCCATGGAGATAATAGACGGGATCAGGCGCGCCCTGCTTCAGGCTGCGGAGCAGCGCGTCGAAGGTGAGCGGCCCCATACGGGGCGGAAGTTACCGCGGCCTCGGGGCGAGAGAAAGCCTAGCGTCCCGCGGACGCGGGTTCGACCAGGGTGGACCCGTCTCCGGCCGGGCTTCCCGCGAACACACTGGCACGCGGGTCCTGAAACGAGACGAACGGAACGCCCGCCTGCACGACTGGCTTGGGGAAGGGAACGGGTGGCAGCGTCGGGGTGCGGGCCACGTCGGGGCGCCGTATGCCTTCGAGCGCCACGAGGGCGAGCGTCGCTGCGAGGAACAGGGCCGCGGCGATGCCGGCGCGCGCCGGCACCTCACGGGCCGCACGTCGCTCCCGCTCGAGTCGCGCGTCGAGCCGGCGCCGGAAGTCGCGCGAGGGCTCGATCGTCCCCGCCGCCTGGAGCGCCAGCACCCCCCGCCGGACCGCCGTGTCGTAGCGGCGGCACGCGGCGCAGTGCGCCAGATGGCGCTCGAAACGGCGCAGTTCGCGCGGGGCGGTGATCAGCCCGTCGCGAAAATCCGTGTACCGTTCGAGCAAGTCGCTGCAAGTCATCGTGCGACAATCTACTACCGTCGGGGCGGGCGCGGGTTCCCGCCCCCTTGGAGGGGGGTCGGGGGGTGGGTGTCGGGAAGCCCGATCTACTCGAGCAGCGGCCCGATCAGTTGAGCGAAGCTGTTGCGGGCCCGGTTGAGACGGCTCTTCACCGTCCCCAGGTTGCACCCCGTGATGTCCGCGATCTCGGCATAGCTCTTTCCTTCGAGCTCCCGGAGCACGAACACCGCCCGATGATGGGTGGGGAGTTGGCCCACGCACTGGTCCACCGCCTCCTTCAGGTAGCGCTTGCGGTACAGATCGTCCGGTCGGGCCGTGGTGTCCTCGAATTGGATCGGCCGGTGATCCGCTTCCCAGTGCTTCTTGATGGTCTGGAACAACACGAGCGGATTGCGGCTGCGGTTGCGCAGCTCGTTCTTCCCGAGGTTGGAGGCGATCGTGTAGATCCAGGTCGAAAACTTCTTGGTCTGGTCGAACCGGTGGAGGTGGCGGAACACGCGGATGAACACCTCTTGGACCAGGTCTTCCGCCCGCTCCCGGTCCCCGATGGTGCGGTTGATGAAGTTGAGCAGGCGGGTCTGGTAGCGGTCCACCAGGGTGCCGAACGCCTGCGGATCGCCCGCCAGGTGCTCGAGCACCAGCCGGCCGTCGTCGAACTCATGGAGCGCCTGGCGCTCGAGGGCGCGCGGCGTGACGACGACCTGACTCTTGCGCTTGAGGGTGGCTCGCATGAACTGCTCCAGGTTTTCAGATCACATGCTTGGAGACGGCACGGCGAGACGGCGACCTCTTCTACGATTAAAGATACGGCACGAACCGTACCCGTCGCACGGTCGGTGTAACCCTCAGTGATGTCGCAGCTTCGCAAAACCGGCCGTCGAGTCGGCTCGACACGCCCGTCCTCCTCGGGGGACAAGGGTTTGCTACATCCCGAGGACGAACCCGGCCATATAAAGGATAGCCACCAGGGTCTTTGCATCACGGATCTCCCCGTCCCGGACGCGCCCCAGGACCCGGGACAGCGGCTGTGGCACCACCTCAATGAACTCGTCGCGCTCGCGCGACGGCGTGCGCGTGGTCAGCTCGCTCGCCAGGTACAGGTGGATGACCTCGTCGGTGAAGCCGGGTGTGGTCCAGATCGACGTGAGCCGCTCCAGGCGAGCCGCCGCGACCCCCGCCTCCTCCAGCAGCTCGCGGCGGGCGCACGCCTCCGGTTCCTCGCCCGGGTCGAGCGTGCCGGCCGGGATTTCCCACAACGGGCCGCCGGTGGCGTAGCGGTACTGTCGGATCAAGAGGATCGTGGGATCCTCACCACGGGGGTCGGAGGCGCAGGGCACAATGGCGGCGGCGCCGGGGTGGCGGATGATCTCCAGCTCGCCCGTCGATCCGTCCGGGAACCGCACCGTGTCGACGTCGAGCCGGACGACCCGGCCGGTGTACACTCGGCGCGTCTCGAGCTGCATTTGACACCCTCAGCGGTTGAAGACCCAGGTGACGGGGACTTTGAATCCCTCGGCGAGAAAGTAGACCGCGTTGCGACGCGGATTCGAGCGGATCGGCGAGTTGGCTGCTGGCGACGTAAACGCCGCGAGGCCGAGCCGGGTTGCGATGATCTTGAGCCGCAGCATGTGAAAGCCGTCGGACACGAGCAGCACGCGGCGACTCTCCTTGCCGGAGAACCAGCGGGCGACGCCGTCCAGCGAGGCGGCAGTGGTCTCTCCTGCGGGCAGCGCGACGACCGCGCCGTCGGGCAGCCCGGCTTTCACGAGGTAGCGCCGCCCCACCTCCGATTCGCTCAGGGTGTCACGCGAGCCGACGCCACCCGTCACCAGTACCACGGGCGCGAGGCCGCGCTGGTACAGCGTCGCGGCGTGGTCGAGGCGTGCCCGGAACACCGGCGAGGGGCGGCCATTGTACTGTGCGGCGCCGAGCACGGCGATCGCGTCGGCCGTGGTGGCCTGATCGTGTGCGCCAGTGAGTGCCACCGCGACGACCACCGCGGCCCACCCGAACGTTAGCGTGAGCACGACCACCCCCGCCGCAGCGATCTTGCGGCGCAGCGTCCAGAAAGGCATCGGAGAAAGACAACAGGGGAAGGGGGCAGTAGGGAAGGGGGAAGTGGCCAGGTCAGGGCTTCGTGAGCAGCTCCTCGAAGAGGGCGAGGGCGCGCGGGTCGCCGGACTGGCCGAGCCAGAAGATCGCCTTGCGTCGCACGGCCGACTCCGGGTGGGTGCGGGCGATGCGGATGAGGGCGGGGACGCCCGCGTCGCGCGGCTGCTGCGACAGCGCAAAGACCGCCTGTTCCCGCACGTCGCGATCCACGTCCGCGTCGTTCACGAGGTCGGTCAGGCCGCGGGTCGCGGCGTCGCCGGCGGCCTGGCCGAGCCAGAACACGGCCTGGCGGCGTGTGCGCCCGGGGACACGCTCCTGGCGGGCGAGCTTCAGGACCGCCGGCCACACGCGCACCGAGTCGGCGAGGGTGGCGGGGAGGATCGCATCCTCACCCACTCGCCCATCCTGCTGTGCCGCGAGCTCGAGCAGGAAGTCCACCGCATCCCGCGGCGACACCGTCCCGAGATCGGTGACGCCCGGGCGGGGCGCGGTCACCCAGCGTCCGCCCACGTAGGTCCGGAGCGATGCCACGCGGCCGCTCCGGACGGTGATCGAGACCCGGACCGGCCCGGGCTCGCAGTCGTACTCGACTTCATCGCCCTCGTAGCCGCCGTCCAGGGTGATCGTGTGTCGGCCGCACGTCCCGCCCGAGCACTCGAGCGCGATGACGTTGCGCCCGTTGCCGCACACGCCGGGGCGGGCGGCGAAGCTCAGCCGGGCAATGCCGTCGGGCGCAGCGGCGATCCGGGCGCCGAGACGCTGCGCCGCCGCCGGACCGGCGACGAGCGCCCAGGCGAGCACCAGCCGGCCGGTCACGGGTTGATGATCTCCAGCAGCACCTGCGCGGCGCGCGGGTCGTGCGACTGCCCGAGCCAGAAGATGGCCTTCTTGCGGAGCTCCTTGTCCTGCTCCGTCTTGGCGATCTGGATCAGCTGGTCGAGCGCGCCCGCCTCGTGTCGCTGCGAGAAGACGAAGATCAACTGGTCCTTCATCTCCTGGTTCTGCATGCGGTCGTACAGGCCCACCAGCTGCTCGAGGTTCGAACCGGTTTGGCCGGCCCAGAACAGCGCCTTCTTGCGCATCTCGACCGGCTCGCGCTCGTTCAGGGCGATGTCCATGAGCCAGCGTCCGTTGTCCGCGCCGCCCATCTGCGAGAGTGAGAAGATCACCTTTTCCTTCAACTCTTCGCCCGTGAGCTTGGCGTACAGGCCCCGGAGAAACGCGGCGTTCTCGGGCGAGCGCTGCTGACCGAGCCAGAAGATGGCCTTTTCCCGCGCTTCGTCGGGCGCACGCTCGTTGCCCGCGTAGTCGCGCAGGATCTGGCCGGCGCGCGGCTGGTGGATCTGCGACAGCGCGAAGATCGCCTTGTCCTGGAGCTCGGGATCGGTCGCGGTGCGCAGGATCGAATCGAGAGCGGTGACGGCCCGGTCGCTGCCGACTTGCGACAGCCAGAACACCGCCTGCAGCCGCACCTCCGAATCGGCGTCGTTGCGGGCCACGTCAAGCAGGATGTCCTCCGTCTCGGCGCCGCGCTTCTGCGACACGATGAACACGGCCTTGCGCCGCAGGCCGGCCGAGCACGCGTCGCGGCGCGCCAGCACCTTCTTGAGGATCGGCAGCGCGTTCGTCGCGTCCATCTGCAGCAGGCCGTTCAGCGCCGCGATCCGCACGTTGTCGTCGTCGTCCTCATCGGGACAGCCGTGGGTATCGACTGGCGTAGCAGGCTGCGCTGGCTGGGCCGGCTGGGTCGGCTGCGCGGGCTGGGCCGGCTGCGCGTGCTCGGCGAGCCAGCGGCCGGCCTCCTCGTCTCCCTGCTGTGCGAGCGCGCCTTGGATCCGGGCGAGCAGCGCGTCGCCGTCCCGCAGCGTCGCCGCTTTGGCGTAGCGGCGCTGCTGAGTGATGAGCAGGCTGCGGGCACGGCCGAGGTCATCGCTCTTGTAGAGCGCGAACGCGGCCCAGTAGAGGGCATCGCCGGCCCGGGCGGCGCTCGGGTAGCGGCGCGTCAGATCGCCGTACAGGTTCGCGGCCCTGGTGTAGTCGCCGCGGCTGAACGCCTGCCGGGCGGCCCGCCACAGCGAGTCGGTCGGGTCTTGCGCATCGTGCTGCAACACGAACTCGCCGGGGTCGAGGGCGTCCACAGCGTCGAGCGCCGGGAGCGCGCGGAGCGCGGCCTGCGCGTGACCCAATCCCGGGGCGACTGGCGGTACGACCACCGGTTGCTGCAATCCCATGACGGCCGCCACCACGAACTGTAGGCCTTGCATCACAATGCTCCTTGCATGCGCACGGAACCGGGGCCGGCGGGACTCGCCGTCCGGAGCCGCAGGAGTACGCTCCGTTGCTCCAATCCCTGATTGATCGACTGCACGTCTTCACGGTTGCCGCTCGAGCGCAGCTGGGCGATCTGGGCCAGCACCAGCTCCAGATCCTCCAGCAGACCCTTCAGCCTGACATCTCTCGCCGCTGGCGAGTCGAGCATGAGTCGGGTGGTCGCGAGCAGGTCGCGGGCCTGCGTCGAGAACTGCGTCCCGGGTCCCGGCTCGCCGGCGCGGCTCTCCGCGCGGAATCCCGTGAGCAGCGCCTCGGTGCGCGTGAGGTACTGTGCGGCGGCGAGCTGGTACGCCAGCGCCGACGCCGGGTCGGCGCCGCGCGCGGCCAGGGCGCGCAGCCCGGCCTCGGGCTCGGTCACGCTCCATCGCCCGATCGCGACGCCCAGCGCGAGGACCGCGGCGATCCCGACGCCCCAACGGAGTGCCGGACCCAGCACGACCACTCGGTGCCGCCGCGCCGCCCGCTGCGCCGCGATGCGGCGCCACATCTCCTCGCGCGGCGTGGCGGGCGGGCGATGATAGTCCCGTGCCGCCTCCGGCAACCACTGTTCGAACCGATCGTCCGTCATGAGATCCACTCCCCCGCGAAATCCGCCAGCGTGGCGCGCAGCTTGGCCCGCGCCCGCGATAGTTGCGCCTTCGACGTTCCGGCTTCGATGCCGAGGGTGGCGCCGATCTCCTCGTGCGTGAACCCTTCGACGTCGTGCATCACGAACACCGTGCGGTAGCCGGTCGGGAGGCCGTCGATCGCCTGCGCCAACCGCCGCTTCAAGTCGGGTTCGGCGGCCCGTCTGCTCCCCGAGATCGCCGCCGCGTCGTCCAGGTCCGTCTCGCGGGCGCGAAACCGCTTCGCCTTCCGCAGCCCGTTCAGCGCCACCGACGTCGCGATAGCGTGTAGCCAGGTGGAGAGCTTCGCCTCGCCCCGGAACGAGCCCAACCGCTCGAACGCGCGGACGAACGTGTCTTGCGTGAACTCCCGCGCGAGCTCGTCGTCGCCGGCGAGCCGGTAGGCGAGGCGATACACGCGATCCACATGCGCGTCGTACAGGGCGCGTTCCGCGGCGCCGTCCCCGGCGCGGACTTTGGCAATCAGTTCGCGTTCGTCCACCGAGCTCCGGAGCGGCAGTGTCAGTTAACCCTCTGACACAGCCGGGGCTGGGAGGGTTGCGTGGGGACGGGGGCGGGGCGCTTAGTGCAGCAGAGTATGCATCCCCAACCCGACGAGCACGGCGAGCAGGAAGGAGGCGAGCGTGCCGACCAGGAAGTACTCGGCGAACTCGCGGTCCTCGAGCTGCTTGAAGCGGGCGAGGGACTTGGCGGCGATGATCCAGCCCACGGCGCTGTACTCCCCGAGCAGCACGAGGGTGAGGGCGAGGGCGCGCTCGAGGGACCCCACGGCGCGCCCCCGGGCGACGTCGATCGCGCCGGTGGTGCGGTCCTCGTCGCGCCGCATCTGCAGCGAGGGCAGCTCGAGCACGCTGCGGATCAGGACGACGCCCCGGCCCGAAACGTACAGATACCCGGTCGCGAGCAGCCCGACCCGTCCCCACCACAGCCCGTCGGCGCTCGGCCGGGCGAGTCGGGCGAGGTACGTGCCCGCGATCAGCGCCGCGATCAGGATCAGCGCCTCGCCGACGAGCAGCGTGCGGGCGCGGCGGCGGCCGTCCACCTGGGCGGGCCAGAGCGTGGCGGCGAGGGTGTACGCGAGCAGCGGGATGACGAACAGCGGATTCACGCGGGTTCCATGTCCAGGAGTGCCCGGAACATCTTATCGCCGGCGGCCACGAGGGGCCAGGCCATGCGACGCGCGAGGTGGGAAATCGCGCTGCGGTCGACGCCGAGCCGTGCCGCGGCCGTGGCGGGGTCGCCCAGCCGCAGCAGGGTGGCAGTGCGGCGCTGGCGGGGGGTCCAGCTCCAGTACAGCGCGGCATAGTAGCTCGTGAGCGGGTCGAGCTGGGGGTCGAACCCGCCCAGCGCGAACACCCGGCGCTCGCGCTTGGCGCGCTGCATGGCGGCGCGGGCCTCGTGAAAGCAGGGACCGTCCACTTCGGGCGCGGTGGGCGCGAGCGGCGTCGTGATGGTTCCGCGGCCGCACGCGATGACCCAGTCGACCGTGGGGAGGCGGGCGCGAATGTCGTGCGCGATCTCCCACACGGGTTGGGGCGTCGCCAGGAGACCCTGCAGCTCGTCGCCCAGTGTGATGGCGAAGCGGGCCGCGAGGACACGGGCGTAGCGCCGGTTCAAGTCTTTCAGGGCGACGCGGGCGTCGGCCTGCAGCCGCGCGCGGGCGGCGGGCGGGAGCGCGCGGGAGGCGACGACGTCGGCGATGAGGGCGACATAGTGCTTGGACATATTATGTCACATTTGAAAGATATGACGTATTACGTCACAATCTATAAATATGACATAAAATGTCAACTGTGCAGTTCCGACCTCATCGGGTCCCGAACAGCCGGTCGCCGGCGTCCCCCAGGCCCGGCAGGATGTAGCCGTGCGCGTTGAGCTCGCGGTCGAGCGCCGCCGCGAAGACGGGAACATCGGGATGGGTCTCGAGCAGGCGGCGCACGCCTTCCGGCGCTGCGACGAGGCAGAGGAACCGGATCCGCTGCGCGCCGGCGTGCTTGAGCGCGCTGACGGCGTCGACGGCCGACCCGCCAGTCGCGAGCATGGGATCGAGCACGAAGAAATCGCGCGCGTCTTCGCCGGAGGGAATCTTGAAATAGTAGTCGACCGGCTCGAGCGTGTCGTGCTCGCGATAGATGCCGATGTGCCCGACGCGCGCCGACGGGATGAGCTGTGCGATGCCTTCCACCATGCCGAGGCCCGCGCGCAGGATCGGCACCAGGGCGAGCTTCTTCCCGGCCACCCGGACGCCGCGCATCCGCTCGAGCGGAGTTTCGACGTCCGTGGTCTCGAGCGGCAGGTCCTTGGTCACCTCGTACGCCATGAGCATGGCGATCTCGTTCACGAGCTGCTTGAAGTCCCGGGTCGGGGTGTTCTTGTCCCGGAGGATCGAGAGCTTGTGCTGGATCAGGGGGTGATCGAGTACGGTGAGGTTCGGGAACGTGGGGTGGGGCATGGACGAGAAGGTACGGCGCACGGACCCGCGACGCCAAGTCACCGTGGCACCGACGCAACGCCCGGCACGTCACTCCCGCACGACACGCCACTGGCACCGCAAATGCCATTGGGCACAACGGTTGTGACACCGGTCACTCTCGCCAGGGAGGACGGATTCCAATGACACGCCGTGCCGCGGGACTCGCGCTGATTGGACTCCTCTGTGGCGTCGCCCGATCGAGCGGCCAGGCCCCGACCGGCACAATCACGGGCCATGTGGTGGACGCGCCGACCGGACGTCCTGTCGTCGGGGTTCGAGTGGCGGTCGCAGGTATGGATCGGGGCGCCATCACGCGCGACGACGGCGGCTTCGTCCTGACGGAGGTGCCGGAAGGCGCGCACCGGGTGCGCATCAGCAGAATCGGCTTCACTTCTCAGGAGCAGACCGTGGTGGTCGTGGCGGGGCAGTCCGTCACTGCGGACTTCACGCTCTCGACGGTGGCCGTCTCGCTGTCGGACGTCGTCGTGGTGGGCTACGGCACGCAGCGCCGGGCCGACCTGACGGGCGCGGTGGTGTCCGTGCCTCCAGACCAGATCCAAAAGGCCGCGGCGGTCAGTTTGCAGCAGGCGCTCCAGGGGAGTGTGCCGGGCGCGACGGTGACGCAGGGCGACGCGGCCCCGGGCGGCGCGATCTCGGTGCAGATCCGCGGCGTGACCTCCCCGAGCGGCGACAACCAGCCGCTCTACGTGATCGACGGCGTGCCGATCGGCACAGCGGGAGTCGACAAGTTCACCGTCGGGCCGTCGGAGCCGAGCTTCACCACGATGACCACCACCAACCCGCTCTCCACGCTCGCCCCGTCCGACATCGAGTCGATCGACGTCCTGAAGGATGCCTCGGCCACGGCGATCTACGGCAGCCGCGGCGCGAACGGCGTGGTGATCATCACCACCAAGCGGGGCCAGCGCGGCCAGCCGGGGCAGATCACGTTCAACTCGACGACCGGGATGGCGAGCGTGGTGCGCGAGCTCGACGTCCTGAGCGCGCGCGACTATGCCACCTACGTGAACCGGGCCTACCTCAACGCGGGTCAGCAGGCGCCCTACGGCGGGCGGACCGGGAGTATCACGCCCGACAGCATTGCCCGCTTGTACGGCGCGGGGATCGATTGGCAGCGCGCCATTTTCCGGACGGCCGCCACCCGCGACCTGCAGCTCGCCTTCTCGGGCGGTGACGGGAGCGGCAGCTACGCCGTGAGCGGCAATTACTTCGACCAGGACGGCGCGATCCGCGGCTCCGGGTTCGGGCGCGGCGGCGTGCGCGCCAACCTGGATCGCAAGCTCAACGCGGTCGTCCGCATCTCGAGCAGCCTCGATGTGACGCGCTCCAAAGCCAACCTGGTTCGCTCTTCCGGCACCGAGGGCACCAGCGCCGAGGGGATCGTGCGGGGCGCGCTGCGCTATAGCCCGCTCCCGAACGAGGCCTACGACACGTCACGCCTCGCGGTCGATCCGCGCGCCGAGAATCCGGCCCTGTCCGGGAGCCTGGGCGCGAACCCGCTCCGCTACACCGACGAGGTGCGTGAGAGCGAGACCGTGACGCGCGGCATCGGCGGTCTCCGCATGTTCGCGCAGCTCATGCCGTCACTGTCGTTCGAGACGAGCATCGGGGGGAACTACGAGCGCAAGGGCGTCGACTCGTACTTCCCACGGACCGTGTATGAGGGCAGGAACACCGACGGGCTCGCCATCGTGAGCGGCTCCGAGTACGTGAGCCTGGTACACGAGGACCTGGTGCGGTTCGACCGGGAGGTCGGCACCGACCACCACATCGACGCGGTCGCCGGCTTCACCTACGAGTGGAACCGCAGCAACTGGAACAGGGACCAGGTGAGCAAGTTTCCGGACGACATCCTCGGCTCGAGCGCGCTGCAGCGCGGGCTCGCATGGGCGGCGCCGATCAGCGGCGTCGCCGTGTGGAAGATGGCGTCGTACCTGGCGCGTGTGAACTACGGCTTCCGCGACCGCTACCTCGTCACCGGCACGCTGCGCTCCGACGGCTCGTCCCGGTTCGCCGTCAACAACAAGTGGGCGACGTTTGCGTCGCTGGGGCTCGCCTGGCGCGCCAAGCAGGAGCCGTTTCTGCGCGACGTCGCGTTCCTCACCGACTTGAAGCTGCGCGGCAGCTACGGGCAGTCGGGGAACCAGGCGATCGGCGCCTACCAGTCGCTCGCGAGCGTCGAGTGCGGCACGACGGTGCTGGACGCGCAGCTCGTGTCCGCCTGTTACTTCGCGCGGCTCGCGAACCCGAACCTCGGCTGGGAAACCACGACCCAGTACGACCTAGGGCTCGACCTCTCCGCGTGGCAGAATCGCGTGACGCTCACGGCGGACCTCTACCAGAAGCGCACCGATGGCCTGCTGCAAAACGTGACCCAGGCGCCCAACACGGGCTACTCGAGCGCCTGGGTCAATTCCGGCCGAGTGACGAATCTTGGGCTCGAGCTCCAGGCGGACGTGCGCGTGCTCACGGGTGCCGGGGGGGGCCCAGCGTGGAGCATTTCCGCCAACATCGCCGGGAACCGGAATCGCATCGCAAGCCTCGGTGCCACCGAGCAGCAGTTCTCCGATCGGCTGGGTGCGGGTGGGGGGCTCGAGGTGGACCCCTTCATCCAGAAGCCGGGCCTGCCGATCGGCACCATTTGGGGCTACCAGACCGACGGGATCTTCCGGGACACCGCCGCGGTCAACGCCTACAAGCCTGTGCAGCCCGACGCGCAGGTGGGCGATTACCGCTACAACGATCTGAACGGCGACGGTCACCTCACCGACGCGGACCGGACCATCATCGGCAACGTGAATCCGGACTACATCTTCGGCATCACCAACCGCGTCACGCTCGGTCGCTTCGACTTCAGCGCCTTGATCCAGGGCGTGCACGGGAACAACATCATCAACGCCAACCGGCTCCAGTTCCTGCAGCTCAATGGCGGCGGAAACATTCCGCTGGAGTACTACAAGAACGCATTCGATCCCGTGACCAACCCCAACGGCACCTACCCCATGGTCAACCGGAGCCGCGTCAGCGCGGGGCGCTTCTCCGATGCTTTCGTGGAGGATGGCAGCTACATCCGGCTCAAGAACGTGCAGCTCGGCTACGAGCTGCCGCCCAGGGTCGTTCCCGGGGCGCAGTCCGCGCGGGTTTATGTCAGTGCGATCAATTTGCTGACGATCACGGACTACACGGGCTACGACCCCGAGGTCAGCGCGTTCAGCACGACCGCGCTGCGCGGCGTGGACCTGGGGAGCTACCCGCAGTCGCGACTCTTCACGTTCGGCACGACCCTGACGTTCTGAAAGGAGGCGCGCCATGAATCGAGTCCATCGCAGCTTGAGCCGGGTGCTGGCGTCGGCGTGCCTCTGGGCGGGCGCCGTCGCGTGTCACGATCTCTTCAATCTCGACGAGCACCCGCAGACGTTCGTCGACCCCGCGAGCTACTTCAAGACCGGCGACCAGGCGATTGCCGCCGTCAACGGCATCTACCAGGGCATGATGACCTGGGACGACTGGATCGATCCGGCCTGGCAGGAGTTGACGTGCGAAGGGCCGGACGTGTTCTGTCCCGGCTGGTGGGCTTTCGGCCCCCTCGGTGCGCGCACGGGCACGTGGTTCGCCGGCCGCACGTGGAGCGCGAATTACCTCGTCATCCGCCGCGCGAACGACGTCCTGGGTCAGCTGGACCACGTGAGCCTCGATCCGGCGTTGACGGCACGCCTGCGGGGCGAGGCGCATTTCCTCCGCGGCTACGCCTATTTTGAGCTGGTCCGCCGTTATGGCGCCGTCCCCCTGCGGGTCACCCCGTACGTCCCCGATGGCACGTACGGCGACGCCCCGCGCGTCCCGATCGAGCAGGTGTATCCGGTGATCGTGAGTGACCTGAAGGCCGCCACGCAGGAGTTGCCGCCGGACTTCGCGTCCCACACGTACTCGAGCTCGGACCGCGGCCGCCCCGCGGAGTTTTCGGCCTGGGGTCTCCTTGCCAAGGTGTACCTCACGATGGCCGGCGCAGAGCTCGTGGGAACCCCGCTGGCGGCCGCCAGCCAGCAGTACGACGATTCGGCCCGGATGGCCGCGCAACAGGTGATGCAGAGTGGCTGGGTCGCGCTCGAGCCGAGCTACATGCGCCTGTTCGACGGGCAGCAGCAGATCAACAGCAACGAGATCCTGTTCCAGATCGGGGCGACGCACCAGGAGAACACCGGCCCCGAGATCGCGACCTTCTTCAACCCGCGGGACTACTCCACGGCGGGCGGCGGCGGGGGCGGCTTCCTGAGCATGCGGCAGGTCTTCTACTCGACTTTCGACACGCTCGACCGGCGGGTCGCCCCGGGCTATGCGATCTTCGCGGGATGGAAGGAATCGTCCTCATCCGCCGACCCGGGAACGCCCGCCTGGTATCAGGGCGCCGTGCCAGACAGCATCACGACCGCCGTCGCGGCGGACAGCCAGATCGGTTGGACCTGGACCGAGCTGTGTGAGACCATGGGCGCTAACACCTACATGAATCGCACGACGCGCGCCATCGTGCAGATCTCACCCCGCATCTACACGATGAAGTACATCGACCGCTCCGCCCTCACGAAGAGCCAAAACGAGACGAACCCGATCATCCTGCGCTACGCGGACGTGCTGCTGGTGTTCGCGGAGGCCGAGAACGACGTGAGCGGCCCCACCGCGGCCGCGTACGCCGCCATCGATCAGGTCCGCAACCGGTCCAACGTGCCCAACCTGACGCCCGGCCTCTCTCAGGCGCAGTTCCGCGACTCGGTGTGGCTGGAGCGCCGGCACGAGCTGTACGGCGAGTTCCAGGAGTGGTTCGATTTGAAGCGCGAGGGCCGCTGGCTCGACATCATGAACGACGTCATCCCGGCGTATCCCGGCGCGAGCACGCCCAGCGCGTCGACGTGCCGTCCCCGGCAAGCGTACCAGATACTGCTCCCGATCCCGGACGCGGAGATCGGCGCGAACCGGCTGATCACGCAGAATCCGGGCTATTGAGTCCGAGCTGATGGCGACCGGGCGGCTCCTACCGGTCATCCTCGCGGCCGTCATTCTCGCCGCCTGTCACGACACGTCCGCCGGCGTCCAGCTCCCCCCCGGACCCACGCCCGCGCGGGCCGTGCGCGTGCAGGGAAACCGCCTCGTCGACTCGGCCGGCCGACCGATCCGGCTGCGCGGTGTGAACCGCTCCGGCGCCGAGTATGCCTGCGCGCAGGGGCGGGACATCTTCGATGGCCCGTCGGATTCGGCCTCGGTGCGCGCGATCGCGGCCTGGCGGGCGAACGTGGTGCGCCTGCCGCTCAACGAGACCTGCTGGCTCGGGATCAACGGCGTGACGGCCGCATACGCGGGGGCGAGCTACCAAAAGGCGATCGCCGACTTCGTCGCGCTGCTCAACCGCAACGGGCTGGTGGTCATCCTCGACCTGCACTGGACCGCAGCCGATACGGCGAAGGCGCTCGCCCAGGCGCCGATGCCCAACCGCGACCACACCCCGGAATTCTGGCGTCAGGTCGCCACCGCCTACGGGCACAACAACGCCGTGATCTTCGATCTGTTCAACGAGCCGTTCCCGGACAGCAATGCCGACACGCCGGAGGCGTGGCGCTGCTGGCGCGATGGCGGCAGCTGCCGAGGGATGAGCTTCCAGGCCGCCGGGATGCAGGAGCTCGTGAACACGGTCCGCGGCACCGGCGCAACCAACGTGATCCTGCTCGGCGGAGTGCAGTACGCCGCCACTCTGTCGCAGTGGCTCGCCAACGAGCCCACCGACCCGCTCAACAACCTGGCGGCGTCCTGGCACGTCTACAATTTCAGCTGGTGTCATGTCCAGAGCTGCTGGGACGGTCAAGCCGCCCCCGTCGCCCAGCACGTGCCGCTGGTGCTGGGCGAGCTGGGGCAGAACGACCGCGGTCACGCCTTTGTCGACTCGCTGATGAACTGGATGGACGCGCGGAGCGGCAGCTACCTCGCCTGGACCTGGGACGTGTGGGGGTCCGAGTGGGACCTCATCACGAGCTACGACGGCACACCCACGGGGTATGGGGCAACGTTCAAAGGGCGGTTTGCCTCGTAGCGCGGCCGCGCCGCTCGCCGCGCTGCTCCTCGCCTGCGGCGTGGGTGGTCCGCCCCAACCCCGGGGGCCGGCGCTCGTCGATCCCCAGGCGACGGCCGAGACGCGCGCGTTGTTCTTGAACCTGCGGCGGCTCGCGGGGAAGGCGCTGCTCTTCGGGCATCAGGACGATCTGGCGTACGGGGTGCGCTGGTTCGCCGAGCCGGGGCGCTCCGACGTAAAGGAAACCGCGGGATCCTACCCCGCGGTGTACGGCTGGGACGTCGGCGGCCTGGAGCGCGCCGTCGGCGAGAACCTCGACAGCGTCGCCTTCGAGCGGCAGCGCGGCTGGATCGCGGAAGGCTATCGACGCGGCGGAGTCATCACGCTCAGCTGGCACATGCGGAATCCGGTCACCGGCGGCAACGCGTGGGACACGGCGCAGGCGGTGCGGGCGATCCTACCGGGCGGAGCGCAGCACGAGCGTTACAAACAGTGGCTCGATCGCTTTGCCGATTACGCCAAGGGTCTGCGTGCGCACGGGCGCTTGGGGGCGGGCGGCGACGTGGCGGTGCCGGTGATCTTCCGGCCGTTCCACGAGACGAGCGGCGGCTGGTTCTGGTGGGGGGCGCGGCACGCGACGGCGGATGAGTACCGGCAGCTGTGGCGTTTCACGGTCGAGTACCTGCGCGACCGGAGGGGTGTGCACAACCTCCTCTGGGCATATTCGACCGACGTGTTCGACACGAAGGAGGCATACCTGGAGCGCTATCCCGGTGACGCATATGTCGACGTGCTCGGCTTCGACGACTACCAGAGCGTGCGGACACCGGCGACGAGGGGCCTGTTCGCGCACCGGCTGCGCGACGTGGTGGAGCTGGCCGAGGCGCGCGGGAAGATCCCGGCGCTCACCGAGACCGGCGTCGAGGCGATCCCGGATTCGATGTGGTGGACCGGGACGTTGCTCGCGGGTATCGCGAGCGACTCCGTCGCGCGGCGCATTGCGTGGGTGCTGGTGTGGCGCAACGCCAGCTTCGAGCGAGAACACCGCTACCACTTCTTCGCGCCGTATCCCGGCCATCCTAGCGCCGCGGACTTCGTCCGCTTCCGCGAGGATTCGTTCGTGCGGTTCGAGGACGAGGTGCCCGACCTGTACCTCGCCCCGCCGAGCCCGTAGCGGACGCTCGCTGCCGAATTCGCTGGCACTCCCACCCCATCACACAGCCCGCTAAGTTCTTCTGCTGCATAGCCCGGCCAGGTAGCTCAGTTGGTAGAGCAGCGGACTGAAAATCCGCGTGTCGCCGGTTCGATTCCGGCCCTGGCCACTTGCGCCACGCGCCTCGACGGGATCACCGCCGAGGCGCGTGGCACTCACATCGCCCGAAATCAGCTCTTGGCGATGTCGCCGCTTGCCACCGTGCCGGAGCGACTAAACCCCTCCTCCGGAATGAACACGCTGAAGAAATCCGTGCCGCTCCCCGCCGGGCCGTTGTCGCACACGGATAGCGTGTAGGCGACCAGCCCGCCCGTGTCCTCCCGACCGATGGCGTCGACCTCGACCCCGCGACTCGGGTCGCTGCAGACACTCGAGCTGTTGCGGTACGCCGTGATCCGCGTCTCGGGGTCCGACGCCTGGTCCGTGGTCAGGGTGGCGGGCACGCCCCCGGGGTGGAGGTCGGCGTAGTCAGTGCCGGTGAACCGCCCCGTCAGATCGGCCCGCATGTCGAAGTCGAAGGTCACTGCGTCGTTCCCGGGCGTGGGAGATGCCGTCCCGACTTGACCGCGCCCGATCACCCGCCCGGCAGGTGGGGTTGTCGCCGTGCAGCTCACGGCGAAACTCGCCGAGGCCGTCCCGCCTGCGGGTATGTTCACCGTCCGCGAGGTCCCTCCGCTCACGCTGCAGTTCCCCGCGACGCCGGAGAGGACGACGGTGTGGCTACCCGCCGGGAGTCCACTAAATGTCGTACTGGCGTTGGTCCCGATCGCCCGGTTCGTGTTGCCATCCAGGGTCACCGTATAGCCGTCGGGGTCGAGGTTCGAGCCGGTCGTCGCGGTCGCGACAGTGAGGTCACCCGTCGTCGGCGTCGTCGCCGTGCAGCTCACCGCGAACGTGGTCGACGTCGTGCCGCCCGCCGGCACGCTGACCGTGCGCGGGTTCGCCCCGCTCACGCTGCAGTTGGCCGCGACACCCGACAGCGCGATAGTATGATCGCCCGCCGGTCCCGTGAAGGTGACGCTGCCGTTGGTCGCGATCGGTTGACTCGCGGTGCCCCCGTCCACGGTGACCGTATAGCCGTCGGGATCGAGATTCGAGCCCGTCGTACTGGCCGTCACCGTCAGACTGCCGTCGCCGGTAGCCGCCGCGCAGCTCACGGCGAAACTCGCCGAGGCCGTCCCGCCTGCGGGTACGTTCACCGTCCGCGAAGTGCCCCCGCTCACGCTGCAGTTCCCCGCGACGCCCGAGAGCACGACGGTGTGGCTGCCCGCCGGGAGCCCGCTGAATGTCGTACTGGCGTTCGTCCCGATCGCCCGGTTCGTGTTGCCATCCAAGGTCACCGTATAGCCGTCGGCGTCGAGGTTCGAGCCGGTCGTCGCGGTCGCGACGGTGAGGTCGCCCGTCGTCGGCGTCGTC
>Ga0184619_10000128_pt1 | contig 24441 bp, 22 predicted proteins | sample PLM0_60_b1_FD_133146 | JGI IMG/M metagenome (GOLD analysis project Ga0184619, IMG submission 133146) | Groundwater sediment microbial communities from an aquifer in East River, Colorado, USA - PLM0_60_b1 | ecosystem: Environmental > Terrestrial > Soil > Riparian zone | place: USA: East River...
GCGCCGGTGACGACCGCGCCGATTCGTCTGCATGTATTCGTATGCACCGGCAAATCGTGCTCCGCGGTTGACAGCGCGTTGGTGAAAGAAGCATTTGAGCACGAACTGCTTTCACGTGGCATGCTTTTCGGCAAAGAGAAAAAGGGAAAGAACCCCAAGGGAAGCGTCTTGGTTACCGAATGCGGTTCAGTCGGCTTCTGCGCGATCGGCGCGGCCGTGATGGTCTATCCCGATGGCGTCTGGTACGCGCAGGTGCGCGCCGAAGATGTTCCAGAATTAGTTGAGGAGCATATTTTGAATGGCCGGGTGGTAAGACGGTTGGCGTTGTTGCAAGTGCCTTGCGAGGGAAGAGAAGACCCTGCGCCGTCGACTGCCGCAGACCCAGTCAATTGGGAAGCCTGATTCCCCATTCGTGATTTACGGCCCTTATCGATTTTTGATTTACGATTCATGAATTGATTTGCTCGTAACTTGTCACCTGTCACTTGTCACCGCTCTTATCCTTCACAGCGCTGCGCGGAAACAAACTTGTAAGTGCGAAGAGTGTGGCGTTAATGACGAGCAGCAAGATTCTGGCGCGCAAATACGACGCGAACCAGACGTATTGGGGTTACGGCTTTGAGCTGGAAAACATCAATGGCATGCGCGTCATCGGGCACGGCGGTGGCGATCTTAGAATCAGCAGCGTCGTTCGCTGGTATCCCGATTCCGGCAACTACACGGTTATCGTCTTATCAAACTACGATCGCGGCGGAATAATCACCGTCTACAAACTCGAGGAAATGATCCTGCAGCAAGCGGCGGCGGGTAAGCAGTAAGCAAGTGAGCAGTAAGCGAGTCGCGAGAATCGTAAGGCGTTAATCAGGAAACCACAGCATTTGTTCACTTTTTTGGGGCTGTTAACATTTTCTTGTCTCGTCCGATCATCATGCCCGGGCCACTAGTATTAATATCCACTAATTGGCCAAGCCGCTGTTTGGTACTCTGTTCAACGGGAAATAGATAAAGATAATTCGCAACCATATCTCTAAGAACGGAAAACCCAAAGTTGTTCTTCCGGAACCGTTTCCCCAACTCTTGAATTTCTGTCTCCGGAACGCCTCCGTTATCAAGCTTTATCGATAAGTCGATTAATCTAGTTGCACTGTTGTTCCCGGCTTCTCTAAGTACTTGAGCGTAGGTTTCAGTCAGTTTCTGGTGTCCCAACGCACGAGAAACCGTCTTTAGAATGCCGAAAGACCCACTCTGAGTTAGGTCGATTAGAAGTCCGTCAGCTAATCTCAGCCGCTCCGACTCTGACTTGATGTCACGTTACTCTCCAATAAAACGTGAGAAATACTCGCGTAGCAGCTCCATGTTCGTTTCGGCTAGTGCTAAAACTACTCGCAACACTCTGAGACCAAGCCCGTAGCTCTCCTTCGTAATATCAAACTTAACATTACCTCTCATTGATCCTGGAGAGTTTCGCAAGATCTGGCCTATCACTTGGAGCGTCTTTAGCGCCATATTCACCTTAAGAACGTCAGACAACTGAGAGCTGTAAGTTACTTCCTTGTATGCTTCCTCCTCTTGAGTAGAGGAATCCTCAGGTGTTTTATCCTCATTTTTCCCGAGTAGGCGATATCGCCGGAAACCAAAACCAAGCACACGTCAAAAGGGTATTCAACGGATCGCACGCCGGCGACCACATTCGGAAGCCTTTCGACCACGACATTGTCAGAGTCCTGCAAATGAATATCGCTGAGATGGAAGGATCAAGAGTTTCATGGAGGCTCTCCGTCAAAAGAGGTTAATTTGAAATTTCTAGATCACCAAAAGAACATATGAGGAACAAGGCCCTTTATACCATTGATATCCGAAGAGTCACAAAGAAGAAGTGGCATATGAGGCGATTAAGCCGTGCGAACTGTTGAGTTATCATCTTCTTGTCGCCGACTGTGGCCTATTGACCGGCATAGATGGAATAGTTTGCGCCCAAGTAGATCGTAGAATATCGAGTGGAGAAGATTAATGAATCGGAGATATTGAAAGGTAGCGATATCAGAACCAGCGGGAGCAGATGGATGAGCGGGGAGGATGTCGGCGACGCTTCTCTGACTGATGCTAGATGATTTTAGCCAAAGCGCGCAGCTCCCAGTTAACTGACTCGGAGTGTGTGAGACTCGCACATCCGGATCAAGCACTTAAGTAACGTGAATCGTGAATCGTAAATAAAATGCAAAGGACGAGGGGCAAAGGGCAAAGAGATCAGAGATCGGAGGGTCAGCGGTCAGATGTCAGAAAAGCCGGCTCACGGCTTCAGTCCCTTCATGACCTCCGCGTGCGCGTCGAGGATTGCGGTGGTCGGTTCAGGCTTGGGTGTGAGTAACCAGTCGTTGTGGTCCCAGGTGCCGCCGAGAACGATACCGTTGCGGTGCGGAAAGATGTAACCGCTGCGGTAAATCGTGAATCGTGAATCGGGAATTGATAAGAGCCGTCAGTCCGCGCTAGCGGACGAGTGACAATAGCCCACCGATTCATCGGTGGGATCACGGGCGCGGAATAGATACCTAGTCCGTGAAGCGGACGGCTGAAGTCTAACCTCAGCAGGGAATCAGTTTTCCCGGTACGCGGGTTTTATCGCAAACTGCGATCTGTATCGCATTAAACAAATTCCTGACACCCGTGAAGCGGCGGTTCAATCCGCATCAGTAACGCTTAATTTCATCCGTCCGCATCACGGACTGGAATGCATCTCCATACCTGATCCCACCGATAAATCGGTGGGCTATTATCATTCGTCCGCATGCGCGGACTGGAACCCCCATATCGAATGACTGACTCCACCGATTCATCGGCGGGCTCCCAGACAAGGAACGGATAATTGGTCCGTGGAGCGGGCGACTGATGTCTGACGTTATCTGGATTCAATCGCCCGCTTCACGGGCTTAATCGCCAATCGCAATCTATATCCCAGCTCAGTCGTCCGCTGCGCGGACTTTGTATTTGATTTACTCTTTTATCCCAGCGATGAATCGCTGGGCTATCCTCACGCCGTCCGCTTTGCGGACTTTTGATGCCACGTTCCGCAAACTTCAAACCACGTAACGCGAATCATATTCGATACCATGCTTCTCTAGAAGCTCCAGAAACTCTTCGCGAAATGTCTTTCTGCGGTGGTGTTCTTTTTGATTATTGATGTACGCGATTGTTTTCGGCACCTGTGAAGCGCTCACACTAAATGCGCCGTAGCCTTCTTGCCATGCAAACTCTTGCTGTCGGGGAAAAGTGTCATGCACCCATTTTGATGAGCCGCCCTTTATTAACTGAACTGCCTTAGCAAAACTCATCATTCCCGGCAGTGACAACAAAGCGTGCAAGTGGTCCGCCGTTCCGCCGATTGCAAGCGCCTTCATTCGATTCTCTCTCGCAATGCCGCCGAGGTAAGGTCAAAGGCGCGATTCCAAGTCTGAATTGATGAACGGATACCTATCTTTCGTGCCGAAGGTGCAGTGCATGAGGTTGCTGACATAAGAGTGCGACATGGGAGGCTCCTATCAGTCGTCCGCTTGCGGACTTTGTGTTTGATTTACGCTTGATCCCAGCGATGAATCGCTGGGCTATTGTCACGCCGTCCGCTGTGCGGACTCAAGGATCGGTCAGATGGCAGAAGAATCAGATCACTGCTTGAGTTCTTTCATGATCTCCGCTCTGTCAGGTTTATGCGCAACGTGGGCCACGCTGACAATACTCTCGCTGCAATCCTGTGATCCCAGGTCGCGCCGGTGGGCGGCGCTATGGGAAGAAAGCTGCAAGGATTCTTTTCATGTCTAATCTTCTATGTCTTGCCAATTGTTATCACTGTTTGCTGTGCAGGTCTTTCCTTAGGGCAGTACTCCAGGTGAAACACCGGTTGAATTTCCCAGTTCCTTACCCTGTTTAGTTTGTGCTCGAAGAAATGTTCTGAGTCAAACAAAAGCTGCCCTGTGAAGCGAACCAGTAAAGCCCCTTGTGGCGTCTTATTGACTAGCGGTTGAATCTTACCATTCGTGAAGTTTCGGTGCTCTAACCTGACTCGCGGCGTGTACTCAGCAGTTACTGATTCGGCTTCGCGTTTGTGAAATACTTTTTTAAGCGTTGTCGTATTGGCATGTTGCGGGAGAAGAAACTTGGTCGACCGTGGCTTTGGTTACCAGCACGAGATGGTTATCTGTTTCCTCTTCTGTGCGAAGGTAATAGTTGCACGATTTGCCGCCTGGTTCGAGCTTGGCGGCCAACAGGTAACCGACAACCCTGACCTGGTCGCCTTCGCCTAATGCTGTCAATTCACTGCGACTGCCGCCCAGGGTGTAGTTTGTTGGATTGTGGCGCGTTTTCATCCAAGTCAGCGAACGATCCGTCACTGGTTGGCTATTCGACTTCCTATTCTTGAGCCTGTTTAGTTTGGGATCGTGGTGATTGTCACTACTGCAACCTTCAGCGGCACATGTTCCTATGTTGGTAGCGCAAGTAGGTTGGACCGGCGCCTTTTTCTTTTTCGCTTTAGTCTTGGCGTCCGCTGCCATCAGCAGCGCGATAATCGTAAGAAAAACAATTAGGAATCGTTTCATGGCGCGGGTCTCCGGGGGTAACGGATCATGAGAGTGGCGAGAGGCTTATACACCTGAGATCGTAAGCGATGCAAGAAGTCTTGTATTAAAAGGATGAAAGATTGTTTGTAACTGGAACAAGCGGTGCGCCGTAGATTCTGGTCCAGCTCACTAGATGAATTGCGCTACAAGTTTTCTTGCATCGACGAACTTGAATTTTGACCAGAATCCGGCGCAATGGCGACAAGTCACGGGTAACAAGTGAGAACAAAAAAGCTTCGTGAATTGTGCATCGTGAATGGTTGATAGGCAACCGCTACCTCGTGGTTCACATTGCACATTCTCGTTTAGAAGCACAGAATGCCTTCAGACAAACCTGCCCGTGAACTGTCAACCGTGAACGGTGAACCGATGAAAGCACGCAGGGCGCACTCACCGCCGATCCACTGCTGCTCAATAAAGGACTTGATAATGACACTCTCAAAAGCTTTCTATAGGTCGTTTCTCTGCTTGTGGAGCTTGACTGTGGTTTTCCTGTTCGCGCCACAAACCGCTTTCGCTCAGTCAGAAAAGTTGGGCATCGTCAAATACACACCGCCTCCAGGTTGGAACAAAACCCAGACCCAACAGAACGTGATCGCGTTCAGCATTCGGGATCAAACGACGGGGGCGTTTTGCATTATTACGCTGTATGGCGCCACGCCCGGAACCGGAAATCCCCGAAGTGATTTTGCGAGGGAGTGGAACAAACTGGTGGTCCAGAACCTGCAGGCAGAAGCAAATCCACCAACGGAATCGGAATCGGCAGACGGATGGACAGGAATCGGAGGCGGTGGAGCCGTAGAATTCGGAGGCACCAGGGCTATTGCCTTTCTGACGGTCATCAGTGGCTTTGGCAAAGCTGTCAGCGTACTTGGAGTTACAAACGATCAGTCTTACGTGCCGCAATTCCAGACATTCATCACCGGAATAGAAATGGACAAGAATGTCGCACCCGCAAATATCACGATCACAACCAACGCGCCGGCCCTCGATAGCGACGGGAACCTTGTCATCCCACAGCCCACGCGCCAGCTCACTATCGCTGATCTTGTCGGTGACTGGGGTGACAATCCCGGGCGCATCGCGACGACATATGTTAACCGCTCAGACGGTACATACGCTGGCACCGACTCGCTCCACTTCACGAGCAAATGGACGATCGACGGGAATGGGAGATACACCAACAATTTCTTTGAGGTGAGAAACGGCAAGAAGCTCAGCGATATTACGACCGGAACCATCACGATAGTTGGCCGGCTTATTTCCATCAAGCACAAAGGCACCGCCAAGTATGTAGTGCGTGGCTGGCTGGAATTGCCCGACATGACAATTTTGAAGGTCGCCGGCCCCTGGTATGACGACCAGGAAATTCCCGAAAGGATCTTCACCGACTTCAGTGAGGACAGCCGCTTCATCCTCACTGCGAAATGGGTTCGCAAGAAATGAAGGAACAAAAGCCGTAAATCGTGAATCGTGAATCGTGAATAGAAAAGGCAAGGGCGATGGCCAACGAATCACGTTACGGTAAAGCGGTAGATCTCGCCAATTTCGAATCTCCTTGGAGTGCGGCGGCCTGGCGTCGCTTTGGCCCACCGTACGCGCCACGAACTCTCCATCAGCATGTGAATCGTTAATTCGGCCAAAGCGCCGCCAGGCCGGCGCACTCCATGGAGTAGAGAGCAGAAGTCAGCGGTGAGATCTAAAAGCTGCTCACTGCTTGAGTCCTTTCATGATCTCCGCATGCGCGGTGAGGATTGCGGTGGTCTGTTCAGGCTTGGGTGTGAGTGACCAGTCGCCATGGTCCCAGGTGCCGCCGAGAACAATGCCGTCGCGGCGCGGGAACATGTAGCCGCTGCCGAGATAACAATAATCAATCTCCGGTTGCGGCAGCAGCACTTCCAACTGGCCGCGCACCGGTTCCAATTGCTGATCATCAAATAACGCTTTCGCGCCCAAGCCGGTGCAGTTGAAGATTACTTGCTCGGGTAGCCGCTTGATCTCTTCACGACTGCGCAATTCTTTGACTACTAATTTGCCGCCGGCAATGTAGAAGTCTCGCAGCAACGCGTTGAGATAAACGGGCGGCTCGATCAGCATCGTGCTGAACTGACGCACGAAAGGAAAGCCGAAATAACGATCGGGGTCGCGATGAATTTCTCTTGCCGGATAGAGATCGTCGCCGCCGGCAAGTTCGCGATTGAGTGATGCTTCGTTGCGTAGCAGCTCAAACGTTTCGATCCAGCGCACGCCGTATTCCGGGCCCACGAGATTTTGAAAAGCGCGATTCGATAAGCGGCAGGCAAGGCGAAACTGTTCGGTAAACTTTGTCGTCGCAACTGCGTCATCGAAAACTGAGGTTGGCGACCAAAAACCGCCCGCGATGTTTGAAGTGGTTTCTGGCGGCAGGTCTTTTGCGTAAATGGTCACCGTGCCGGGCCCATCCTGGAAACGCTGTTGCAACAGGCGCGCAGTCGAAAGTCCGTTGACGCCGCAGCCGAGGACGGCAAAGTGTGGGTGAGTTGTACGGGCGCGCCGTTGCGGGCGAGGCAAATTGTTCAAGTCACGCGCTCCCAGGAAATCGCGCGCTAAATCCACGGCGAGGGATGCAGTGCCCCAGGAGAGCGTGATGCCGGCGCCGCCGTGTCCGTAGTTATGGACCAGCAGTTTGTTGCCAACGCGCTCGGCTTCGACTCGGAATCCCTCGGGGCGAAAAGGACGGAGGCCGACAACTTCACGAATCACGCGATCGCGAGAGACCTTAACCGGCGCGAAGTGACGAGATTGATCGAACCCGGTTGCGAGAACGCGCGAACGCGTCATCATTAAAAGAGCGCTGGTGGCGAGCGCGCCACGAAGAAACCCGCGGCGATTAGTCTTGAGACTCATCGCCGCCGATTACAGCGTTTAATAATGGATTGCGCAAGGGTGAAGAAGGCTGTCCTGTTCACCGCGGCGGCGCCGCGCAGCGATCAGTTTCCTAGCGACGCGATTCCTGAGCGGCGCTGGCGGTCTGTTTTGGTCTCCAGCGAAGCACGGGTTTGCGGGCGGCGGCGGCTTCGTCGAGACGGCCGATGCGCGTTGTGTGAGGGGCGCTGAGAACCAATTCCGGATCGTCAACGGCTTCGCGCGCGATCGAACGCATGGCTTCGACAAACTGATCCAGTTCCTGACGGCCAACCGACTCGGTTGGCTCAATCAACATGGCTCCCTGAACAATCAAAGGGAAATAGATCGTCATTGGATGAAAGCCATAGTCGACCAAGCGCTTGGCAATGTCCAAGGTGTGCACGCCCTTGCTCGTTTGGCGTTTGTCGGTGAAGACAACTTCGTGCATCGGCGGATTGTTGTAAGGTTTATCGAAGTCGCTGGTCAGACCCTGCGCGATATAACGAGCGTTGAGCACCGCAGCCTCTGTTGCTTCGCGCAGTCCGTCGTTCCCGTGCGTTTGAATGTAAGCAAGCGCGCGCAGCATCATGCCGTAGTTTCCGAAGAAAGCTTTAACGCGGCCGATTGATTGTGGTTGATTGAAGTCGAGCGTGAGCTGGTTACCACTTTTGACGACGCGCGGTACTGGCAAAAATGGTTCGAGCTCTTTCGTACAGCAGCATGGACCACAGCCTGGACCACCTCCACCGTGGGGGGTTGAGAAGGTCTTGTGCAAATTGAGATGAATGACATCGACGCCCATATCTCCCGGGCGCGCGACACCGACCAGCGCATTCATATTCGCGCCGTCCATATAAACCAACCCGCCCGCGTCGTGCACGATGCGACAAATCTCCTGGATGTTTCTTTCAAAAAGTCCCAGCGTATTCGGGTTCGTCAACATCAAACCCGCGACTTCGCCGTGCGAACAAAGCTCGCGCAGGTGTTCCAAATCCGTAAGCCCTTCAGGCGTTGAGCGAATTGTTTTGACTGAGAAGCCGGACAGATGTGCGGAAGCGGGATTGGTGCCATGAGCAGAATCTGGAATGAGCATCGTGCGCCGTTTTGCAGATGCCTCATCACCGTCGCGCGCATCGATAAAAGCACGAATAATCATGACACCGGTCATCTCGCCATGCGCGCCGGCCGCTGGCTGCAACGAAATTCCCGGCAAGCCGGTGATTTCAGCAAGATGTTGTTGCAGTTCATAAATAACTTCGAGCGCGCCCTGCGCATCTTCGGCATCAGTCAACGGATGCAGGCCGGCGAAGCCAGGAATGCGCGCGACTTTTTCATTCAACCGCGAGTTGTATTTCATCGTGCAGGAGCCGAGCGGGTACATGCCCTGATCGATGGAATAGTTCCAAGTCGACATGCGCACAAAGTGACGAATCACATCCACTTCGCTGACTTCGGGCAACCCTTCGAGATCGTCATCACGCAGAAACTCTTTCGGAACCAATGATTCAATTGCTTGCTCATCGACATCGAGCGGCGGCAGTCGATAGCCGATGCGGCCCGGCTGCGAGCGCTCAAAGATCAAAGCTTCGTTGGGATTGATGTGAGAAGTTACTTTTGTGATTTCAGACATGACAAATCAATGTAGTCTTATGGTCTTTCGTCGTCTGCGTGTCCTCTTTGGCGCGGCAGCTCCAATCGCCTTTGGGTAGTACGTATCAAAAAGAACGGCAGGCGAAGGGGGAACGCCGGGTATTAGCGAACAGGAAGCTTGAGTGTGGCAACTTTTCGGTAGACCGTAGATCGTCACTGTAGCTGTGATCGCTTGCCCGCCCATGCTGCTCATATCTACTTTAATCGTCGCTGTGCCCTGACCTTCAAGAATAGTGCCTGCCGATACCGCCCAAACGTAGTCAAGTGCCGCAGGGGCAAGCCCGTCAACTGATGCTGTAAATGTCAGTGGTTTTGCATAGCCAAGATCAAATGGACAACTGACGGCAATGGTCGGGCACTTTTCCAGCGAATTAGGACTTTGATCCTGTTGTGCGGCTTGGCCGGTCGCTATCTGTTCAATCGAAAGAGTAAGCAAGCACGCAATGGCAGTGCAAATTGTTCGGTAAGGATGATGACTTGCGCGCGATTTCATAACGAAGCTAGCCCTTCAACCAGCGCGTCTATGTCAGCGCGCGAATTCATTTCTGTTACGCAAACCAAAAACTCGTTTGGCCGATCCTTGAAGTAGCGAAACAACGGTAGGCCTCCCGTTATGTTTCGTTTTGATGCCAGTCGCGCAAGCAATTCTTTAGCGTTCCCCGGCGCGCGCACTACAAACTCATTGAAGCGCGGCGCTGAGAAGGGAATTGAGAAACCATCGAGCTCCGCGATTCGCTTCGCTGCGTACGCAGTTTTCTGCGCGCATTGTTGCGCAACTTCCTGAAGGCCGCGCCTGCCCATCGTTTCCAGATAAACCGTAGCTGCTAACGCGATTAGTCCTTCATTAGTGCAAATGTTTGAAGTGGCTTTCTCACGACGAATGTGTTGTTCGCGCGTCGCTAGCGTTAGAACAAAACCCCGCCGGCCTTGTTTGTCATGAGCCTCGCCGACCAAACGGCCGGGAATCTGGCGCGCGTATTTCTCGCGCGTTGCGAACAACCCGACGTATGGACCACCAAAAGACAACGGAACGCCGAACGATTGCCCCTCAGCGACTACGATGTCGGCGCCACACGCGCCGGGCGATTTGAGCAGCGCCAGCGAAATAGCTTCGGTTACCGCGACGATCAACAAAGCGCCGGCTGCATGCGCGCGTTCGGCAAGAGCGGTGACGTCTTCGATGCAACCAAAGAAATTGGGCGACTGCACCACAAGTGCGGCTGTTTTGTCGTCAATCAGCTCCGCTACGTCTGACGTCTGGCCGGAGGCGGTATCGAAATCCGCTCGAACCAAGTCGATGCCGGCATGTTGAACATACGTGGTGACGACGTCGAGATACTCAGGGTGGATGGCGCCGCAGGCAATCACTTTCGATCTTTTCGTGACTCGTTCGGCCATCAGGACCGCTTCCGCCAGCGCCGTCGATCCGTCGTACATCGAAGCGTTGGCTACTTCCAAACCAACAAGCTGGCAAACGAGCGTTTGGAATTCGAAGATCACCTGGAGTGTGCCTTGCGAAATTTCCGGCTGATAGGGCGTGTAGGCGGTAAAAAATTCCGAGCGCGAGATAATGTGATCGACTACCGTGGGGATGTAATGCTGATACGCGCCGGCGCCGAGAAAACTGGTGCGCCTGGCGGCGCGATTCTGCTCAGCGAGTTTGTCAAAGCCCGCCAGCAGCTCGATCTCGGAAAGCGCGGCGGGCGTGTTCAGGTTTCGGGATAAGCGTAAATCCGGCGGAATGGAATCAAATAGTTCGTCAGCCGAGTTGAGCCCGACGTGATGCAGCATTTCAGCCTGCTCTTCAGGCGAGTTCGGTATGTAGCGCAATTTTACTCCGTGTCACCTTTCGTAAAATCTTCATATTCGGCGGCAGTGAGCAGGCTATCCACTTCACCAGGTGCCGACATCGTCACGCGTATCATCCAGCCGTCGCCGTACGGGTCAGTGTTCACCTTTTCAGGTTCATCGGTGAGCGAATCGTTGGTCTCGGCTATCTCACCGGAGACGGGCGAGAAAACTTCCGAGACTGCTTTCACGGATTCGACCGATCCAAATGATTCATTGGCGGCGAACTGTTCGCCGGCTTTGGGCAGCTCGACATAAACAACATCACCCAGCGAATCCTGCGCGTAGTCAGTGATGCCGACAATCGCGATGTTGCCATCAACTCGGACCCACTCGTGGTCTTTACTGTAGTGTAGGTCTTCCGGAATGTTCGCCATGATTCCTCCAGGGAGTAGGTTGCCGAATACCGATTGCCAATAAACTTCCTTCAGTGTGCCCGCTTGTAAAATGGAGTCTTAACGATCTCGGCGCCGACCAGTTTGCCGCGAACGTCAATCAGAATCGGCTGACCTTCGTTTGCGAATTCGCTCGGCACATAAGCCATGCCGATATTTTTTCTCAAATAAGGAGCCGGGCTTCCGGATGTAACTTTGCCGACCCGCTCGCCATTGATTAGCACATCCTGTTCGTCGCGCGCGATGCCGCGTTCCTTAACTTCGAAGCCTACCAGGCGGCGGCGCACGCCTTCCTCTTTTTGCTTTGCCAATCGATCGCGGCCGACGAAGGCGCCCTTGTTCAACTTACAAATCCAACCCAGGTTTGCTTCGAGCAAAGTGGTCGTTTCGTCGATCTCGTGTCCGTAGAGCGCCATGCCTGCTTCGAGCCGCAACGTGTTTCGTGCGGCGAGACCACAGGGAAGCACGCCATCGTCAGATCCAAACCCTCCGGCGTCTAAAATTTTCTGCCAAAGCCGCTCGGCCATGTTTGCAGCCGCATAAACTTCAAAGCCGTCCTCGCCGGTGTAGCCGGTGCGCGAGATAATCGTCTCGACGCCGTCAACAGTTCCTTCGGCAAAGTGGTAATACTGGACTTCTGATAACCGCAAGTCAGTTAGCGGTTGAAGAATTTTGATCGCGCGCGGTCCCTGGATCGCAAGTTGGCAATAATCAGCACTGACATTCTTCAATTCGACTGCTTCGTTTCGATGGTGCGACTTGATCCAGGCCCAGTCCTTTTCGGTTGTGCCGGCATTAACAACTAACAATAGGTGATGCTCGGTAAACCGATAAACTAGCAGATCGTCGATGACTGTGCCGTCGGGAGTTGTAAGCGCCGAGTATTGCGCCTGACCGTCAACCAACTTCGAGACGTCGTTTGAAGTGATGCGATTTATGAAGGCGATAGCATCCTTGTTCCGCACATCGATCTCGCCCATGTGAGAGACATCAAACAAGCCTGCCGCTCGTCGCGTGCGCAGATGTTCTTCGACCGTCCCGGCCGGGTACTGCACTGGCATGTCCCAACCGCCGAAATCCACCATGCGTCCACCCATGCTGCGATGGACAGCATTCAGCGGCGTGCGTTTGATCTCAGCGACAGCAGTCATGTCTCCAGCTTCAGACTGAACCAACTAGTCCGAATCCAATTTGAAATACTAATAATCAGGATGAATCGGCAAACTAACACGCGCCGTGCGGTGCGTCAAGCAGGTGTTCCTTCGGGTATTGGTGCGGTTTGCTTTGCGATCCGTTGCGAGATCTTTGTCTTCTTTGCGGTGAAGTTTTCAAGCAGAAACGCAAAGGATACGCAAAGCCGCGCAAAGCAGCATTACGGTTTGATTTCAATTAAAGCGGAGTCGAGTAAAGGGTCAGGATAGGTGGGAAAGGATGTCGCGGGAGCAACCTCAAAAACTGCGATCACGCACATCAACCTTTTGCACAGTGAATACCACGCGCATTGTGTCAGGACGACGATCCAACGAGGCCGGCACGAAAGCCGCGCTCTGTCGCAATGCAACTTCAAAGTCGGCCAGCATTTGCCGATCACGTGGCGCTTGCACCACGTCCGCCAGTGACGCCGCGCCGTTGCTGAAAACGTCTGCCACCACAATCATGTCATCGCCGTCCTGGAACTGCCCGATCCGAGGCTGTGCGTAGTTTCCAGTCAACGTTGCCAGGGCGCCGCCCGGATTGAGGCTGGGTGATTGTTCTGCAAACGGCGCTCTCCGAGCAGAAAAGTCTTCCGGAGTGACTGGCCGAGTTAAATCATATGGTGTACTTGCGTCAACAACCAGGACCGAATCATTTTGTCTGGCGGCCTCCTGAAGTGCGATGAAGTGTGGCCGTAAGCCGACGAGCATGGCGGTGAAAAGGATCACCGACGCCAGTGACCCAACGCTGTACGGCATCAGGCGTGGCTCGATCCAGTTTATAAGCTGTTCAGGAAAACTGGGCGTGGGAGACTGTCGACGCGCTGCCGCCTCGATCATCAAGGCATCGTTAATCGTCGGGACCAGTGACGACGGTGGTACTGGCCGAGCAAGTTGGCGCAGACTATTTCTAATTGTGCGCAATTCGACCAGCTCGGCGCGACACACGGGACAGGAATCTAGATGCGTCTCGACCGCTGTGCGCAACGCCGACGACAATTCGTCATCCAGGTAATGCGACAATGCTCGTTTTGTTTCCTGACAGATCATACGAAATAGTTCCGATTTTCAATTTCCGATTGCCGATTGGATATTCCTGCTCTTTACCACATTAGATCAAGTCGCAAATCGCAATCGCAGATTCTTTCGGATGGCCGGCCAGCCCCGGCTGTTGCATTAAGAGAAGCAACTTGGGCGTCTTCTGTGGAGTCAAGCAATTCCGATTTGGGCGATGCTGTAACGGGTGTTGCTGGCCACGTTTCAAATTCGCTTTCGTCGTAAACTCACTCTGTCCTCAGACTCGCTTTCTCACTTCGACCCATTTGGCACCGAGTTTTGTGAACCGGGGCGGGTCGACCATCCCAAACATTTGCGATTTTCGATTGCCGATTGCCGATTTAGAAACTTAAGAACGTCTCAGCCTTTTCAATCGGCAATCGGAAATTGGCAATTACAAAGATCCTTCCAACCTCTTTCGCAGCTCCTGGCGTCCACGCGCCAGTCTTGATTTTACAGTGCCGACATTAATGTTGAGTGTCTCGGCAATCTCTTCGTAAGTGAACCCTTCGATGTCCCGGAGGATTACTGTTTCGCGATAAGCAATAGCCAAACGCTGCAACGCCGACCGCAAAGCCATCTCTCGTTCGCGCGCCAGCGTTTTCTGTTCCGGATTCTGCGATGGCTCGGCAAGCGTTCCAATAAGGCTCTGACTGGATTCGCAATGAGTTGCGTCCAGGGAAACCGTCGCATCGCGCTTGCGCCTACGCCACCAGCGAGATCGGTTACGCGCCTGATTGATGGCAATGCGGTAAATCCAGGTGCGAACGTCCGCCTCACCGCGAAAACGATCGATGTTCTGAAAAGCACGCAGGAAAGTCTCTTGCGTCAGGTCGCGCGCTTCTTCGCCGTTCTCAGTAAGGCGAAACAGCAGACCGTAAATCTCGCCTGAGCGTTCGGCGACTAGTTCTTCGAACGCCGTTGCTTCCCCCCGCTTTAATCTTTCAATGAACTCGCTGTCTGCCGCCGAACGCAAACCGACAGAGGCTGCGATCGCAACCTGCTCCAGTTCCATTTGCCCGCCGAGGGCTATTGGCTCTCCGTAGCTCACGTGTTACCCCAGGCGCGGGAATCGGAGGAGCTGGTTCCTGCCCATTTACGGACGGTCGAGTAGTTAGACACCGTTCGCCCGCTGTTTGTTCCCGTTCCGGATCTCATAGCCTATGATTGGATACTGCTTTCATTTTTCGCGCTTCGAATACTACACAACAAGCCTGCTTGACAAGTTTTCTGAGCACCCACTAGAGTTACTGTTTCTTGAATCATACACCCCAAAGAACGCAGTTCACTATGCGAACTTGCGAGAGAGAAATAAGTGGCAAAGTACAACAAGAAACGCGCCCGCGAATTGCAGCACGATAAATTCCGCGATACCGCCGGCAAGATTTTTGACCGAATAACTGACCGGCTGGAAGGCAGGGGCCAGGCTATTGTTTATGGAATAGTCGGCGTCGTTGTATTAGCGGCGTTAATTGGTTTCTGGTTCAACTGGCGTCATCGCAAGAGAGATGAAGCGCAACGCGCGCTGGGCCGAGCTATCGCCATTGCAAGCGCACCGGTTTCCACGCCGCTTACTCCTCCACCCGTGAGTCCTACAGGGCCAACCTTTAGCAGCGAGCAAGAGCGCGCGCAAAAGGCGATTGAAGAGTTTCAAAAAGTCGCCGCAAAGTATGGCGACCCTTACCGTGCCGAAGCCCGTTATTTCATTGCTGCAAATTTGCTCTACAGTGACCGCGAAACGGGATTGACTCAACTGACCGAGATGACCAAAAGCGACGTTCCCGAGGTTTCAGTTCTGGCTACATTTGCTTTGGCCCAGGCAAAGGAGGCCGACGCAAGGTATGACGAAGCGGCGCAGCTATACTTTCAGCTTGCGCAAAAGAACAGCCCGCTGATCACGCCTGAGACCGCGAATTTGCGGTTGGCTTCGGTCTACGAGAAGCAAGGTAAGAAAAAGGAAGCGGCGGACTTGTTGTTTAATATCGTCGAGCCTTCACGAAAAGCAAAGGACAGCGACGGGCTTCCGCTGCAAGCATCTGCGGCCGCACGTGAAGCAAGCGACAAATTGCAAAAGCTCGATCCCGATCGTTACGCCAAGTTAACTCCCGAGGCGCCTGCAGCAGACCTGCCATTCTAGTTCAGGGTTTGTCTCTCTGTTTTGGAACACAACCTTTCAAATCGTGAAAGCTAATGTTAGCAGCGAATGGACAACCTGACTCATTCTCTGGTTGGACTCGCTGCGGCTAAGGCCGGTCTGGAAAAACTTTCGCCCGGCGCCACCGCGCTCTGCTTTATTGCTGCTAACCTACCGGACGCCGACATTGTTACACTTGCGGGCGGGCGCTGGACCTACCTTCAAAACCATCGCGGCATTACTCATTCGATCGCTGGCACCATTGTCCTGGCACTCGCGCTGCCGTTCGTTTTCCATGGTTGTGCCCGGCTGATAGCCCGCGTGCGAAAGGGCGAACGGGCGACTCGACTACGCGGGCTCATGGTCGCTTCAGTTGTGGTTACTGCCACGCATCCGTTGCTCGATTGGACCAATAACTATGGCGTGCGATTGCTGCTGCCATGGAACTCACGCTGGTTTTATGGCGATTTGGTTTTTATCATGGATCCGGTTTTCTGGCTGGTGCTTGGCGGCGCCGTGTTTCTTGTTACCTCAAGAATGAAAAGTCAGCTGACGGCCTGGATCGCAATTGCGGTAGTTCCAAGTTTGCTGGTCTTTTTAGGACCGGTAGGTCGCGGCGGGCTGGCTAATGCGATGCCGCTGCGAGTTCTCTGGATATCAGCACTGCTTGGCCTTGTAGTTCTCTATAAGCAGGAGGTAGGTCCGCGATGGGGCGCAAAGATTCCCCGGTTGGCGCTCGCGATAATGGTGTTTTACGTCGCAGGTTTATTTGCGGTTCATGCATTAGCTTTGCGGCGCCTGTCGCTGGTGGCTTCAGAGATCACGAAACAAGCGAACGAGCATCCGGTTGCGCTGGCAGCGATGCCGACGCTTGCCAATCCACTTCGCTGGCTGTGCATCGTGGAAACGGAATCTTCGGCGTTCCGTTTTGAATTGGCATTGGGCGGCGGTGAAGTCAAACCAACGAACATCGTTCGCTATCAGAAGCCGGACGCGTTTTCATCACCGGCTGTCGCGCAAGCTTCGGCGGATTATCGGGCTCAAGTGTTTTTGGGCTTCGCACGATTTCCAGTTTTGCAAGTTGCAGATCCCAATTGCACAACGCAAACGCTCGTTCAATTTGCAGACTTGCGCTACACTGAACCTGGCAGCAATCGCGGAACCTTTTCTCTGGAAGTGCCGGTCAATTGCAGCGTCACTACTGAAAGCGCCAAATGAACGAAGCCGATCAAATTGAAAGCTTAAACAGTCTCGCGGAAGTTGCGAGTCAACGAGAACGGCCGCGGAGAGGCTCGCGCCTGGCGAGCGTTCGCGTCTCTCCCGGTTCGTATCTCGCGGCTGCCAGCGTGCTGACGTTCGTGTCAGCGCAGTTGCTCCGCTCAGAGCGAGATGAATTTGCGCTCGCGGCAATCGTAATAGCGTGGCTGGTTATGCCGCTTCTTGCCTGGCGCGATCGCGTCGAGTTTGACGGTAGCAAGTTGTCGCGGCGGGGATTCGCGCCGGCTCTGCTGCGCATGCTGGGTTTTGGTCCAAAGAAGCTCCGAATCGAGCAGTTTGAAAGAGTGGAGACTCAGGCGGTGAGAACGCTCAAAAAGGGCGGGAGGGTTCGTTATCGCTATCGCACGCAGATTGTTGGCAGAAATGTTGAGTTCACTTTTGCATCGGGCGGACAAAGCTATCGCAATATGGTACGCGAGTTATTTCCGTTGATTCAGGACGACAAGATGGATTTGAGAACAACCGAACTGCGCGATTACCTGTGCGACCCAAAAGCGCTCGACGTCGCGGTGAATGAACTGCAACTCGCTTCCTCTGATGTTCTAGAGAGTGCGACGCAGGACTTCAAACTTGGCGGTCGTAAGCGACCTTCTGCGGCGGGCGTTGCAGAACCTGATTGTCAGAACGCTTTGGAGTCCGAGCGCGCTCTCTTGTTGGGAGAATTGGGCAACAAACTAAGAATTGCCGGCAGGCTTGCGGAAGCCCGTGAGGCTTTTCGGCGAGCGCTGACCGCGGTACCTCACAATGGCCGGTTGCTGTTTGAATTTTCCCGTTTGTTGCGCTCTCAGGCAAGCAGTGCGCGGGATGCAAAACTGATGCTGCGATCCCGCGCTGCCTTGCGGCTTGCGGCACAGCGCGCTGCCGCTCAACCAGGACTGTTGACTTCGATTGGAGAGATTTTTCTTGAATGGGGAGAACTTAGCGCGGCCCGCAGGAATCTTCAGAAGGCCGCAGACCTGGAACCGCGGAACTTTAAGGCCCGCGTTGGCCTTGCAAACCTTGCCTTGCGCGACGGCAAACTCGCTCACGTGATTAATCAGTATCGCGAAGCCAGCCTGGCGGCTTCGGACAAAGCATTGATTGACTATGCCCGGCGCGAAGCCGATTACTATGCAAACCTCAACGACGACGATGACTATCTCAATTCCGAATTACGTCGCATAAACTGGTTACAGCATTCGCTGCGAATCAGACGGCTCGCCGCACGCGTCACCAACGCCAGCATTCTCGTCGCCCTGGTTGCCGCCTATGTTGATTCGTCCTTTGCCGGTGTTTGTTGGTCGCTGGCCACCTCGTCGTTGTTCGCTTGGGTCCTCAGCCTGTTTTGTATCAGGCTCCTGGGACGACGAAGCACACCACGCCTCGCAGATTGATCGTCGCTTAAAACGAAAAGGTAGAGCCCGGAAGAGCCCTACCTTTTTCTAATTACAGATTGTTGTCGGCTTAGATTGTTTTCGAACGGTTTGAATTTCTTCCGTCTTTCTTTGTTCCAGATCGCAACGTTGTTTTTGATTTGGGCGTGTCGGTTGCGCCGCCAGATTCGTTAGCCGCCGTCGCTGCCTTCGCTTCCGCGTTCGGCATGATTGTGCGCGCTTGTTGTTCGGTTTGAGAAGCCACAGCCTGAGTTTTGATCGGCGCCGGATTCAGCAAGGCGTCCCAGCGATAGCGAGGCCGCTCACGCTTTTCAGTAAGCCGTTTAAAGACGAGGTCCGTTACGGCATTAGTGATCCAGTTGTGATAAAACTCGCCGACCGAAGCAAGCTCAGCGTCAGGCGCCGGGTTCATAAAATCTATCGCATAGGGAATGCCGTCCTTAATTGCAAACTCTACTGTGTTCAGATCGTATCCGAGCGCCGAGCAAAGGGTGCGCACGTCTTTTCTAACCCGGTCAGCCAATTGCGGCGATAGGTAGTTTGGATTGTGGATGTATTGTTCGCCGGAAAGATATGGCTTACGCGGATCGTAGGCCATGATCATCACTTCTTCCTGGCCCACGCAGTAGCAACGCACAAACTGATCAAAGTCGACCGCCGCCTGCAAGGTCATGCAAAGTGTTCCGGTCTGGTCGTATTCGTTCCACAACTCTTCGAGCGAATTAATCTTCGAAACATTTTTCCAGCCGCCACCGTCGAATGGCTTAAGAAAAGCTGGCAGACCTACGTAGTCGATGATTGCTTGCCAGTCGAGCGGAAACTCGAGGTTGCGCAGGCTCTCGCTGACAATTCCTTTTATGTAGTCTTTCTGTGGCAGCAAGACGGTTCTTGGCACCGCGACTCCCAACTTGGCCGCCAGCGAGTAGTTGAAAAACTTGTCATCGGCCGACCACCAGAAAGGGTTGTTGACAATGATAGTCCCCTCAAGCGCCATGCGTTTCAGCGTCGCGCGGTAAAAAGGCACCTCATGGGAAATGCGATCAATTACAAGATCGTAAGCGGGTGGTGCATCGTGTTTGATTCCACCCAGCTTGAGGTACTCGGCAATAACCTCGCCATCGCCGCGCTCGTTTATATTTTTAATAAGGGCTTCCGGAAAAGTCTTCTCGCGCCCAACCAAAATACCGACTTTCTTCATCTCTCACTCCATCCTGCTTTAAAGCGGGTGCTCAAATCACACTGAACTGCCATCAGTTTCGTGCTACGTTTTTATCAGCCAGTTGGAAAACCAAGGAGACTACGATTTAAGCGGAAGGCTTGTCAATTCCACATAGTGTTATCGGCTTTTTTGCCGATGACACTGTTTTGGCGGTACAGTGGACACTGAACCGAGCACTTAATTCTCAGGCCTTGGGGCATCCCAACGACGCAAAAACCGCATCAATTTAAGGCGTTTCCCCAACCGGTTTTGCAAGTGAGCGTATGTTACAATCCGCCCGCTTGGTTCACCATCCTTTGTGCGGAATTTTCGGGAGATCAGATTGCTTCGTTTATTGACCACCCTCTTACTTTGTTGCGCCCTCTTGTTGGGAATATCTTCCGGACCCGGTCTGTTCGCGGCCGAACAGCAAAAAGCTTTCACTGCGGAACAAATTGCGGAGTCGACCATCCTTATTTATGGTTCAAGACCAGTATTGAATCAGATTCGTCGCAATGGGGTCGAACGTGGACGCATTATGCGCTACGGTACAGACGGGAGGAATGAAGAGGCTTCATACGAGCGTCGTTTTATCCGCGGTGAGAGCATAGACAAAGACAAGATACGGTTGGATCAGAAAGCGCCGACGCTCGAGTATTCCTTAATCTATGGTGGCGGGCGTCTTTGGGGAATTATTAATGGCGCCGCATTCACTCCTCGTCAGGATGCCGCGAACACCTTCCTTTCGCAACAACGTCACAGCATCGATACGCTTCTGCGCTATAAAGAAAACGGTTCCACTATCACTATGGTAGGTAAAGAGAAGCAGAAGGGAATTGATCTCTACGTACTTGACCTGGTGGACAAGGAAAAGCAATCCACTCGGTATTACATCAGCGCGAAAAGCCTCCATATTCTCTGGCTTGAATATGAGGAGCCTTCTCCTGCCGGTGGCGCGCCCACTAAATTCGTGCGTAAGTTTTTCGACTATAGATACGCTCAAAGCACGCTGGTACCTTATCGGACCGTGCTGGTCGAGAATGGCCGGGATAGCCTGGAGACTCGTATCATGACGGTTACTTTCGGAATCAAGATCGATGATTCCGTATTTAAGAGTCCCGAGGCATAGATAGTCTCAATCCCTTTTCCTTGCTCAACGGAACGCCTTTCCAACTCAAAGATCGCCAGTTTTCGGAGCGGATTTCGACTCGTCAGTTAAATTCATCCTTTGGGAACCGAGCTTCCCCTCGGGCGTGTATGAACTGCGGCCAGTGGTCGGTCAGGGTATAATCGCAGTTGGGCCGCCTGAATCAGCAGCGAATTAGCGAAGAATTTAAGGACGCTCGTCAGCGCGTGGAAGAGCCTACCTACCCTGATGGACACTGCAAGCACAATCGAAAATCTCCCTTTTGCTGCTGCATTGCGGCCTGAGGTAACGAGCCCGACCAGTGACCACGCGTTATTGGAAGCCACGCGGGTGGGCGACGAGGATGCGTTTGCCGAGTTGGTGAGTCGGTACAAGAATCAAATCACCAGCTACATTTACCGCATGACGAATGACTACGACGGCGCGGTTGATCTGGCTCAGGAAACTTTTGTACGAGTTTATCGCGCGGCCGAGCGTTACCAGACGAGCTATGCGTTTTCAACTTACATCTATCGTATCGCCACGAACCTCGCGATCACTGAGTTGCGTAAGCGAAAACGCCGCAAGCTGGTTTCGCTGACGGGGTTTTTTCAATCGCGGGATGGAGCAGAACCTCAGGAGTTTAATCCGGCTGATGATCGGCCATTGCCTGATAAGGAATTGGTTGACTCCGAACGACGCAAGGCTATTGCGCGGGCGATTAGCACACTGCCTGAAAAATACCGTGCGCCGCTGATCTTGCGCGACGTCGAGGGCCGCACTTATGAGGAGATTGCGGGCATACTGCAAACCAGCGAAGGCACCGTCAAGTCGCGCATTAGCAGGGCTAGAGGTTTTTTGCGAGAGAAGATGAAAGCTTATCTCTGAGGAATACCATGAATAAAATTGACTGTAGCAAGGTGCGCAGCGAAATCGAGGAAGCAGCAACCGGCGAAATATTGGCTGCGCCGGCACGCCATCACCTGAGCAACTGCGCCACCTGCGCAGCGTTTGGCGATGAGCAGCGAAAACTTAGAGGCATGGTAGCTAGCCTCGAGACCATTGAGGCGCCCGCTGATTTTGATTTCAAGCTGCGTGCACGGCTCGCTGCATCCCGCTCTTCGCGTGCTGCCCTTCCTTCGGGCAACGGTTTTGGCATGCGCTCGGTTGCCTTTGCCACTCTGCTTTTGCTGCTTGGATTCGTTTTGGTCTTAATGAATGTGAGGTCACGAAGTAACGAATCGGCGCCGGTAGCACAGGCAAATGGCGCCGCGTCGGAGACAAGTAGTCAACCCTCTCCAGCTGCCAACTCACTGCGCGATTCGGCGCCCAACGCGAGTATTGTGGTTGGGGCTGCGCCACAGAATGAGGTGAACCCAGCCGCTGCGCAAAACAGTTCTACTGGTCCAAACTTGATCAAGCGCAGCGGGAATTCAGCGCCGCGATATGTGGTCGCGCGCAGTGGACGGATCAGAGCGACAGACTTGAGCGCCACTGCTGCTCCTCTCTTTCGTCCAACCGAAAGAGCGATGGGAGCATATGTGTTTCCACTCGGCACTTCTTATCAATCACTAAAGGTTTCGGTTGATGATGGCCGCGGAAGCTCCCGGACAATTTCGCTGCCGACGGTTAGTTTTGGATCGTCTCGCGTGCTGGCGCGAAACCCGGCACCGGTGATGGTGTCGTCGAGAGATTCCTGGTAATGGTTCAGGGAACAAAGATCAGAATCGAAGAAGCAATGAATACTGCTCAAATAATTCGTTCGTCGCTGGCCCTACTCTTGGGCATGGTTCTTTGTGTTGCCGCATTAGCGCAAACGCCGTCGACGGTTTCGCGTAGGCCGGAAGCGCCAGGCACCAAGCCCGCCCGACCCGTTCAAGTTGAAAACAGCGTCTCAGCGCCACAGGTTGTTACCATCCTGCACCGTCTCAACGGGCTGAAAGTCATTCGCTTGCTACTGCGTGGGAACGAACAACTCGGCGCGATCGCCAGTCTTGACGAGGCATTTCAGATGGCCGGTGAAGTTCATACAAACGTGATCGCGGGATTGGCGCTGAGCGATGGGCAAACGATCGCCGCCTGGTTACCAGAAGCGGAGGCTGAGTTGCCACCGCCCTTGCCCTTCGCGCCTGTAGCGCCCATGGCCCCTGTTCCGCCCGGATCGCCGGCAGCTGGATTACTCGCGCCGGCGCCCAAGGCAGCTCCCGCTTTACCGTCAACCAAATTCCAGCGAAGCTTTTCTGCCGTTGACGTAAAGATTGTCATGCGCGATGGCCGGAATCTTCCGGGCCAATACGTAGGATTCGATGGGTTGACGGGGCTCTCAGTAATCACGCTAAGCGATAGCAACCTTCCGAAAAGTGCGGATGCACTGGACGATTCAATCCAGGCCGGTCAGCGCGTGCGTTTGATTGGGCCTGAACCGGTTTCACAAAGTGAGTCTGGAGCGAAAGGTATCTATGTTCGTGTCGGTGAAACCGAAGCTACTGTGCTCGATGTGACGCGAACCGCGACGAAACAGCCGGCGCGAGTCAGAATTAAGTCGTCACGAATCACGCAGGCAAACATCGGCGCCGTTGCTGTTAACAACTCCGGAGAACCGCTTGGGATCGTGAACGCCGTCGAAGGCGACGAGGCATCGATCTTACCTGTCGCGTTAGTTCGCAGTGCAGCAGGGCGCGTGATGGCGCGACGGGCAAGCGTGCCGCGGCCGTGGTTAGGTGTGCGCGGTGAGCCCATCGGCCGGCTTAGTCTCGAGCGCATATTGAAAGTTGGTTGGCACGGCGATCGCGCGCGCGCCCTGGCAGAGAAACGCCAGGGTCTCCTGCTGACTTCGGTTATGCCCGGAAGCCCCGCCGCAAGGGCGGAACTGAAACCCGGCGACGTAATCTTGACAGTGAACAACGAGATGGTTCAGAACGCCGAAGACTTTTCCATGTTTCTTCAGGACGCAGCGCCGGGAAGCTTTGTTGATTTTACCGTTATGCGTCCCGGCACAGCCGCTTCAGAAGCGTTCAAGATCAAGTTGGCGGATTCACCGGATTGGTTTTTCGGTCCCAGCATGTTTGATGTACGGACACCGTTGCTGCCACCTCCGCCAATGTTGGTACCCGGAATTGAAGCGATCGCCATCAAACCGAGAGTTGCCGCGCGGTTAGGTGCAACCGGTGGCTTGCTGATCGTTTATGTGCAACCCAATAGCGAGGCATTCGCAGCGGGAATCCGGCCGGGTGATGTGATTGAGTCGATAAACGGCGAGTCGGTCGTTACCCGATCAGAGTCTGGACTAACAAATAGAAGCAAGAGTACGACAGTCGTCGTTGTTCGGAATAAGAAAAAGTTGACCATCGCTATTCCCGCCAATAAATAACCAGGTCTCGCAAGTTTGCGATCGTCCGGCAGCTTCTTAATTCCACCTTTCTCTGTGCAACCTTTGTGCTCTCCGTGTCTCTGTGGTGGATCTTTATTAACAACTGCTCACCACAGAGACCAAGTTACAGCAGGACACCACCTTTGTTCCTGCACCTTGGCCGCGCCTCATCCGGCTGTGATACTCTAACGCCTTCCTGACGCATTCGTTTTAAGATTCGTTGCCGATGCTTATGTTGAATGACGCCGTTACGCGTTATCACGAACTGCTCCGCGACAGCGACCTTGCCGAGTCTTCGCGCGCTATGCTCGACGAAGGTCTCGA